>Ga0307292_10000460_pt1 | contig 14177 bp, 12 predicted proteins | sample ER_DNA_149_FD_194471 | JGI IMG/M metagenome (GOLD analysis project Ga0307292, IMG submission 194471) | Bulk soil microbial communities from the East River watershed near Crested Butte, Colorado, United States - ER_DNA_149 | ecosystem: Environmental > Terrestrial > Soil > Floodplain | place...
GTCCGGCAGCGCTACCTGCTCGGGCTCCAGCACCTGAGCCGCGAGCTCGCGCGCTTCGTTCAGGTCTCGCGCCCCCCGAAGCGCGGGCACGACCTCGACAGGCGCGCCCGCCGCCGCCGCTAGCTCCTCGTCCGGCATCGCCTCGATCGCCTCGATCGCGAGCCGCCTGATCCGCGGCAGGTCGTAGTGCACGTCGTGCTTCGGGAGGCCGAGCTCTTCGAGGTACGCACGCACGGCAGCCGCGGGGATTCCGTCTTCGCGCAGCGCCGCCACGGTCGCTCCGGGCGCGCGCTTTGAGAGCTTCCGTCCATCCTCGCCGAGGATCAGCCCGTGGTGGATGTATTCGGGAGGCGTGGCGCTCAGTGCCTGGGTGAGCCGGCGATGCAGCTCCTCGTTCGGGCGGTGGTCGTTGCCTCGGATCACATGCGTGATCCCGAAGTCGACGTCATCGACGACGCTGGCGAGATGGTAGGTGGCGGTGCCGTCCTCGCGCACGAGCGTCACGCCCTCGAAGCGATCACCGAGCTTGCGCCCCGCTTCGGCATATCGGTCTGCCCGCGAGCTCTGCCGGATGGGGCCTTCCTCCCAGGCGATCCCGAGCCACTCCAGATCGCCGAGGATCGCCTCCTCGCCGCCGGCAAGATTTCGCTGCGGATCCGTGTCGTCGATGCGCAACAAAAACCAGTCGCCGAAGGCCCGGTTCGCTACCGCGCTGAGGGCGTTGCCGACGTGAATCGAGCCCGTCGGGCTCGGAGCGAAACGAACCCGCTTCATGCGCCGAAACTTACGTGTGGCGGTCGATGAAGGCGAGCGAGCGCCGCCAGGCGTCCTCCGAGGCCTCGGCGAACTCGTCCTGCTTGCGGTCGAAGAAGCTGTGCGGCGCCCCTTCGTAGGTGACCACCTCGTGTTCGACGCCCGCTTCCTGGAGAGCCTGCTCGAACGCCGCGTTGTCCTCGGCGGTGATGTGCCCGTCGGCGCCCGCCTGCAGGGCGAGGATCGGCGCCTCGATCTCGCCGGCCCGACGGATCGGGCCAGGAGCGCCCTCATCACGATCGCGCGGGACGCCGTAGAAGCCGATCGCGCCGGAGAGACCATGGCCGTCGGCCGCGGCAAGCCAGGAGTGATGCGCGCCGAAGCAGAAGCCGACCGTGAAGATCGAAGCGCAGCCGCGCGAGTGGAGCTCGGGCACCGCTGCCGCGACGTCGTCCCGCACGTTGGCGGCGGTCGTCTGCGCGGTGTGCGGCTTGTAGTCGAAGTCGTCGTCACGCTTGCCGACGCCGGCGGTTCGGCCGAAGTAGTCGATCGCGAGAGCCGTGTAGCCACGCTCAGCGAATCGCAGGGCGAGTTCCTCGTAGAACCTGTACAGGCCTCGGACGTCCGGAAGGATGACGACGCAGACCTTGCCGGGCTCGTCGGGAAGCGCGAGAAACGCAGCAAAGCGGTTGCCGTCCTCGGCCTGGAGCTCCAGCTCCTCGTGCGAGACCGAGGCGCCGGAGATGACCGGGATCGGCGGCAGGGAATCGAGGTCGAAGCACACGGTCCGGGCGCCAGTCTAGGGTCCTGCCCGTGCGCGAGGCGCTGCTTGCGTGGTATGCGGAGAACGGCCGCGACCTGCCCTGGCGCGGGACTCGTGATCCCTACGCGATTCTCGTCTCGGAGGTGATGCTCCAGCAGACGCAAGTCGACCGGGTAGTGCCGAGATACCACGCCTGGCTCGAGCGCTGGCCGACGGTCCAGTCCCTGGCGGCCGCTCCGGCCGCCGAGGTGATTCGCGAGTGGCAGGGCCTCGGCTACAACCGCCGGGCGGTCAACCTTCAGCGTGCGGCCCGTGAGATCGCCGCGCGGGGCTGGCCGGACGACCTGACGAAGCTACCCGGCGTCGGCCGCTACACCGCCGACGCAGTCGCCTGCTTCGCCTACGGTCACGACGTACTGCCGGTCGACACGAACGTCGCGCGTGTCCAGGAGCGGACCGGCGAGACGTTCGATGCCGGCTGCGGGCAGGCGCTCATGGATCTCGGCGCGACCGTCTGCCTCGCCCGGGTTCCACGGTGCAACAGTTGTCCACTCGCCACGGACTGCTCGTCTCGCGGGACCCGATACGAGCCTCGCCGCAAGCAGAGCCGTTTCGAGGGATCGTTCCGGCAGCGGCGCGCGGCGACCCTCCGTTTGGTCTCGGCGAAGCCTCGCCGCGTCGACGAGCTCGATCGCGAGGCCGTACACGCGCTCGAACGCGACGGGCTCGTCGCGGTGACGCGCGGCCTAGCTGCGCTGCCGGACTAACGCGACCGCCTGCGCTGCGAGCCCGTCGCGGCGACCGGTGAAGCCGAGGCCGTCCGTGGTCGTAGCGCGCACGTTGACGAGCTCGGGAGCCACCCCGGCCGCCTCCGCCAGGCGCACACGCATCTGCTCGCGCATCGGCGCGATTCGGGGCTCCTCGCCAATCAGAACGCAGTCCGCGTTGACGAGCTCCCAGCCGGCCTCGCGGGCCTGCGCGGAAGCCCGTCGCAGGAGGTCGAGCGACGAGGCTCCCTCCCACTCCAGGTCGCCGGGCGGAAACAGCGAGCCGATGTCACCGAGCCCGGCCGCGCCCAGGATGGCGTCGATCAACGCGTGCGCGATCACGTCGCCGTCGGAGTGCCCGGCAAGCCCGCGCGGCGAGTCGAGCTCGAGCCCTCCGAGCACCAGCGGCACGCCCTCGGCGAACGTGTGAGCGTCGACGCCCAGCCCGACTCGGAGCTCGCTCATCCGAGCGGCTCCTGGCGACGCCGGCGCTGGTCGAAGACTGTCACCGTCTCGTAACCGGCTGCCCGCGCGTGCTCGACCGCGCGAGCGATGTCGCGGCCGACGTTCTGCGGCTCGTGGGCATCCGAGGCCAGTGTGATCGGCACGCCGCGAGCGTGACAGGCCTCGAGCAGCGGCGGGTCGGGATACAGCTCGCTCACCGGCTTGTGCAGCCCGGCCGCGGAGACCTCTACACAGACTCCGGCCGCCTCGATCGCATCGGCGGTCTCCTCGTGCAGCCAATGCAGGCTCTCCGAATCCGCACGCGGACCGTGGTGCTTGACCAGGTCTGGATGCGCCAGCGAATCGAAGAGGCCGCTGCGCGCGGCGCTTCGAAGCCAGACGAAATAGCGCCTCGCGGCCTCGTGTGGCCCAAGCTTCTCGACCAGTCCCGGCTCCTGATCGACCGGGAAGCCGTCGACGAAGTGCACCGACCCCAGCAGGTAATCCCACGGATACGGTGCGAGCGCCTGGGCCGTCTCTCGCTCTAGCCCGACGAAGTAGTCCACCTCGACCCCAAGCTTGACCGGCAGCCCGCGCTCTTTGGCCTCGACCACGGCCCCGACGTACCGGTCGATGTCGTGCTTGCAGCGCTCGAGCATGAACGGCTCGTCCCAGAGGTGGCGGGTCTGCTCGAAGTAGTAGATGTGCTCGCTAAAGCCGATCTCGTCGATCCCCCGCTTGGTGGCGGCCTCGACGAAGCGCTCGACCGCCTCGACCGTGTGGTCGATTTCACCCGCGGGGTCGCGCAGGTGCATGTGATAGTCGACGATCAAAGGTAGGAGGAGATCAGCTCGAGATCGGCCTGGTCGGTGACCTTGAGCAGCCTCTGATCGCCCGGGACGACGGTCACCCGCCCCCCGCGCGCCTCGACGAGCGCCGCGCAGTCGGTCGCTCCCGCCAGCTCACCCGCGAGGGCGTCGCGCAGGACCGGCGCGAGAAACGCCTGCGGAGTCTGCACCGCAACAAGCTCTTCGCGGGGAAGCGTCTCGACCACCTGCCCGCCGTGAACGCGCTTGACCGTGTCAGCGAGTGGGAGTCCAGGCACGGCGCCGTCCCAGCCTTCATTGAGAGCACGCAGGACGCGCTCGATCACCTCCTCGGGCAGCAACGGCCTTGCGGCGTCGTGGACGACGATCACGTCCGCCTCCTCAGCGACCTCAGCGACGCCGGCCCGCACCGACTCCGCGCGCGTCTCGCCGCCGGTCGCGCAAGCAACGACTTTGGTGCAGGCGAGCTCCTCCGCGACGAGGATCGAAGGCTCCTCCCAGCCGCGCGGAGCCACGATCACGATCGCGTCGATCCAACCCGAGGCCTCGAGGCGCTCGAGGCTCTCGGCCAGCAGCGGGCGGTCGCGGAGCTTCGCGAACGCCTTCGGACGTCTCCCACCGAGCCGCTCGCCGCGGCCCGCCGCCGCGAGAACCGCCCAGACGGCCAATTAGCTAGCTCCTCGAAACCGAACGGCCACCCGTCGGATTTTCCACTAACCGGGTTTAGGCGGTCGTGCCGGCAAAGCCGCCACGACCTCCAAATAGGCGTCGCAAGCGACGCCTATGCCGTCGCCGCGACCTTGGTCGTCTTCTTCTTCGAGCCGCCGTTGGCAAGGACGCCGTCGAGCCACTCCGCGGCCTCGTCCTCGTCCATGTCCTTGGCGTACATCAGCTCGCTGGCGAGGATCTTCTTCGCCTTCACGAACATCTGCTTCTCGCCGGTGGACAGGCCCTTCTCGTGATCACGGAGGGCCAGGTTCCGGACGACCTCGGCGAGCTCGAAGATGTCACCCGTCTTCATCTTGTCGCGGTTGTGCTTGAAGCGGCGGTTCCAGTTCTTCGGCATCTGCGTGCCGCCGCCGGTGAGGGCCTTCAGGACCTTGGTGACCATCTGCTCATCGATCACCTTGCGGAGACCGACGGCGTCGGCGTTCTCGGTCGGAACGTTCACTGTCATGTCGTTGTGCAGGATCTTGATCGTCATGTATTCCCGCTTCTGACCGAGCACGGTGCGGGACTCTTTCTTCACGACGGTGCCTGCTCCGTGGTGTGGATACACCACCTTGTCGCCGACCTTGTACAAGCCGACCCTCCCTTTTTATTGGTTACTGCGCCAGAACGCCGACGGAGTCGAGACCGCCGGCGTGTGTCGGCAAGTATACCGAAAACCGCTTGAAAAGGCCACTATTTCCAGGGATTTTGGGCGCCTGACCTAAAAAGCCCTGCTCAGAGCGACCTCCGAACTCAGAGTTGTAGCTGCGGCGTCGCTTCGATGCCGGTGTCAGGCCGTGGCGGCTTTGCCGGCGCGGGCGTCCAATCCCGGCGTAGGACGCGGATGCGGCCGGCCCGCAGTCAGAGCTGCAAATACCGATCGACGAGGTTGTGCTCCTGCAGCCGGCGCAGGCCCTCGCGGATCTCGCGCGCGCGAACGGCGCCGACCCCGTCGACGGACTCGAGGTCGCGCTGAGAGGCGCGGACGATGCCCTCGAGCCCCCCGAGCTCGCCCACCACGCGCTGGATCACGTTTTCCGGGAGCCGTGGGATGTGCGTGAGGACCCGGAAACCACGCGGCGCGACGGAATGGTCGAGGGGGTTCGTCGTCGCGGGGTAGCCCAGCACCGCGAGCAGCTCGAACTCGAGCAGCTGCTGGTAGGGCAACTGCGCCAGCGCTTCCAGGCTCTCGGCGACGTCGTCGGCGCCTCCGTCGGCGTGGTAGTCGTAGACGATCGCGGCCTTCTCGGCGGGCACCTCGCTGACCTGCTCCTCGAGCCGCAGGCGGATCAGGCGACCCTCCGATCCCAGCTCCGTGCAGGCGCGCTCGATGTAGTCCGCCATCCGCGTCGTCAGCTCGGCCCGCTGGAGCGCAACGAGCACGTCGTCGAGCATGACGGCGTTCTGAAACTCGAGCGCGGTCAGGCGCGTCAGGACCTGGTCGAGCCGCTGGCGATAGGTCTCCAGCGTCGCGAGCGCCTGGTTCGTCTTCGCCAGCACCTCTGCGATCGGGTCGAGCAGATAACGGCGCGGGCCGACGAAGAGGGTCACGGTCTCGCGCTGCTGGGAGATCGAGATCACGAGCGCCTTCGTCTGCTTCGCGACGCGCTCGGCGGTCCTGTGGCGCGTGCCGGTCTCGTTCGACGGAATCGTCGGATCCGGCATCAGTTGGACGTTCGCCTGCGCGATCTTGGCGACCGCGCCGTTGACGATGATCGCGCCGTCCATCTTGGCCAGCTCGTAGAGGAGCTGCGGCGTGAAGGCCTGGTCGAGGCGAATCCCGCCGGAGAACATGAACGAGAGCTCCCCCGGCTCGCCGATCACGATCAGAGCACCCTCCCGTGCGCGGATGATGTCGTCGATTCCCTGCCGCAAGGGCGTTCCCGGCGCGATCCGGGCGATCGCGCTCAGCAGGCTTGGGTCGATCCGTGGATCCAGTTCGGCCGCGCTACGCGGAAAGCCGAGCGGTGCGGCCGGTCGTCGTTCCTTATCCGTCCTCGGATCTGTCGCCATCAAGCCCCGCCCCAATCGCGCTTCTCAACGTCTCGGCTTCGAGAATGCGTAGTTTGCCACTAGGGGTGCCGGCGGGAGCGACTACCTGTCGAAGGCCGAGCTTCGCGCACTCGTCCAGGCGGCGGTCGGCCTGGGTCGCGGCGCGCAGCCGTCCGGTCAAGCCGATCTCGCCGAAGGCGGCCGTGCCGTCCTTGACGGGAGCCCCGCGGGCCGCGGAGGCGATCGCCAGCGCGACCGCGAGGTCAGCCCCCGGCTCGTCGATTCGTAACCCGCCGGCCACGTTCACGAACACGTCTGCCGCGCCCAGCGCGAGCCTGGCATGACGTGAGAGAACGGCGACGATCATCGCGAGGCGCTTCGGGTCGACGCCGGTGGCGACGCGGCGGGGCATCGCGAGGTCTGTCGGGGAGACGAGCGCCTGGATCTCGAGCAGGATCGGCCGCGTTCCCTCGAGCGCGCACGCGACGGCTGCTCCGACTTCACCTTCGGCGCCCCGGCCGAACAGCTCCGACGGTTCCGGGACGCCGACCAGGCCGGAACCGGTCATCTCGAATAGGCCGAGCTCGTTGGTCGAGCCGAACCGGTTCTTCGTCGCACGCAGCACGCGGTGGGCGTGATAGCGGTCGCCCTCGAACTGCAGGACGCAGTCGACGAGGTGCTCCAGCACCCGCGGGCCCGCGACCGTGCCGTCCTTGGTCACGTGGCCGACGAGGAAGGTGGCGACCTGGGACTGCTTGGCGACGCGCAAGAGCCGCGCGGCCGCCTCGCGCACCTGGGCGACCGATCCGGGCGCGGAGCCGACTTCGGACGAGTAGAGAGTCTGGACGGAGTCGATCACGCAGACGTCCGGACGCTCGCTCTCGAGCGTCGCGCAGACCGTCTCCAGCTCGGTCTCGGCCAGGATCTCGACCTTCTCGGCGCCGCCCAGGCGAGCTGCGCGTAGCTTCACCTGGGCGCTCGACTCCTCGCCGGTGACGAGCAGCGCCCGCCGGTGCTTCGAAATTGCCGCGAGCGCCGAGAGCAGCAGGGTCGACTTCCCGACGCCCGGCTCGCCGCCGACGAGGACGAGCGAGGCCGGCACCAGCCCGCCTCCGAGAACGCGGTCGAGCTCCGGGACCCCGGTCGAGATCCGCTCCGATTCCTCCGCCTCGACGTCGACCAGGCGCAGCAGAGGCTTCGCATTGCCGGCGCGGGCCCCCGAGACAAGCTCTTCCACGAGCGTCCCGAAAGAGCCGCAGCCCGGGCACTTGCCGAACCAGCGCCCGGCGCTGTAGCCACATTCCGTGCAAGCGTGCTGGACGGCCGCTTTCGCCACGTTGCCGAGTGTACGGAGAGGGTCTGACACCGACGGTGACCGGATCGTGACAACTCTGTGTCGTTGTCTAGATCGCCAACGCTTCTCACACTCGCAGCTTCTACCTTCGAAGCAGTCCACGAAGGGAGGACGAATGAAAGGAGTGTTCGGAGCACGCATCACCGCCGTTGCGCTGGCCGTTGCTCTCGTTGCCGCGGCAGCACTGGCTCTCTTCGCCGTCCTGGGCGCCAACGGAGCGGTGGCCAGGACGGGCCCGCTCACGGTTCATGCCGGCCTCGAGGCGCCGCCGTCGCCTTTCGTCCGGGCCAATGGTCTCTACGACGGCAAGGGCGGCAAGGCGCAGCTCGAGGCGCGTATCTCGGGGGCGATGACCGGGCCGCTGTCGCCGGTTGCGGTCAAGTCGGGCGACGGCAAGCTGGTCGTCTACAACACGTGGCACGAGCTGCGGGCCGTCGACGGCGAGCGGTCGTTCTCCGCACAGGGGATCGGGGACGGCGATGTGCTCGGCGTCCCGGAGCTACGGGTCTACGACGGCTCGGGCCACGACGAGCTGCTCGCCCGCGGGGCTTACTCGGCCGCCTGGCGAGCTGACGGCGCGATCGCCTTCGTCGAGGCCACCCAGCCTGAGTTCCGGGCTGGAGGCAACTACGAGGGCCGGGTCGTGGTCCGTCAGAGCATCCGAGGACGCAACGTCGCCTGGATCAAGGAACCGGCCCACTACGTCGTTTACGGCTGGGCCGGCGACCGGTTGCTGGTCTATCGCGTCGGGCTCGGCGAGAAGCTCGAGCTGCTCGTCGCCGACACACCGGGTCGAGTGCGCCCGCTTGCAGACGGGAGCGCGATCGCGCTCAGTCCGGACGCGACACGAGTCGCGGTCCTTGACCAGGAGGCGACCAACGTCCGTGTGCTCGACGTGGCCACCGGCCGCGAGCTCGCCTGGCTCGACGTCACGACCGCCACTCCGGCCCTCCGTTGGGTCTCGTACTCCGGCTCCTGGGCCGGAGACCACATCGTCACCCCGGCCAGCGCGGGACTGGCGGTCTTTCACACGGGCCCATCGTCGCTCGAGCTCGAGCAGGTGCTCAGCCTCGACCGGGCGCAGTTCCCCGTCGGCGTCCAGCAGCCGAGGTTCGCCGACGACGACGGCAACGACATTTCGGCCACGGTGGACATTCCGCCCTCCGCCTCCGGCGGCGCCGTCTCCTTCTTCATCAAATGCGACCGGATCACACGGAGCTGCGAACGCGGGGCGGCCGCCCCGGCCAAGGATTGGCTTCGCCCCGTCGAGCAGGAAGGAGGCACGCCATGAGAGCGCGACTGGCGGTCGTGGCCACCCTCGCAGCGGCGGCGCTGACTCTGCCTAGCCCTTCGCTTGCCTATCCGACGTGGTTCGAGTTCGCGCGTCACTCGAACACCTTCTCCACCCTGACGATGGTCTGGCAGATAGGCGCCGGCTGGTACGGCACCCAGAGCTGGCGCGCGGGCTCCGGCGTCTCGACTGATGCCTGCTGGGTCGGCCACGGCTGGCTGCCGACCGGCTACTACGACCTCAAGGGGCACTGGGACAACTACAACGCAGCGATCGCGGGCCGGGTCTTCTACCTCCAGGACAAGCAGTGCTGGAACGGCACCTGGCGGACACAGCTCTTCGTCCACTCAGAGGAGACCGCGGCTCAAGGGCAGTACTGCCCGACGGCCGGTGACGATCCGTACTGCTGGGAGGGCGACAACGACTACTACTCGAATGGGTGCATCAAGCTCGCACGCGGAGGCAATCCGAGCGATCTGCGGCTAATGCACGACGGCTGGCACGCGAAGAGCGGCGACGGTCGCCACGGGAACTTCACGATCGGCAGCTGGCTCTACGTCCACGATTGACGAGTCCCCCCCAGGGAAGCGGCGCGGCGGCCTCCAGCCGTCGCGTCGCTATTCGTCGTCGGAGTGCTCGTCGTCCTCAGTGGACGCGCTGGGCTCTTCGGGCGGCACGGTGACCTTCTCCGGCGTGATCTCGCCGGGGATGACGGTGATGTCGACCTCGTCCTCGTCCTTGCGCTCGACGAGGATCGTCGAGCCGGGCTCGAGCGAGCGCCCGAGCACGAAGTCGGCCAGCGGATCCTCGATGAAGCGCTGGATCGCGCGGCGGAGCGGCCGGGCTCCCATCGCCGGGTCGTAACCCTTTTCGACCAGCAGCTCCTTGGCTTCGTCGGTGAGCTCGATGGCGACCTCGTGCTCGCCCATTTGCTCGCGCAAGCGCCGGAGCACCAGGTCGACGATCGTGGTGATCTCTTCCTTCGTCAGCTTGTGGAAGACGATCACTTCGTCGATGCGGTTGAGCAGCTCCGGGCGGAAGACCTTCTTCAGCTCGCCCAGGACGCGCTCCTTCATGTCCTCGTAGGAAAGGCCGCTCTCGTCGCCGATCGAGAAGCCGAGTGTCTGGTTCTTCGAGATCGTCCCGGCGCCGATGTTCGAGGTCATGATCACGATCGTGTTCCGGAAGTCGACCTTGCGACCCTGCGCGTCGGTCAGGCGCCCGTCCTCGAGGATCTGGAGCAGGATGTTGAAGACGTCCGGGTGGGCCTTCTCGATCTCGTCGAGCAGGACGACCGAGTACGGCTTGCGGCGGACGGCCTCGGTGAGCTGGCCGCCCTCGTCGTATCCGATGTAGCCGGGCGGCGAGCCGACGAGCCGGGACACGGAGTGCTTCTCCATGTACTCCGACATGTCGACCTGGATCATCGCGTCCTCGTCGCCGAACAGGAACTCGGCGAGCGTGCGCGCCAGCTCGGTCTTGCCGACGCCTGAGGGGCCGAGGAAGATGAACGAGCCGGTCGGGCGCTTCGGGTCCTTGATGCCCGCGCGCGCACGGCGGATCGACTTGGAGACGGCGATGATCGCCTCCTCCTGTCCGATCACGCGCTTGTGGAGCTCGTCCTCCATCCGGATCAGCTTCTGGGACTCCGCCTCGGTCAGCTTGAAGACCGGGATGCCGGTCCACATCGAGACGATGTCGGCGATTTCCTCCTCGCCGATCTCGGGCTGCTCCTCGGCACCTTCGGAATTGCGCCAGTCGTCCTCGAGCTCGCGCTTTTTCTGCGTCAGCTTGCGCTCCTTGTCGCGCAGCGAGGCGGCCTTCTCGAATTCCTGGGATTCGATCGCGCCTTCCTTGTCCTTGCGAACTTTCTCGATCTCGTCCTCGAGCTCGCGGTACCGCGGCGGCGCGCTCATCGTCTTGATCCGCATCCGAGAGGCTGCCTCGTCGATCAGGTCGATTGCCTTGTCGGGCAGGTGTCGGTCCTGGATGTAACGGTCGGCGAGCGTCGCCGAAGCCCGGAGCGCCTCGTCGGTGATCTTGCAGCGGTGGTGCGCCTCGTAGCGGTCGCGCAGTCCGCGGAGGATCTGGACGGTGTCGTCCACCGATGGCTCGTCGACCCGAATCTGCTGGAAGCGGCGCTCCAGTGCGGCGTCGCGCTCCAGGTACTTGCGGTACTCGTCGAGCGTGGTTGCGCCGATCGTCTGCAACTCGCCGCGCGCGAGCGCAGGCTTCAGGATCGAAGCCGCGTCGATCGCGCCTTCGGCGGCGCCGGCGCCAACGAGGTTGTGGAGCTCGTCGATGAAGAGAATGATGTCGCCGCGCTGGGTGATCTCCTTCATCACCTTCTTGAGGCGCTCCTCGAACTCACCGCGGTACTTCGAGCCTGCGACCAGGGCGGCGAGGTCGAGCGTGTAGATCTGCTTGCCCTTGAGCAGCTCGGGCACGTTGTTCGAGGAGATGCGAGCAGCCAGGCCCTCGACGACGGCGGTCTTGCCGACGCCGGGCTCGCCGATCAGCACCGGGTTGTTCTTCGTGCGCCGCGAGAGGATCTGCATGACGCGTTCGATCTCGACCTGGCGGCCGACGACAGGATCGAGCTTTGCCTCGGCGGCGAGCTTGGTCAGGTTGCGGCCGAATTGGTCGAGCAGCTTGGAGCTCTTCGACTTCTCGCCCGGAGCGCCGCCGGGCCCGCCCTGCTGGCGCCGGCCGGGACCGGAGAGCATGCGGATGATCTCGTTGCGAATCTTCTCTGCGTCGGCGTCGAAGTCGAGCAGGATGCGTGCCGCCACCCCTTCGTTCTCGCGCACGAGACCAAGCAGGATGTGCTCGGTGCCGATGTAGTTGTGGCCGAGCGAGAGCGCCTCGCGCAGCGCCAGCTCCAGGACCTTCTTCGCGCGCGGGGTGAACGGGATCTGGCCGGTGGTGACCTCGTCACCTTGGCCGACGATCCGGGCCACCTGTGCGCGGACCTCCTCCACGGTGATGTCGAGGGACTCGAGCACTCGCGCCGCGAGCCCTTCTTCCTCGCGCAACAGTCCCAGCAGGATGTGCTCGGTGCCGATGTAGTTGTGCTTGAGCGCCCGAGCTTCGTCCTGGGCGAGGACGACCACCTGGCGGGCTCTTTCGGTAAAGCGTTCGAACAACCTGATCCCTCTCTCGGCTCGAAAGGCCTTACGCCTTAACGCCGCCCCACTCTAGCGAACGGCTCGGGGGACCCCGAAGGCACTCTTACGACGGGATTACACGTCGCCGGGAAGCTGCCCTCGAGACGGTTCGAAGCCGCTCGGTCAAGCCGTTCCGGCTCCTTCGAGCGAGCTGCTAATCGACGGTGCGGGCGCCGCTGACGACGGCGATCAGAGTCAGCAAAAGAATCTTGAGATCGAGCCATAGTGACCAGTTCGCGATGTAGTAGTTGTCCCATTCCGCGCGGTCGGAGATGGACGTCTTGCCGCGCAGCCCGTGCACCTGCGCCCACCCCGTGATGCCTGCCTTGACTCGATGCCGGTCGCCGTACGCGTGCACCTGCTCCTCGAACAGCTGGACGAACTCGGGACGCTCGGGGCGCGGCCCGACGAGGCTCATTTCGCCCCGCAGGACGTTCAGCAGCTGCGGCAGCTCGTCGATCGACGTCCCGCGCAGGATCCTGCCGACACGGCTCCGCCGGTCGACACCTTCGACGCCGCCAGGGGCCGTGTCCGGCGGCAGCGGCATCAGCGCTACCACAAGATCGTCCGTTGGCTGAGCGTCGCGCATCGTGCGGAACTTGAGCATCTCGAAGACGCGGCCGTCGCGACCAATTCGTGGCTGTCGGAAGAAGATCGGCGGGCCGACAGAGAGATAGACGAGCAGCGCCACAGCGCCGAGGATCGGTGCGATGAGCGCAAGCAGCAACGCGGCGACGACTCGGTCGACCGCGTGCTTGACGGTGAACTGCCATCCGGTCGGCGAGACGCGGCGCACCGAGAGCAGCGGCAACCCGCCAACGTGCTCGACCGTCAACCGCCGATTCATCTCTTCGTAGAGCCGCGGCACAAAGGAGACCTCGACGCCAAGCTGTTCGCAGCGCCGGACCAGGCGAAGCAGCACCTCGGCGGGGGCTCTCGAGAAGGCGATGATCACATGCTCGACGCCGTGCTCTTGGACGACTGATCCGAGGTCCCAGCTCGCGCCCAGAACCGGCAGCCGTCGCGCCCCCCCGTCGATCGGATCTTTGTCGAGGAAGCCGATCGGCCGCAGTCCGAACTCCGGCCGGTCGAGCAATCGTCGTGCGACGAGTGCGCCGACGTCACCCGCGCCGACGATCAACGTTGGCTTGAGGAGGTCGCCCTGGCGACGCGCACGCCCCTGGGCCACGTCGAGCGCGGCCCGACCGCCCGCGACGCAGACGGCCGCGACCGCCCAGAGCCAGAACGTCTGCTGGGCGAGACCCGTCTCGGCGCCGAAAAGAACGCGGAGCGAAAGAACTACCATCGCCGCGAGCGCCGTCGTCACGATGGCGGCCAGGCAGTCGTCCGTCGCCTGCAACCCGACGCGCCAGTTGTACGCGCCACGGTGCATCGAGATCGCGAGCGTCAGCGCGGCGAAGACTGCGATCCAGCCGTCCGTCGTCCGGGTCACACCGCCGAGCGAACCGATCTGTAGCAGCAGAAACGTCAGCGCGAGCATCGCCATGTCGACGAGGACGCGGCTGAGCCGCGACATCTCGGCCGCGCGAGCCCGAGCAGCCGCCGCTTCGGCAGTGCGGAAAGCCTCCGCCTGCTCGATCGCGATGGCATTGACCGCGGCGTGCTCAGACGTCGCCACGAGCGCTCCAATCCCGATGTGACGCAGTCGAACGGCGCGTCTTGATCATCGGCCGACTAGCCCCTTCTTGCCGCAGTTCCTCGTCCCCCTGAGTAGATCCCCTGTTGGAACTAATCATCGCCATTCCAGGCTATGTGTCAACCGTCATCGAGACCATACAGACAGCCGTCGCCGCGATGCCAGCCTATTTTTCCAAGGGCTTGAAGCCGCCCTGCCGTTGCTGTAGAACCGAGGCGAGGCGTGGGGCCACCGGCACACCATCGGCTTCTCAAATCGACACTGTTCGCAGGCGCGGTCGTCGTAGCGGCAGCATGCCTTCTGGGCGCCGGCAGCTCGGCCTCCGCCGTCAGCGGCCCCACCGACACCGGGATCTTCGGGCCAGGCCGGGCTCTCAACACGAGTGCGGCCGCGGGCACGCTCCCGAGCGGCTTTCAGGAGTCGACCGTGATCAGCGGGCTCACCCAGCCGA
>Ga0307292_10000461_pt1 | contig 14122 bp, 15 predicted proteins | sample ER_DNA_149_FD_194471 | JGI IMG/M metagenome (GOLD analysis project Ga0307292, IMG submission 194471) | Bulk soil microbial communities from the East River watershed near Crested Butte, Colorado, United States - ER_DNA_149 | ecosystem: Environmental > Terrestrial > Soil > Floodplain | place...
CGATGCGGCGCAGTACGATTGCGTCGTGGCGATCGCCCAGCAGACGCTCGAGCACCTCAAGACCGCAGCACTCGCGGATGTCGACCCTGAGATCGCCGATCTGATCGGCCGTGAGCTCGAACGGCAGCGGTCCCAGATCGAGCTGATCGCCTCCGAGAACTTCACCTGGCCGAGCGTGCTCGAGGCCGTCGGCAGCGTGCCCACGAACAAGTACGCGGAGGGGTACCCGGGCAAGCGTTACTACGGCGGCTGCGAGATCGTCGACGAGATCGAGCAGCTGGCGATCGATCGCGCCAAGGATCTCTTCGGCGCCGAGCACGCCAACGTGCAGCCCCACGCCGGAGCCCAGACGAACATGGCCGTCTACATGGCCGTGCTGCAGCCCGGCGACACGATTCTCTCGCTCGAGCTCTCGCACGGCGGCCATCTGACCCATGGCCTGAAGGTCAACTTCTCCGGCCGCCTCTACACGATCGTGCACTACGGGGTCTCCCGCGACACGAACGTCGTCGACTACGACGAGGTGCTGGCGCTGGCGAAGGAGCACCGCCCGAAGCTGATCGTCTGTGGAGGCTCCGCCTATCCGCGCACCGTCGAGGCCGACAGGTTCCGCGAGATCGCCGACGAGGTCGATGCGCTCCTGCTCTGTGACATGGCCCACTTCGCGGGCCTCGTCGCGGCGGGGCTGCACCCGAATCCGGTCGACCACTGCCACTTCGTCACCTCCACCACGCACAAGACGCTTGCCGGCCCGCGCGCCGGGTTCATCCTTTGCGACGAGGAACACGCGCAGGCCGTCGACCGGGCCGTCTTCCCCGGTATGCAGGGCGGGCCGCTGATGCACACGATCGCCGCCAAGGCGGCGTGCTTCCGGATCGCCGCGACCGAGGCTTTCCGCGAGTATCAGGGCCAGGTCCGCAAGAACGCCGACGTGCTCGCCGACACGCTCCAGGCCGGAGGTCTCGACGTCCTCACGGGCGGCACCGACACGCACCTCCTCCAGCTCGACCTGCGCTCCAGCGGCTGGACCGGCAAGGACGCCGAGGAGCGACTCGCCGAGGTGAAGCTGACCGTGAACAGGAACACCGTTCCGTTCGACGAGCAGCCGCCGACCGTCGCCTCGGGTGTCCGGATCGGAACGCCGGCGGCGACGATGCGAGGCTTCGACGAGGACGACTTCCGCGAGGTTGGCGAGGTGATCGTCGCGGCGCTCGGCGAGAGCCCCGACCTCGGGGCGCTGGCGGCGCGAAGCGAAGCTCTCTGTGAGAAGCGGCCGCTCTATCCGGGGTTCCGCGGCTTCACCACGTACGCGGTGTGACTTCTCAGCTCACGGTCGTGGCGCACCCGCTGGTGCAGCACAAGCTGTCGTACCTGCGTGACAAGCAGACGCCGACGGTTCACTTCCGGAAGCTCGCGAACGAGGTGACGCTGCTGCTCACCTACGAGGCGACGAAGGACCTGCCGACTGAGCCCGTGGAGATCGAGACGCCGCTGGAGAAGATGGTCGCGGCGCGAATCTCCGGCAAAAAAGTGGCGGTCTGCCCCGTGCTTCGCGCCGGTCTTGGGATGCTGGACGGGGTGCTCTCGCTCGTCTCGAGCGCGCGCGTCGGCTTCCTCGGCATGTACCGAGACGAGGAGACGCTTCAGCCCGTCGAGTACTACGTGAAGCTGCCGCGCGACCTCGACCAGCGGGACGCGATCGTGCTCGATCCGATGCTGGCGACCGGGAACTCGAGCGTCGCGGCGATCCAGACGGTCAAGAACGCGGGCGCGAGGTCGGTGATGCTCGTCTGCCTGGTCTCGGCGCCCGAGGGGATCGAGCACGTGCACGCCGACCACCCGGACGTGCACATCGTCACCGCCGCCGTCGACCGCGGCCTCGACGAGAACGGGTTCATCGTGCCGGGCCTGGGCGACGCGGGTGACCGGCTGTACGGAACTCGTTAGCGCCTCACGAGCTCGAAAGCGCTACTCGCTTCGGGTTTCGGTGCGCCCCGGGCTCAGCAGGCCCGGCCGTTGCATGGCCTCGAGCCAGATCGAGCGAGCCTCTTCGCGGCTGCCTTTTGCGGGTAGCCGCTCGATCACCCAGGCAGGCCCGGCCGTCGGAATCTCGCCCTCGATTGCGCAGATGCCCTGGTGGCGCTCCTCCCCGAGTTCCTCGCCCGGGCCCGTCAGCACCTCGCTCAGCGTCTCGCCGCGGCGGATGCCGAGTAGCTCGATCTCGGTCTCGCCGCCCGGCCCGGCCAGGCGCCAGATCCGCTCGGCGAGCTCGCCGACGGTCAGCATCACCGGGTCGTGGGGGCTGCAGAGCGGCACGCCCTCGCCGGCCAGCAGCGCGGCCTGGGCGACTAGACAGGCGGCGTGCGACATCGTGATCCAGTACCGCACCATGCCTGTGTCCGTGACGGTGAGCGGCACACCTGCGCGCGCCTGGTTCAGGAAGATCTCGGACGCCGCGCCGGCCGAGCCGAGCACGTTGACGAGGCGCACCGCCGTCCGCTGGCCGCCGGCCCGCGTAGCGGCGAACGCGGTCAGCTGCTCCATGAATCGCTTCGTCTTCCCGTAGAAACTCTGCGCGAGAGCGGCCTTGTCCGTCGAGGCGACGACGACCGTCTCCACGGCCGCCGCCTCGGCCGCACGCAGGACGTTCCAGGAGCCGTGCAGGTTCGTGTCGACGAACTCGTCGGGAAAGACCTCGGCCCAGTCGACGTGCTTGTACGCAGCGAGATGGAAGACGATGTCGGGCTTCGCGGACCCGAGCACGCGCTCGAGGCGGCCCGGCTCCCGGATGTCGCAAAGAACGTGTTCGAACTGGTCGAGCGTCTGCGGATCGCGTCCGCGACGGTCGGCGATCAGCGACGACTCGTGCCCGTCGACGAGTGTGATCCGCTCCGGCCGGAAGCCGCCGAGGAACGTCGCCAGCGCGCCACCGATCGAGCCGCCGCCGCCGGTGAGCAGGATCTGGCGGCCGCCGAAACGCTCCTGCAGCTCGAGCACCGAAGGGACTGGATCGCGCCGCTCGAGCACCGCCGGCCAGTCGAACGAGTCGGGTGGGATCCGCCGGCGCGGCGGCTTTGCCTCGGCCGGCAACAGTGCCAGCGCGTGCTCGATCGCCCGATAGGCCGACTTCATCTCCACCGAGCGACCCGGATCGGGCTCGTTGATCTCGGCGACGATGAACGGCACCAGCTCGCCGAGCCGCTGCACGATCGGATCGAGGTCGAGCTCGCCCGAGCCGTATGGCAGCCCCTCGCCGAGGAGGCCGTGCGCATCGGACACGTGGGCGACCTCGGCGTGCGCCCCGAGCTCCTCGACGTAGCGCATCAGCTCGAGCTCCTCGTCCCAGGGGTGCGCGAAGAGGCCGGGGTACACCGTTGCGAACGAGCGGAACAGCGCCGCGTGGGAGGTGTCGATCGTGAACCCGAGCTCCGGCACGCGCTCCCGCCACTCCACGAGGTCGCGCCAGTGGCCGCCGATGGGAGAGAGGAAGACGCCGCCGGTGCGCATCCGCAAAATCGGCGGCACGTTCTCGATCAGCGGCATTACACCGCGGCTCGAGCACGCCTCGGCGAAGAAGGTGAGGAACTCCTCGACGGCGTCCGCGTCAACCACGCCCGAAGCCCGGAACTCCTCGGGAGCGAGCGGGATAAAGAGGTGGATGATCAGTACTGGGGAGCCGACCCGCGCCGCGAACTCGGCACTGCGCTCGATGCCGGCGCGCGCCTCGTCGTCGAGACGGTCGACGCGCACGAACGCGCCGCTCGGCCAGGCAACGGGTGCTTCCGCCGTCACAACGAGCCCCGCGGCGGCGGCCTGCGTCGCCTCTGCGGCCCGTGCCAAAGCATGGTCGTCGGCAACGTGCTGGGGCATCAGCGCGATTTCGATGCCCTTCCAGTCGCCGCCGCCGAGCCGGTCAGCGAGCTGTTCGGGCTCGGGGGCCGCCTTAAGAAGCGGAATTGCTCTTGAGCCAGTCGACATAACTGCGAATCCCCTCTTCCAGGGGCACGTTCAAGGGTAACTCGGGCTCCGGAGCTGCCCCGTAGCTTTCGTTCTCGCCCGCCGGGAGGTTGCCTCCTGGCGTTTCGAGGGCCGACGAGGAGCCGACCGCCTCGAGCACGAGCTCGGCTGCGGTGCGAAGGGAGGTCGAGCGGCCACTCGCGACCACAACGGTCTCGTTCCAGCGTCCGTCGTCGATCAGAGCTCCGACCGCCGCGATGGCGTCGTCGGCGTAGACGAAGTCGCGCGTGCGCTCGGGGTCGCCGGCGATCACGATCGGCTCACCCGCGAGCGCGCAGGCGGCGAATGCTGCGATCGCGCCCGTGGCCCCCTCAGCGGCGACCTGGCCCGGCCCGTAGACAGACGTCAGCCGGACAACGAGGGTCGGTGCCTCGTGGAGGCGGCAAGCCTCCTCGCCGAGTCGCTTCGAGTGCGCATAGGGATCGGGCGGAGGGTGCATCGCGGCCCGCAGGGTCGAGGGGTAGACGAGGCCTGCGCCGTGCTCGAGGCAGCCTTCGAGCAGGTTCAAGGTCGTGCCGGCGTTCTCGCGCACCGCTCGGGCCGGGTCCAGGCGTGCGCGCGCGGGATCAGGGATCCCGGCGAAATGCAGCACCGCGTCGCAGCCTTCGATCAGATCGCGCGTCTCGGGGTCGCCTGCGTCGGCATAGAGGAGCGCTGCCTCGGGCACCGATCGCGTTGCGCCGCCGGGTCGCGCCACGCGAGTGACCTCGTGCCCGTTCGCCTCGAGCAGCTCTGACGTGCGCGAGCCCAGAAAGCCCGTCGCGCCCGTGACGAGGAGCTTCACGGGCTCAGGTACTCCGCGAGCCGGTGTTCGTAGCTGAAGGGAGACGAGACGGAGAAGGCGGCGCCGCCTTGCGGCTCGTCGCCGCGCGCCAGCGCGGCGACGTCGGCGACCGTGGCCGTCTCTGCGGCGACGTTCTCGTTGCCCGGCGTCGCCTCGAGCAGGATCCGGGCCGCGTCCTCGACATGGACGACGCCGATCGTCGCTTGCCCACCGTCGTCGATCGGCAGGTCCTCACCGGCGGCGGCCAGCCGTCGGAACTTGTCGACCACCGTCTGCGACTCCTCGGCCTCGTGCTCGACCGGGCTCGGGCCGTAGACGATCCCGAGCCTCAGCACCGCGAGGCCGAACCCGTGGCGCGCGGCCTCGATCGCGAGCGCCTGCTCGCCATAGATCTTCGACAGGTGCGCGAGGTCGCCCTGCGGCCCGTACGGCCGGTTGGCGTCGACCTCGCCGCCGAGACCGGAGCCGTACACATGGAGCGAGGAGCCGAAGACGACCAGCGGAACCCCGGCCTCGCCGGCTGACCGACCGACCCGCCGCGTGCCGGTCACGTTCGTCTCCTCGGTGTAGTCGGGTTCGCGCTCGGAGAGCGGCCGCGACGCCTGCGCCGCGAGAAGGTAGACAGCGTCCGGCGGCCCCGCCAAGAGCGGGCCGAGGTCCTCGCGGATGTCGGCTGTCTCGACCCGCGCCCCGGCCGCCTCGAGCGCATCGAGTTGCCCGCGGTCGGTCGCGTACCAGTTGTCGGCGAGCACGACCTCGTCGCCGCGCGCCAGCGCGAGCTCGCCGAGCTTCGCGCCGATGTACCCGGCCCCGAGGACCAGGATCCTCACGAGCTAGATCTGGTGGACGGTCGGCCCGTCCGGGACCGCGTGGCGCGTGTCGACGATCAGCGTCGCGTGATCCCACAGCGGCTGCTCGGAGAAGGCCGTGTGCGGCGTCAGCACGACGACGCAGTCCGCCGCGGCGACCTCGTCGGCCGACCAATCGACCGAGCGGTGGGTCGTGCCGTCGAGCTCGACCTCGGGCACCCAGGGGTCGCAGTAGCGGACGTCGCCGCCGCGCTGGATCAGCTGGCGCATGATCTCCAGCGACGGCGACTCGCGGGTGTCGTGGACGTCGGCCTTGTAGGCCATTCCGAGCAGCAGCAGCCGCGAGCCCTTGATCGGCTGCCCGGCCTGGTTCAGCGCGTCGGAGATCTTCTGGACGACGAAGAGCGGCATCGCCGCGTTGATCTCGTGCGCCGCCTCGATCAGGCGCGCGGAGTAGCCGTACTCGCGCAGCCGCCAGGCGAGAAAGTGTGGGACGACGGGAATGCAGTCGCCGCCGAGCCCTGGGCCCGGGTAATGAGGTAGGAAGCCGAACGGCTTCGAGGAGGCGGCTTCGATCACCTCCCAGGGAGAGATCCCGAGGCGGTCGCACATCAATGCGAGCTCGTTCGCGAGCGCGATGTTGACGGCGCGGAAGGTGTTCTCGTGCAGCTTCGCGGTCTCGGCGACCATCGGGCTCGAGAGGGGTTGCACCGTGTCGACGATCTGCTCGTAGAGAAGCGCCGTCCGCCGCAGGCACTCCTCGGTCACGCCCGCCACGAGCTTCGGGGTGTTCTTGATCGTGTACTTCTCGTTGCCCGGATCGACGCGCTCGGGCGCGTAGCCGAGGAAGAAGTCCTTACCGACCTTGCCGCCCGACCGCTTCTCGAGAATCGGCAGCACCACTTCCTCCGTGGTGCCCGGGTGGGTCGTCGACTGGAGCACGATCAGCATGCCCGGCTTGATGTTCGAGCCAACCGACTCGGCCGCCGAGACGATGAAGTGGAGGTCGGGCGTCCGCGTCTTCGAGAGCGGGGTCGGCACGCAGATCGTCAGCGCGTCGAGCTCTGTCACCGCCGAGTAGTCCGTTGTCGCGTTCAGGGTCCCGTCGAGCCCGTCGTACCGGTCCTCCGGAACGTCGACCAGGTAAGACTCGTGGGCCTGGACGGCGCGCACGCGCTGCTCGTTCAGGTCGATGCCGGTGACCGCGAAGCCGGTCTCGGCGAACGCCATAGCCAGCGGCAGGCCCGCGTAGCCGAGCCCGACGATGCCGATCGTCGCGGTGCGTTGCGCGATCCGGTCGTCGAAGGTTGTTTCGGGTGAGAGAACCTTGCTCACGAGACGGTGCAGGCTAGCAACCTGCTTGGCGGAACCAGTATCGGCACCGCGGCCCAATCCTGGTCAAAAGGAGAAACTGACGTGGCCGCTCGCCGTGGTCTCAGCTATAACCGCTGCGATGTCCTTCGCGGACTCGGTCCACGCGCTCGTTCATGACGGGACGGCGATGTGGGGGTTCCTGACGGCTGCGGGCCTCGTGCTCTTGCTGACGCCCCTCGTGGCGCGCCTCGCTCCGATCGTGGGCGGCGTCGACGACAAAGCCGACCGGCCGCGCGTCCACGGCAGCCGTCCGATCCCGCGGATCGGCGGCGTCGCGATCGTGATCGGGATCGTCGTGCCGATGGTCGTCTACATCAAGCCCGAGGGGCGCTACCTCGGGATCCTGCTCGGCACGCTGATGGTCGCCGCACTCGGCCTGATCGACGACATCAAAGGGATCAACGCGAGCGTCAAGATGGTCGGGATCGTCGTCGCGGCCCTGATCCCGGTGGTCGGGTTCGGCATGACCTGGGAGAACGTCGGCCTGCCGCTGATCGGGAACTTCGACCTCGGCTGGGCCGCCTATCCCCTGACGATCTTCTGGATCGCGGCGCTCGCCAACCTGGTCAACCTGATCGACGGGATGGACTCGCTCGCTTCCGGGATCGTCGCGATCGCCGCCGGCTCATTCGCCATCCTGGCCGCCTCGTTCGCCCGCGCCGACGCCGCCGCGCTGGCGGCGATCATCTGCGGCGCAACGCTCGCATTCCTCCGCCACAACTACCACCCGGCCAAGGTCTTCATGGGCGACACCGGGGCGCTCGCGCTCGGCTTCCTGCTTGCCTGCGTCGCGGTCCAGGGCGTCTTGAAGACGGCGGCCACGATCGCGCTCGCCGGGCCGCTGTTGGTCCTCGCCGTCCCGATCCTCGACACCTCGTTCGTGATCGCGAAGCGACTGAAGTACAAACGCTCGCCCTTCTCGCCGGACCAGAACCACTTCTACCACCGCTTCATGCGGATCGGCTTCTCGCAACGCCGCACCGCCGCGTACCTGCATCTCTGGGCGCTGCTCCTCTCGGCCTACGCGCTGCTGCTGCGCTTCGAGCCGCCGCGGCCGCTCGGCCACTGGCAGCTCGACAACACGCTGATCGCGGCAGGGGTGGGCGTGGTCGTCCTCGCCGCATCCGTGTGGATGGTCTACTCGCTCGAGATCCTGAAGTCGCGCCATCTGCAGGTGCTGCGCCGAGGCAAGCTCGCCGAGGAGCCCGAGCACGAGGAAGCGGTCGAGCGGGCGCTGACGGCCGGCAGCCGCCGCTAGCTACGGAACCGTTTTAGGGTCAGGCACCCGGCCATGTCCGGGTGCCTGACCCTAAAGGCGCGTCAAAGCGGCACGGCCAGCCGAAGGAGCTCCGCGGGGTCTCGGGTTGCACGCCGCTTCCGCTCGCTCACCTTCTCGACGACGAGCTCGGCCGGGTCTCGGAGTAGCCGCACGCGCCCTTCCGAGATGAGCAGCTCGTCGACAGCGCCGAGCCGGCCTTCGAAGATCGACCACACGGGCGTCCCCAGCACGGCCGCTTCGCGCACCATCGTGCCGCCGGCCGAGACGACGAGGTCGGCGAGCGCGGCGAGGCTACGGGCGTCGACTGCGCGCTCGGGGACGACCAGGCCGGGATCGAGCCGGCGCAGCGCCTGCCGCTGCTCGTCGGTGCGCGGGAGGACGACCACCTGCGCGCCTTCACCGATCAGCCGCTGCAGCACGCGCGGCACCAAATCGTTCTCCGAGCCGCCGAGGTAGAGCGCGTAGGACGGGGCTGTGCGGACGACCGCGACCACCTGTGAGCTGTCGATCCCGAGCTCGTCGAGCACCGACTCGTCCGGCTTGAAGCCCGAGAGGTAATACTCCTCCTTCAGCCCCGGGTAGCGGACAAGCTTCGGCGGCCTGGCTCCGTAGCCTGCGACCCGCTGGGCCGGGATCGCATCCGGGATCAGCACCCGCGTCGCCAGCCGGCAATTCAGGGAGTGCTGGACCGTCGCCCATTCGTAGTCGAACATGGTCGTGTTCGGGATCCGGAGCAGGCGTCCGACAGGCGGCAGGTCGGTCGACCCGTGCGCAAACCCGTAGTCGAAGCCTTTCCCGCGCGCGAACGCGAACGCCTGCGCCGTTCGCGAGCCGGCCGCCATTGCCTTTCCGAGCTTGCCGGCGCCGCCGTGCTGCCCGATCGCCGTGTAGGGATGACCCCAGTCGTCGAGCAACTCCGTGGTATGCGAGAGCGGCCGCGCCGTCAACGTGACTTCGTGCCCCCGGGCCTCGAGCAGCTCGACGAGCGGGCGGAGCACGATCACGTGCGCCGGATTCGTCAGGTCGGCCCAAACACTCGCCATCATCCGGGCCGCGCGATCGAGTAGCGAACGACGTCGAAGTCGCGATAGCGGCTCGAGCCCTCGAGCTCCATCCCGAGCTTTTCCATCACGCGCCGCGAGGCGACGTTGCCGGGCATCGCGACGGCGACGACGTGGTCGACGTCGTCTTGCCAGGCCAGATCGAGCAGGGCGAAGGCGGCTTCGCTTGCGTAGCCGCGGTTCCACGCCGAAGGAACGACGTGGTAGGCGAGCTCGATCTCCGGCCCTTCCCATCCCAAGGGGAACAGGCCGACGCCGCCGACCAGACGACCGCTCTCACGCTCCTCGAGCGCCCAGAACCCCAGGCCCTCCGGCGCGCGGCCCGGCAAAGACTCGAGCCGCTCCCGGGTTTCGTCGACGCTCTCGCGGGCCCCGCCCGGGATGAACTGCATGGCCTCGGCATCCCCCCAGAGCTCGTGCAGCGGCTCGGAGTCTCGCTCCGGCTCGAACGGGCGAATGAGGAGGCGCTCGGTCTCGAGCGGAAGCCTGATCACGCGGCCTCGAGGAAGCGGACGAGCGTGTTGTTGTAGCCCGGCGCGCGCGGGAGGTTGTGGCCGGCGCCCGGCAGGACGACGCGCTGGGCCGGGAGCTCTCGTTCGAGCACGTCCGCAACGGCGTCGAGCGCGGGGTTGTGGTCTCCCGTGACGACCAGTTTGGGGAAGAGCTCCGCCGCGAGCTGCTCGAGCGGGATCTCGGCCTCGTGTGGCGGCCGTTCGACCATCGCAGCGCGAGTGGCCGCCTCGAGCTGCGGTGCAAGCCTGTCCGGCAGCTGCATCGAGACGCCGACGAGCGGCAAGAAGTACTCGAGATAAGCGCGGGGCTCGGTGGGCGCCTGCTCCATCTTCGCAAGGAACTCTTCCACGGCCGGGTCGCCGCGAGCCAGCGAGAAGGCCGGAGGCTCGTTCACCGTCAGTGAGCGAAGTCCTACGCCGGGGGCCGCCAGCAGCGCGATCACCCCTCCGTACGAATGTCCGACGAGATGGTCGCCGGGCTGAAGAATCTCGCGCAGCTCCCCGGCTTGTTTGTCGAAATCGATCCGTTGCTGCGGCGGGTTCGGCGGATAGCCCGACCGCTCCACGACTACCAGCTCGTAGCGCGCGGGGAGCAGTGCCTGCGCTGACCACGTCACCGCGCCGGTGCCCACGCTGCCGTGCACGAGGACGACCCGTTCCACGGCGGCACGATATCCCGGTGGAACAAAGTCGGCCCAAAACAGGCCGTTTTCGTGGAGAAAAGCCGACTTTTGACTGTTACAAGCTTTGGTATGCTCGCGGCGATGGAGCCTAGCCCTCCAAGTTCCCGTCCGACGTTCCAGCCGGCGGGAGCGGGCATGCTCCTGGCCGCCACGACCGTGGCCTCAATCGGCGTCGGCGCACTTGTCGGCTGGGCCGCAGGCTCGGCCGCCTACGGAATCCTCGGCGGCGCGATCGTCGGCGTTCCGGCAGGCGTGACGGCCGTCTACCTCCGCTACCGAGAGGCGCTGTCGTGAAGGCGACCACGCTCGGTGCCCCGCGTCCGGTCCCCGGACGACTGCTTCCCGTCGTAGCCGGCGGGGCCGTGATCGCCCTCGCGCTCCCGATCTTCGTGTTGGCCGACTGGCGACTCGCAGGCTGGGGTATCGCGGCCGTGCTCTGGGTCGGCGTCCAGGCGCTGGGGTTGCTGTTGACGCGGATCAAGCCTTCGCCGGATAATCTCGCGGCCTCAGGCGTGCTGGCGTTCGGGATGATGGGGAGAGTGCTGGCGGTGCTCGTCGTGCTCGTGGCCGTCGCGGCCTCGGACGGCAAGCTCGCCCTCGCTGCCGCGCTCGTGTACGCGCTGGCCTACACGGCCGAGCTGGCGGCCTCCGTCGCGACGTACTACGTCCAGGAGCCGAGGGTATGAGGCGTGCGCTCGCCGTTATCACGCTGCTCGCGCTCAGCGTCCCCGCTCCGGCGCTCGCCCGCGGCGAGTTCGACCCGTCGACCGAGTTCGAGCAGCACGTCTGGATCCCGATCCACCTCGGCCCGCTCGACCTCTCGATCACGAAAGCCGTCGCCTACCTGCTGCTCGGCTCTGCGGTCACGATCCTGCTTGGTCTTTTCCTGATGCGCGGCCGGACGCTCAATCGACGACAGACGATCGGCGAGACGGTCTACGAGATTGCCCAGACGCAGGTCGCGGAGCAGGGGCTGCCGACGAAGGCGATCGGCCGCTGGTTCCCCTATGTCGCCTCGCTGATGCTCTTCATCTGGGTCGTCAACATGCTCGGCTTCATCCCGCTGCCGCTGACCGGTGAGACCTGGCACGGGATTCCGGTGTGGGGGATCTATGCCGCAACGTCGTCCTTGTCCGTGACGCTCGCGCTCGCCCTGCTCACCTTCGTCTTCACGCACTTCGAGGGCATCCGCTGGAACGGGCCGATCCGCTACTTCAAGAGCTGGATCCCCGAGGTGCCAAAGGCGCTGCTGCCGCTGATCATCCCACTGGAGATTCTCGGACAGTTCATGCGCCTGATCTCGCTGAGCGTCCGACTCTTCGCCAACATGCTCGCGGGCCACATGCTGATCCTGACCTTCATCGGCCTGATCTTCGTGCTGGAGTCGCTGCCGCTGGCGATCGCGGCCATCCCGGCCGCGACGGCCTTCTACCTCTTCGAGGTGATCATCGTCGTTTCGATCCAGGCGTTCATCTTCGCCGCCTTGTCCGCCATCTACATCGGCTCGGCGATCGAGCCCGAACACTAGGAGGAACCATGTCCACGCTTCTCGCCGCCACCACGGGTGACGTAACAAAGGCCGGCAAGGCGATCGCCCTGGCGCTCGGCATCGGCCTCGGCGCGCTCGGAGCCGGCGTCGGCATCGGCAACATCTTCGGCTCGATGATCCAGTCGGTCGCACGCCAGCCCGAGCTCCGAGGTGAGCTCCAGGGGATCCAGTGGCTCGGCTTCGCGCTCACCGAGACCGTCGTCTTCTACGGCCTGATCGGCGGCCTGCTCGCCTACGTCCTCATCTGAGATGAACGCTTTGCTCGCCAGCAACGCCCTGATCAAGGTCACGCCGGGGCTGATGATCTGGACGATCGTCTGCTTCCTGATCGTCCTCTTCGTCCTCAAGCGGTATGCCTTCGGCCCGATCCAGCAAGTGATCGACGAGCGTCGCGAGCGCATCCGCCGCGCGCTCGAGGAAGCCGACGAGGCGCGCGACGAAGCCCGCAAGCTGCTCGAAGAGCACCGCAAGCTGATCGGCCAGGCCCGGTCGGAGGCGGAGGAGATCCTCGGCGAGGCCCGCCAGGTCGGTAAGGCGATGCAGCAGCGGGTCAAGGAGGAGACCGAGGCCGACCGAGAGCGGCGACTCGAGGAGACGAAGCGCCAGATCGAAGCCGAGACGCGGCGCGCGCTCGAGGCGATCCGCTCCGAGGTCGCCGAGCTGAGCCTCGTCGCGGCCGAGAAGGTCGCCCGCAAGTCGCTCGACGACAAGGATCAGCGCCGCCTGATCGACGAGGCGATCGGCGAGCTCGACTTCAGCGTCCTGGAGCGCAACGACTAGTCGTATGGCTGCAGCGCATCGCATGTACGCCCGCGCGCTCTACGAGGCGGCGAAAGACAAGGACCGGCTCGACGTGGTCCGCGAGGAGCTCGCCGACTTCGTCCAGGCGCAACGCGAGGTTCCCGAGCTACGCGAGCTACTGCGCAACCCGCAGCTAGACCACCGGGTCAAGGCCTCGGCGCTCGAGGAGCTGCTCGGCGGCGATGAGGAGCTCGTCCGCAATTTCCTCTTGCTACTCGCCGAGAAGAACCGCGCCGGCGAGGTTGAGGAGATCGCGCGCGAGTTCGAGCAGATGGTCGCCCTGGAGGAGGGCATCCTCGATGTCGAGCTGACCACTGCGGTCGAGCTCTCGGACGAGGAGGCGCGCGACGTGATCAAGCAGATCGAGAAGGCCTCAGGCCGGAAGGTGGAGGCCTCGCGCCGCGTCGACCCCGACCTGATCGGCGGCATCGTCCTCCAGGCCGGCTCGATGCGTCTCGACGCAAGCGTGCTCGGCCGCCTGAACAGGCTCCGCACCGAACTGACGACAAGGAGATAACGCTTTGAAGCTACGCCCCGAAGAGATCACCTCGATCCTGAAGAAGCGAATCGAGGAGTACGACGTCGAGACCGACCTCGCCGAAGTCGGCAGCGTGCTTCAGGTCGGAGACGGGATCGCCCGCGTCTACGGGCTCGAGGACGCACTTTCGCTCGAGATGCTCGAGTTCGAGCACGGCGTCACCGGCCTCGCCTTCAACCTCGAGGAGGACAACGTCGGCACCGCGCTCTTCGGCGAGTGGGAGCACGTCAAGGAGGGCGAGGTCGTCAAGCGGACGGGCAATGTCGCCAGCATTCCGGTCGGCGAGGCGCTGATCGGGCGGATCGTCAACCCGCTCGGCGTGCCGGTCGACGGCCAGGGCCCGATCGAGACGACCGAGACGCGCCCGATGGAGTTCAAGGCGCCGGGTGTCGTCGACCGCCAGCCGGTGAAGGAGCCGCTGCAGACCGGCCTCAAGGCGATCGACTCGATGATCCCGATCGGCCGCGGCCAGCGCGAGTTGATCATCGGCGACCGCGGCACCGGCAAGACCGCGATCCTCGTCGACACGATCCTGAACCAGAAGGACCAGGACATCATCTGTATTTACGTCGCGATCGGTCAGAAGGAGTCCACGGTCGCGCAGGTCTACGAGCGGCTGAAGGACGCGGGCGCGATGGACTACACGATCATCGTCACCGCGGGCGCTTCCGAGGCGGCGCCGATCAAGTGGATGGCGCCCTACTCGGGAACGGCG
>Ga0307292_10000466_pt1 | contig 14034 bp, 11 predicted proteins | sample ER_DNA_149_FD_194471 | JGI IMG/M metagenome (GOLD analysis project Ga0307292, IMG submission 194471) | Bulk soil microbial communities from the East River watershed near Crested Butte, Colorado, United States - ER_DNA_149 | ecosystem: Environmental > Terrestrial > Soil > Floodplain | place...
ATCACGTCTATGCCGCGGGCCCGGGCCCGGGCCAGGCGCTCATCCACCAGGTCTACCGCGATGATCCTGTCGATCCATTTCTGTTGGGCGATCCGACTCGCCATCTCACCGATCGGCCCGAGACCCAAGATCAACAAGGAGCCGCCGTCCGGCACTCCGGCGTACTCCACCGCCTGCCAGGCAGTCGGCAACACGTCGGACAGGTAGATGAAGCGGTCGTCGGAGGGCCCCTCTGGCACCAGAATGTGGGTGAACTGAGCCTCCGGGACCCGCAGGTACTCGGCTTGGCCGCCCGGCACTTGGCCGTACAGCTTGGAATAGCCGAACAGGGCAGCACCGCTGCCCTCACCGCGTACCTGAGTCGTCTCGCATTGGGTGTAAAGCCAGCGTTCGCACATCCAGCAGTGGCCGCAGGAGATCTGGAAGGGCACGACGACCCGGTCGCCGGGATGGATCTGGGTGATCTCTTTACCGACCTCCAACACGATGCCGATGGCCTCGTGGCCCAGTACGTCACCAGGGCTCATGAAAGCGCCCAGAGTCTCGTACAGATGAAGATCGGAACCGCAGATGTTGGTACTGGTGACTTTGATGATCGCGTCGTTGGGCTCTTTGATGATCGGGTCGGCGACCTCTTCTACCGACACGTTGCGGCGGCCCTGCCAGGTAACAGCCTTCAATTCTGCCTCACGCTTTACGCCAGTCGTTGCTGGTCAGATGCGAGCCGGCCTGCGGCCCCATCTGAAGCATGCCACCGTCCACGGCCCACGATGCACCGGTCACGTAACTGGCCTGCGAACTTGCGAGAAACGCAATCACAGCGGCGATTTCGCGAGCGTCGCCGGGTCGACCGAGCGGGATGCCGAGGCGCTCCTCGTCGTGCGGATCCTCGTCCTCCTGACCAGTCATCGGCGTCGCGATCTCGCCAGGAGCAACCGCGTTCGCGGTGATGTTGTGATGTCCGAGCTCGAGGGCAAAGGTCTTGATCAATCCGCCGATGCCGTGCTTGGCGGCGTCGTAGGGACCGGACCCAACCCGCGGCTGATGCTCGTGGACGCTCGTGACAGCGATCAGCCGGCCGCCGGTGCCCGTCTTCACCATGTGTTGCGCGGCCTGCCGCATGCAGATGAAGGTGCCGTCCAGGTTGGTGGCAATGATCGTGCGCCACTCGTCGTAGGAGGTGTCCACCAGCAGCGTCGAGCCGCCGGTGCCGGCGTTGTTGACGAAGACGTCGAGCCCACCTAGCTCGTCGATCAGCAGGTCGACGGTGATGGCGCAGGCAGGTAGATCGGTGTAGTCGAGCTGCTTGACAACGGCCTTACGTCCGTGGGATCGCACTTCCTCGGCAGTGGCGTCGGCGCCCGCGGAATCGGAGTGCCACGTAATGCCGACATCCATTCCGGCCTCGGCCAGGGCAACGGCAGTGGCCTTGCCGATCCCGGAGTCGGAGGCGGTGACAATGGCGTAGCGGGGATCAAAAGTCATACGTTCTGATATTCCCAGCTACCCCATACGGGAAACCATATCCGGGGCACGTCGTGCGGGTCCGGTAGCCGTTTTCACGGCTGTGATGTGAAACGTCCGCACGAACGCGACCTTGGGGGGTCGTTTTCACGGCTGTGATGGCAAACGCCCCAACGAGGCCCGCCAGCCCGAGCGGAGCTAGGCCCTGAGCAGCCCCCGGGCCGACGTCGCGTACGCCGGCCCGGGCCTCCCTGATCCCTACGAGGCGTCGGGCAGCGCATCCGGTAGGCCGATGATCGACTGCATCTTGATCATCAGCCGCGCCAACAACCTCGAGACCTGCATCTGGCTGGTACCGATCTCCACGGCAATCTCCGACTGCGATCGCTGCTCATAGAACCGCAGCCAGATCAGCCGCCGCTCATCGTCCTCCAGCTGAGCCACAGCCTCGTCGATGATCATGCGCGCCTCGGTACGGTCGATGTCCTCATCCGCCTCGTCTGAGCAGAAGCAGATCCCTCTCGACATCGCCAGATCGATCGAGGAAGCGCTGTAGCCGCGGCTCGCGAACCGAGCCTGCTGCACTGCGCCGACCGGCTCTCCGAGTTCGTCGGCGAGATCTTTGGCTCGGGGCACGGCACCCATCCGCTGCACCAATGTGGGCCACTGCCGCCAGATGGTCGACGCCAATTCCTGGGTAGGCCGAGGGGGACGTACCACCCAACCGCGATCGCGGAAATGCCGCTTGAGTACGCCGGTGATGGTTGGCACCGCGAAGCCTATGAACGACCCTTGGTGCGGATCAAAGCGTTGGCACGCCTCGACTAGTCCCGTGCAGGCAACCTGGAGCAGGTCTTCCTCGTCCTCGCCGCGGTGGCTGAACCGCCGCGCCAGCGTCTCAGCCAGCCACAAATGAGAGGTGACCACTTCGTCGAGTATGTGTTGACGCCGCGTCGGACCGGCGGTCTCAGCAGCGATGAGAAGTTCGTGAGTCCGTTCGGAAAGTTCATCCCGCGAGGACTGCGGATGCGAAGAATTGAAGGCAGTTTCGGTGATCGCCATGAGCGCGACACCCTCCGTGTGGAACGGGCGTGGCGCGCTTCTCGGCCACACCACGATCAAAACACTAGGGCCGCTTCGACGGCAACCCCTCTGGACTATCCCAGAAGCGAAGAATTCTCTAAGAAGCGTATCGATACTTACGCACAAATGATGCAGGTGATAATGACCATCATCCATTGAGCGCAATCGCTCCAGCGAGCTAAATGATCATGAAACCCGCAAGTCTGCCCAACCCGGCTGCGCTTGAAACAGAAAGTTTCCCGCAATCATGGCCAGTTCATTGAGCGTGACACGTTGACTTCTCCGACGATTGGGTAAGTCGCAAACAGGATGGCGAGCACAACCTAGGGAGTTGCCGCGATCCAGGCCCCGTAGCTGAGCAGACATGCTGCGGGGCCGTTCCCATTTTCCCTGCGCGGCGTTTCCCTGGCCGACTAGACTCCCACCTGAGTTCTTAATCGGTCTCCGCCCTGTGTCTGCGGACGTGACGTCATTGAGGTGGCGCATGATCCCGCAGCAGCTGCGAACAGAGGTTGAGTCAGCCTTCGAGATGTTGGAGGCTAATTCCCGCGTGGCAGAGCTGGAAGCGGAGATCGCACAGCTCAAGGATGCGTTGGCAAAGCGCCAGCAAATAGGAGTGGCGACCGGACTGCTGGCCCAGCGCTTCGCCATTACCCCGGAGCGGGCCTGGTCATTGCTGGTGCGGCTCTCCCAGAACTGCCACGTCAAGGTACGCGACATCGCGCAGGCCATGATTAACGCGCATTGCGGACGCCTCAGCCCGGCAGACGCCGACATCCTCTCCTCGATCGAGATGCACCTGCCCGGCGGCGTACTGCCCATCGGCTCCTGTCTGGACGGCCAGCATCCCAGCAAGGACAGCCCGCAGTGATCTGGGCTCGACACTTCCGGCTGCGTAGACCATGATCGAACACGATGCCCACGAAATCCTGGATCCTGGCCCGCCGCGCTTGCGCCACTCATCAGGCGGATCATGGCGATTGATCCCGAGATGCTCGCAGCCAGCCTGCGTCGGCTCGCCACTCTCGGCAAACCGGGTACCGGCGTCGTCGAGGCGCTGCAACACGTAACCGCGGCATGTGTCGACCTCTTCGGCGTCGCGGGCAGCGGCATCATGCTGGCCGACGAGCAGAACGTTCCCCGCTACGTCGCAGCGTCCGACGGGCCGGGCCGCACGCTCGAGATCGCGGAGAGCAACACGGGGCAGGGTCCCTGCACCGAGGCGTTTGTCAACAACACCGTCGTCGCCAGCACCGACGTGACCGAGGAAGATCGCTGGCCGGATCTTGCCGCCGCAATCCGCCCGAATGGGATACGCGCGGTCTTGGGTCTGCCGGTCCGCTTGGGTGGTGTCACCGTCGGCACACTTGACGTCTTCTACAGCCAGCCGCATGTCTGGCAGGACGAGGAGTGTCAAGCCCTCGGTCGCTACCGCGATCTGGTCGAATCCACCCTCGCTACCGCGGTGGCAGCACACACTGCAGGCGAGCTAGCCACTCAGCTGCAGTACGCGCTGGACTACCGGGTGATCATTGAGCGCGGCGTTGGCTACCTGATGGCTCGTGATCAGGTGGACTCCATCACCGCTTTCAACAAGCTGCGCCGAGCCGCTCGCGATACCCAGAGCAAGATCGGCGATGTGGCGCAACGGCTGGTCTCCACGGGCCGGCTGCCGACCTGATGGTCCGGACACCGCTGGCTGAGCTCAAGCATGCCCTGCTCGACCAGTAACGAGTGCCATGACCATACGTGGCCGAGACGGCAGCGGAAGCGCAGCCAGCCGCGTCCCCACTACCCCAGGCGCTGCTCACCGGACGTGATCTGGTAGGCGGCCGGGTCAATGGTGGCCGTGCGGCGCCGGTACGCCGTAGCAGTCCACGGCCACAAGGTCGGATTGTGGCCGTTCTGGTCGACGTACCAGCTACTGCAGCCGGTATGCCAGACCGTGTCGGCCAGCGCCCCGCGTAGCTCAGCATCGAAGCTGTCCGCGACCTCCTGGCGGACCTCAATCCGTTGCGCGTGCGAGCTCTCCAGCGCGTCGAGGGCAGAGATGACATGGTTCATCCCGGCCTCGATGGTGTAGATCACCGAGCCAGTACCACCGCCGGTGTTTGGCCCGTACAGCAAGAAGAAGTTTGGAAAGCCGGGAACACTCATGCCCAGGTAGGCGCGGGGTTTGCCGTCCCATGCCTGCGCGAGCGTACGGCTGCCCTCGCCGATGACCTCCATCGGAGCCACGAAGCCATGAGCCTTGAAGCCTGTGGCGAACACGAGAACATCAGCCGCGCGTTCCGTGCCGTCCTTCGACATCGTGCCGCCACTCCGCCGTGTGGAACGCCGGGCCTTGGAAGCTTTCGACACCATTGAGCTGGGCGATCTTGGGCACCGACAGTTGGCCGCAGGCGGTGATCAATATGTCTGCCTCATGATCACCATCGCTCGTTGTGATCAACCACCGGTTTCGGGGGCTGTTCCAGCGCGCGGTCAGAACCTCGGTGTTGGTGTGGATGCGGTCGAGTACGCCGTGGCAGCGCGCCACATCCTCGACATAGGCCTGGATCTCAGCTTGCGGGGCGTAGCGGCGGGACCATTCGGGTTAGGTGAGAAGGAGAGCTCATAAAGGTGTAAGGGCACATCACACGCCGCGCCGGGATAAGTGTTGGCGTGCCACACGCCGCCGACCCGCGCGCCTCGCTCGAAGACGCTGACATCGTCGTAGCCAGCGCGGTGCAGCATGACCGCAGCAGCGACTCCGCCGAAGCCGCCTCCAACGACGGCAACCGATCTTGACTTCCTGCCGCCACGAGTCCGAGGCTACTTCGCCCGCGGACCGTGTCAGAAGGGAGCAGTGCTACAACCCCGCTCCCTTCTGACAAGTTAGCGTCAGGCGACGGCGCTTTCGGATGCGCCGATCATGCTGCGTAGCTTGAGCAGCAGCCGGGAGAGCAGCCGCGAGACCTGCATCTGACTGATGCCGAGCTCATCGGCGATGTCGGATTGCGAGCGCTGCTCGAAAAAGCGCAGCTGGACCAGCCGCTGTTCGGATTCGTCGAGTCGTGCCAGAGCGCGATCGATGATCAATCTCGCCTCGGCGCGGTCGGCGTCCACCTCACTCTCGCTCGAGCAAAAGCAAGCTCCTCGAGCCGTAGCGGCCTCGATGGACAAGCCGCTGTAGCCTTCACTCGCCATCCGGGCCTGCTGTACCGCATCCACGGTCGCGCCAAGCTCGTCGGCCAGATCCTTGGCACACGGCATGGCGCGCATCTCCTGAACCAGAGTTGGCCAGCGTCGCCAGATCGAGGCAGCGAGCTCCTGAGTCGGGCGTGGCGGGCGCACGGTCCAACCATGATCGCGAAAATGCCGCTTGAGCACCCCGGTGATGGTGGGCTCGGCGAACCCGATAAAGGATCCTTGACGCGGATCGAAACGCAAACAGGCCTCGACGAGGCCGGTGGAGGCGACCTGGACGAGGTCATCCTCATCCTCGCCGCGGTGCAGGAACTTGCGGGCCAGCTTCTCGGCGAGCCACAGATGTGAGGTGACTACCTCGTCAAAGATCTGTTGTCGCCGGACCGGCCCTGCCGTCTCGGCCTCGACGAGCAAGTCACGCGTACGGTCGGCCAGCTCGTCACGCGCGGTGCGCTGAGGAGACGGGGCGACAGAAAGAAGGGCGTTTGGCATGAGCGCGCCACCCTTTCCTAAATGAAAGATGATGTTGTGGCGCGCTGCTCGGCCACAACTGCACTAAACCACGGATCGTGCCGTTGATCAAGCATTTCTAAGGAAAACAACAAGAGCAGCAGCGAGCAATAATTTCCTACCCTGTCGACAAAATCTGCGCGTTCTGCGGACACTAATGTGGCTTACTCGGGCGCCTGGAAAGGGGTCAGAAACGACAACTCTGAAACGTTCTAGAGATGGCGCTTTCGACCACTTTCGTGACAAATCCAGGCCGGCTGGGAGGATCCCACGCAGCTGGACGCTAGACCGAGTTGACGTCCCGAGCCAGTGCGGCGGGCATGTAGTCGTAACGCACGAACGACCGCCTGAAGGTGCCCGTGCCATGGGACACCGAACGCAGGTCGATGGGGTACCGCGACAGCTCGTGTGCCGGCACCTCGGCGTGGATGACGGCGTAACCGGGCACATCAGGAGCCGTCTCCGTACCGTGCACCTGGCCGCGCCGACCGCGCAGATCCGCCAGCACCGCGCCGACCGAATCATCGGCGACCGTGATCTCCACCTTGTCGATCGGCTCGAGCAGCGCAACGGTTGACTCGTTCGCCGCCTCGCGCAGCGCCATAGCCCCAGCCGTCTGGAACGCCATGTCCGAAGAGTCGACCGAATGCGCCTTGCCGTCGACCAGCGTCACCCGAAGGTCAACCAGGGGATAACCGGCAAGCACGCCCTTAGGCAGCTGACTGCGAATACCCTTCTCCACCGACGGGATGAACTGCCGAGGCACCGCTCCACCGACCACGCGCTCGTTGAACTCGAACCCAGCACCGCGTGCCAGCGGCTCGATCTCCATCGTGCAGACCGCGTACTGACCGTGTCCACCGGACTGTTTGACGAGTCGGCCCTGCGCTCTGATGGGCCGGATGAAGGTCTCCCGGAGCGAGGTCCGCACCGGTTCCACATCAACCTGGATGTGCCAGGACTCCCGCAGTGCGGTCATCAATTTGTCGACGTGCGCCGGGCCCATCGCCCAAATCACCACCTGATGGGTCTCGGGATTGTGCTCCAGACGCATCGTGACGTCCTCAGCGACCAGGCGTTGCAGCGCCGACGCCATTTTCTCATCATCACCGCGCGAGCTGGTGTGCAGCGCAACCGGCAGCAGCGGCTCCGGCAGTAGCCACGGCTCGACGAGCGCAGGCCTCGCCTTGCTGGACAGCGTGTCGGAGGTCTCCGCAGCAGCGAGCTTGGACACGAGAACAAGATCACCAGCGGCCGCGTACGGCTTCGACCTGGCTTCATCGCCAAGTGGTGCCGAGAGGGGACCGACCCGTTCGTCGTCGCTGTCATGATCGGGATGGCCGTTGACGTGATGCGGCGCAAACTTCTGCAGATGTCCGCAGACGTGCAGCGGCGTGTCCGGGCTCAGGGTGCCGGAGAAGACCCGGACCAGCGACAGCCGGCCGACGAACGGATCGCTCGTGGTACGCACCACCTCGGCGACCAGGGGGCCGTCCGGGTCGCAGCTGACCGGGCCGAACGACACTCCGCTGGGCTTGTAGACGGTTGGCAGCGGCGACGACGCCGGCGACGGGAAGCCCTGCTCGAACAGCTCATACAGCCCTTCGATGCCCATTCCCGTCGGCGCATGCGCCGGGATGATCGGGAAGAACCGCGCCGTTGCGACCGCCGTGCGCAAGTCGGGTAAGACGATGTCAAGATCGATTTGTTCGCCGCCGAGATGCCGATCCAGCAGCGTCTCGTCCTCGGACTCCTCGATGATCGATTCGATCAGGGGGTCCCAGTACTCCTCGATGATTGTGGCTTCGGTTTCGTCAGGCTCCCGCCCGACCGGTTCTCCGCTGCGATAGTCGGTGACGCTACGGCGCAGCAGGTTGATCGCGCCGACGACATGGCCGTCCTCGATGAGCGGCACGCCGAGAGGCTGCACGTCGCCGAAGACCCGCCGGCACCGCGCAATCGCCTCCTCATAGTCAGCCCGGGACTGCTCGAGTTTGGTCACCGCAATCGCCCGCGGCATGTTGATCGACTCGCACTCCCGCCACAACAGCCGAGTCGCGTCGTCGATCTCGTCGCTGGCCGACACCACGAACAGCACCGCATCAGCAGCCCGCAGCCCGGCTCGCACCTCGCCGACAAAGTCCGGATTACCGGGGGTGTCGAGGAGGTTGATCATGACATCGCCGCTACCGAGAGAAGCGGCGGCGAGCGCCTGCGATTGCCCCGGCTCACCGCGTACGTGACGGGCCGGCGTACGCGCCGTGATCAAGCCCTCAAACAAGGTGCTCTTGCCAGCGCCTGCCGGCCCGACGAGCACAACATTGCGGATCTGTTCCGGCGACTGTGGACCGTTTTGGCGGCCCGTATCGGCTCCGTTGCCCATGCCTCACCCTTTCCGGTACGCCTCTGCGCTAGCCGCGCCCGTAGATAGCCAATCCGCTTCCCCTAACTGGCCACGCGCGCGTTCCAGCAACCCTACGATGCATCCGTGAGTGAAATCGACCCGATGGACCTCGCAACTCCAGCGCAGGACCAGCGAAAGTCGGTTGGCCGGCTCACCCGCCTTATCGCGCGGAGCTTGTCCATGGTCTGGCAGTCTGCGCGGACCCCGTTTGTCGCGCTGGTTGGGCTGCAAACACTGAATGCCGTTGCTCTGGTGTTCCAGATCGTTGCGATCGAGCTGGCCTTGACAGCCGTCCTGGCGAGCTCCGCCAGTGGCGGGAACTTCTGGACTCTGGCGCAGCCGGTTCTGTTTCTTGCCGGGCTGACTGCGGCAACTGCAGTCATTGCCTCGGTGCAAGCTGGGTTGGGCCGGTACGCGGCGGAGCTGGTAGCTGCCGTCATGTGGCAGCGGGTGCTGCGGGTTGCCACGCGTGTCGACCTGCGCAAGTTCGAATCGGCCCGGTTCTACGACCGGTTGCAGCGTGTTCAGGCCAGCGCTCTGACGCGCCCGTACCAGATCACCTATGGGTTGTTGGCAACCATCGGAGCTGCCGCGGCAAGCGTCGGGCTGGTGGTCGCGATCATGCTGGTGCACCCCGCGCTACTGCCGCTGTTGATCATCGGCGGCGTGCCGGTGTTGATCACCAGCCGGCGGCAGAGTCAGCTGGAATTTGATTTTCTCGCTCGACAGTCGCAATCGATGCGACTGCGCAACTACCTGACCTGGGTGCAGACAGGCCGCGACGAGGCCAAGGAAGTCCGGGCATTTGGGCTCGCGCGTAACTTCGGCACCCGCTTGAGCACCTTGTACACCGAGTATCTTCGTGATCTTGCACAGCACCTCTGGCATCGTTCCAGGCTGGGTGTCATCGGGAGCCTCGGCTCAGCTGTGCTGCTGGCGCTGACCCTGTTCTTGCTGGTGTGGTTGATCTTCATCGGTGGCCTCGGCATCGCCGAGGCGGCTGCTGCACTGGTCGCCATCCGGCTGCTAGCAGGTCAGGTTCATACCGGCTTCACCGGCGTGCAGGCGATCTTCGAATCGGGATCGTTCATCGATGATCTGGACGGTTTCCTCACCTTGGCGCCGGCCGCTGAGGGCGGGTCACGCGAGATCGCACCGCCGACAGAGTTTCATCGCATCCGAGCCGATTCGGTGACCTTCTCCTACCCCGGTCGTAGCCAGCTCGCGCTGCAGGCCGCCGATATCGAGATCAACCGTGGCGAGGTCGTGGCTCTGGTTGGTGAGAACGGGTCGGGCAAGACCACGCTGGCGAAGGTGATCGCCGGCCTGTACGAGCCCGGTAGCGGTGCCGTGCGATGGGACGGCATCGACGTACGCAGCTTCCGGCCCGAGCTGTTCCGAGAGCGGGTTGCGATTATCTTCCAGGACTTTGTCCGGTACGCGCTCTCTGCCGAGGAGAACATCGCCATAGCGCGGCCCGATAACGAGATTGATCATGCAGCGATCCGGGAAGCGGCCAAGATCGCGGATGTCGACTCGTTCTTGTCTGCGCTGCCGGACGGCTATCAGACCCCGCTGTCCCGTCGCTTTGCTGGCGGACACGAGCTGTCCGGCGGGCAGTGGCAGAAGGTCGCGATCGCCCGCGCGTTCTATCGCAGCGCACCGCTGTTGATCATCGACGAACCGACCGCAGCCCTCGATGCGCGGGCGGAGTACGAGCTGTTCTCCTCGCTGCACGAGGTGTTGCGCGGTCGCAGCGCCTTGATCATCTCGCATCGGTTCTCGACGGTACGCACCGCTGACCGGATCTACGTTCTCGATCATGGACGGGTGGTCGAGCACGGCACCCACGATGACTTGGTGGCTCTCGGCGGTCAATACGCGGAGTTGTTCCATCTGCAGGCTTCGGCGTACTCGGTCGACCACGTGATGGATTAGGACGACGACGAAGTAGGCGGACTCAGAGCGCGCGATGCGCGAGCAGCTCCAACAAAGGGCGCGAGTCGTAAAATTATCCGAACGGCTGCCTGAGGAGTCCGTAATGTCCCAATACTTTGCTGGCCAACCCGGACCGCCCGTCAGCGATCTGCCTTTTCTGATTCAACGCAGTCGCGGTGAGGTGAGCTCGTACTTGATGAGAGTGCGAACACGGCAGCGCCGCATGCTCACCTTGGCGGTCGTGGCGGGCGGATTGGCGACGGCCTTTGCCGCCGGCCCGGCGATTGGCGGGAAGCCGCTGTCCGACGTTCTGGATGCATCGCTCGGCCTGGCCATGCCGGCCTGGCAGCTGCTGTGTATCTTCGCCGCGCTCTGCTCCCTGACGGCTGCCATCGCGACCCAGCTACAGAAGTCCAACAACCTCGAGGAAAACGTCGCTCGCGCAGAGACCGTACGAGCCCGGCTGGACATCCTCAACATCGGCTTGATCGCCGGAAACCTGAGCCGGGAGCAGGCCGCGAGCGAGTACGGCGAGTGCCTGCAACTCGCGTCGTTCCTCTAAGCGCGGAGTGGGTCGATCCACACCTCATAACAAAAGCGGAAACAAACGCCCGGCCGTCGGTGTTCAACCGAGTAGATCATTGCAGAGGAAACTCCGAGGTGAGCGGAGGCGCACGACTGATCATGAACCATTCAGATTCCCTGCTACCGCTGGCCGAGGTCACCGAGCGGCTCCGGGTGACCCGGCACGGGTACGTGGGCGTGCGCAGCATCCCGCTCGACAAGATCATCGGCTCGGTCGATCGGGCATCGGAATTCGACCGCGACTTTCATCCGCAGCGCCGCGACTCCGATGCTCGGATGCGCAAGCTGGAGGTTGCCTTCCCCAACGGTGACTTCCCGGCGATCTCGGTCTTCGAGGTAGGCGGCGCCTATTTCGTCTCCGACGGCCACCACCGGGTGGCGCTCGCCCACCGGCGCGGCCAGGAATTCATCGAGGCCGAGGTCGTGCAGTTGGCGACCAACTATCGGCTGTCGCCGGACGTCGACATCCCGCAGCTGGTGCACACCGAGCTGCGTCGGATGGTCATGGAGGAAAGCGGCCTCCAAGAGGTACGGCCCGACCTCGACATCTCCTTCTCCAACCCAGCCGGCTATCTCGAGCTGCTCGAAACGATCAAGGCGCACGGCTGGGATCTCGCGAGGTGTCTCGGCCGATTGCCCAGCCCGGAAGAGCTCGGCACCAGCTGGCTCACCGAGGTCTATCAACCGGGCTTACGAGCGCTGCATGAGGCGGGATTGAGCTGCCCACACGAGGATGCCACCGAGGCAGACAGCTTCTTGTGGCTCTATCAGCGGCGCCGGGCCCTGTGGATGCGCGGCTCCCGGGCCACCTACCGCGACGCCGTGTACGACATTCGTCACGCGCGGAAGCTGTCGCGACGGGAGCGTCGTGCACTACGGCGCGCGGCGGCGAGACTGGAGACGGTGCAAGCTCCGGAGCTGGTCAACTCCTGAGCCCCAGCGGCAGCTTGCGGTCGATACCAAGCGAGGGCCTACGGTTGACGGCATGGCTGCCTTTCCCGGCCGACGGCCGCAGACCTTACTCGAACTTGACCTCACTGAGCCTCTCTTCGCTCCCGAGTTAGACGACCCGATTGCCCGGTTCCGGGCCCGAGGGCGACGGTTGCTGCGGCCGACGCTGCGTGCGCTGCACGATGCGGCCGAGGACCGGCACGTGGTCGGATTGATCGCCAAGGTTGGTGGAACCTGGCCGTGGGCCGCCATGCAGGAGTTGCGGTTGGGCGTGCAGGCCTTCGTTGCGAGCGGCAAGCCGGCGCTGGCGTGGACGGAGAGCTTTGCCGAAGGCTCGCGAAACATGGCCGCGTACGTACTGGCGACGGCGTTTGACGAGGTGTGGCTGCAACCGGGCGGGGAAGTCGGCCTGCTCGGGGTGGGCATCGAGACCACCTTCGTACGCGGTGCCCTCGATCGGCTTGGCATTGAGCCGCAGTTCGAGCAGCGCTACGAATACAAGAATGCGGCGGACGTGTTGCTGCGTACCGAGTTCACCGAGGCGCATCGCGAGGCGCTGGAGCGGCTGGCCGAGTCGGTCTACGGCGACGCCGTGGAATCGATCGCAAGCGCGCGCGGCTTGACTCATGATCGGGTTCGCGAGCTGATCGACACGGGGCCGCGTACGGCTTCGGAGGCGCAAGCCGCAGGTTTGGTTGACAAGCTCGGCTACCGCGATCAGGCGTACGACGCGATGCGCGCTCGTACCGGCGGAGAGCCCGAGCTGCTGTTCGCAGATCGATGGCGACCACGCAGGAAGATCGCGCCCCCGCCTCACCGCCGGGGTCATGTTGCTGTGGTCGAGGTACGCGGCGCTATCACGACCGGCCGGAGTAGACGAAGTCCACTCGGTCGCCAGGCGGGCAGCGACACGGTGTCAGCACACCTCCGCGCGGCACACGACAACGAGCGAGCTCGGGCCGTCGTGCTGCGGATCGACTCACCCGGAGGCTCCGCCGTCGCGTCGGACGTCATCTGGCGCGAAGTCTGCCGGCTGCGCGAAGCGGGCAAGCCCGTTGTCGTCTCGATGGGCGATGTCGCGGCGTCGGGTGGCTACTACATCGCGTGCCCGGCCGAGGTCATCGTCGCCCTGCCTTCGACACTGACCGGCTCGATCGGCGTCTTGGGCGGCAAGCTGGTCGTGGACCATCTGCTGGACCGCCTTGGGCTCAATACCGGCACCGTTCAGCAGGGTGCTCGGGCGCTGATGTACTCGGGCCGGCGCGGGTTCGACGAGGACGAACGGGCCCGCTTCGGAGTGATGATTGACTCGATTTACACGGATTTCGTGGCCAAGGTTGCCGCTGGGCGCAAGCGTTCCGCGTCCGAGATCGAAGCTGTCGCCCGAGGTCGGGTATGGACCGGCCGGGACGCGACTGAGGCGGGTCTGGTCGATGAGCTGGGCAGTTTGCGGGATGCGGTACGCATCGCCCGAGAACGCGCCAACCTGCCCGAGGACGCCCCAGTGCTCGGTGCGATCCGGGTGCCCCCGTTAGCGCGGCTGGGTCGGGCGAAGAACAGCGAGGATCCGCGTACCTGGGTAGGTACGGCGTTGCCGCGGGCGGCGACAGCCTCGGGCCGGATCCCGGATCTGGCCGAGGTTGCCGCTGCACTCGGGCTGCCTGTCGATGCCACGCTGCGGATGCCCGATATCTCGCTGAACTGATTGCACTGGTGATGCAAATCAGGGCTTTCTCATGTATCGAGGCCCTGGGCGGCCCGTTGGTAGCGTTCGGCGAGCCGGATGAAGGCATCGGCCAGGCCCGCTGGCTCGATGATGTCGAAGTCGGTGTCGAGAAGCCCGATATAGAGGGCGAGCTGATGCGGCGTATCGGAACCGACCTCGATGATGCAGCGGTTCGGCCCGTCGG
>Ga0307292_10000468_pt1 | contig 14024 bp, 14 predicted proteins | sample ER_DNA_149_FD_194471 | JGI IMG/M metagenome (GOLD analysis project Ga0307292, IMG submission 194471) | Bulk soil microbial communities from the East River watershed near Crested Butte, Colorado, United States - ER_DNA_149 | ecosystem: Environmental > Terrestrial > Soil > Floodplain | place...
GCCGTGACGTGCGCGGCACGCGTCCAGCGCCGCCGTGTCCGCGAGCAGCACCAGATCCGGGCGGGCGCCGTCGTCCACGACGTGGAACCCGTCACTCGTCAGGTGGCGCTCGAGAAAGCCCCGCGTATCGGCCTGAGGTTCGGCAAGCAGCAAAGCCCTCGACATGTGAGCGAAGGTAGCGCCGCGATCGTCACCTAACCAGATGTCCTTTCGCGCAAAAGGGTGACGAACGATCTACAAACGGCCGCTTCGGACGACACCCCAGAGAAGCCAGACTCCGAGCAGTCCGGAGAGTGCGAACCCGATGATCGAGATCACGTTGATTCCGAGCACGTGCGGGCCCGCCTTGGCAAAGATCCCGATCAGGCTCGACCCGATCAGCCCGCCGGCGACGATCATCGCGATCACGAGCCGGTTGAAGACGACATCCATTCGGTTCAACAGGTCGTCGAGCCCCTTGTGCACGAAGCCGATCTCGATCTGGCCGTCCCGGAACTCCTCGAGCACGTCGTGGATCTGGTACGGAAGCTCGAGCGCCATCGCGCCAAGCCGTAGAGATTCCTTCCTGGCACGGTTCGCGACCCGCTGCGGGGTGAACCGCTCGAGCATCAAACTTCGTGCGTAGGGCCGGGCAACTTCGAAGACGTTGAAGTCCGGATAGAGATCCACGCCGACGGAGCCGAGTGTTGCGATCGCCTTGTCCAGCAGCAGGAAGCGTGAGGGCAGCCGCAGGTTCATCGAGTAGATCAGCTGGAAGGCCTCGCGGATCACCTGCAGCGGATCGATCTCCGCGAGGCTGGCCCCGTAGTACCTGTAGTAGATCTCGCGCAGCTCGGTGAGGAACTCCTCCTCCCGCTCTTTCGGGTAGCGCACGCCGAGATCGGCAAGGCGGCGGGGCAGCGCGTCGACGTTCTCCGCGGCGGCATCGATGAACAGGCGCGTCACCTTCGTGATGTCGTCGTCGGTCAGCTTGCCGACCGCGCCGAAGTCGACGAGACCGATCTGGTCGCCGTTGCCCAGCACGAGCACATTGGCCGGATGCGGATCGCCGTGGAAGAACCCGTGTCGGAAGATCATCGTCATCCAGGTCTCCGTCATCAGGTACGCGATGTCCCGCCGGGCCTCGAGCGACCAGTGCTCCGAATCGATGTCGGCCACCTGGATCCCGTCGATCCACTCGAGCGTCAGCACGCGGGTGCGCGTATAGCTCCAGAAGACCCGCGGCACCCGAACGTGCGGATGGCCGGCGAAGTTGCGATGGAACGTGTCCGCGTTTCTTGCCTCGAGCCGGTAGTCGAGCTCCTGCCGGATCGAGCGCGCGAACTCGTCGACGAGCTGCTGCGCGTCGATGAAGTCGAGCGCGCGCACTCGCTCCTTGGCGATGCGAGCCGCCTGATACAGGAGCGCCACGTCGGCTTCGATCTGTCGCGGCGCGCCGGGGCGCTGCACCTTGACGGCGACCTGCTTGCCGTTCGGCAGCGTGGCGCGGTGCACCTGTCCGATCGAGGCTGCGGCGATCGGCCTCTCGTCGAACGCCGCGAAGAGCTGGGCGATCGTGAGCCCGAGATCCTCCTCGATCACCTTCTCGACGTCCGCGATCGCGAACGGGCGAACGTCGTCCTGGAGGCCGCGCAGCTCCGCGATGATGTCGGGCGGAAGGACGTCGGGCCGTGTCGAGAGCAGCTGGCCGAACTTGACGAAGGTCGGGCCGAGCTCGTCGAGCATCTCGCGCAGATGCTGGCCTCGCTGTGACGGCTGGCCGTCGACTTCGAGCCGAGTCCCGCGCCGCGGGAAGAGATCGGTCAGCCGGTGGGTGTCGAACCAGTAGCCGAAGCCGTGCCGGACGGCGACCTGAGCGATCTCCGAGAGACGTCCGAAATTGCGGGTTGCCGTTTGAGCCACCGCTTCAGTGTGACGGATTACTCCGGCCGGACAAGCGAAACGGGCCGCTGCCGGGCCCACGGCCCCGGAGGCGTCAGGAGCGATTCCACGCGAAGATACGCAACGCCGACGAGAAGGAGATCAGAGAGCCGCTCCACGCAGAGATAGCGCGGGCGCCATTCCGGGGCGAACTTGCGGCTGAACACGAGCAGGCGCTCGAGCTGGAAGAGGCGGTCGCCCACGCGGAGCACGGTACGCGCGATCGCGGCGGGCCGGTTGCGCGGCGTTTCCGCGAGCAGATCCGCGAAGACGCAGAAGTTGAGGGAGATCTCTTCCGCGTCCCGCTCACGCGCCCAGCCGAGCAACTCGACGATGAGGTACTCCATCAAGCCGTTGGGCGTGTCGCGGCGGCGGCGCATCGCGCCCAGCGAGAAACCGCGTCCACTCGGCACGACATGGAGAAAACCCCCGATCGTGTCACCGTGTTCCGCGATTGCAAAGAACGTCTCGGGCTCGCGGAACTGGTCGTCCATCGCCATCGAGAAGCCACGCTCGACGTTCGAGCCACGCCAGGCGGCGGAGACGCTCTCCAGCTCCTCACGCAGCGTCGTGTCGACGTCACCCGCAGCGACGATGCGGAACCCGTAGCCCTCACGTTCCAGCCGTGCGACCGACTGCCGGACCTTTCGAATCGCGCGGCCCTCCAGCGAGAACGCGGCCGGGCACACGACCGCTTCGTCGCCGATCTTGATCGCGCGCAGTCCCAGGGCCCGCGCCGCTGGGAGCAGGTCGCCGCTGACGCTCAGCAGCGCAAGCCGCCAGCCACTCGTGTGGCAGACGCGTTGAAACTCCGCGAGCAACTGCGGTAGCTCGGCCTTGTCGCCGACGGGATCGCCGCTCACGAGCGCGCAGCCGCCCACGACCTTGTACGCGACGAAGCTCCTCCGTGTCGGTGAGAAGAAGTAGCTCTTGTCCCGCCGCAGACTGAAGAAGGCGAGACTGTCGTCGCCGTGGGAGCGGACGAGCTTCCGGACGAGGCGCCTCTCTTCGGCGGACTGGCGCACGCGTTGCGAGATCGGCGCAGCCACAGGTGCAGCCCCCGGAAGCCGAGCACGAGGCTGAAGGCGGCGAGGACGTCCTCGATCCGGTCGCCGCGGAATCCCCGCAGGTCGAGCACGATGACGAGCGCAGCGGTCGTCGAGAACGCGAGCGTCGTGACGACGAGCGGCCGCACGAAGAGTGGATCGCCGGGAACGTCGAAGCGCTTCCGGAACCGGAACAGGGCCGCGAGCACGAGCAGGCTCAGCGACGCTTCCTCGACGTCGAGGCCTTTCGCGAGATGGGCGACGGCCAGACCGACCACCAGCACGACCGCGAGCTGCCACGCACGACGGCGCCTGCGCGCAAGCGAGCGTGAGAGCCAGATGAGCGTCAACGCGAAGGTGAGCGCCAGGATGCGGGCGGCGCCGGGGAAACCGGGTGGCAGCACGCCGCGTACGAAGTCCGAGCGGTTGGCAAACTCGGGAGTAAGCGCAGAACCGATGCCGGTGGCTCCCACCGCCGCGGCGGCCCAAGCGAGCACGAGCTCCCCACGAAGTCGGCGAAGCTCCACGGCGGCCAGGGTACCTCGGGGTGCGGCTAACTGCTTGGCGGAGGAACGGCCCGTGGCCGTGACTCTACGAGCCGCAATCGGTGCTCGATCTGGGCGACGCGGAGCTCGAGCTCATCCCATTCGTCGCGCGTCACGAGACCGAGCTCGCGAAAGGCACCGTTGAGTGTCGCGCCCGCGCGCTCGCCGACACGGACGGCGTCACCGCGCCACCGCGCGGTGGCCTCGTCGATCCAGCTGCGCACGTCGTCCTTGCTCATCCCGCCGCGTTGTGCAAGCGAATCCGCCAGCTCGTCCGCGCGTTCCGCCGTGAGCGCCACGGCGCCGACGAGCGCGAGTGCGAGACGTCTAACGGGCTCGTCCATGCGGGCGCGCACGCCTGCGCTGGCGTCGGCGTTCGCGTTTCGCAGCTGCCGCGGCGGCCGCAGCCCCATCCACCGTGGGCACGGGAGCGACGAGCTCCGGCGCGGGCTCCTCCGCGAGCTCCTCTTCCGATTCTTCGAGGACGGCTTCCATGCCGCTCTTGCTGAGCGTCTCGCCCTTGCGGCGCGCGTACTCCGGCTCGCGCTCCTTGAGCATCGCAAGCAGCGGTGCCGCGATGAAGATCGACGAATAGGCTCCGGACGCAATGCCGACCATCAGGGCGAACGCGAAGTCCTTGAGTGTCGCGCCACCATAGAGGAACAGTGCACCGACCGGCAGCAGGGTGATGAACGAGGTCGCCAGAGAACGGCGGATCGTCTCCCACAACGAGACGTTCACAATCGTCGCCATCGAAGAACGCCGCATGATCGGGATGTTCTCCCGCACGCGGTCGAAGATGATGATCGTGTCGTAGATGGAATAGCCGAGCACCGTGAGGATCGCCGCGACGGTGGAGCTCGTCACCTCCCTCCCCAGGAGCGCATAGATGCCGATGCAGATGAGGACGTCGTGCAGCATCGCGGCGATCACCGGGCCCGCGAACTTGAGGTCGAACCGGATCGCGATGTAGAGGACGACCAGGAAGAGCGAGAAGAGGACGGCGATGATCGCCGACTTCGCAATCTGACGGCCGAAGCTGGACGAGACGGTGGTGGCTCCCGGGGCGGTCGCCTGCAGTTTGTCCTCGAGCTCGCGCGTGACCTGTGTCAGCTTCTCGCTGCTGAGCGCCTTGGTGCGTACCTGGAAGCTCTTGTACTCACTGTTCGTCGACGACCCGCGCCCCTGGATGACCGCGTCGCCGTAGCCCTGATCGTTCATGACCACGCGCACTGCGCCGGTGGTATGGGCGGTCGGTGTCTTGAACGAGAGCTGCGTCCCGCCCTTGAAGTCGATGCCGAGGTTGAGCCCTCTGATTGCCAGCGCGCCTGTGCCGAGCACGAGGATCGCACCGGAGATGGCGAACCAGAGATAGCGCTTGCGCATGAAGTCGATCTGCAGCCACCTTGCAGTCTGCTGGCCTTGCGCGCCCATGAAACGCGGCTTGTTGAACCAGGAGAAGCCGCCAAGCAGACCGAGCATCGCGCGTGTGGCGCCGACCGCGGTGACGAGTGAGATCACCGTGCCGATCAGCAGCATGAGGGCGAAGCCCTTCACCTGCGCCGTCGCGACTGCGAAGAGAACGAGCGCCGTGATCGCAGTCACGACGTTCGCGTCGAGAATGGTGTGGAAGCCCTTCGAGTAGCCGGCCGAGATCGCCGCGCGCACGGACTTGCCGGCGCGCACTTCTTCCTTGATGCGTTCGAACACGACGACGTTCGCGTCCGCGGCCACTCCAATGGTGAGGATCAGTCCCGCGAAGCCCGGCAGCGTCAGCGTGACGTGGAAGAGCAGGATCGCCGCGTAGAGGAACGCCGCATAGATTCCGAGCCCGATCACCGCGACGAGGCCGAGGAAGCGGTAGAGGAGCAGGAGGAAGAGCGCGACGACCAGGAGGCCGACGATCGCCGCCTTCTTCGCCTGGGTCAGTGAGTCCTTGCCGAGCGTGGCGGACACGTCCGTGCGCTCGGCCGTCTCGAAGGTGACCGGCAGTGCGCCGGTTTGGAGGACGAGCGCGAGGCGCTTGGCATCGCCGATCCCGCCGCCGCGGCCCATGTCGATCTGCGCACCGCTGTCACCCGGGATGCCGTCAGGGTTGCGGACGAAATCGATGTACGGCGCCGACTGGATCTGTCCATCGAGGACGATCGCGAAGTGCTGGACGCAGTTCTGGACCGAGGTGCTGTCGGTCCGTCCCTGGCAGATGAGGGCTCCGCGCTGAGCCTCGCGGCGAGTGATGGTGTGGAAGATCTTCTTTCCCTGGCCCGTGAACTGCATGAGGACGACGGGCGAGTTCGTCTGCGGGTCGATGTCCGCCCGCGTTCCCGAGAGCTTGAGATCGCCGCCCGTCATCTCGGGGATGGCGTTCTGGCCGTTCGCATCGGGCTCGTGGTGCCTGAGGAGGTAGAAGCCGGTTTTCGAAGTGATCGGCTGTGCGCTGAGGCAGTTGCCGCTGGCGACGTCGCAGCTCACGACGATCGTGTTCTGCGGCACCTTCAGGATCGTCCAGTCCTTCGGTATGTGCTTGCCGAGACCACCCTTGGCGACCGGCTTCTGCACGATCTGCGTCGCGAGCAGCGCCTGCTTGTTCGGGGTGGGCCCGGCTCGAACCACGTTCTTCGAGTCGAAGAGGTACCACTGGGACGGCGTACCCTTGGCGGCGAGCACACGCGTCTGCGGGGCCGAGAGGAGATCGAAGAGGCTGGCGGATGCGACCGGCACTCGCGCTGTCAGCCCGCTGGCCGACGGGCCGGTGAGATCCGCCTCGAAGTCGTAGAACTGGAGCACGGCGGTCTTGCCGATCAGCTTCGCGGCCGCGGCCGGGTCGTGGACACCAGCGAGCTGGATGACGATCTGGTCCGTGCCCTGCTTGCGGATCTCGGGCTCCGAGACTCCGAGCTTGTCGATCCGCTGCCGCATGATGTCGATCGACCGGGTGATGTCGTCCGAGGTCAGCTTGTGGTTCTTCGGCGGAACCGCTTTGAGGACGACCTCAAGACCCCCCTGGAGATCGAGGCCGAGCGTGGGCTTCTTGTAGACCGGCGAGCCCGGGAGCGCCAAAAAGCCGACGCCGACGAGCGCCGCCAGGATGCAGCCGAGCAGGATCAGGTGGTTACGGCGATCTTTCAAGCGGAATCAGGGGGAAGGGTAGCCGGGGTCTCTTCTTCCGGCGCCTCATCCGGCTCTTCGTCCTCGCTGATCACCCCGGCCACCGCACGCTTGGCGATCCGCACCTCGACTCCTTCGGCGATCTCGACCCTCACCTCGTCGCCGTCGACCGCGGTGACCGTGCCGTAGAGGCCACCGGCAGTCACTATCTCCTTCCCGACGCCGATCTCCTTGAGCAAGCGCTGCGCGTCCTGCTGACGGCGCCGCTGAGGCCGGATGATCAGGAACCACATCAGGGCCAGCAGAACGAGGACGAGAATGTAGGCGGACACCGAGCCTCCTCAGGCGGCGGCCGATGCGAGCCGGCCGAGTGCTTCGGCCTTGTACGCCGCCAGCCGGCCTTCTTCGATCGCCGCACGCGCGTTTGCGGTCAAGTCAAGGAGGAATCGTAGATTGTGGAGGCTCAGAAGGCGTAGGCCCAGCAGCTCTTCCTGGTTGATCAGGTGACGCAGATAGGCGCGGCTGAACCGGGTGCAGGCGGGGCAGGGACAGCTCTCGTCCAGCGGGCGGGGGTCGCGGGCGAAACGGGCGTTTCGAAGATTCAGCCGACCCTCCCAGGTCAGCGCGCTGCCGGTCCGGGCAGTCCGCGTCGGCAGGACGCAGTCGAACATGTCCACGCCGCGCTCGATCACGTCGAGCACGCCTTCCGGATCGCCGATGCCCATGAAGTAGCGCGGTCTGTCGTCCGGGAGCAGGTCCGCGGCCCACGCGGTGGTCTCGAACATGAGCCCGCGGTCCTCGCCGATCGCAAGGCCGCCGAGCGCGTGGCCATCGAAACCGAGCGCCGCGATCTCGGCGATCGAGCGGCGGCGGAGCTCGGGATCGGATGCACCCTGTGCGATACCGAACAGGAGCTGGCCCTGTGCACGCGGGACGTTGTGCTGTCGGCCGGCCCAAAGCGTCGTGCGCCTCACCGCTTCGGCCAGCTCTGCACGCGGAACGTCGGCGGGCGGACAGATGTCGAGACACATTGCGATGTCGGACCCGAGGGTGGTCTGGATCGCCGCAACCGACTCGGGCGTGAAGCGTGCGGCAGCACCGTCGTAGACGGAGCGGAAAGTAACCCCGTCGTCGTCGACGGCGACGATCGTGTCGCGCAGGGAGAACACCTGGAATCCGCCCGAGTCGGTGAGGATCGGGCCGTCCCAGCTCATGAAGCGATGGAGACCGCCGAGCTCGGCGATCACGTCTTCTCCTGGGCGGAAGTGCAGGTGGTACGTGTTGCCGAGCAGGATCGGTGTGCCGAGCGCGCGCAGCTCTTCCGGATCCACTGTCTTGACCGTCCCCTTCGTCCCGACCGGCATGAACGCAGGCGTCGGCACCTCACCGTGCGCGGTGCGGAGGACTCCCGCGCGCGCAGCGCCGTCCCTGGCGGTCACGTTGTACGTCTCGCTCATCGGACGGGCCGCTCGTACAGGCTCATGTTGCGCCCGTCGAGGACGAGGTCACCGCAGTGCTCGAAGCCGAGGTCCTCGTAGTAGCCGCGGATCCCCGCGTTGTCGCCCAGGCAATCGAGCCGCAGGAACTCACGTCCTGCCTCGGCCGCCTCGGCATTGGCCCACTCGACGATCGCCGCGCCGATGCCACGGCCGGCCCGGTCGCGTCGCACGACGAGCTTGTGCACGTAGAGGGCGTCGGGCGGCTGATCGCCCCAGTACATCGGGTCGTCGAGGAGCATCGAGACGGTCGCGACTACCTCGTCGTCCTCCGACTCCACCACGTAGACCTCGCCGCGGTCGATCGCAGCAGCGAGCTGGTCGCGGGGAAACGGCAACGGCCACTGGCTGAAGCCGAGGTCATTCACCCATACCGTCGCCTCGTCGAGCAACCCTGCGACGGTCACGGCATCTTCCTGATGAGCGCGGCGGACGTTCACAGCACCAGCATCGCATCGCCGAACGAATAGAAGCGGTAGCGCTGCTCGACCGCAGTCCGGTAGAGCCGCCGCGTCTCCTCCACTCCCGCAAAAGCCATCACGAGCGCGAGCAGCGTCGAACGCGGGAGATGAAAGTTCGTCAGCAGCGCATCCGTGCGCAGAAACTCGAAGCCCGGCGTGACGAAGAGATCTGTCCGGCCGGAGAGGGGACCGCCGCGCGCGACCGTCTCGAGGACGCGCACGCTGGTAGTCCCGACGGCGAGCACTCTCGGCGCAGACCGGATGCGCTCCCAGGCCTCGGGCCTCACCTCGTAGCGCTCGCCGTGCAGCGGGTGCTCGCCGAGATCCTCCGCCGTCACCGGACGAAAGGTGTCCAGCCCCACGTGCAACGTCACGCGTTCGACGTCGAGACGTGCGAGCAGCTCGTCGGTGAAATGCAAGCCGGCGGTCGGCGCGGCGGCCGAGCCCATTGCGCGCGCATAGACGGTTTGGTAGCGCGCAGGATCCGCCAGCGGCTCGGTGATGTACGGCGGCAGCGGCGTCTCGCCCGCAGGCTCGCCGTGCAGACGGAGGCGCCAGTGTCCTTCGCCGAGGTGCTCGAGCAGCTCGACCGGCCCGTACCGATGTCCGGGGCGAAGCCGCCGCGTCGGTCGCGCCAGCCCTTCCCAGGTCCCGTCGTCGTCCAGTTGCTCGAGGAGCAGCACCTCGCCTTTCGGAGCCTCGATCGGGATGCGCGCCGCGATGACCCGTGTGTCGTTGACCACGACGAGCGCATCGCCGATCACGTCCGGTAGCTCTGCGAACCTGCGCTCGTGCACCCGCTGGGACACGCGTGGGTAGACCAGCAGTCGCGACTCGTCGCGTCGCGCCAGGGGATGCTGAGCAATAAGCTCCGGCGGGAGGTCGTATTCGAGCTCCCTCGTTTTCATCCGGCTCCCACGGTACTCTTGCCGGACATGGACGACAGCGTCGTCGAGCGGGCACAGGAGCGGGTCGAGCAGCGGGCGGAAGGTGCGGCTCTCGACAGCCTCCTGGTCCGGGCACGGGAGCAGGTGGACGCGCTCGCAGCCGCGGCGGCAGCGCTCGAAGACACGCTGCCCGCCCGCGTCGGGGAAGCGGTCCGCAACGAGGCGCAGCCGGTCGGACGCAATCTCGCCGAGATCCGCGGGCTCATGAACCAAGTCATCCGGCGCCTCGAGCGTTTGGAGGGGGACCTGCTCGCCGAGCGCAATGCGCGCGTCGACGATCTCGCTTTGCTCGTCGATCTCGTCTCATCGGGATGGAAGGGCGTCGACACGCGGCTCGCACGCATGGAAGCAGTCCTGAGTAGGCTCGAGCAGGGCGTGCAGGAGAATCGCGGCGCCGTCGTCTACCGGATGGAAGACCGCCGTCCGGACGCAGCCACCTCCTAGCGTCTAGGTAACCGAGAGAATGATGGCCGCGGTGACGGCCCAGCCTGCGATGCAGAGCAGGATCGGCGCGTCGCGCAACAGGACCTCTTCCGGTTCCTCGCCGAGATCGCGCGCATGCATGAGGAGCAGATAGCGGAACACGCCGAAGAGGACGAAGGGGATCGTGATCATCATCGCCTTCGACCCGCGCGCGGTGAACGTGTAGAGGCAGTACGAGATTACGGTCGACGCGGCCACGACGGTCACCAGTTGGTCCACGAGCGCGAGCGAGTAGCCCTCCAGAACGGGTCGGCCCGGCGTGGCCTCGGCGCCCACGAGCACGAGCTCGCCGCGCCGCTTCGCCAGGGCGAGGAAGAGCGCGAGCAGCGCCGTGCAGAGCAGCAGCCACGGCGAGATCCTCAGCTCGACGGCCGCCGCACCAGCCGCTGCGCGGACGACGAAGAGCCCGGCGATGGTCATCACGTCCAGCAGCACGACGTGCTTGAGCGAAAGCGTGTATGCCGCCTGCAACGCCAGAAACGTGCAGAGGAACAGGATCGAGGCAAGGCCCAGCGGCGCGATGAGGAGCACGGCTGCGATGAGCAACGCGGCTGCGAGCGCTTCGGCAAGACGCGGCGAGAGGTCGCCGTGTGCGATCGGCCGCAGTCGCTTGCTTGGATGCAGGCGGTCGTGCGGCGCGTCCCGAACGTCGTTCACGAGGTAGCTCGCGCTCGACGCTGCGCAGTACGCTGCAAAAGCGGCAAGTGCTTCGCCCCACCGGCTGAGGTCGCCGAGCTTTGCGGCGAAGATGATTCCCGCGAAGAGGAGCAGGTTCTTCGTCCACTGGCGAGGTCGCAACGAGACGAGCACCGCGCGAAGCCGTGAGGGGCGACGTCGTAACGCGTAGACCGGTGTGGGTTCAGGGACGCCCATGCGGACCGGAGACTAATTCGAGCCCGACGGGAGGACCAGCTCGAAGCGACTGCCCTGACCGGGGCGGGAGTCCAGCTGGATGCTCCCACCCAGCGCAGCGGCGAGCTCGTGCGCGATCGCCAGGCCGAGCCCGGTGCCAGTGTCGTCACGCGACCAGAACGGCCGGAAGATCCGCTCCTGCTCGTCGATCGCGACGCCCGGGCCGTTGTCGTCGACCGTTACCAAAACCCGGCCGTTCGCCGCGGTCAGCTCGAGCTGCACCCGCCCACCGTCCGGCGTCCAGCGAAAGGCGTTCGAGAGCAGGTTGGAGATGATCTGCAGCACGCGATCTCCGTCGGAGACGATCGTCGGGTGCGCCTCGAAACGTTTCGCGTATTCGATCCGCCGGCGGCGGGCCTCCTCACCGAACGCGCTGTATGCCTGATCGCAGAGCCGCTCCATGTTCACCTCCTCCGTGTGCACGGTGAAGCGGTGAGCTTCCAGCTTCGCCAGGTCGAGCACGTCGCCGACGAGTCGCTCGAGCCGCACGCCCTCTTGGGCGATCACGTCGAGCGAAGCGGCGCGCGCCGCGGGATCCTCGGCGACTCCCTCACGTAGAGCGTCGACATGACCGCGGATGGCGGTCAACGGCGTGCGCAGCTCGTGCGAGACGCTCATGAGGAAGTTGCGCTCCTGACGCTCGGCATCCGAGAGGCGAGCGGCCATCTCCCGGAAGCGGTCAGCGAGATGCCCGATCTCGCCGCCGCCGCGGACACGTGGGAGGTCGACGTCGTAGCTTCCGCGGGCGATCTCGTCCGTCGCGCGCGAGAGCGCCAGCACGGGCCGCGTGATGCGGCGCGACAGGTACCACCCGAGCAGCCCTGCGACGATGATGCCGCCGAGCGACGCAATCGCCAGCCGCTGCAGGAGCGGGATCAGCCGCTGGTTCAACTCCGTCTTCGGCTTCGCGACGATCAGGTCGCCGAAGGCAGGCCCCTTGGGCTCGAGCTTCAACGGACGCGCAACCGCGAGGTACGTCTTGTGCGCGCCAGGCGGCGTGAACTCGAACGTGATCGTCCGGCCTGAACGCCAGTCGACCGTACTCTGCGGCAGGCGCTCGATTCCGACGTTGAGCCCTGGCGTCGGCGACGCGCCGACGTAGAAGAGACGATCGCCGGTCGCCCGCTCCAGCTGTCTGCCGATGCGCGGCAGCACGCCGGTGTCGTTGGCCGTGATCGCCTGCTGCGCGAAGACCTCAGTGAGCCCGATCGCCTCCCGGCGCAGGTCAGCCTTCGAACGCGTGAGCACGTAGCCCTGGAAGAGCCGTAGCGCAACCAGCGCCGCGATCAGCCCGCTCACGACGATGCCGAGCAGGAAGAGCGCCGGCAACCGGAAGCGCAGCGAGCTGAACATGTCGCCTACAAGGTACTTGGCGCACCTACCGGCAATGCTCGCCGGCTTCTGACCCGCGTGCACGCGGCGCCAGACTCCACCTCCACCCTCGGCCTTACCAAGGCTGCCAGCCTTGGCTGCGGCCGAGTGCGGCCTCTGGCTTGGTGCACGCGACCCAGAAACTCGGCAGCATCACCGGCAGGGGCGCTAGGCCTTGACCGCATCCCGTGCCGGGCCGACCTTGTAGCCGACACCCCACACGGTCACGATCGGCGAGGCCTCGCCCAGCTTCCGCCGCAACTGGCGTACGTGGACGTCCACGGTCCGCGTATCACCCGCGAAGGTGTACCCCCAGACCCGCTCGAGCAGCTGGTCGCGCGTCAGGACAAGGCCACGGTGGTCGAGCAGCTCCCAGAGGAGGTCGAACTCCTTCGGAGCGAGCTGCACCTCCTCGGTGCCGACCTTCACCTCACGCCGGCCCGCGTCGATCACCAGGTCGCCGTGCTGCAGGACGGCGCTCTCGGGTTCCTTTCGCTCGGGTGCAGCGCGGCGCAGGATCGACTTCACCCGCGCGACCAGCTCGCGCGGGTTGAACGGCTTCGTCATGTAGTCGTCGGCGCCGACCTCAAGCCCGATGATCTTGTCGACGTCCTCGTCGCGCGCGGTCAGCATCAGAATCGGCACGTCGGACTTCTGGCGGATCCGCCGGCAGATCTCGATGCCGTCGATGTCCGGCAGCATCAGGTCGAGCACGATCAGCGACGGCTGCTCGCTCTGCGCGGACGCCAGCGCGTCGGTGCCGTTCGACGCGGTCCGAACCTCGTAGCCCGCGTTCTTCAGGTAGAGCGAGACGAAGGACGCGATCGACGCTTCGTCCTCGACGACGAGCACTGACTGCATGCCGGCACTCAGGAGGCTGCCTCTATGGACTCGTGGACGAGAGAGGGAAGACGAACGGGAACCCCGGTAGCGCGAGGTAGTCCCCACCGTTCACGGAATACGACCCGTCGTCCCCGGTGCCTGCCCCGGCCAGGGTCACGTTCCCCTTGCCGACGAGCGAGAGGTTGACGCCGCGGCCCTTGACGACGATCCGGAAGGAGCCGCCGATGATCCGGAAGCGCACCTTCGTGCCGCCCCAGGTTGTCGTCGTGTCGTTGCGGTCCTTCGACCAGTCGTCACCGGTCACGACCGGTCCTGTGCCGTCGCCGTCGACCGGGTCATTGATCGTCACCGAGCCACGAGCAAAGCTCCCGATCACGCCGCCTCGCCCCGAGATCGTGATCGTGCCGCGCGCGTCGCGCACGGATAGCGTGCCGTCGGTGGCACCCTGAATGCGCGCGGCCGAGGCCGCGGGCAGCGCCAGCGCTGCGAGCATGGCAAAGGTGAGGAGGCGCCTCATCGCTAGTTCAGTATCGGCTCTTCAATTGTGCCCTGCATCATTGGAACGTAAGGAGATTGTAAGGCGGTGACGGCCCTCGTCCTTGCTGCGGCGGCGACGCTGGCGGCACCCGGCCCGGCGCTCCTCGACCTGGGCGTGACGAACGGCTCCGCGCCATATCTCGGCGACCGACGCCTGCTGACCACGGTAAGCCCGAACCGCGACGGCTTCCGAGACGCGGCGATCGTGCACTTCCGGTTGTCACGCGCTGGCACCGTACGCATGGAGGTCGTCGCAACCAACATGGTCCGCGCCGGCAAAGGCGGGACGACGATCGTGTGGCGGACGACGCATCACTTCGCCGGCGGGCCGGGGACGCTCACGTGGCGGCCGGAG
>Ga0307292_10000470_pt1 | contig 14001 bp, 15 predicted proteins | sample ER_DNA_149_FD_194471 | JGI IMG/M metagenome (GOLD analysis project Ga0307292, IMG submission 194471) | Bulk soil microbial communities from the East River watershed near Crested Butte, Colorado, United States - ER_DNA_149 | ecosystem: Environmental > Terrestrial > Soil > Floodplain | place...
TCGCGCAGTGCCGTGTCGGCTAGGTCATGATCACCGTCTTCGGCAGCGCCACCTGGAAAGGCGATCTGGCCGGCGTGCGTACGCATGTCCGCCGCTCGCTCCACGAACATGATCTCGGGACCGTCCGGACCGTCGCCGATCAAGATCAACACAGCGGCGGGACGTGCCCCGATTCCTGGCCGCAGCGCAACCACTCGGTCCAGTCGAGACGGCTCCGACAACGCAGCGGTCAGGTTCTTCAGCCACTCCGGTCGCTCCAGGTCCGCGTTGGTCATGGAGTGACTCCAAGATGTTGACGTGCCAGGTCCCGAATCTCCGCCGCCGAGTGGAACTGTCCAGCATGGCGAAAGGCAATCGTGCCGTCCGGTCGTACGAAGAAGGTCTGCGGTGGTCCGCTGATCTGTAGCGCCGACCGGAGCACGAGGTCGGGATCGGCGAGCTGCGGATATCTCCAAGTGGACAGCTGCGCGAATTCGATCGCCAGCTCAGGTCGAGGATCATCATGATCAATCCCGATGATCTGCAGATCGGACTTGTTGGTCTTGGCCACCTCGGTGAGGTAAGGCGCTTCCTCCCGACAGGGTCCGCACCATTGCGCCCAGACATTGATCATCATCGGCTTCCCGCGCAGTCCGGCGAGCCGAACCGCACGGCCGCCGCCAAGGCACGGCAAGACCACATCGGGGAGTCCGGACGAGACCGCGGCTACCTTCGGATCCGACGCCGGACAATCGGCAATCCTGGCGGTCTTCTTCATGGCGGCGAGATCGGCCGTCGAGTCCGGGCTCGGTGCAGCCTCGGTCGGCGGCTCCATCGGCGTACTCGATTCGGGAACCGCCGGAGACCCGCCACAACCAGCAAAGACCATCGAAAAAAGCACCATGACTACGGCTGCCAGCCAGCCTTTTCTCATCCCCGCGGCTCCCGCACCAGCTTGGCAGCCTTGGCCGGGTTGGTCTCTCCTTCCCCGTACGCGGGGCACAAGCGAGCAATCGGGCAGGCGCCGCACGCCGGGTTCCGGGCGTGACAGCGGCGCCGGCCATGCCAAATGATGTTGTGGCAGAGCTGCGTCCAGTCCTTGGGCGGGAACAGTGTGGCGATTGCAAGTTCGACCTTGTCCGGGTCGATTTCGGTGGTCCAGCCGAACCGTCGCACCAGTCGTCCGAAATGGGTATCGACAGTGATGCCCGGAATACCGAACGCGTTGCCAAGCACCACATTCGCGGTTTTCCGGCCGACGCCGGGGAGTGTGACAAGATCTTTCATTCTCTTGGGCACTTCACCGTCGAAGCGCTCGGTCAACGCGGCCCCCAGCTTGATCAAGGTGTCGGTTTTGGCCCGAAAGAAGCCGGTCGGCTTGATGAGCTCCTCCAGATCCGCACGGTCCGCAGCGGCGTACGCGGCTGCGTCGGGATAGCGAATGAAGAGCACCGGCGTCACCAGGTTGACGCGTTTGTCGGTGCTCTGGGCAGACAAGATCGTGGCCACCAGGAGTTCGAGTGGGTTGCTGAAATCGAGCTCGATATGGGCATCGGGATAGGTCGTCGCCAGGATGCGGTTCATGGCGCGGGCACGGCGCACCAGCGCCGTACGGGATTTGTCGAACGACCGGAAGGGCGCCTGGTCAGCGGCATCAGAGGCCAGCCCGACGCTGCCAGCAGACCTATTCGAACTCATGCCATCACAGTAGTTGAGAGCCATCTTTGGGCCCTGACGTTCCCGAGCATTCAACGGTAGCCTTGCCATCGAGAGCTGTACCGTGATCAGGAAGGGGGCACCGCGTGGATCCGGAAGTCCTCAAGAAGGCACCGCTATTTGCCGGACTGGAAGACGAAGCCGCGACCGCACTCTCTTCCGCCATGGGAAAGCTCCATCTCAACAAAGGCGATGTGCTCTTTCACGAAGGGGACTTGGAGGATCGCCTCTACATTGTGGTCAGCGGCAAGATCAAGTTGGGCCGCAGCGGCTCGGCGGGCCGGGAGAATCTGCTGGCTGTGCTGGGGCCCGGGCAGATGTTTGGCGAGCTGTCCGTTTTCGACCCGGGACCACGATCAACAACCGCCACGGCTGTTACGGCGTGCGAATTGCGGACGCTCGAGCACGATGAGCTGATTCCCTGGCTGACCGGCCGTCCAGAGGTGGCTCAGGGCTTGCTTGGTCAGCTCGCCGCGCGACTGCGACGCGCCAACGATGTGGTGGCCGATTTGGTCTTTTCTGATGTCCCGGGCCGGGTTGCAAAGCAGCTCCTGGAGTTGGCGCAGCGGTTCGGGGACAAGCGGGACGACGGCATGCACGTACACCATGACCTCACGCAGGAGGAGCTAGCCCAGCTCGTCGGCGCCTCACGCGAGACGGTGAACAAGGCGCTGGCCGACTTCGCAGCCCGCGGCTGGATCCGGCTGGAGCCGCGCTCGGTGACGATCCTGGATGTCGAACGGGTAGAGCGCCGGGCTCGGTAGCCCGTTAAGTTGCGCCTCCCTCCCGGCCCGCCTCCATAGCGCTCCGTTCCTCTCGTGGAAACGGACGTGCACGTTGGTTCCCGACGCGATACATACGTTGCAGAGTGTGTATCGCAGCAGGAGCGCACGTGCACGTCCGCTTCTGAAGAGAAGGCAGAGAGGCTGCACCCTGCGACAAGCTCAGGGTGCAGCCTCTTGGAGGTAGTGCCCCGGCTCGCGCGTTCAACCTGTACGGGAACGGGCGAGCCGGGAATTTATCAGGCGGTGCCGAGCGTCACGTCCAAGGTCTGCGGAGCACCACCGTCGCGGACGAAGGTGACCTTGACAGTACTCCCGGGCGCATAGAACCGAGTCGCAGCAATCAGCCCATCTGTCGTCGTCGTGTCAAAACTGTTGATCTTGGTCACCGTGTCGCCAGCGCGCAAGCCAGCCTTGTCAGCTGGGCCGCCGCTGACAACCTGACCGAGAGCAACTCCGGTAGAGGTGGGCAGCTCTGAGTCAGAGCCGCTCAGCTGCACTCCGAGCTGTGCATTGCTGGACTTGCCGGTCGTGATCAGATCGTTCGCGACACGTGCTGCGACATCAGAAGGAATGGCGAAGCCGATACCGATGTTGCCAGGCTGGCCGCCGTCGGCACCCGAGCTGGTGCTGGCGATCGAGGAGTTGATGCCCACTACGGCGCCGTTGAGATCAACAAGCGGACCGCCGGAGTTGCCTGGGTTGATCGCAGCGTCTGTTTGCACCGCGAGATAGACCGCGTCGTTGTTGTCGCCAGAACGGACGGGACGGGCGGTGTTGGACACAATGCCACTCGTTACCGACTCCGAGAGCCCGAGCGGCGCACCTGCGGCGACGACGGTCTGGCCGACCTGAAGCTCGCTGGACTTGGCGAACGTGACTGGGCTCAGATCGCTTACGCCGTCAACCTTGATCACCGCCAGGTCATTCGACTCAGAGGTTCCGACAACCTTCGCGGTGGCGGTCGTGCCGTTGTGGAACGTGACCGCGATCGTTCCCTGATCTCCAGCCCCCGCGACTACGTGGTTGTTGGTCAGGATGTGGCCGTCTTTGTCAAGCACCATGCCGCTGCCGATCGCACCGCTGCCGTTTGACTGCACCGCGATTGTGACCAGCGACGGCTCAATCTTCGCGGCGGCCGCCGCGACAGTGCCGTTCAGTGTCGGGCTCGGCGGTGCTGCGCTCGTGACATTCAGCGGCGATGCAGTCTGGCCATCGGCCAGGAAAGCGTACGAGCCAACGCCGGCACCCGCACCCAGCACAGCTGCGATCGCCGCACCGGCGATCAAGGCACCAGTTCGGCGTTTCGGCCGCTGCAGAACCGTGGTTGGCGCCGGGTTCGGAGCCTGGTTCGGGGTTAGCGGCGGTACACCTGACGGTGCCGGGAAGTCGGACGCGGTGTAGCCGCCATACTGACCACTCGGCAAGATGACGGTCTGTTCCTCATTCGGACCCTGGGCCTGAGGTTGTCTGAAGTCTGGGGTGTGGTTTCCTGGCTGCTCGTTTGCGTTCATAGCATCGAGGTTGACTCAGAAGCCTATGAGCATCCTGTGTGGCGAGAATGAGCTGGCTGAGCGATTTCCCGCACTGCTTAGCCCTTCTTAGCCCTTCTCGAGGTACTCCAACTGGGACCGAACCGACTGCTCGGCCGCCGGCCACAAGGTACGATCCACGTCGGCATACACCCGCGCCACGATCTCGCTCGGCGTACGGTCTCCTGTCGCGAGCGCGGCTCGAACCTGATCCAGCCGTTCCAACCGATGCCGGCGATAAAAAGACAGCCACGCGGTCGGATCGTTGACGATTGGCCCGTGACCCGGGAGCAATTCCGCCACGTGCTGGGCCGTGACCAGCGCCTCCAACAGATCGAGAGATCCGAAGTACGCCGCAAGGTCGCCGTCCGGATGAGTGATCACCGTCGTACCACGGCCCAAGACCATGTCGCCGGTGATTAGCCGGCTGACCCCGTCAGGGCCGAAGATCAGCAACGAGCGCGAGTCGCTGGTGTGACCGGGCGTCTCGACCACCTCAAGCGTTATCAAGCCGAGGGGGAGCAGTTCCCCTGCAGCAAGCCCGTCGGCTCCAATGCGGAATTCCGGATCGGCTGCGCGTACGCCGCAACCAGCTCGCTCGGCCAACAGCGCAGCACCTTCCGAGTGATCGAGATGCCGATGGGTCAGCACGATTCCGCGCAGCCTTGGTTCGCAGGCGGCGAATACCGCGTCAAGATGAGAAGAGATCGCCGGCCCGGGATCAACCACCAGAGCACCCTCATCGGCGTCGGTGATCACCCAGGTGTTGGTTCCATCCAGCGTCATCGGACCCGGGTTCGGCGCGCGCACGAGCTGGACGTAGCTCACGACGAACCAGCGGGTACCCGCGGATACCGAAATTGCCAGCCATGTGGCGTTTCCACCACTCTCGACAGCACCTCCTCGATCTGCCGGTCTTGCGCGTGCTTGATCACAGCCTCGACCGAACCGAGATCAGCGAGCTCGATCAAGATCGACATGGTGGGTGGCATAAGCCTGATTACTCCCGAACGCTCGGCAGCGATAGCCTCCCGCGGAGTCGACCATTCCACACGCTCGGTTTCGCCGGAAATGTCTGCAGCCTCAAGATCAGCAGGCACGACTGCCACGAAGAACCAGGTGTCATAGCGACGCGGCTCGATCTCCGGAGTAATCCAGTGCGCCCACGGATGAAGATCAACCTCAGCCAATACAACGCCGGTCTCCTCTGCTGTCTCCCGAATCGCACAGCGCCGGATTGAATTGGGACCGATCGGATCAGGACCACCGTGATCGGCCGGGTCGACCCGCCCGCCCGGGAACACGACTGTGGAGGGTGCGAAGGGCATGCGCGCATGGCGGTGCAATAAGTAGGTCTCAAGCCCGATTTCGCGGTCGCGCAGCAAGACGACACTGGCGGCTGGGACGGCCACGCTTGGCATCGCATCAGGCGGCCGGCGAGCGGCAAGCTCCGCCATCGCTGCCGGCACCCTCGGAGAGAGGCGAGCGAGGATGTCGTAGGAGTGCGACGGCATCGAGATCTTGATCAAAGTGGATGAATCGTCGGCGTCGAGCCGACAGCTACGACGAGCTCAACCTCGACGGGCGCATTGATCGGCAGCGCCGCAACGCCTACCGCGCTTCGCGCATGCCGGCCCGCGTCGCCGAAGATCTCAACCAATACCTCACTCGCACCGTTTCCTACCAGTGACTGGTCGGCGAAATCCGGGGCGCTTGCGATGAAGATCGTCGCCTTGACAATCCGGGTGATCACATCAACATCGCCAGTGAGGTCCACAACAGCCGCCAAGGCATTGAGCGCCGCTATCCGGGCACAGTCGACGGCGTCCTCGATCGAGACCTCCGCGCCGACCTTGCCGGCGGCACGCAAGGTGCCATCCGCAATCGGGACCTGGCCTGCGGTATAGACCAGGTCGCCGAATCGCACGGCCGACAGATAGGCCGCCGCCGGCGCAACGACCGGCGGCAAGCTCAGTCCAAGATCGCTGAGCCGTTCCGATGGCAGGCTCACGTCGCGGTCCCCGGAGCAGGAATTGGTCGCTTCAGGTAGGCGACCAGATTCTCCGGATTGAGACCGGGAATGACCTGCACGAGTTCCCACCCGTCCTGCCCCCAGTTGTCCAGGATCTGCTTGGTCGCGTGCACTAACAGCGGCACCGTGACGTACTCCCACTTGGTCATGCCCTCACTGTAGAGGTGAGTACGTCGGTGTTGAGGGCACTGCTATGAGCAGAGACAGAACGGATGGCCGCTCGGATCCAGGAAGACGATGAAGTTTGGCGAATGATCGCCATTTGTTGCCCGCCGGGCACCGAGGGACTCCGCGTACGCCGTAGCCTCGGCCAGATCGTCAACATGCAGGTCGAGATGAAACTGCTGGGGCACTGAATTGTCAGGCCAGGTCGGAGGCTTGTGATTGAGCGCCAGTTGGAAATCCAGCTGGCCACTTGCGCCGCCGACGATCGTGACCCAGTCGTCCTCAGGAGGCTCGATCTCCCAGCCGAGCAGAGCCGCATAGAACTCGGCGAGCCCTTTCGGATCATCCGTGTCGAGCACTACGGCCTGGAGGCTGATTCTGGGGGTCTCCGGCTGAGTCGCAGCGTCCGAGGCGGCGTTTGTGTCGGAAATAGATGTCATGAAAGACATCCTGGTGGTCGCCCCTGACACTATGACCGGCGGCCGCCCGTCGGAGTGGCGGTCAATCACCGACAGGCTCGGGCACTGCACCGTAAGTACTATCGAGCCCGTGACCATGCGGGCAGCGCGACTCCTGACGCGGCCTGAGCTGCTCCACGACAACGGGACGCTCCCGTGAAGGTCGGAATCCTCGGCGGAACAGGTCCCCAGGGTCGGGGCCTGGCCAGGCGACTCGCTGCTGCCGGCCACGAGGTCGTCATGGGGAGCCGGAGTGCCGAGCGGGCGGAGCGTATCGCCGCCGAGTATCCAGAGCTCGAAGACGCGGGTGCAATTACCGGTGGTAGCAACGTCGATGCTGCCGCAGCCGAGCTGGTCATCGTGACCGTGCCGTACGACGGCCATGCCGAGCTGTTGTCATCCCTCGCTCCTGAGCTCGCTGGAAAAATCGTGGTGGACTGTGTCAATCCGCTCGGCTTCGACAGCAAAGGGCCTTATCCCCTGCAGGTAGCCGCCGGCTCAGCGGCGCAGGAGGCGGCGGAACTACTGCCCGAGTCAACGGTGATTGCTGCCTTTCACCACGTCAGCGCCATTTTGCTAGACGACCCCGAAGTGGATCGCTTCACAGATGACGTGCTCGTCCTCGGCGAGGACCGCGACGCCGTTGCGGTCGTCTGCGAGCTTGTAGCCGCCATCCCCGGCGCGCGCGGCATCTATGCCGGCCGGCTGCGCAATGCGGGCCAGGTCGAAGCGCTGACCGCCAACCTCATTGCCATCAACCGGCGATACAAGACCCACGCCGGCATCGCGGTCTCAGGCATCTCGTGAGCCCGCGACACACCCTGCACATCGTCAGCGGGAAGGGCGGTACCGGCAAGACCACCATCGCTGGAGCCCTCGCCTGCGCTCTCGCAACCAGCGGCCGGAGGATTCTGCTCTGTGAGGTGGAGGGTCGAAACGGCATCTCGGAGCTGTTCGATGTGTCCCCGCTCATAGGCGCGGAGGAGCGCCGGATCAGCCGTACTCCGGCGGGTGGCGTGGTGCACGGGCTGTCCATCGACGCCGAGGACGCTCTTATCGAATATCTCGACACCTTCTATCACCTCAGCATTGCGGGCAAGGCGCTTGACCGCTTCGGGGCCGTTGACTTCGCCACCTCGATCGCGCCAGGGCTACGCGACGTGCTGCTCACCGGCAAGGTGTACGAGGCGGTGCGCAGGAAGATCAAGAACAAGCCCAACGCGTACGACGCCGTCGTCCTGGACGCTCCACCGACGGGCCGGATCGCCCACTTCCTGAACGTCCACGCCGCAGTGGCGGGGCTGGCGAAGGTTGGACCGATCCGCAATCAGGCCGACTCGATCATGCGGCTGCTCCGATCCGCTACCACCGTGGTGCATTTGGTCACCCTGCTCGAGGACATGCCGGTGACCGAGACCGAGGAAGCCGCAGCAGCGGTACGGCCCACGCAGATCCGGATCGGCACTGTGATCGAAAACATGGTGACGCCCACCCCCCTCGACGATCGGCAACTGCAAGCAGCCGCTACCGGCTCGATTAGCCTCAAGGTCCTGGGGTTGACGATCAAGCAGAACCAAGCCTTAGCATCGGAGTTTGGGATCGAGGCTGCGCGTACGCTGCAAGAACAGCACCGCCATGATCGGCTGACAACCCTCGGCCTACCTCTGGTTCAGATTGCTTTCGATCATGGCGGCATCGACGAGGGCGCGATCCTATCGATCGCCGAGCAGCTGACCGATCAGATGAGCTTGGAGGCCGCGTGACAAGCGGCTATTCCTCGAAGGCTTTTCAGCCGCCGACCCACGCCGGCGTGGCAGTGCCCTTCCTCGACATCGACAAGATCATTGGCGATCGTGAGATCAAGATCATTATCTGCTGCGGCTCCGGCGGGGTAGGCAAGACCACTACATCTGCCGCCATCGCGTTGCGGGCCGCCGAAGCAGGCCGCAAAGTCGTGGTCTTGACCATCGACCCGGCCCGTCGGCTAGCCCAATCCTTGGGTGTCGGGGAGCTGGACAACACACCACGGCCGGTGCCCATGATCGACACTGCGGCCGGCGGCAGCCTGGACGCGATGATGCTCGACATGAAAAACACCTTCGACGATGTGGTGATCGCGCACTCCACACCCGAGAAGGCCGAAGCGATCTTGCAGAACCAGTTCTATGTCGCGCTGTCGTCGGAGTTCTCCGGGACTCAGGAATACATGGCCATGGAGAAACTGGGCCAGCTGCACAGCGAAGCTGAGGCCAACGGCACCTGGGACCTCATCGTGGTCGACACTCCCCCGGCACGATCGGCACTGGACTTCCTCGATGCCCCAGAGCACCTGAGCTCATTGCTCGACGGGAGGTTCCTGCGCCTATTGCTGCCACCGGCACGCGGCCCGCTGCGTTTGATGAGTGCCGGCTTCTCCATGATGTCGGCGGTGATCACCAGGATCCTCGGTTCCCAGATCATCAACGACGTGAAGACCTTCGTTCGGGCGTTCGAGGCACTCTTCGGTGGATTCCGGCAGCGCGCAACGGCAACCTTCCAGCTGTTGTCCTCACGGCACAGCACGTTCCTGGTCGTCGCCACACCGCAGCATGACGCGTTGCGCGAGGCGGCCTACTTCGTGGACCGGCTTTCTGAGGAAGACATGCCCATCTCGGGCATGGTGATCAACCGGGTGCACACGAGCGCTTTGGCAATCTCGCCGGAACGGGCACTGTCCCTTGCCGAGGACCTTGCCGGCGCCTCCACCCCGTTAGAGGTGGAGGCTCTGCGACGTCACGCCAATCTGATGCGGCTGATCGCAACCGAAAGCCACCAGATGGAGCGCTTCGCCTCGGCTCGTCCGGGCATTGCCCAGACCCGGGTTCAGTCCTTGCCGACTGACGTCACCGACTTGGTGACGCTTCGCCGTGTCGGCGCACTTCTCGCCGACAAGGACTGAGCACCGGATGCCGCCGGCTGAGCGGACGGCTGCTGGTTGCCATTGCCAACGAGGATGGACCTCCAGGAGGTGACATCGCTGCGTTGGCGAAGCAGCAGCCGCCGCTCCCTTTCGGTCATGCCGCCCCAGACCCCCCATTCGATCCGGTTGTCCAGAGCTTCGGCCAGGCACTCGAAGCGCACAGGGCACCCCGAACACACCAGTCGAGCTCTCTTTTGGTCCGACGCCTCCGGAAACAGGGCATCTTGCATCCCCCGACATTTGGCGCGCATGGTCCAGTCTTCACGTTGCACTGCAGGCACGCTGCATCTCCCCTTCGTGAACTTCGCCGTGCCGGGCTTTTCCCCGGCCCGTGTGGCACGGCGCATGACACGCTACGCACGGCGTCTTCGGAATCGCCAGATCCGTGTCCCGATGTTTGCCGTTTTGTGACATTTCGGTGCTTGACAATTCAACCAAACCTGCCCTCAGGTCAAGATTTGGTATCACTACGTGACTGAGTGTGGTGTTCGGCTCCCTTAGTCTTGTAGGCGTGCCGTTTACGCCGAAGCGTATGGGGAGCCTCGCGTACTCGCTGGTTATGTTCCTCGTCGTCAGTGTCCTTGCAGGTGTTTTGGTCGCAGGGTTGTTCATCCCGTTCGCGGGTATGGCGGGGGTCACCAGCAACGCGGCGGCCTCCGAGCTGGAGAGCCTGCCTGCCGAGCTAGCTACGCCTGCGCCGTCAACCCGGAGCAAGGTGCTGATGGGCAACGGCAAGACTCTGGCGTACTTCTACGACGAGAACCGCATCCCGGTGAAGCTCAAGGACATCACCCCGATCATGCGGCAGGCGCAGCTGGCCATCGAGGATCACCGCTACTACGAACACGGCGCCTTGGACTTCAAGGGCACGATGCGGGCATTAGTCCGCAACTCTGCCGCCGGTGGGACGACACAGGGTGGCTCGTCGGTCACTCAGCAGTACGTCAAGATGGTGCAGATCGAGTCGTGCCAAGCCAAGGGCGATAGCGAGTGTGTGCGCGAAGCGCAGGCGCCGACGGTGGAGCGCAAGATTCGTGAGCTTCGCTATGCGATCGCGATGGAGAAGAAGTTCACCAAGGATCAGATCCTCGAGCGCTACCTCAACATTGCCTATTACGGTGAGGGCGCGTACGGCGTTGAGGCCGCCGCCCGACACTACTTCTCCAGCAAGGCCAACAAGCTCACGTTGGCACAGGCAGCGATGCTGGCCGGACTGGTACAGAACCCGGATACCAACAATCCGGTGCGCAACTCCAGTGCTGCACTCGACCGTCGCGATGTCGTACTCAATCGGATGGCCGAGCTCAAGTTGATTTCGGTCGAGCAGGCGCGGCAAGCGAAGAAGGTCGGCTTTGACCAAAACAAGGTCAAGAAGACCCGAAACGGTTGCGTCGGCACCCGATATCCGTTCCTCTGCGATTACGTGCGGCGTACGCTGCTCAAGACGCCCAGCCTGGGTAAGACCGTCGACGAGCGCGAGAACATGATCAATCGCGGCGGGCTGATCATCCAGACAGCACTCGATCCAAAGACCCAAGATCTGGCGCAGAAGAAAGTCAGCTCGGTGGTCGGGCCCAAGGACCCGATCATCTCGACCATGAACATGATTCAGCCGGGCACCGGTTTGATCATCGCAATGGCGCAGAGCAGGCCAGTGATGGGCAGCGATGCGAAGAAAGGTCAGACCTACTGGAACTTGGCTGCCGATCCGGCCATGGGCGGAATCCAGGGCTATCAAGCCGGGTCGACCTTCAAGGTTTTCACTCTTGCTGCAGCCCTGGAGAAGGGCATCCCGATCAGCAAGAAGTTCCACGCCAAGTCGCCGTTCAACTTCACCGGCCGGCGGTACCAGTCCTGTCATGGGCGGGAACGCATCTGGGATCACTGGGTCGTCAAGAACTCGGTCGGCCACAGCAAGACCATCGGCATGATGGAGGCGGCCCAGTGGTCGGTCAACACCTACTTCATTCAGCTTGAGCTGGCCACCGGTATGTGTCGTGTCACCAAGATGGCCGAACGGGCCGGCGTCAAGGTTGGGGCACGCATCGGCCAGCCGCCGCTGGACATTGTCAAGTGGTATCAGAACAAGCCATCGTTCACTCTCGGCACCGTCGAGGTGAGCCCTCTGTCGATGGCCGAGGCGTACGCCACGTTCGCGGCCCGCGGCATCCATTGCGATCCGATCATCGTTTCCAAGATCACGGCTCGGGACGGCAAGGACCTTCCCGTGCCGGACGCCAACTGCCGGCGAGTGGTCGACAAGGACGTCGCTGACGGTGTCAACAAGGTGCTGAAGTCGGTTGTCGACAAGGGCACGGGCAAGCGCGCCAAGATCTATGACGGCCGCGATATCGCCGGCAAGACTGGAACAATCAACAGCAACGAGGCCGTGTGGTTTTCCGGCTACACGCCAGAGATCGCCGGCGTTGCGATGATCTCTGTCGACAACACTAAGAAACCGTTCGCCAAGCGCGGCAAGGGTTACTACCGGCGGTCCGGCGTGAAGGGGTATCGGGTGCCGTCGACCGGGATTTACCTGGAGGGCTCGGGTAGCGGTGACGCCGGCATGAAGATCTGGAAGCCGGTCATGCTGAAGTACTTCCAGCAGATCCCGAGAACCGGATTCTCCCAGCCCCCGCGAAAGATTCAGGTCGGCAAGCAAGTCCGGGTGCCAAGTCTGAACGGGCTGAGCATTGCTGCAGCGACCAGGAAACTGGAGCAGCGCGGCTTCACCGTTGAGAAGCGATTTACCTATAGCGACAAGGTGCCGAAATACGGCTTTATGGGCTGGTCACCGGGTTCGGGCTCGACGATTTCGGAATTCGGGACGGTGTACGGGGTCTACTCGAAGGGTCGTGACCCCGCCGTGGTCGCCCAGGAGAAGGCCGACGCGAAGAAGAAGGCGCAGCAGAAGAAGAAAAAGCAGAATCCCAAACCGCCGCAATTCCCGCCGCTCCCACCTGGTCCGCGGTAGCTCATCGGTTTCACCGACTTGTCAGCGCCTCAGCTTGCTATAACCGGCTGGGACGCTGACAAGTTGCTTCGTATGAGGCTCAGGCGGATAGCTGTCGCCTAACTTCGGCCGCGACCAGACTGCCGTCGGCGCGGCCCTTGGTCTGGGGCGTTACCTGCGCCATGACTTTGCCCATGCCTCGCATGCCGAGCTCGGCGGCACCAGTGGAGGCGATGGCATTGGTGACAATCGCGGAGATCTCGGATGGGGTCAGCTGCTGCGGTAGGTAGTCAGCCAGCACCTCTGACTCGGCATGCTCCTTGTTGGCGAGTTCGGTGCGACCGGCGTTGGCGTACGCCTCTTCGGCCTCGCGGCGCTTCTTGGCCTCGCGGATCACGACATCAAGCACCTGCTGATCAGACAGTTCGACTGCTGTGGAGCCCGCGACCTCGGCTTCGGTGATCGCCGTGAGCACCATCCTGATCGTGCCGGATCTGACCTTGTCGCGGTCCTTGATGGCATGCGTCAGATCGGAGCGGAGTCGCTTCTTGAGGGTGCTCGCTGACTCAGACATGGAATCAAGTGTGGCAGCAGGTCCCGCTTGTAGCCTTGGTGTTTATGTCTGGGAACCGTGCCATCGCGTCCGGGATCGTGAAGGGGCTGGCAGGCGTCGGTGCGATTGGCGTCGGCAGTCTGGCGTACGCCGCTCTGTACGAGGTCAATGCCTTCCGGCTGCGTCGGGTGACGGTACCTGTGTTGCCAATCGGGGCCCGCGACATCCGCGTTCTGCATGTGTCTGATCTGCATATGACCCCCGCCGACCGGGCTCGGCAGCGCTGGCTGTCCACGCTCGGGGGACTCGAGCCGGATCTGGTGATCAACACCGGCGACAACCTCGCACATCACGAGGCGGTGCCGTTCGTGCTCGGCAGCTTTGGCCGATTGCTTGATCATCCCGGCGTCTACGTCTGGGGCGCGAATGACTACTATCCGCCGATGTGGAAGAACCCGCTCCGCTACTTCAAGGGCCCGAGTCGAAGTGATCGGCGCCCTGAGCGCACCCTGCCGTGGCAAGATCTCGGCCGCGGGTTCAAGGAGGCGGGATGGATTGATCTCACCCATACTCGAGCTTCGTTGCAGATCAAGGGCGTGCGGCTGGGATTCCGAGGTACTGACGATGCTCATATTGATCAAGATCGCTACGTCGATGTCGCCGGACCGATCGACCGAGACGATGTCGATGTCGCCATTGGCGTCACGCACGCGCCCTATCGCCGGGTGCTCGACGCAATGGCGTACGACGGACACGATCTGATCATTGCCGGGCACACTCATGGCGGCCAGGTGTGCGTGCCCTTCTACGGCGCGCTGGTCACCAACTGCGACCTGGACACCCGCCGCGCCAAGGGCCTGTCGCGGCACAGT
>Ga0307292_10000473_pt1 | contig 13965 bp, 15 predicted proteins | sample ER_DNA_149_FD_194471 | JGI IMG/M metagenome (GOLD analysis project Ga0307292, IMG submission 194471) | Bulk soil microbial communities from the East River watershed near Crested Butte, Colorado, United States - ER_DNA_149 | ecosystem: Environmental > Terrestrial > Soil > Floodplain | place...
CTTGGCCGTTCTCGTTCTTTTTTACTTCTCTTTTTTGTCCAAGTTAGTCGTCTATTATTTAATAACTCAAAGTTTTCATAAATATGGGGTCTCTTATTTCTCAGCCCTTCCACTATGGGTTTGGCTTTCTCCCAAAAAGGAGTAGGATTAAACATATCGAAGTAAAGGTTTTGATCTATCATTCTATAACTCATGAGGACACCAGATAATTCAAAAAATCCACATACTGCAATGAAATGAGACCTTCCAATTGAAACACCTGAATATTTTTTCAAGTACTCTCCATAACTATTGGCATCTAGTTCTTCAAGAAACCAAAGAATGGACTCTCTATGCTCATCATATATTTTATATAATTTTAGCAATGTATCTGCATTTTTCACATCGTTTTTTTCCTTCAAGGTATTTTCATATAATTTCCATGATCTCCTCGGGTTAAAATCTTTCCCCTATAAAGCTCAATCTATCTTAATTTCAGTATTCACATCTTGTGGTTAAAGGCTAAAAATTGTTAAATGTATCTAAGAATAAAGTGCTGAGAGCGGGACTTGAATCCTAATCCTCACTCTCTTATTATTACTCCTTTCACTGCTGTACAAAGTATCTAAATATGCAACTATCATACTTCTTTCTCCGTTAGAGTAAATATTATATTAAAGAGGTATATGCTAGTGGAAACAGAATAAGAGGACTTATGATAAATTTCTGTAGTTGCTAGTCAATGGTTTTTTCGCTATAAGTAACCTAGTATTCATGATACAAATCCTGTTTTAGTAATTCGATCAACCATGAAATATACCAAGCAAGCCCCACAGCCTATTCAGCTGAGGCCATAGGCCAACGTACTGGTGAAAATGGCTAAATAAGTTGCATTTGATAACCCAATATAACATTAAGATTAATCAAAAAAAAGTAAAAATTTACCGAAGGTGTCTAAACCTTCAGCACTTTTAGTTATGCGTTTATGGTTGATTTCCTATTACTACTGATCCGATGTCGTGACCAGAGTTCTCTCCCCCTGTTAATGGTGTATCAATCGTTATTACTTTCCGCTATGGTCTTTCGCCCAGTTGATAAAGACCAATGGAGATTTTGCATAGCTATTCGAATAGTTATACGAGTGTTCGCAAATGGATCATAAAACATAAGCCTAAACCTGTGTCAGGACTATGTGAAGATTGTAATAAAAGAGAATACAGGTATTTGGTAGATGTTACACGTAAATATACAAGAGATTTTACTAACTGGAAATACCTTTGTCTATCTTGTCGGTTTGACCTAACCCGATCATAAATTAGTTCGTGGGTTATTATTCCAAAACAAAGCCCAGCTCCGACGCCATAAGGGGAATGAGTACCATGCACATGTATAAGTGCCTCCAAGTGTGTATATACATACGTTTGTATATTGTATCTTACTAACAAAAAAATGTACAAAATAAAGACGATAGCAATACGGGAGTGTATCTAACTGCAACACAGAGAGGTGAGGTCTGTCAAACTTCAACAAGTAAACTAATTAGGTAACGATTAACGACTGAGCTGTAACCTTCCTTTTTGTACAATTATTCTACAATCATTATACAGCCAACAAACACCCCAACAAAGCGGGATACCCTGATAGAAATGGGAGAACCTAAAAATGTTTTATATCAAGACTAGCGAACCACACAATTGTGAGGAAGGATTAGAAGTATGGAAGCAACAGAAACAAAAGAAGCTTACTTGTAAATATTGTCTTGAAGTGGACTTAATGTTTGATGACGAACATATGACCCCTAGAGGTAAGCACGTGCCCCTTGAAGCAGCAACAGGTGAAATCCATCAGTGTAGTAAAAGGCGCTACAATCCAAATACAAAAATAGCAACGACTATCTTCTAGTAGTAACTAAATGTCAGAGGTAATGTGTGAATGTGGTCATCATAGACATGACCATAGAACAATAAAATACGACCTTAGAATCACATCGACTGCAATGGATTCTCCTGTAGAAGACGTTGAGGTTCAAGGGATTAATACTGTCACTCATTGCAAAGAACGATGTATGTGTAGAGCTTTTAGGACTCGTTAGTTAGTTAGATATCTCTTGAAAGATGCTATGATTGCACTTGTCTATATCCGGCGACCGGTTCTTGTAGCTACAGGCATATGTGGCGATAAAAGAAACTAAAAAATTCCAAGAGGATAGGGAGACGACTGGTAAGCGGCGTACTGTATGGACTAGTATAAGGTTGACTGAGGAATATCTTAAGGTTATAACCAATTTTAACGGCAAACAAATTAAGCTGGAGGACTTGGTATAATCATGGTAGAATTCTTGGAAACTGGAGAAAGTGTATGGTGTATCAACTGCGGACACCATTTCAATGACCATAAGCCAAAACTATCAGATTCGCCCCCAAACTTTTTCGATCATGCTAGAGAGTATCTAGGATGTAAAGAGGGCTGCGAATGTGAGAAATTCAAGCCCTCCTATCGAATAGATCCTGAAAAGGTTAACAAAATATTAGAGAAAGAGGATATAGTGACACAAACTGAACAGCAAGAAAAATCAGCATCTGATCCTGACGGCTAGCTAAGCTCCTCTTCTAACCCCCGCAGAAGCCATGAGTAAGATTATCACCTTCTCTCGTAATTGTGATATCTCTAACATCTTTGCAATTTGCTCTCTAGTATAAGGAATGTCATCAACGGTCTTTGTTCTCCTTCTTTGAAAGACCTTTAATTTTTTCCAACGAATGTTAATGTCTGAGTGGAGTTGACAATCATAGAAATGAATCACAGAAGATACATAACTATTTATCGTACCATCGGATAGTTTCTTCTCATCACGTAGATATATTATAAAATCTCTGATATGAGATTCTATACTTTTGGTATCTAATGATAGTAATTCGTCAAACGTCTTAATATTAATAAAATTCATAAAATAACCCAGCCATTTAATGTACGCTTTCCTAGTCTCTTTAGAGACAATGGAGTTTACAAAATTCTTGAAGGCTTCTCCTTCTTGGTGCTGCAGCCTCTCACTTAACACATACATACATGTCGATTTGTAATATTTATACTAGTCCCACCTAGCGTAAATATTATATTAACCTTATTTTGATTCTAAAAGAATTCTTTTCTGCTTAAAAATCTACGAAACCATACTAGCAAATGCTAGGTTTCTTGACAGGCTAACAGAATTGGTTCATTAGATACGGAATGCCATGAGAAGATAGAAAAGGACACTTACAGATGTTAAAAGAGGGAATCTTAGCTACAGAAACTAAAAACTCTAATCTTTTTTATAATTATTTGTTTAGTGTGTAATTTTGTTATACTCGGGAATACATATAACTTAAATTATTGTTAATTCTTCGAGAACTCTTGGTAAAAATGCAGAAAAAAGTTTGAATTTTTCTCCTGATGAAACGCGAACATTTGAAAAAGGTAAGATAGAAATTGCAAACTTGGGTGATACGACTATTGGCCGAGCAATTCTTGAACCAGGATGGAGTTGGGAAAAATGTGTAAAGCCTATTGCAAAAACTAATAGTTGTCAAGCTCCGCATAGGCAATATATTTCTGGAAGGATGAAGGTTGTGATGAATGATGGAACAGAAGGTGAGGCTGGACCTTGTGATGCTGATGTAATTCCACCGGGACATAACGCATGGGTAATTGGAGATGAACCTGTAGTTGCCATTGACTTTACTGGTTTAAAGGAGTACGCAAAGAGAGATTAGGCTGTACAATAGGAACTTCATCGTAGATAGAAAAATGATTATATTAAGACAATGTAATCCTTTTTAATTTTATTGTGAAGTAAGGATTATGACACAATCAACGCATTAATGATGCTCTCAAGCAATTCTGAGCGAATACAATTTACGATCTGCGCTTAAATTCTAATTCTATTCCATGCTTCTTACTGTAGCTAAACGTGAACGCATCGTCAGACATTATAGGAAAACTTGTTAATTCAGTAGACGAACATTCAGGGCACTTATCTGTAGGAAATCTAGCCTTGTCAAAATATGTTGCGCACCAATAACAATTTTCGCAGAGTATAAATATGCTATCTTTAAAGCCGTAGCTATTAGTTGAGGTGTGCGTGTTTTTATCTGGTATATTCAGCATAAAATGTCAATTAACAAAAATTATTTACCTATAAGTATTTCTATTGATATATCGAAGAATGACTGCCAGTGATTGAATAAAAGAGTTTTTTTATAAGGCTACCTCACGACTAAAGAATAAACTACCCTCTCTAGTTCCTTTACCTATCCGATCTAGCATCTTCCAAATGATTTAACTAAATCAAAATACATTGCTTGAAGATTTGCTTTGTTTATCTTTATGAACTGCAAATATTAAATCATTTTCTTTTCTTATAGGTGTTCTATATTCTGTTCTTATTTTATCATGCTGTTCAACTTTATGACATACTCAACTCGAATGAATCAAGAGGATGTAAAAAAGTAATACATGACTCTGCAGTCTAGGTATAAGCCCCAATGAAACCAACGAATGCAATAAGTTAATATACGAATAGAAGAACCGACTGCTTAGGTATACTAACAGTCTTTTTTTTCTTTCTGGCGACCAAAATTACTTTCCTCATACATCTCACATTTCTTTTCAGAATACTAGAATGAATTGCAAAAAACTAGTTGATTGAAAAAGCTATAAAATCGATAGTGTCTACAATTTTGATACAGAGAAGAACCACAAGGCAGTAAGAGGGTAAGAGGGGGAAACAGTTTTCCTCTTATCGTCTTGTATATTGAAACTGGCTCACTAGGTATAGTAAAGAACAGTAGATCTAAAAAGCTGAATGCTGTCCAGTAGATCTATTGCAATCTTCATAAGAGGGGAAGTCTCGTCATTGTGTGTTGCTGCATAATCAGTGACCTTCAACTGTTATGTCTATTATATTTGAAAGATTTAGTTTAAATGTTGTCTATAGATTTATGGCAACTAAGATAAGAAGGGAAGCCTCGTCATGTAGAAGAATCCTGCATTGTACATTTGTCATCACACCTTCCCTTCTTATCGTCCAATCCTAAGCATTAAGTTTGAAAGATTTAAATAAATACTGTCTATAGATTTATCGCAGGTTGGTAAGAGGGGAAGACTGTATACATCTTGTTTGTATATGAGTTAACTGTAACTGTAGCTACTTTCATTGGTATGTCTTTTTTACCCGTACACAAATTGATATATAATCCGAGGATAGAAAGTTGGAAAAAAAGAAAATAGGTTTGTTATTTGGAGTAGGCATAGGAGTAGCTGTTCTCGTATACGTAGGATTGCAGAGTTCGTTGGATCGGCCAAGTATCAATAGATTGCCAATTCCACCCGAAGCTGCTATTTCCATTGCATTAAAAGAGGAAGGAAAAAATTATACTCAAGAAACTGATAGAAAGGACTTCCAAATTGACTATGTATACATAGCAGGAAATGGCAGTTTTTTTGAATCAAATCTAGATTCAAATTCGATTGGAAAGTATTTAGGAAGATCGGAGCCAACTAAGACAGGCGGTAATTATTTCGCATGGAAAATTACAAATAAGAACGATAATAGGGCATTTTTTATTGATCAGTTAGACGGCGAAATTATCTCGCAAATGATGTATATAAATTGACATAAGATCTCCACCTGTATAAGTAAAGATCAGTTGATGCTTCTCCTCATGAAGAATTAGGACAGACCTTAGCCACTTTACCATTTTGAAGTCGTCTAAGGTGGAATGTGACGCCACTTGAATCCTACCGTTCGGCTACAGAGCGAGACAGCAAAGCCATGGAAAATCTGAAAAATAGTAAACGCTAACATTGGTTCTAGTAACATTTCTTCTTTCAGTCTGAAAATAAATGGTGTAACTAACCTAGAGATAATTCGTTAATATCCAGGATTTTCTCTCCTAATGAAGCTGTTAACTAATGGGACTATTGGAAGTGGATGATAAGGAGTAACAACTCTTTTTTTATTTAGTCAACACGCAAATTGCTTTCTACTATCAAATCACAAAGACGTTTCTTGTTTCAACGAAAAAATTGATGCGTTGAATGTGTAAGATATCCCCTATCTGAAGTCAAAAGATTTACACAGAAAAAATATTGATCAATCAACAACACAATTAACAAATCATAAGGAGCCTTGAAGCTGATTTTAGTACTCCGAGTATTATCTTCAGCATATGAAATTCGTAAAGAATGTCAAAACAAATCAAACTAAAACCAAATCCAAAGACTCAGCCGTAATAGTAGTTCTAGCTATACTACTTGCTTCAATTGCTTCAGTTATGGTGGCAAGTACTATTGCTGTACAAGACATCGAGGCTGTGATTAGTAACCCGGCTAAGGATGGTAAGATGCAACGTGACGCGCAAACCAAATTAGATGGTGGTTCAGCATTTAAACAACAAAAGAATGGTGATTATATCGATCCCAAAACTGGCGATCCTATAGCTCCTATAGTGGTGCCCCCGCCTGAACCACTTCCCCCACCTCCAAGCATGGAGTGTATTAACGACCCAAAAAAATGCTAATGATGGTAAAAAGTAAACGAATCAATCCCCATCCTAATTTTTAGGCAGTATACAATATGAGGTTCTTCGTAATCAGACATCTCCATGATTGTGCTACTACCTAATAGTAACGACCGTGCTACCATGTATGTCATGTATAGAGCACTACCAGTACCAGTACCACTAGCACGCCAAGTGCTAGTTATTCTAGAATAATCGAAAGGCTAATGAAAATTTATAAAAGAGTTAACGGTAGGAGTTTACTTCAAGTACGGCTTGTGGTATTCCCTTCTTTAGGTCATCAAGGCTCATTACCGGGTGGAACTCCACATGAGCACCCATTCCACTAAACAGCGGTTCAGCCAAGACGGGTATCTGGTCTGCACTCTGGATATCAACAATAAAGGCAGCCACCCTATTGCCATCCGCTTCAAAGAAATATGTTGCTTCAGCCTTGACTTTGTTTATATATTTTTCAAGTTTTCTCAAAAGGTTTGGGTCCTGTACCATTTTGTTTCCGTCTTCTGTAGGAATCTTTGCATGTATTAAGAATCTCATCTTTCAGAAAGTCAAATGGTCATTATATTTATTGATATTGATACATTAGTGCAGTCAAATTTTTAGATTCACACCATACACATAGGCTTCCTGTCGCTGTAAAATCTTAATAATCTCTCGTACTCAAGCTACTCTACTAAATTTGGGTAGCCAACTGAATAGAAATACAAGACTAGGCAGTTTGCACCAATTATTCATTATCTTTCCCATTTTGATATTGGTATTTACTTCACCTTCTACCAGTTTCCTGTCCTTTGGTCCTGAACAATACGCGTCAGGACAGAAGGTAAGCCAAATCCAGATTGCCAAAGTATTTTTAGATGATGCTATTAAAGCGTTAAAGAAAAACGATATAATCGGGGCAAGTTATCGGCTGAATCTATCTAAGCAGCAAATAGAAAATGCACCTACTAACACTTCTATCCAAGCAGCTAAGGTGTTTATCCAGGATGCCCTTCAGGCATTAGATACCTTTGATGTCAGTAAAGCGATTGAACGCATAAATTTGGCTAAGCAAGGATTGACATCATCCTCAGATCACAACGGAATTACTCCGACTATAGTGCCTAAGACCCAGTCTCCTAAACCAAAAAGTCAGATAGGCATTCCAACGCCTCCGTTGACTTTGCAGACAGAACGAGGAACATACTTTATCCGGCTTTATTGGGACCCTGTTGTTATTGAACCAGGAAAAATCACAAAGTTCGGTGTTCTATTCATGGATCGGTCACATTCAGTCCTTAACCAAGTATCATATGACTTTATAGTAAAATCATCCAAGGGCACAATGCTTGAACTCAAGAATCAAAAAGCCGGAATTCAGAGTATTAGATTCACTCAATCCGGACCAGCTAGTGTCAGTATCAAGGTAGTTGCTATTGGAGATAATTCTTTAGGAGAGTTTGCTGAGGGCGCAGTCTTTGAAATTGTAGTAAAAGAACTGTCTACCATACACAGGATTACAACGAGTCAACACAATGGAACTAACACATAATCCAGGATACTAGGAGGAGGCTTGAAGACTTGAAACAGCAAAAAGATAGAGGGAGAATCAACGGGTACAATCTGAAAACACAATGAAGGTAAGAATAGCTAGCTTTTAGGATTATTCTCTATCCCTATCAACTGCTTACTTTTCTTTCTCTGCTCGTACTCTTTTGTCAACTCCTTTCTCCTACCTATATCGTATATTTCAGCCATGACCATTTGTAGAATTTCTAATTCCGCAAGAATGCGGTCCACATATACTGGACTTACTATCTCAGGTTTGCGTATCTTTTTTTTCTTTTCTTCAATCACTTGTCGAATGTACTTCTTAACTTCCCCTATAGTAGCAGTAGCTGTCAATTTCGAAGCTACACAAGCAAGTCGATTATAATAAGGACTGAAATACCATCCAGAGAGGGAGAGATAGTTATAGAATATTTAACATACTTTAACTGTGGACATGTCACAACTCTTAAGGATGGTACAACATACAGACAATTTGCTTTGATGGCCACTGAAAATAACTCAATTCCTATTTCTGACGTAAATACAAAGGACCCGACAATGAGAATGACTGAAGGAGATCGCGTTAAAATTACAGTATACAATTCAAATTCCTCAAAGCCCCCCCACTCTTTGCGCATGCATCAATCCATTCAGGAATAATGGATGGAGTGGCCGGTATGTCTGGTTATTCACCTGGGGGTCATTATTCAGCCAAATTTATGCTGTCAAAAGCCCTGCCTTCTCATACAGAGATCACCCTATACACCTAGAGACAGGCCAGCAAGGGGTATTTAACGGCGCCCTCCACATTGTTGTTCCTACTTTTGTATAATCAACCTCGTTTTTTCTGAACAGATAAGCAGCTAAACGTAATTGAGAATTCTTTGAGGAATTATCTCAAGCACAATTAAACTCGATCTTTATTACATATGATCTAGAATCTCGAGGTAAGGGACTAAAATATCTCGACTTTTGAAAAATACTATGTTATTGAGTAATATAATAAAACGTCTTATATATAGAACAGTAAAAGTTGTCTCATTGAATAACACGAGAATTCTCATATTTATCACATATAATAAGAAAATTCTTGCATTGCTACAGTAACTCAAGATACGCACCGATAGAGCAATGTATAGGCCATGACGCAATAATGACTATAAAACGGTTCTTAGATGGTGTGAGAGATGGGGCAAATGAAAGGTAATGACATAGGCAGGAAAGATTGGCGTAGGAATATTTCTAACGCTGATAATCTACTGTTAGTCAACTCAACGTTGCAGCAACCTATAGCGGGAGAAGAATACAGGGATTGCGCCAAAGATAGACTATGCATGCTACTAGAGGCCGCCAAGTGTGAGCAAACAAGGATGGTACAACATGAACCACATACAAACAGATACTGCACTATAGGAGCACTCCTGAAAAGCCTTGGCTATGAATATAAACCCAGTCAGAAGTTTGCTAGTGACAGTAGAAAAGATATCTCTGATCCACACCCAGCAATTCTAGAGCTAGCCAGTCTGCTTAATATAGTATGGATAGACGTGGCAGATATAGGAGATCTCAATGATAACGGTGCATGCTTTCGAGATATTCAAAGATATATCATGGTTAGACAATAATAACTGCGAATAAAACCGACTGCTTAGGTAATACTAACCAGCCTTTTTTCTTTGGCCTCCTAGTAATAGTAATTGCAATTCATAAAGAACAGCTAATCATACTGCTGGCTTTACGTATGAAGGTATAAAACCTGACGATGAGGGCATTTTCGAAGTCTGATGCTAGATGTAGAAGGTTTTTCTCGGAAAAGTCAATTACTGTTGATTTGGCCATGTTATTGTCATGAAAGAAAAAATTTACGCTTTAATCTTTTATAGAACAAAACCTTTTTTTTCTGTAAACCTATGAGTAAAAAAATATGGATAACTTCTTTTTTTGTTACGATGTTGGTAGCTGTCATGATGATGAACAGCTTTGCTAGTAACATACAGGTGTCTCTTGCCAAAACCAAAACCAAGGACTTTACTAAATTCAATAATATTACAGCTCTAGTCAAAGCCATAGATGATGGGGAATTTGATAATAACCACATTAATTTTGCAAAGTTTACAAATACAACACTATTCAAAACTTCAGATCTTAGTATGCAACAATGCATTAGAAAAGCGGAAAACCTAGGAGACAATTTAGCAGATTATGAAATTTTAGAATGTAAAGAAAAGAAGCATTAAATAACCACTTCTTGTGAGTCGATCTTGTTAAGATAAAAGATGATGAGATGCTACTATCAATCAACGCACAGATTTAACATCGATAGAGGGCATCATGGCTGTAGTATTGATGCTCTTGAAGATAGCTCCCAACTCATCTGATTCTACACCAAGACTAGCTCTAACTACACCCACCATCTATTCCCGTTCCTGTTCAAAGACTTGAATAGAAACGATAACGCCAGTCTTGTATGTCCAGCGCCTTTTTCTTTCCATTTAGCTGCATCTTTTATGTATTAATCCTTCTCTAATCTTTTCGTTGTCTATTAGAAGATCAATAATCTTGTGATATTCTTCCTTCGGTATATCTTGTTCAGCTAATTCAAGTTCGTCAATTGCCTTAAGTCTCCAGTAATCGTGTAGAGCCTTTGCAATTATCGTTTGAGCAGTATATACTATCTTACCCAAACTAGTAAGAAAATATTTTCCGTTCCTTCTATTGATCAGATTAGCTTTTACTAACGGACATTCTTGAGTAATACTGCTTTCTTGTGAGCTTTAGTTTAACTAAAATCATTTCAGTGTCATTTTCTGGGTACGAAACTGCAATAGTGTTAAAGAGCATCAAAGACTTGTCATCAGATATTGCATCAAGTATATCAGTCAAAGATATCTTTAATGTAATCACGTCAATTGACGCACAATATATTTAAAATATGCTTGTGTGTAAATATTGGCAATTTCTTAGACATATAAACCAAAAGAGGAGAATCTCTCTCGTCATACTAGAATCACAAACTAGCTTTCCCTTTATAGTCTGATTCTTCTACAAAAGTCTGATGAATATCAATTCACTTTAAGAGCTTGTATGATGATAGCCCTTGTATCAACAATAATGGGAATTGGCGTATCTCCGATACTATTGCAACAACAATCAGCCTATAGCTTTAGAGGAGGAGGCGATACTACTTTCTCTCGCGCTGCTGCGCCTATTGCAACATCAGGAGATAATGTCTATATAGCATGGTGGACTAACAAGACAGGAAACAACTACCCCCCCCCTTTTAGAGATAATTATTTGCAGCCCTAGCAAGTTGCCTACCTCGCTATATAATCCTCAAGTAGTTAGTTGAAAGTTTATTCTAGGGTGATGGTGATAATAGTACTACCCAACAAGAAATCAAATTTTTTGATATTCTAAAATAGTATAATGTGCACCATGGACCAATGCAAAAAAAATTTTACAAGCCTTTTTCATAACACAGCTAAAGAGAGAAAATGCAGATATCTATCGATAGAAAAATTCGTGGGCTATCCTACCTCTGTTCTTAGTAGACAGGATATAGTATGAGCCAATTGCAGGCGAGTTTGATAACTAAGAGCGCCTATTCCTAAATAGTTATATATGAATGCAATGTGCGCATTGCACATAAGCAGTCACAAATGGTTACTTATGTGCAGACTGTGCAATGTAAACACAAGTTAATATCCAACTTCTGTCCACTTCTATAGGCCTTTCTATAGTCTAGATAGTATTCCTTTATTGGCTCTTCTAGCCGAAGTAATAACAATAACATCATCAAGCATCATCATTTTAGCAAAACCATACAGATTGCAAATATCGAAGCTTAGATATCAGCCTTCCATTTCTGTAACATCCTGTCTAAAACCACCGACTACGTTATAGATAGTTCTTGGAAGAGTTAAGTGTCTGCTTGCTACATGCCATACAACAGATAGTATAATGAAATTTATCGCAGATCTTTTGTTAGACTTCATTATCTCTCCTTATACAACAGATAACTCTAGGAAAGATACAGAATAAGAAAAGATAGAGCCTATAGCGATATCACTAGATCTGGCTGAAGAACAAGATAATCTTGTACAAGATCTGGTGAAAATGATAATACCCGTTGCAGATGCGTTTGATAAATTTTGCGTAAAAGCCAAGGAAAAGAGCTTTCCCATCGATTCGCTTCTTAAAGATAGAGAGAAATTAATGGAGCAGTTAGGGATAAAAGATCTCCTGCAGATCCCCTAGCTCTAAATAAATTTTATAACGCTGGGTCAGACTTCTTTATAGATGGGCATATGATTCTAGTGTTAACCAATGGGATCGCTAATAAGTAAAGCGTAATTGTCTAAATAACTAAAAATATCTTTGTTTCTTATGAGATATTCTTCTTCCTATCATCAACCGCTTGGCGTCTTTTTTCAAAATCACCAAAGTCATGCATAGGCCCCATAGAAGGATTACTGCCACTATAATCACCCATGACCCCCAAGACAAAATCAAAATCGCTTAATTTCTTGAGAATTTCAAGTGTTAGTCTCATGTGTGTTACATAGTGGGTGCCTTTATCATATATTCCAGGAACTGTGCCAGTAGTTGCTAATATGTGGTCTTTGCACTTTTGTGAATCTGTTCCTACTTTTGTAAAGACTTCTACGGTGTACATTGGTCCCTTATTTTTATTTTTTACTGGGTCTTGATACATACGTAAAACTAAATCATGCACAAGATATGGATCTACTTTAGGAAATATTTGGTGGTAGGAGGCTTCAATCTTCTCCTTCTGATTTCTAAGTCCCTGGAGTTCGTAAAATGCTTTAGACTCCATTTCTAACCAGTACCTGCACACCATCTACATGTCAGACCGATAAAGGGGAGTAAGCTAATAAGTCCTATTCCTATTACCATTCCAGCGACACAGATGTTGAATTTTGTTATCTTGAACATATCTATCTATAGTTTCGCCTTGTAAGTATTACTATTATTCTCATCATTCTTTTTTAGAAATTAACAAACGGTTTAATCTATCAGCAATGATTGAACAGTCTTCATTTATGTCATCTGCGTAGTTGTTGTCTCCCTTTTTCTAGTTGTTTAGAATTCACATCTTGTATGAGAAGAGCGTGAGTGGATCTAATTATGATGTATGAACTCAAAAAAGATATGATGTATTGAAAATATTTAGTTATTGAATGCTGTAAAGTGAAATTCTGATATAGAAGAGGTAATTAGCGTTGAATACAGCAAACGATCCTGACCTCATGTTAAAGATATCTGACGAAGACTTAAGAGAAACCATGCTGAATCACTTGTAAGTCATTATTATGATCGATAAGAGGCCTGATATTGGTTCCACCAGATAAGAACCACAATAACAATAAGAATGGATTAGGGGCAGGCCATAAACAGGCAAGCAGAGAACAAAAATTTGAAGTTAGCACATCCTCATCGAACTACCGAAGAATCCTCATTGTGGACGATGAACCTGATATTGCTATGACCTTGAAACTAGGTATAGAAAGCAGCAATGACCGTAGTGAAGTCGACAACAGGAAAATTAAATTTGAAGTACATTCATTCACCGATCCTGTAGAAGCACTATCAAACTTCAAACAAAACTTTTATGATCTATTATTGGTAGATACCACTATGCCTATTATGAATGGTTTTGAATTATGCGAAAAGATATTACTAATGGACATAAACGTTAAAGTTTGCTTTATGACTGCAGGCGAAATAAATCAACAAGCGATAAGAGAATTATATCCTTTATGATTTGTACTTAAGACATTATCATAGATCCTAATAAAGTATTAGAGCCTATTCAGTCTATGGTATTCGGACTTCTTTGGACTATAATAGTTGTTCTGGTAGTAATCATAATCAT
>Ga0307292_10000477_pt1 | contig 13910 bp, 12 predicted proteins | sample ER_DNA_149_FD_194471 | JGI IMG/M metagenome (GOLD analysis project Ga0307292, IMG submission 194471) | Bulk soil microbial communities from the East River watershed near Crested Butte, Colorado, United States - ER_DNA_149 | ecosystem: Environmental > Terrestrial > Soil > Floodplain | place...
CTGCCAGATGAAGCGTGCACCCTTATCGGCAGAGTCAACGAACAACACCCCACCCTTGACAGCCGGCTGATTGGCCACGACTCCGATTACTTCCCCATCCAACAAGGCAAAGCCGGTCACGAGCTCAGGCGCAAACAGCGGCTTGACCTCGAAAAAGGAGCCAGCGTCGACGATCGCTTCGATCACTGTACGGATGTCGTATCCTGCTGACTCTTGCGTTGGAACAAGATCATCGGAGAAGCGCCGTGCCGGTTCCACCGAGTCGAAGTTCGGCAGTGGACTTCGCCAGTTCTGCGGCAGATAGGAAAAGTACTGCTTCGCTTGTTCGATCGCCTCGATGTCATCAGCGGCCAACTGATCTCCGCAACCCGAGATAGAGGCATGCATCCGGGCACCGCCCATCTCCTCGAGCGATACCTTCTCCCCCACTACCATCTCCGCCATCCGAGGGGACCCGAGGTACATCGAGGCATTCCCCTCGACCATGATCACCACATCGCAGAAGGACGGGATGTACGCGCCGCCGGCAGCACTCGGCCCGAAGAGGCAGCAGATCTGGGGCACCTTGCCGGACAGCGCTACCTGGTTTCGAAAGATCCGACCTGCGCCCCTTCGGCCGGGGAACAGATCGACCTGGTCGGTGATCCGCGCACCCGCCGAGTCGATGAACCAAAAGATTGGCAACTCATCACGCAGCGCGACTTCAGTCATGCGGATGATCTTTTCCACCGTTCGGGCACCCCAGGAGCCCGCCTTCACGCTCGGGTCATTCGCCACCACAAGAGCTGCTCGCCCGTGAACGAGCCCGCGACCTGTGATAACGCCGTCGGCGGGTAGATCCTCCGCCATCGCATTGGCCAGCTGACCATCTTCCACGAAGGTCGAATCGTCGAACAGCAGGGCGATCCGATCGCGTACGAAGAGCTTGTTCGCAACCCTCAGCTTGGCCGCCGCTCGTTCTGTCGGCGATAGGGTACGGTCCCGCGCAGCACTGATGCTGTCCATGATCGACTACTCCACCGGAAGACCCAGCCGGCGGGCGATCAGCAGCCGCTGCACCTCCGAGGTGCCTTCCCCGATCTCCAGGACCTTTGCATCCCGATAAAAGCGTGCGATCGGATACTCCTCCATGAATCCGTAGCCGCCGAATACCTGGGTAGCAATGCGTGTTGCGCTGACGGCTGACTCTGTGGCGTAGAGCTTGGCGATCGCGGCGACCCGATTGAATTCCCGGGCGCCGACACCATGATCACGCATCGCCGCCGCCGCGTACACCAACTGATGAGCGGCAGCAGCCATCACATCAAGATCAGCAATCTGGAAGGCGACGCCCTGCTTGCGACCAATCGGTCCTCCGAACGAGGTGCGCTGCATCGCATATTGCGTCGACAGCTCCAGGCACGCGCGAATGCATCCCAATGCCAAGGCAGCGATGGCAACCCTGCCGTCATCCAAGATCGACAGGAATTGCTGAAAGCCCTGGCCTCGCTCGCCCAGAAGATGATTTTCGGGAACCCGAACGTCGGTGAAGGTCAGCGGGTGGGTGTCGGAGGCATGCCAGCCGAGCTTGGCGTAGCTCGGGCCAACCTCGAAACCAGGTGTTCCGACGGGCACGATGATCGCTGAGATTTCCGGTTTGCCGTCCTCGCGGATGCCAGTGCGCGCTGTAACGGTGCACAGCGAGCTGATGGCAGTGCCGGAATTGGTGATGAACTGCTTGCTGCCGTTGATCACCCATTCATGATCGCGTAGTGCGGCGTGAGTGCGGGTCGCACCGGCGTCAGACCCGGCCTCGGGCTCGGTCAATCCGAAGGCAGCCAGCGCATGACCGGCGAGAAGATCGGGCAGCCAGCGGGATTTCTGCTGCGCCGTTCCGAAGTGAGCGATCGGGCTGATGCCGAGCCCCACGGCGGCCTCGAGGGTGATTCCGAGTGATTGGTCTAGCTTCCCGATCTCCTCGATGGCGATGCAGAGGCTCGTGAAGTCCCCCGCTCCCCCGTACTCCTCGGGGCCGCCAAGCCCGAAGAGGCCGAGATTTCCCATCAGCTTGATCGCTTCCAGTGGCATCTCGTGGGCCGCGTTCCATCGCTCGACATGGGGAGCGAGATCGCGAGCAGCGAAGTCCGCTACCGCAGCCCGGAAGTCGTTGTGTTCCTCGCCGAGCGCAAACGTGCTGGTCATAGGACTCTTTTCATCGTCGCTGACTCCGCCAGCATAGCTTGACGTTTACGTAAACGTCAGGCCTAGACTTCGGTCGAAGGAGCGCGATGAGTGATCAAACCTGGAGCATTGGGGAACTCGCCGAGGAGTTCAACACGACCTTGCGGACCATCCGGTTCTATGAGGACCGCGGCCTGCTCACTCCGCAGCGACAAGGCACCGCCCGAATCTTTCACGATCGCGACCGGGTACGGCTGCAACTGATCTTGCGGGGCAAACGGCTCGGCTTCACGCTTGACGAGATCGCACATGTGATCAACATGTACGACGAAACGCCCGGCGAGCGCGGTCAGCTTGCCTTCCTCATCTCCGACATCGACAAGCGTCGTGACGCTCTGTTGGCCAAGCGTCGGGACTTGGATGAGGCGCTGACAGAGCTAGATGATCTTGAGAAGCGTTGCCGAGCGGATCTAAAGCGGCTCAGCGAACCTGGCTGAGGGCTGGGTGCGTCGGACGGATTGATCACTCCAAGGCAAGCGAGGCGGCCGCGTCCTGCTGGCCGGTCACGTCCCACAGATGGTGGATCACATCGTGCAGGAAGTACTGGATGAACGTCATAACCGTGAATTCCGCACCGTCGGACCTGAAGCCCACTCGGGCGTACTGATCCGGCTTGAGTGACTGAATCCGGGCAACGAAGCGTTGCGCGGCGGCCTCTAGCTCGTCGGCGACCACCTCCGGATCCTGCTCGCCGTAGGCCTCTTTGATGGCTGTTTCGTCCTGATTCCAGTTGGTAAAGGTCGGCGAGTCGTCGTTGAGCATCTGGGCAAGCCGGGCATCGAACAAGCGATAAACGTCTCGGACATGGGCGCCGTATTCAAGGGGTGACCAGACAGCGGGACTCGGCCGGGCCGCGACCGCCGGGCTCGAGCGCAAGATCTGCACCCACTCCTCGCCGGCGATGAAAGCCCGCTCAGCGAAGTCTTCTGGCTTGATGTCGCCGGCCGATAGCCCGCATTGGTCACACCGGCGGGTCAGCGTCCAGGTCCAGTCCTTGGTGTCCGGAGGCGGCTGCACAAGTAGGAGCCTAATGCGCGCATCGGAGTTGGATCGCTGATGACCACGGTCTTTGATGTCCACAGGCGGGCCGGCTGACTGTGGAGAAGTTGATCACTTTGGTGCATGAGTCTAATGAGTTTGTGGACAGACCAGTGGACAAGAAAATTTCTCGGACTTCTTTTCTAGATTCGGTTGCGGGGTGCCTCCCAAGGCTGTAGAAATCTCTTACGCACTCCCGCAAGGGAGAGCGGGACTGGGAAAGAACCGAGGATTCGCACGGTGAGGCAACTCGCCGCAGCCGCCGGTGACGGGTGGTTGGGATCCGTCGGGTCGCCTGGTCAGCTGGAGACGTCGCTTAACTCCGGCTACACAGTGGGCCCCTGCAACTCATACTTGGAGGGGCCCACACCCATTCTTTGCGCCCGCTGCTCGCGCATCGCGCGCTCGTATCCGCCTAGTTCGTCGTCGCTCGCGGAGGAAAGAACGCCTCCGCTCCCTCCTCCTTACCACGGCGGGCGCGCGATTTCCGACGCTCGCAGCTTCGGGGTTCTTCACGTTCCGACCCGCTCGCAGATCTGGGGTTGCTCCATGTCCGACCCGACGCTCCCGATGTCGGGAACGCACGTGCACGTCCGCTGCTTGCACGATGCACGCGCTGCAACGTGTGCAGCGTGACCGGAACGCACGTGCACGTGGGTTCCGACACACGATGAGGCAGCCGAAAGCAGAGAGCATTCCCTCAGCGCACGTTTGATTCGTCGGCTGTCTCGCCGGCTGCTTCGACGGCGTCGGTGCGCGTGACAGCCGAGTCTGGCGGTGCGGCGCTCCGCCAGGTGCCAAGGATTGAACCGATGATGATCAGTGGGAATCCGATGGCGAGGCCAACAGTGATGGGCTCGTCGAGGATGAGGGCGCCGAGGAGAATGGCCACCACCGGATTGATGTAGGTGATCAAGGTCATGCGAGCTGGGCCGGCTTCCGCAATCAACGCGAACATCACGAGGAATGCGGCAGCCGTACACACCACGGCAAGGACGACGACCGAGCCGGCTGCTCGCGCAGTGATCTGGGCGGGCCACAGAAATATCGCGAACGGCAGGTACACGACGGCGGCAATGGCGAGTGATGCCGTCACAACTCCGATCGAGGGCAGGTGGGAGAGCTTGCGGCTGACGATGATCGGCCCGATCGCATAACCGATGACCACCATGATGATCTGCCCTACCGCGATCAGATCATCGAACTTGATGTCGAGACCGACCAGCAGCGCGACGCCGACCAGTCCGAGGAGCAAGCCTGCACTGCGGCGGAAATCCAATCGATCGTGGCCGCTGACAGTCAAGATGATCGCGGCGACCATTGGCACCATGGCAATGAGCAGGCCGGTCGTGGAACTGTTCAGGCGAGTCTCGGCGTGTCCTAGCAACACCCACGGGCCGATGATCTCTACCGCCGTATAGAGCAGCAGAATTTTCCAATAGGGCAGCAACGGCTTGAGTGCCCGGGCTTTCAGTGCGAGAGGTAGAAGCAGCAGGGTAGCGATCGCGGTTCGCCCAAATGCCACGACGATCGGATCAAAGTCGGTAACCGCGACGCGGATGAAGAGGTAGGGCATTCCCCAGAACACGCCGAGCGTGATGAACAGCAGCCAACCCCGCCGCGTCATTGACGATCCTCCACATCGCACAGACAGCCAAAGGGCAGCCTAGGCGGCAGCTCTGACACAAGCCGACGGGGACCACTCCGCCGCGCCCGGGCCCCGCTCGCCCGTACGGCATTAGAGTTGGCCGGTGGGGTCGCTTTCCATGGGGAGGACGCGTGGGAATCAGCAAGGTGCTTGTCGCGAACCGTGGCGAGATCGCGGTTCGAGTGATTCGCGCTGCGGCTGACGCCGGGCTGACCAGCGTTGCGATCTACGCCGACCAAGACTCCGACTCACTCTTCGCCTCTCTCGCCGACGAGGCGTATGCGCTGAACGGCACGACGCCAGCCGAGACCTACCTCGACATCGCCAAGATCCTGAGCATTGCAAGGCGCAGCGGCGCGGACGCGATCCATCCGGGCTACGGCTTCCTTGCCGAAAATTCGTCCTTTGCCGAGGCTGTGCTCGCTGCAGGGCTGATCTGGATTGGCCCCCCGCCCGCCGCAATTGAGGCTTTGGGTGACAAGGTGCAAGCCCGTCACATTGCTCAGAAGGTCGGCGCTCCGCTGGTGCCGGGTACTCCCAACCCGGTCGAGGATGCGGACGCCGTCATCGCTTTCGCCACAGAGTACGGCCTGCCGATTGCGATCAAGGCCGCATTCGGCGGCGGCGGTCGAGGTCTGAAGGTCGCTCGCGAGATGCGCGAAATCCCCGAGCTGTTCGAGTCGGCGACCCGCGAGGCCGTGACGGCGTTCGGCCGCGGCGAGTGCTTCGTGGAGCGTTATCTGGACAAGCCGCGGCATGTTGAGACCCAGTGCCTGGCGGACAGCCATGGCAATGTGGTCGTCGTCTCGACTCGGGACTGTTCCCTGCAGCGCCGCCACCAGAAGCTGGTGGAGGAAGCCCCTGCCCCGTTCCTGGATGCCGAACAGGTGGAGCGCCTCTACTCCTCCTCCAAGGCGATTCTCGCCGAGGCCGGATACGTGGGGGCCGGAACGTGTGAGTTCCTGGTCGGCCAGGACGGAACCATCTCATTCCTCGAGGTGAACACCCGTCTTCAGGTGGAGCATCCGGTTTCGGAGCAGGTCACCGGCCTAGACCTGGTGCGCGAAATGTTCCGAATCGCAGACGGCGAACCGCTGGGGTACGGGGATCCGGTCGTCACAGGACACTCCATCGAGTTTCGAATCAATGCCGAGGATGCCGGCCGGAACTTTCTGCCTGCGCCCGGAATTCTGACGACCTGGCGACCACCCTCGGGGCCGGGTGTCCGCATCGATGACGGCTACCTTGCCGGCATGAGTGTGCCTGGCAGTTTCGACTCGCTGATCGCCAAGATCATTGTCAGCGGTGCTGACCGGAAGCAGGCGTTGGAACGCTCGCGCCGCGCGTTGAAAGAGCTAGTGATCGAGGGTATGCCGACCGTCGTTCCGTTTCATCGAGCTGTTCTGGAAGATCCCGCGTATACCGCCGACGATGGACGTTTCGGCGTACACACTCGCTGGATCGAGACCGAGTTCAACGGCAATATCCAGCCTTACGCGGGCGCGGCCACCGATCCCCCCGAACCTGCTCAGCGCTCCAAGATTGTGGTCGAGGTCAACGGCAAGCGTCTGGAGGTCATGGTGCCGGCAGGCCTGGGTACGGTGAATGGATCCGTCGGCGCGAAGCCTAAGAAGCCGGTCAAGAGGCAAAGTGCGGCAACGAAGAACCTGTCTGGCACGGCGTTGACATCACCGATGCAGGGCACGATCGTCAAGGTCGCGGTGGCGGACGGTGACGCCGTACAGGCGGGTGATCTCGTCGTCGTCCTGGAGGCAATGAAGATGGAGCAGCCGCTGACGGCGCACCGAGCCGGCACGGTCAAGAACCTCAGCGCCCAGGTGGGAGCAACCGTGACCAGCGGATCCACTCTGTGCGAGATCGTCGACTAGTTCGCCGAGGTCCCCGCCGGGTGCAACCGGTTGTCTCGTCAGGCAGACGAGTCCTTTGCAAGGCCTAAAAGGTCGGTAAGAAGACGCTTTCACAAGGGGAAACCACGTTTTGCCGCAGGCACACTGTGACCCATGGAACTCCTCGCGCTGCTCATCGTGGCAGCTCTGATCTTGGGCGGTGTTGCCCTCTACCGGCGACATGCCATAGGGCAGCGCCAAGCCGAGGAGCGCAGGGCACTTGAGACGCAACTAGCCACGTCAAAGCGCGCAGCCGATGAGGATGTCACCAAGTTCGGCGAGGAACTGCAGCGGCTGGACTCCGATGTCGCCGGGCATGCGCTCGACGAGCCGATGCAACAGGACTACCAAAGGGCCCTGGATGCGTACGACAACGCGAAGATGTCTCTGGACGCTGTGACCCAACCCGAGGAGATCCGGCACGTCACCGAGATCTTGGAGGACGGCCGGTACGCGGTCGCTTGCGTCAAGGCGCGGATCGCGGGCGAGCCACTGCCCGCAAAGCGTCCACCTTGCTTCTTCAATCCTGCGCACGGACCTTCTTCACAAGACGTCAGCTGGGCACCCCCAGGCGGCGTGCCACGGTCCGTGCCGGCCTGCCCGGCTGACGCGGAGCGGGTATTGGCGGGAGCTGATCCTTATATCCGCACTGTGCAGGTTGGTGCGCAACGGGTGCCCTACTGGGAGGGCGGTCAGGCGTACGCGCCGTGGGCCCAGGGCTACTACAGCCGCTGGAATGGCAGCGACATGCTGTCCGGCATGCTGATTGGCGGCCTGCTGTTCGGTGGCATGGGGAACATGTTCTCCGGGGTCGGCGAAGGCGTCGGCGATCTCATGGGTGGCATCGGCGACGGCGTCAGCGAAATGGGCAGCGGGGTCGGCGACATGTTTGGAGACATGTTCGACTAGGGCTCCTCCAGCAGAGTGGCGCGAAGCTCGGCCAACGTTTCCGAGCAGCCGTTGTCGATCTTGAGGCTGGCAAGCTGGTCGCCGCGGGTCGGACCGCGATTGATGATCACCACTGGTTGCTGCTGCCTAGCGTGATGCCGGACGAAACGCAGGCCGGACATCACGGTCAGCGAAGAGCCGACGACCACCAGAACCTCCGCGCGTGCCACGAGTTCGTACGCCGCTTGGACCCGAACCTTCGGCACCGACTCGCCGAAGAACACGACATCGGGCTTGAGCCGACCGCCGCACTGCAGGCAACCGACCAAGCGGAACTGCTGCCAATCCCGCGCGACCGCGTCCCCATCCGGCCGAAGCTCGGCATGCTCGAGTACCGGCGTTTTGTCGACGTGCGGATTGGCCTTCGATAACCGACTCTGCAGTTCGCTTCGTGCCGAGCGATCCGCGCACTCCAGGCAGATGACGGTGGCGATGTCGCCATGCAAGGTGATCACGCCCCGGCTGCCGGCCGCAGCATGCAGCCCGTCGACGTTTTGAGTGATCACTCCGGCCAGTCCGGCAGTCTCCAGGTCGACCAATGCTCGATGGCCAGCGTTGGGTTTCGCGTCACCGATTCGGCGCCAACCGAGATAGGAGCGTGCCCAGTATCGCTGCTGCGCGGCGCGGGAGCCCACGAATTCGCTGTACTGCATGGGGGTGGCGCGGCTCGAGGTCGGCCCGCGATAGTCAGGAATCCCAGAGTCGGTCGACATTCCTGCACCGCTGAGCACAACCCAGCTCCGGCCACGGAGCAGTTCAGCGGTCGCCGCAACGGCGGCCGGAGATGCCACTGTCACGCAAGAACCGTACCCGGAACCTCAGCGCGCCAGAAGATTCGCTGTTGCGACCAACCAAGGCAGACCAGTGGTACTGACCTGGTCAGCCCAGGTCAGGGAGGATGCCGAGCTGGGTCAGCATTCCCAGTCGATCGGCTGTGCCACGAAGCTCGGCCACCCGGCCACCAGCGATTCGTAGGATGGCGATCGCCTCGCTTTCGAAGTATTCCTGGGTCGGCGCTGGGAGGCCTCGGTAGTCGCCGGTGTTAGTGCCCGACATGGTGAATCTGGCCACCACCTTGTCACCTTCAGCGAGGAGCTCCTGAGTCGTCAAGTGAAGGTCTGGGAAACCTTGCAGGAGCATTCGGACGCCTTCCTCCACCCCGCCAGGGCCCTCAGGCTGCATAAAGATAACTGCGTTGTGGTCGACCACGTCGGGGGCGACCACCTGGGGCAACTCGTCGAGAGTGCCGTTGTTGATGGCGTCAAAGAGCCGCTGCGCGACCGCCTTGTTCTCCTCTAAGCCCACGGGAGTCCCTCCTATTCAGCTGATGGTGCCGGTGCCTTTGAGCCGGCGCGCGGCCTCAGCTACCGAGCCACTTATCGATGGATACACGGTGAAAGAGTCCGATACTTGATCAACGGTCAGACGCTGCGCAACCGCGATGGCAATAGGGAAGATCAACTCACTGGCCCGAGGGGCGACGACGACTCCACCGATCACGATGCCGGTGACGTTCCTGCAAATGAGCTTGACGAAGCCGTCGCGGCTGCCTTGCATCTTGGCTCGAGCGTTTCCTCGCAATGGCAGAGTCATCAGCCGTGCTTGCACCTCACCTGAGTCCACTTGCTGCTGAGAGACGCCTACCGTCGCGATCTCCGGCGCGGTGAAGACGTTCGCTGAGACGGTCTTCAGATCGAGCGGAGTAACAGCGTCGCCCAACGTGTGCCAGATGGCGATCCGACCTTGCATCGCAGCCACCGAGGCGAGCATCAGCACCCCAGTGCAGTCACCCGCCGCATATACACCCCGAGCAGACGTACGCGACACCCGATCGACCTCGATGAAGCCTCGCTGATCAAGCGTGACCCCGGCTTCTTCTAGACCGACGTCAACAGTGTTGGGTATTGAGCCGACGGCGAGCAGGCAATGAGAGCCGGTAACGGCCCGACCGTCAGTCAGTGTCACCGTCACCTGATCACCATCGCGTTTGACCGATTGGGCGCGCGACCGCGACAGCACTGTCATCCCCCGCCGGGTGAAGACCTCCTCGAGCACCTGGGCGGCCTCTGCGTCCTCGGTGGGGAGCACTCTGTCCCGGGAAGAGACCAGTACGACCTCGCAGCCAAGGGCGTTATACGCGCTGGCGAATTCCGCACCAGTGACGCCCGAGCCGACGACGATCAGCCGTTGTGGCAGCTCGGTCAATCCATAGACCTGCGTCCAGGTCAGGATCCGCTCGCCGTCCGGTTTGGCCTCCGGCAGTTCCCGAGGATGAGCTCCCGTGGATACCAAGATCATGTCCGCCGGCAGGGACTGCTCACCTTCCGCGGTGGTGGCGATCACTCGGTCGGTGCCGTCCAGCCGTCCGCGTCCCAGCAGCAGGTTGATACCTTCGCGTTGCAGGCGCTCCGTGATGTCACACGATTGCTGCCTGGCAAGATCAAGTACTCGCTCGTTCACCGTTGGCAGCTGGACACGTACGCCGGCGTACACGTCGTCTTGATCATGCGGACCGAACCGGAGACCAAGATCGGCCGACTGGCGTACGTCAGTCATGACTTCCGCGGTAGCGATCAAGGTTTTCGACGGAACGCAGTCGGTGAGAACGGCCGACCCGCCCATGCCATGACTTTCAATGAGGGTGACCTCGCCGCCGAGCCGTCTCCCGACCAGCGCTGCCTCGTAACCGCCAGGCCCACCGCCGATAATCACCACCCGGGTCACCTTCGGCATTCTTTCATCTCCCTCAGAAGGCGCGGACCAGATAGCCTCGCTGCTGTGCTGTACGCGGCGTACGGAAGCAATCTTGATCCAACCCAGATGGCCGGCCGCTGCCCGCACTCACCACAGCGCGGCACGGGGTGGGCCGTGGGATGGCGGATTACCTTCGGTGGCGAGGGCTGGGACGGCGCCCTTCCCACGCTCGCCGAGCAGCCCGAAGATCAAGTCTTCGTCGCGCTGTACGACGTCACCAGCAACGACGAGACCGCTCTTGATCAATGGGAGAGCGCCGATACCGGCCTGTATCGAAAACTCCGGGTCCGAGTGGCAACCCTCGACGGCGAACAGCCTGCCTGGGTCTATGTGCTGAACGACTTCGAGGGAGGCATCCCGAGCGCCCGGACAATCGGCATCCTTGCGGACGCGGCTGAAGCGGCCGGTGCTCCCAGCGACTATGTGGCAGAGCTGCGCTCTCGACCCTGTGTCAGCGGCTGGTAACCCCAAATTCTCACAATCGCCCCCGAGCGTCAGCACCTTCTGTGGTTTCACGCTCAGATCTGAACCGGCACCTCACGCTCGGGGGCGATTGTGAGAAACCGTCAGCATGTTGGCGGTTCTCCCGAGGCTAGAGTGCGGCCATGGCTACCGATGGCTTGCCTTCTGATCCTTACGCCCTTGCCAAGGTCGCTGGGTCGGCCATTCTCGAACGCTTCGAGATCCCCCAGCTGGAGATCGCCTTTGTGCTGGGATCTGGCTGGTCGGCCGCTGCAGATGATCTTGGTCAGCCGATGGGCAGCTGCGAGCTGGCCGGGCTGCCCGGCTTTGCCCGGCCGACCGTAGTCGGACATGGCGGCGCGCTACGCGTCGTGTCGACCCCGACGGGCAAGATCGCGGCGATCTTCACCGGGCGCACTCATCTCTACGAAGGCCATGGGCCGGACCGGGTGGTACACGGAGTCCGCACGGCCATTGCAGCGGGCGCCAGCGCCATCCTGCTTACCAACGGCTGCGGTGGTCTCAACCCGGAGCGACCCCCCGGCTCGACAGTGCTCATCCGTGATCACATCAATCTGACCGGCACCACTCCCTTGCTGGGCGCACGCTTCATCGATCTCTCTGCGGCCTATTCGGCGCGACTTCGTGATCTTGCCCGTAGCGTCGATCCGGACTTGCCGGAAGGGGTCTATGTCCAGTTTCGTGGACCACAATTCGAGACGCCTGCGGAGGTCCGAATGGCTGGAGTGCTCGGCGGCGATCTGGTCGGCATGTCGACCACCCTCGAAACCATCGCGGCGCGTGAGCTCGGCGCTGAAGTCCTCGGCATCTCGTTGATCACCAACCTGGCGGCGGGCATCTCGCCCGAACCGCTCAGCCACGAGGACGTGCTGAAAGCGGGACAGGAGGCCGCACCGCGACTGCGGCGGCTGCTCGGAGGAATCGCAGCCGCACTGTGACATCGAACGCGTCGAGCGTGTCCGACGACCTCGCGCGCACTATCGCCAGCTGGACGGCACAAGATCCGGATCCAGAGACGCGGCAGCAGGTCGATGATCTTCTGTCTGCAGCGAACGAGGGCAACGCCCGTGCCTTGGCCGAGCTCGCCGACGCCTTCTCCTCCCGACTCGGGTTCGGTACCGCAGGATTACGTGGTGAGCTGGGTCCTGGGCCCCATCGGATGAACCGAGTCGTCGTCTCTCAGACAGCGGCCGCACTGGCTAGCTATCTTCTTGATCATGGTTTGGCCGGCGGCAAGGTGATCATCGGTTTCGATGCCCGGCGCAACTCCGACGTCTTCGCACGCGACACTGCGGAGATCATGTCTGGCGCCGGCTTCCAGGCCATGATCACACCGGGACCGTTGCCGACGCCGGTCGTGGCCTTTGGCATCCGCCATTTTGGCTGCGTCGCCGGCGTGGTGGTGACCGCATCGCACAATCCGCCGCAAGACAACGGCTACAAGGTCTTTTTGGGCGACGGTTCGCAGATTGTCCCGCCAGCGGATGCCGAGATCACCGCCAGGATCGACGAGGTCGCCAAGCACAACCTCGACGACGTGCCGAGGGCTCGGTCATATGCAGTCTTGGGGCCGGAGCTCGTCGATGCCTACGTCGCTCGCATTGCTGGATGGGTGGCACCACTCGATGCTGCGCAGCAACTGCGCTGGGTCTACACCCCGCTGCACGGCGTGGGCTTGTCACTGGTGGAGCGGGTTGTCGAGGCTTGCGGCTTTCCGCCCGCTGATGTCGTCGCCGAGCAGGCCGAGCCTGATCCGAGATTTCCGACCGTGGCGTTTCCGAATCCCGAGGAACCCGGGGCTATCGACCTCGCCTTGGCGCGCGCAGCGGAGATCGGCGCTGACCTGGTGATCGCCAACGACCCGGATGCCGACCGCCTCGCGGCTGCTGCAGTCGTCGACGGGCACTGGCGGATGTTACGGGGTGATGAGCTCGGCGTGCTGTTGGGTGAGGATGCGTTGCGCCGCCAGGTACGCGGCACGTACGCCTGCTCGATCGTCTCCAGCTCGCAACTGTCGGCCATCGCAGCGGCGTACGACCAGCCGTTCGTCTACACCCTGACCGGCTTCAAGTGGATCGGCCGGGTACCGGGCCTGGTCTACGGCTACGAGGAGGCGATTGGCTACTGCGTGGATCCGGAAGCCGTGCCCGACAAGGACGGCATATCGGCGCTCGCTCGGCTGCTCGTACTTGCCGCAGGCCTCAAGGCAGCCGGACAGGGCATTGCAGGCCGGCTAGATGAGATTGCCAGTCGCTACGGCGTGTATGAAACCGATCAGCTGTCAATACGCGTCGACGACACGAAGATCATTACCGCCGCCATGGGCCGCCTTCGTCTCCATCCACCAGCAACGCTCGCCGGCCAGCAGGTTTCGGTAGTCGATCTTGCCAACGGCACTGAGCAGTTGCCCGCTACCGATGCCTTATTGATCAGCGGCGAAACGATCAAGGTTGTGGTGCGGCCGTCGGGTACCGAGCCGAAGCTCAAGTGCTATCTGGAGGCACGCTCACTCGGTCGGGTGACCGGCGACCTCGACGCCGCGCGGGCCTCCACGCGCGGGACGCTTACCGAGATCAGGTCGGAAATGTCGGCGGCCCTGGGTCTTACGACAACGGGCACGGTGTAGGCACCCTGATTTTGCATCTCTAGCAGCGCCGACAGGCGCGAAATTGGCCCATTTCACAGTGGCCGTGATGCGTTTCCAGGGCAACGGAACCAATCCCGTTGCTGCTCGCTAAGCGAAAGCCCGAGAGCTGGCCAGCATATTGGCGCAAATTGTCACATCTGCGTTAGAATCTATGGCACCTGTGCGGGGGTCACATGGATTTTTTTTGCTCGGGGAAGGAGTCACAATGGCCGAACAGACCCACCTGCAGCCTTCCGAGGTGCATGAGGTGCTGGGACGGCACGTC
>Ga0307292_10000478_pt1 | contig 13903 bp, 14 predicted proteins | sample ER_DNA_149_FD_194471 | JGI IMG/M metagenome (GOLD analysis project Ga0307292, IMG submission 194471) | Bulk soil microbial communities from the East River watershed near Crested Butte, Colorado, United States - ER_DNA_149 | ecosystem: Environmental > Terrestrial > Soil > Floodplain | place...
CCAGCCGCTGCGCCCGGTCCCAGGTCGCCTGGGCGTGCTCCAGGCGGGCCGCCAGCTCGGACAGGGCCCCGGCGGCCCGGTCGAGGGCGTCGGCGGCCCGGTCCAGGCCGGCCTGGGACCCGGCCACGTCGATCGCGAACGCCTCGCTGGCCGGCCCCTGCCAGGACCCGGCGGTGACCACGAAGGAGGTCGCCCCCCGCAGCCGCCCGCGGACGTCGCGGAGGGCGCCGGCGGCGGCGCCCATGCCGCGGGCGCCGGCGGCGACGGTCCCCGGCTCCCCCACCGGACGGCCCATGCGGATCCCCTCCTTCCCCGGACGGCGAACAGGAGGAGTTGTAGCTGGGCCTGCCGAACCGGACAACCGGCCGTCCACACCCCCGGGCAACCGCGGGGCGGCCCGGCCCGGCTCGAGGTTAGAACAGCTCGCCGCCGCCCTGCGGTAGCTGGCCCTCGGCGCGGGACCAGCGGAGGAACTGCTCCAGGCCCTCGCCGATGTCCCTGGCGATGAACTCGGAGGCCAGCTCGTCGATGCGTTGGTCGGAGAAGCCCTCGGCCCCGAGCTCGGGGCGGGCCTGGTTGGCCAGGAGCCGGGCGCTCTCGACCTCGGAGGCCTCGGGCTCGGGGATCTCGTCGGGAGTCGCCGGGTCCTGCTTGTCGACGTCGGTCGCCCGCGCGGGCGGGTCGGGCTCGCGGGGCAGGTCGTCGTCGGGGAATCGGGTCGCCACGTTCAGCTCACCTCCGGGGTGAACCTACCCGGCCGAGCCCGGATCGGCCACCTCGACGGCGAAGCCCGCGACGCCCCGGGTGTTCGACCGGCTCGACCGCTACCTCGCCGCCCGAGCCGCCACGCCGGCCCGCCGGCCGCGCTCGGGGTCGCGGGCGCCCCAGGTCGCGCAGGCGTCGATCGCCTGGACGAGGAGGTCGCGCAGCATCGCGTCGGGGTCGGGCACGCACGCCTGGGCGATGCCCACCACGGCGCTGTGGACGATGGTCGGCGCGGACTGGGCGCGGAAGCGCTTGGGCGTGACCGCGGTCGACCGGGCGACGCCGTCGAACCGCGACGCCCACTTCGCGGCCAGGGGCGCCCGGGCCAGGGCCGCCCGGCTCGTCGCCTCCAGGTCGCCCACCGGCCGTCCGTCCAGCTCGGCCAGCATGCGGTCGCAGGACAGCACCGACACGGCCATGACCCCCTGACGCTCGGCGGCCACCACCGGCAGGGCCACGATCGCCGACCGCAGCGCGATGCGGGCGTCGATGCGCAGGTCGTCGCCGGTCAGGCCGATCACCGACGGGATCAGGCTGACCAGGCGCTCACGGCCGGCGTCGGAGGTGCAGTCGTTGACGTGGCGGGCGGCCGCGGCGAGCAGGGGGTGGGTGCACGCCGGGTGGTCGCTCCAGCGCTCACCGGCGAGCAGGGAGGCGAACTCCATGAAGCACGCGCCCTTGCGAGGGTTGCGGTGCTTGCCCCTGGACAGCACCGGGAGCAGCGCCGGCGGCTGCGGGTCGTGGTGGGACATGCGGCACTCCAGACGGATCGGGGCCTGCTGGGGCCTAGTCTGCGCCGTGGACCGGCGCGATACCAGGGTTGATCGCCGGGGACGCTCAGATCCGGTCGGTGCGCTGCAGCCAGGTGAAGGCCAGCCAGCCGGGCAGGATCGGCAGCCAGAAGGTGATCAGCCGGAACAGGAACACCGCCGGCACCGCCGTCTCCTTGTCGAGGCCGGCGGCGGTCAGGGCGGCGATCAGCGCGGCCTCGACCGCCCCGATCCCGCCCGGCGTGGGGGCGACCTGGGCGATGGCCGCACCCACCAGGTAGGCGGCGATGATCGCGGGCACGTTCAGCCCGCCGCCGAAGGCCTCCACGCAGTAGACCAGGCCGAAGGCGTAGCACAGGGTGACCAGGGCGGACCCACCGAACAGCAGCGCGAGCTTGCCGGGATGGCCGGCCAGCTCCCGGATCCCGTGGACGGCCCGCTCCAGGCTCGGGGCGACGTGCCGGTAGACCAGCCGGCGCCCGGCCGGGACGGCGGCGACCAGGCCCGAGACGGCCAGGATGCCGAGCCCCACCCACGGCAACGCCCGCGCCGACGGAGGGTGCAGGCCGTTCACGCCCCTGACCCCCACCGCCACCGCGAAGACGCCGAGCAGGGCCGCGTGCATGACGGCGCCGGCCCCCGCGTTGATCCCGGCCCCGGTGACCGCCACCGCCGCGTGGACGCCCTGGCGCTCCATGAACCGGGCCCCGAGGGCCAGGCCGCCGACCTTGGCCGGGGTGACCCAGTTCACGAACGACGCCCCGACCTGGGCCACGAACGTCGGCCAGGGCGGCAGCCGGTCGGGGACCGACCCGATGGCGCTCATGGCGGCGGCGGCGTAGCTGAGCACCGACATGGCCACGATGGCCGGCAGCCAGCGCCAGTCGACCTCCCTGACCTGCTGGGCCAGGAGCTGGACGTTGGAGAGCTGGTGGATCAGGAAGTAGACGGCGACCCCGGTGAACAGCCAGACCGCCATCCGCCGGAGGCTGACCCGCTCCACCTGGGCGTACTCCGGCTCGGGGGCGCCGGTGACCCGCAGGATCTCCGCCTGCAGGGGCTTGTCCTTGCCGGGCAGGGCGTTGACGGCCTTGCGGGTGGCCGTGCTCAGGACGGCCGGCTGCACGTAGCGCAGCGCCGCCGCCACCGGGCCGGAGCCGAGCACCTCGACGGCCGCGGCCACCGCCCGCTCGGCCCCGACCGTGGTGTAGGTGGAGCACAGCAGCTCGGCGGCGTCCTCGTCCAGCATGTCGTCGCTGGCCGCCAGCTCGGCGAAGCCGAAGTCGATCAGCCAGGGACGGCCGTCGGGGTCGAGGAACACGTTGGCCAGGCGCAGGTCCCGGTGGGCGATCCGCTGGCGCCGCAGCTCGGCGACCTCCTCCCAGATCCCGCGGAGCACGTCGTCGGTGACCGCGTCGGCCTCGACCGCGTCGAGCGAGCGGCCGTCGACGGCGTCGTAGGCCAGCACCATGGCCAGCTCGCCGACCGCGGCCACGGTGACCAGGTGGGGCGTGCGCACGCCGGCGTCGGTGGCCTTCAGCGACACCAGCGCCTCGTGCTCGACGGTGCGCCGCAGGGTCGAGTACGGCAGCTCGTCGCCGACGTTCTGCAGCCGCAGCCGCCGCCAGGCCCGGAACAGGAGGTCCGCGTCGCGCTCGTCGTGGCCCAGGGCCTTGACGAACAGCCGCCGGCCGTCGGCGAGCTCGGCGAGGTACGGGGTCGAGCCGCGGGCGTCCACGCTGGCGCGTTCGACCGCCTTCACCTCGAGCCCGGAACGGGCGAGCGCGTCCGTCAGCTGCTGCCCGCCCGGGCGCAGGCTGGGCCGGCCGGCCAGCAGCAGCCCGACCGACCCGACCGCGACGCCCAGGGCGATCGCGGCCAGCACGTCCAGCGGCACCTCGTGGCCGGTCACCATGCGGATGACGGCGAAGACCCCGACCAGCCACCAGGCGGCCCGCCGTATCCCATGGGTCAGCCAGGGGCTGGCCACGGTGGTGGCGGCGGCCGCCCCGCAGATCCAGCCGCCGCCGGGGAAGCTGGCCCCGCCGATCCAGGACTCCTGGGCCAGGGCCCGCTCCAGCAGCTGCGGATGGATACGGTCGAGCCGCGACGCGAGCATGCCCTCCAGGACGGCGGCGGCCACGGGGACGGCGACCAGCAGCAGGGCCAGGCGGAACCGGCGCAGCACGAGCGCCACGGCGATCACCACCAGCGGGGCCACCAGCGCCACGACCTGCACCAGCCCGACGAGGAAGGCCGCCAGCGCCGACGGCACCCGGTCGGCCAGCTGGAGCAGGTCGGCCTCGACCCCCACCATGGTGTTCTGGGCCCCGACGGCCAGGGCGAGGCAGAACAGGAACGCGGCCACGGCCACGACCAGGCGCAGCACGTCGACCGGCGACCGCTGATAGGACGCCGGCGTCGGCTCGGCGTCGGGCACGGCCGGTCCTTCCCGGTTCGGGAGCTGTCCTGTGGCCTCTAGCGCATCACGGACCGGCCCGGTCGACAAGCCGGGCCCCTCTCGGGCGAGTAGCCTCTGCCCATGAAGGACGTCGGCATCGTCGGGCTGCCCCAGAGCGGCAAGACCACCCTCTTCAACGCGCTGACCCGGGCGGGCGCACCCGCCGGGGGGGCGGCCGGCAAGGCCAGCGTGGCCGCCGTGCCCGTGCCCGACCCGCGGGTGGACGTGCTGGCCGAACTGGAGCGCTCCCGCAAGCGGGTGTTCGCACAGGCCCGGTTCGTGGACGTGGCCGGGCTCTCGACGGGCGCCGGCGGCGGGCTGTCGGCGCAGGGACTGGGGGCGCTGCGTGAGGCCGACGCCCTGGCCATGGTCCTGGCCGCGTTCACCGGGAGCGGGCCCGACCCGGTGGAGGCGGCGGCCGAGCTGACCCTGGAGCTGACCGTGGCCGACCTCGAGTCCATCGCCGGCGGGGCCGAGAAGGCGGCCAAGAAGGCCCGAGCCGGGGTGAAGGAGGCAGCCCTGGAGGCGGACGTCCTGGCCAGGGCCCGCGACCTGCTCGACCGGGGCACGCCCCTGCGGGCGGCCGACTGGGAGGCCGAGGAGGCCAGGGTGCTGCGCAACTTCGCCCCCCTGACCCTGAAGCCGGCCCTGGGCGTGCTCAACCTGGCCGAGGCCGACGCGGCCTCGGCCGCCGACCGGGCCGCCGAGGCCGAGGCCAAGCTGAGCCTGCCAACGGTGGCCGTGGCCGCGGCCCTGGAGGCCGAGGCGGCCGAGCTGACCCTCGAGGACGCGGCCGACCTGCTCGCCGGCTACGGGGTCGAGCGCGGCGGCCTCGACCAGGTGGTCGGGGCCGCCTGGCGCCTGCTCGACCTGCTCACCTTCCTGACCACCGGCGAGGACGAGACCCGGGCCTGGGAGGTCCGCCGGGGCGCCACCGCCCCCGAGGCGGCCGGCCGCATCCACTCCGACCTCCAGCAGGGCTTCATCCGGGCCGAGGTGATCGCCTACGACGACCTGGTCGCCGCCGGCGGCTGGGACGCCGCCCGCTCCAAGGGCCTGCTCCGCACCGAGTCCAGGTCCTACGTCGTCCGCGAGGGCGACGTGCTCCACATCCGCTTCAACGTGTAGCGGAGGCGGCGGGTGGTGGCCCGCCGGCGGTGGGCCCGGCGGCCGCCCCGCCCGCCGCTCACTCGGCCCTGGGGGGCCCGCCCGACGGCGCGATCTGGATCGGCGGCGTCACCGGCCCCTGGGGCGGCGCCGGTCCCGGCGCCGGCCGGGTGACCAGCTGCCCGAGCAGCAGCGTCAGGACCAGGACGACGGCGACCAACACGCCCTTGGCGACCAGGCGGGCCGCTGCCCCCACACCGGGGAGCGGCTGGTGCATCTCCCTCACCTCGTACAGCTCGGTTTGCCCGTGACCGCAGCCTGCGCCCGGGCCCGGGTGGGCGAATCTGGCAGATGCCATACGTCAGGGACCTGGCAGGTCCCTATCTTTCGGCCTGGGGGGCGAGGCCGGCGTCGGGAAGACTCGCCTGGTCACCGAGTTCGCGGCACGGCAGGCCGGCACCGGCACGCGGGCGGGCGTCGGAGCCGGCCAGGATCAGTGCCGCCCCGGCGAGCTCCAGGCGACGATGGTGCCGTGCGACCCCTCAGGCGCCGGAGGCCAGGGCGAGCAGGCGGTCGACCCCGGCGTCCAGGGCCAGGACCTCGCGTTCGACCTGGGCCTGGAGGGGGGCGATCTCGGCGGCCGTCTCGGCCCCGAGGCCGGCGCTGGCCGCCCGCCGGATGGTCAGGGCGACCCGGGTCACGTCGGCGACCCTGGCCCTGGCCGCCGGGAGCACCCGGGCCAGCTCGGCCGGGTCGGGCTCGGCGGCCAGCAGCCGCAGCTCGGCGTCGAGGGTCCCGGCCACCCGGCCCAGCCGCCTGGCCAGCAGCGGCAGCTCGCCGACGGCGCCGCCGGCCGCCCTGACCAGCGCGACCGCCTCACCGGTGGCGTGGGCGGCGGCGCTCAGGTCGCGGCGCAGGCAGGCCACCTGCCGGCGCGCCCCGGGCGGCGTGGTGAGGGCCTGCACGCTCCGGACCCGCCGCCGCAGCGCCGTGCTGCGCCGCACCCAGCGCACGACCCGCCAGACGACCACCAGGGTCACCCCGCCGGCCACCAGGCACATCAGCAGCAGGGTCAGCAGCAACTCCTCCATGGCGCCGTCCTCCACGCTCGCTCGGCGTCATCGCCTGACGAAACCATAGGCCGGGCCACCCCGCTTGTCATCCGCCACCGGAGACGGCGGGGAGGATCCACACCTCGTCGGCGTCGCCGACCGGGGTCTCGACCCCGTGCAGGTAGCGGATGCTCTCGCCGTTGACGAACACGTTGACGTGGCGGCGCAGCACCCCGCGGTCGTCGAGCACCCGCTGGCCGACCCCGGGATGGGCCTGGCCCAGGGCGGCCAGCACCTTCCCGACGGTGGCCCCGGCGACCTCGACCCGGCGCCGCCCGGCCGCGTGGCCGGAGAGGGCGGCCGGCAGGTGGACCGTGGCCATCGACCGGGCCCTTCAGGGCACCACGGCGGCCTTGACGCAGACCACCGGGGGCAGCCACTCGGCCAGCGCCCGCCAGCGCTCCCCCTCGTCGGAGGAGGCGAACAGCTGCCCGGTGCGGGTCCCGAAGTAGAGGCCGGCCGGCTCCAGCCCGTCGCTGGCGAACCCGTCGCGGAGCACGGTCAGCCAGGCGTCGCGCTCGGGCAGGCCCTCGGTCAGCGGCGCCCAGGAGTCGCCGGCGTCCCGGGTCCGGTACACCCTGGCCTGGCCGTCGGGGGTGCAGCGGAACTGGTCGGAGTCCAGCGGGATGATCCAGGCGGTGTCGGGGTCGCCGGGGTGGGCGACCATGGGGAAGCCGAAGTCGCTCGGCACCCCGTTGGCCATGTCCTGCCAGTGGTCGCCGCCGTCGTCGCTGCGGTACAGGCCCCAGTGGTTCTGGAGGTACAACCGGTCCGGCCGGCCGCCGGCCGGGGCGACCTTGTGGACGCACTGGCCGAACTCCGGGTACTTGTCGGGCAGGAACACGGCCCGGATGCCGTCGTTGCGGGCCTGCCAGCTGCCCCCGCCGTCCTCGGTCCGGTACACCCCGCCGGTGGAGATGGCGACCCACATGCGGTCCGGGTCGGCCGGGTCGGGCAGGACCGTGTGCAGGCACAGCCCGCCGCCCCCCGGCTCCCAGCGCGGCCGGTGGGGGTGGTCCCAGAGGCCCTCGACCAGGGCGAAGCTCTCCCCGCCGTCGTCGGAGCGGAACAGCGCCGCCGGCTCGACCCCGGCCCAGACGGTGTCCGGCCGGTCCTCGCCGGCCGGCTGGAGCTGCCACACCCGGGCCAGGGCGGCGTCGGTCCCCTCGGGGAACCGGAGGTTGCCCTCGGCCGGCTCGCTCCAGCTCCGCCCCAGGTCGTCCGAGCAGCGCACCACCGCCCCCCAGTGCCCATGCTCGGTGCCGGCCAGCAGCCGCCGCCGCCCGCCCCGCCCGTCGAAGCGGATGGCATACACCTGCTCGCCGGGGAAGTGCGGCCCGCTCGACCGCCAGGCCCCGCGCCCGGGGTCGCCCGCGAACAGGAACGCCCCCTTCATCGTGCCCACGGTGACCAGGACGTCCCCGGACCGCACGTCGAGATGCTCGCTCATGCCGGTGAGCCTACCTCGCCCCGCCGACATCCAGGAGGTCCCGGACGATGAGCGTGGCCGCCGCCGGGGCGCCCTTGACGAACCCGAAGAAGGGGCCGAAGTCCCGGGTGGCGGTGAACCCCGGCAGGTACAGGCCGGACAGGCTCGTCCCGAAGGCCTGGTCGAGCACGGGGAAGCCGTCGCGCACCTCGATGCGGTCCAGGACTCCCGTCAGGTAGGGGACCCGTGCCAGGTCGGCCTTGTAGCCGCAGGCGAAGACCACGCGGTCGACCGGCAGCCCCTGGCCGTTCGACAGGCGCACCTGGAGCTGGCCGCTGGCCGCCGTGGCCTGGACGTGGACCACCTCGGTCCCGGGCCAGCGGTGGATGGTCCTGCTGGTCAGCCTTGGGGTGAGCCAGTGCTCCAGGGTGAGCCGGCCGACCTCCCAGAACCGCTGCACGATCGCGTCCCGCTCGCCCCTGGGGAGGGTCCGCCACCAGCCCGGGACCCGCACGGTGCTGTCCAGGTACGGGTCGATGAACCGCCAGCTCACCCGGTCGAACCGCGGCACGTCGTGGCGGTGGACCAGGTCGATCCGCTCGGCACCGTGCTCGGCCAGCAGCGCCGCCCACTCGTACGCGCTCTGGCGGCCGCCGACGATCAGCACCCGGGCCCCCGCCAGGTCCTCGAACCGCACCAGGTCGCTGGTGTGGGCCGCCCGGCCGGGCGGGGCCGACCCCGCCCAGTCGGGCCGGTTGGCGAAGTGGCTGATCCCCGGCGCGGCGACCACGGCGTCGGCGGCGACGCGGGCGCCGCTGTCCAGCACGGCGAGGAACCGGCCGTCGGACCTGGTGAGCTCGGCGACCAGGTCCTCGCGGACCTCGATCCCCTTGGCCTGCCGGAACCACTCGGCATAGTCCAGGAACAGGCCGATGGGCAGGGGGTCGACCGCTGCCGGGGCGATGGCCCGCTCCTCCAGGTACGCCTCCAGGGTGTGGACCGCGGCCGCGTCGAGGTGCCAGTCGGGCCCCGAGCGCAGGAACATCCCGGCGGGCATGTGCTCGCGCCAGAAGCCCATCGGCCGGCCGACGACCACGGTGTCGATGCCGTGCTGGCTGGCGAAGGCGGCGGTCGACAGGGCGTAGGGCCCGGCCCCGATGACCAGCAGCGACGTCGTGGTCGTCATCGGCCTGTGCCCCCTCGTTCGCACCACCGTCGCCGGCTTGCCGGCGCCTGCCAGCGTAGACTCCACCGGAGGAAGGTTCCAGCCATGACACGCTCGGTGATCGTCGCCGCCGTGAGGACGCCGGTCGGCAGGTTCGGCTCGGCCCTGCGGTCCCGCTCGGCCGTCGACCTCGGCGCGGTCGCCGTCGCCGAGGCGGTGGCCCGGGCTGGGGTCCCGCCCGGCGAGGTCGACTACGTCCTGATGGGACAGGTGCTCCAGGCCGGGGCGGGCCAGATCACGGCCCGCCAGGCGGCGATCGCGGCCGGTGTCCCCCAGCACGTCCCCGCCATCACCCTCAACAAGGTGTGCCTCTCCAGCCTGACCGCGGTCGCCCTGGCCGACCAGCTGATCCGGGCCGGCGAGATCGAGGTGGCGGTCGCCGGCGGGATGGAGTCGATGACCAACGCCCCCTACGTCGTGCCCGGGGCCCGCTGGGGCGTGCGGACCGGCCCGGGGGAGCTGGTCGACACCATGATCCACGACGGGCTGTGGTCGACCTTCACCGGCCAGCACATGGGCCAGTCCTCCGATCAGGTGAACGCCGCGCTGGGGATCTCCCGGTGGGACCAGGACGCCTGGGCGGCCCGCTCCCACCAGCGGGCCGCGGCGGCCTGGGCGTCCGGGCGGTTCGCCGCCGAGGTCGTCGGCGTCCCGGTCCAGGGCCGCGCGCGGGAGACGGCCGTGGTCGAGCGGGACGAGGGCATCCGCCCGCAGACCACCTCCGAGTCCCTGGCGGCGCTCCCGCCGGCGTTCACCCCGGCCGGGACCATCACCGCCGGCAACGCCTCCCAGCTGTCGGACGGGGCGGCCGCCGTCGTGGTGATGAGCGCCGAGCGCGCCCGGGCGCTGGGTGTCGAGCCGCTCGCCGAGGTCCTGGCCCACGGCATGTGCGCCGACCGGTTCGCGTACCTGCACACCGTCCCCGCGATCGCGCTCGAGAAGGCGCTCAAGAAGGCCGGCAAGGACCTGCACGACCTGGGCCTGCTCGAGGTCAACGAGGCCTTCGCCTCGGTCGCGCTGCACGCCACCCGCATGCTCGGCGCCGACCAGGACATGGTGAACGTCAACGGCGGCTCGGTCGCGCTGGGCCACGCCCTGGGCTCCACCGGCGCCCGGATGATCGTCACGCTGGTCCACGAGATGCGGCGCCGCCAGGTCGAGCACGGCGCCGCAACCCTGTGCGGCGGCGGCGGCCAGGGCGACGCCCTCCTCCTGCGCCTCCCCGCCACCTGAGGGAGCGGCGTGGAGGCCGCAGGACGCTGGTCGGCTGCGGCCGGCACGACGACCGCTGACCGGTCAGAGGTCCTCCAGGACGGCGTCGGCGGCGCGGCGGCCGGAGGCGAGGGCGCCGTTGATGGAGGCGTTGTCGCGGTGGTCGCCGCAGACATACAGGCCGGGGCGGACGCGGACGGGGCGTTCGGGGGGGTCGAGGGTGCCTGGGGGCTGGGCGGGCTGGGCGTGGGGGATGTGGTAGGTCTTGAGGTGGCGCCAGGCGACCACGCCCGAGCCGAACCAGTCGGCCAGCTGGCCGAGCACGGCCGCCTCCAGGTCGGGGCCCTTGGGGAGGCCGGGGCGGTCGAGGACGGCGGCCGAGACCAGGGCGGCGCCGGGTGGGGCGTAGCCGGGGGCGACCGAGCTGGGGACGCAGAGGTTGTTGACCGGGCCGTCGCCGTCGCCGTCCAGCACGATCACCGGCTCGTCGACCGGGGCCCGGTCGGCGACGAAGTACAGGCAGCGGGCGGCGACCGACGCGGGGGCCGCCGGCTCGCCGCCGAGCAGCTCGGACGCGGTCGGGCCGTCGGTGGCGACCACCACCGCCCTGGCCGGCAGCTGCTCGCCGGCGGCCAGGGTGACCTTGCCATCGCCCACCGCGGTGACCCGCTGGCCGAGGCGGACCTGGTCGGGCGGCAGGCCGGCGGCGAGCTGCTCGGGGATGGCGCCCATGCCGCGGGCCGGGAGGGCGACGTCGCCGAGGGCGAGCATCCGGTAGACGAACTCGAACATGCGGCTGGAGCTGCCCAGCTCCCGGTCGAGCAGGATCCCGCCGAACAGCGGCCGGAAGAAGCGGTCCACCATCTCCTCCGAGAGGCCGCGGGCCGCCAGGGCCTCTCTGGTGGTGGTCTCGGGCCGGGCGAACAGCTCCTCCAGCGACCCGGCCACGACCTGCCGGCGCAGGCCGGCCACCTTGAGCTTGTCGCCGAGGCCGCCGACCGGGGCCAGGACGGTGCGCAGCCCGTCCCAGCGCCGGCGGAACGGGTCGGCCACGGTCACGAACCTGTCCCCGGTGTGGACCATCGCGCCCGGGTGGAACGGGTGCAGCTCCAGCTTGGCGTAGTCGAGCGCGTCGGTGGCCTCGGGGTAGGCGGTCAGCAGGACCTGGAACCCGCGGTCGAGCAGGAAGTCCTCGACCCGGTCGGTGCGGACCCGCCCGCCGACGCCGTCGTCCGCCTCCAGGACGGTGGCCTCGACCCCCTGCTCGTGGAGGCGGCGGGCGCAGCGGAGCCCGGCCAGCCCGGCCCCGACGACGTAGACGCCGCCGTCCTCTGAGGCCATCTAGCCGCCGGGGCGTCCGGCCCGGGCCGCCTCGGCGTCCCGGCGCAGCGTCCCCGGGAGGGCGAAGTGCACGTCCTCGGGGACCACCTCGACCTGGCGCACCTCGGTCGCGCCGCGCTCCCGGAGGGCGGCCACCAGCTCGTCGACCAGCCATTCGGGGGCCGACGCGCCCGAGCTGACGCCGACGGTGTCGACGCCCTCGAACCAGGCCGGGTCGAGCGCCGCGGCCTCCGCGACCAGGTGGGCCTGGGCGCCGGCGGAGCGGGCGACCTCGACCAGGCGCACCGAGTTGGAGGAGTTCTCGGCCCCGATCACCAGCACCAGCTGGCAGTCGCGGGCCAGGGCCTTGACCGCGGCCTGCCGGTTCTGGGTGGCGTAGCAGATGTCGTGGGAGCGGGGGCCGGCCAGCACCGGGAACCGCTCGCGCAGGGTGTCGATCACCCCGGCGGTCTCGTCGACCGACAGGGTGGTCTGGGTGAGGTAGGCGACCCGCTCGGGGTCGGCGACCTCGACCGCGGCCGCCTCGGCCTCGTCGCCGACCAGGTGGGCGGCCCGGGGCGCGTGGCCCATGGTGCCGGCGACCTCCTCGTGGCCCTGGTGGCCGATCAGCACGATGTCGTAGCCCTTGGCGGCGAACTTGCGCGCCTCCTGGTGGACCTTGGTGACCAGCGGGCAGGTGGCGTCGATCACCCGCAGGCCCCGGGTCCTGGCCTCGGCGTGCACCGACGGGGCGACGCCGTGGGCCGAGAACACCACCGTGGCCCCCTCGGGCACCTCCTCGAGCTCGTCCACGAACACCGCGCCCCTGGTCTCGAGGTCCTTGACCACGTGCAGGTTGTGGACGATCTGCTTGCGCACGTAGACCGGGGGGCCGTAGGTGGCCAGGGCGACCTCGACGATGTCGATGGCCCGCTCGACGCCGGCGCAGTAGCCGCGGGGGGCGGCCAGCAGGACCCGGCGGGGGGCGTCGAACGCGGGGATGGGGGGGCTGCTCATGCCTCCATTCTATCGGTGCCCGCGGTCCGTGCCCCTCGAGCGGCGTACCGTGGGGTCGGTCGCGGCAGAGGAGGCGGTGGCGGTGGAGCTGGAGGCCCTGGACCACGTCGGGCTGGTGGTCTCCGACGTGCCCCGGTCGGTGCGCTGGTACCGGGAGGTGCTGGGCCTGCGTCGCGCCTACGAGGACGCCTGGGGGGACTTCCCGGCGGTGCTGGAGGCGGGCGGCAGCGGGGTGGCCCTGTTCCACAACGAGGACGGCCGGCCGGTCCCGGTCGACGACCCGATGCGCCACGTCGGGTTCCGGACCTCGCGCCGGGGGCTGGAGGCGGCCAAGGCCGAGCTGCGGGCCCGCGGCATCGAGTTCCACGAGGGCGACTACGGGGTGGCCTGGTCGGTGTACCTGCCCGACCCGGACGGCTACCAGGTCGAGATCACCACCTACGAGGCGGCGCCGGCCTGAGCGAGGCAACCGGGAGCTGGGTCGGGTCGAGGGCGCTCGACCGCCGCATCGTGGTCGTGTGGACCGTCCAGGAGGCGGTCGGCTACGGGGCGCTCGCCCTGGTGGTGCTGGCCGTGGACATCGGGGCCAGGCTGGCCGGGGCTGACCTGCCCGGGCCGCCCGGGCTGGCCGCCGGGCTGCTGGCGGTGGTGGGCGGGCTGGCCGCCTGGTGGCTGCCCCGGGCCAACTACCGGCACTGGCGCTACCAGGTGGCCGAGGACGCGCTGGAGCTGCGCCACGGCGTGGTCCGCCGCATCCACTCGGCCATCCCGTACTTCCGGGTGCAGCACATCGACGTCGCCCAGGGGCCGGTGGAGCGGGCGGTCGGCCTGGCCCGGCTGGTGGTGCACACCGCCTCGGCCGGCACCGACGCCACCATCCCCGGCATCGCCGCCGGCGACGCCGAGGGCCTGCGCCGCCTCATCCTGGCCAGGACCGGTCACGGCGATGCGGTCTGAGGACCCGGGCCCGCCCGCGGCGCCGGACCTGCACCCGCCCGCCGGCCCGGAGATCCCTGGGGCCCCGGTCGAGGGCGGAGGGCCGAAGCGGCTGCACGTGCTCAGCCCGGTGTTCTTCGCCGGCCGGCACGTGCGCCAGCTGTGGCCGCTGGCCCTGCTGCTGGCGGCCAGGCGGCAGTGGTGGCTGCTCGCCCTGGGGGCGCTGGTGCTGCTGGCCTGGAGCACGCTGGAGTGGCTGCGGCGGACCTACGCCCTGGAGGGCGGGGCGCTGCGGCTCGAGGAGGGGGTGCTGGCCCGCAAGCTCCGGGCGGTCCCGTTCGACCGCATCCAGCAGGTCGACCTGGTCCGCAAGCCCCTGCACCGCCTGCTCGGCGTGGCCACCCTGCGGGTGGAGACGGCCGGGGGCGGCTCGGCAGCCGAGGTCGACCTGGACGTGGTCACCCTGCCCGAGGCGCAGGTGCTGCGGGCCAGCCTGCTGCGGGCCAAGGCCTCGCTGGCCGACGCCCCCGCCGACCAGGGGGCGGCCGG
>Ga0307292_10000486_pt1 | contig 13777 bp, 10 predicted proteins | sample ER_DNA_149_FD_194471 | JGI IMG/M metagenome (GOLD analysis project Ga0307292, IMG submission 194471) | Bulk soil microbial communities from the East River watershed near Crested Butte, Colorado, United States - ER_DNA_149 | ecosystem: Environmental > Terrestrial > Soil > Floodplain | place...
CGGTCGGGGAAGAAGTTGGCCGCCCCGGCGTCCACGATCCCGCCGACGTTCTCTCCCGGCGCCCCCACCACCACCTCGGCGAAGGTGTCGGCGGTGAAGAAGTCCGCCACCAGGTCGGTGCCGAACCGGTCACCGGCCTCCGGGTTGCCTTGCAGCAGGGTCTTGGTGCTGAAGCTCGACAGGGTCCCGATCCTGTTGGGGAAGACGTTGGCGGCGCCGGCGTCCACGATCCCACCGACGTTCTCCCCCGGCGCCCCCACTACGAGGTCGAAGAAGGCGTCATCGGTGATGCGTTCGGCGCTGAGGGTGGCGCCGAAGTGGTCGCCGGTCTCCTGGTGGTCCTGGCGTAGGAGCTGGCTGGAGGGACCCAGCCCCCTGGAGGAGCCGAAGAAGACGTTGACCGCTCCGGCGTCGGCGCCGGCGAACAAGTCCTCGCCGGGGGCGCCCACGGCGAGATCGGTGAAGTTGTCGCCGTTGAAGTTCCCCACCGCCAGGGCAGCACCGAAGCGGTCGCCGGCCTCCGGGTTGCCTTGGACCAGTGCCTGGCTGCCGCTGGCCAGCCTGGTGCCGGTGCTGTAGAAGACGTTGACCGCTCCGGCATCGATCGCGCTGCCTAGGTCCTCGCCGGGGGCGCCCATGGCAAGATCGGCGAAGCCATCCCCGTTGAAGTCGGTGCGGAAGACGAAGGTGCTGGCGGCCAGGTTCGGCTCGGCACCGACCGAAAGTCGCACCTGGGCGCCGGCTGGGCGTGCACCAGTCAGCAGAAGTACTGTCAGCAACGTGATCATGCCCATGATTCGGCGCATGCTGATCTCCCTCCATCTTGCCCGCTGGGGGAACCGGTCGGTGCGATCGGGAATACGGCGGACACAGAACCCAGTGTTGGTCAAGAACCCGAAGCATGTCTCAAAGTAACGAATCGGTCAATAGCCATCGAGTGCTCGGCGGGCGTCACCAGGTATCTAGCAATGCCGGATACCTGAACTCTCCTACTCATCGACTTATGGATCGGCGCGGCCACTCCACTCCCCGAGAGGGCATACAGCCGGACATTCCGAACCCATGGCGACCGTCCATGAGGCGACGAGGCGATCCACCTATCACGGCCTTGATCCAACCGAGTGGCCCACCACAAGGCACGCCAGGGTGGGCATGACCCTTCCGCCTACCGCGAGCGTGGGTACGGGATCCATAAGCCGAGAGGCCAGGGATGTGCTCAGTTACCGCCATGCGACCAGCCCGGATCGAGCCATACCGGATACTCGACGACCAACGTTGCTGCTCACCAGGGCTATTAGCGCTGGCGGCGTGCCGACCCTTCGCATCCCATTCCAATGCGGATGGGGTCGGCCACAACGGCTCGGGACGGCCACTCTCCAGCGTTTCCGCTGGTCAGTGCCTATATGGAGCCCCCCGCCGGAATCGAACCGGCGACCCCATCCTTACCATGGATCGGTGGCGCACCGCCGTGCTAGCCGCCGTCTTCGCAGGTGGCCCAACACCGTAAGTGCCGCAGTTATGGGGTCAGTTCGGCCCGAGACGTCGCCCGACGAAACTGCACGCTGACAAAGCGGCCGTCCTCAAAGTCCAGGCGCGCGCCGTCGCAGTGCCCAAACGGCGCGCCCCACGACCCGTGGTCGGCGTACGGCAGGCAGGCCACCAGCCCGGCTCGATGCCGCCACCGTGGCACACCACCAGCGCGGCCGCACCCTCCGGCACGGCCTCCACCACCCCGGTCCAGGCGACCCGGTAGGCCTCGGCAACCGCGGGCAGCCCGCCGCCGCGGCCAAGCAGCTCGGCGTACGCGCTGTACGGTCGTGGCCAGCGCCACTGCTGGTGGTGCTCGACTTCGCCGGGGACGTAGCCCGACGGCAGCTCCACGGCGTCGTCAACGGCAAACCCCATCGCCAGCGCCGTCTCGACCGCCCGTGGCGAGGCGCTGGTGACCACCCGGGCAAAGGGTCCGAGGGAGGCGCCGACCAGCCGGGCCAGCGCGACCCCTTCGGCCGACAGGTGGGAGCCACGGCCGCGAGCCGTGCCCTTCTTGGTCAGTGAGTGCCGCCGGACCTCTAGCCACCGCATGCTCCAGAATCTACGGGTCCGGCGAGCCTCGGAGGGGATGGGTGGACCTTCGCTACAGTTCCGCGATGACCGAGGTCGAAACCGCCCGCCTTCTGCTGCGACGCTGGCAGGACGACGACCTTGAGCAAATGGTGGCCCTGTACGCCGATCCGCAGGTGTCACGGTTCCTGAGCGTCGATGGCAGCTCCTGGCCGCGGGAGCGCACTCTCGGGGCGTTCGAGCACTTCCGGCGCCAGTGGCGGGAGCATGGCTTTGGGCCATGGGTGGCGATCGACAAGCGCACTCGCCGCTGGCTGGGCCAGATCGGGCTGAACGAACTGCCCCGCTGGCCAGGCCCGGACAAGGTCGAGGTCGGCTGGGACTTGCACCCGTCGGTGTGGGGCCAGGGGCTGGCCACCGAGGGCGCCCGAGCCGCGCTGCGCTACGGGTTCGAGGTCATCGGGTTGGAGCGGATCATTAGCACGGCGCGGGCCGACAACGCCGCATCCCGGCGGGTGATGGAGAAGTGCGGCCTGGTGTTCCAGGAGGAGTTCACCCACAAGGGCGCCTTGGTGGCGTGGTATGCCCTCGACCGAGGCGACTGGCAGGCCAGCCAGATGGCGGCTAGCCAGTAAATCGCCAGCGTCAACGGACTGGTGGTTCAGCGGTCGTCCCGTAGCCGGGCGTAGAGCACGCCGTCGCGCCAGCGCCCACCGATGAAGGCCAGGCCGCGCAGTACGCCCTCGCGGCGGAACCCAATTCGTTCAAGCACGCGCTGCTCGGCCAGGTTCTCCACGTCGGTGATGGCCTGGAGTCGGTTGGCCAGGGTCGTGGCGAACAGGTACTCCACCAGCAGGCCCTGCGCCGCGGTTCCAAGCCCTCGGCCGCGATGCTCCGGGAACAATAGGGCGCCGATCTCCAGGCAGCCGCCATCGGGGCCGCCAGCCTTGATGGTGCGCCAGCTCACAAGCCCGGCCAGAGTGCCATCGGGCAGGCCGACCGCCAGGTGGGCGGAGTCGCGGCCGATCCAGCCGTCCTCCTCCCAGCGGCGTCGCCGTGTGCCTGGGTCACGGAAGCCGGTCCACTCGAAGGGCTGGCTTGCTGCCGCGTCGGTGTCGAACCGGCTGAGCAGGTCCAGGTCGGCTTCCTCGATCGGGCGCAGCCGGACAGGCTCATCGGGCATGAGACCATCATCCCGCGGCTGCACCGCCAAGGCGAAGCTGGGTCGGGAACGCTGGGACCGCTCGCTAGAGCTCTGGCAACTCGGGATACCAGTCGTCAGCCGCGCAGGCTCGACGGACGTCGGGGCGGCGCAGGTCGGGGACCTCGACAGGCAGGCTTCCGGCCAGGCTGGAGCGCATCGCCTGAATGCCGGTGATCGACAGCTCGACGCCGAAGTACACGTCCTGGTCGGGTGCCCTCTGGTGGCGGACGGCGCTGGCGAAGTCGCGCAGCATGAGCGTCTCGGCCACCCCGTCGCCCATCGGGTCGGCATTGGTGGCGGGGAACTCCGGCGGCCAGGGCAGGTAGACCTCCTCGGCCCGCCGCCCGCCCTCGCCGTCCTCGACGTCCCAGACCATCCGCAGGGTGCGGGTGTCGCCCTGGCGGTGGTTCTCCATCAGGCCACGGTCGCCGTGGAGCCGCACCCATGCCTGCTGGCCGGCCTCGAGGAAGCCATGCAGCGACTTGAACACCGCCCCGTTGTCCAGCCGGACGATCAGTGCGGCCGCCCATCCCCGACCCCGGCGAGCCCGCTCCAGCGCCTCCGGCCCGGCCGCCGTGGGCACCACGAAGCCGCTCACCTGCACCGGCCGGGTCCCGGTGATGGCCGCGACCGGGGCCAGCGAGTGGGTGCAGTAGTAGGTCGCGGGCAGACGGGCACGCCAGTGGGCCCGGTCATTGGCCATCGAGGCGAGGTCGGCGGGCTCGTCCAGGTACTCGGCTTCGGCGTAGCGCACCTCGCCGATGTCGCCGGCCGCATACCGGCGGCGCATCTCGCGGGTGAACGGCATGTAGGGGTAGTTCTCGGCGAACATGTAGACGCCGGCTGACCGCTCGGCCGACTCGACCAGGGCGACGCCCTCGGCGACGGTCCGGCAGGCGGCCGTCTCCGACAGCACGCTTAGGCCCCGGTCGAGAGCCTGGACAGCGACCGGGGCGTGCTGGTCGAAGTCGTTGACCAGGATCACGGCGTCCATGCCGTGGTCCAGGAACGGCTCGACGTCCCGGTAGGCGACGGCACCCAGCGCCGTGGCCGCCTGGCGGCGCCGGTCGTCCCGCTCGCAGACCGCGACCACCTGCATCCCCGCCTGTTGGGCGAGGCGGGCCAGGGCGGCGCCGCGACGCAGCCCCAGCACCCCGACGCGGACGGCCCTGTCCATTCGTCTGCTCCTGAGTGCCGACGATGCGAGGCTGAGCCTGATGGCAACATGCCCGCTTCGGCAACCGCTTTGCTGTCGCGCCGGGAAGCACACACCACGGTAAGTGCTCACCAGGTCAGGCTGGGCTTGCCGCGAAGGCGGCGCCAGCCAAAGGCCGGCCGCAAAGGCGCGGATGGCCGATGAATCAATCGCGCGAAGGGCACCACCCGGCGCGGCCGCGCCACTCCTGAGGAGGGGCATGCGCCAGGCGGCCCGCCGTCACGGCCTACCATCGCTGCATGGAAGAGCGTCGGATAGGTCGCCGACAACCGAATGGATCAGACCACGATCGGTACCCAGGCTTCGCAGAGCTTGATCGCGTGCTGGAGCCGGTGGAGTTCGCTGCCCAAGCCACCGTCGAGGGTCGGGCATGGATTGCGGCGCTGCCGGCGCTGCTCGACCGGCTGTGTCGAAGCTGGCGACTTCAGGTCGAGGATGGCGCAGTTGGACGCGGCTACCACGGCGTGGTGGTCCCAGTCCGTCGTGGGGCTGAGCGGTGCGTGCTCAAGCTCGCCTGGCCGATCGAGCGCACGGTTACGGAGGCAGGGGCGTTGGCGGCCTGGAGGGGACGCGGCGCCGTGCTCCTGCTGGAGGCAGACCTAGAGGCCGGGGCGCTGTTGTTGGAGCGGCTGGACGCAACCAGAACCCTGGAGAGCATGGACCTCCGGGCCGCCGCTCAGGTGGCGGGCAGACTGCTGCGACGCCTGGCCATCCCGGCACCGGCCGGGGTTCGCCCCCTGCGAGCTGTGGCCGGTGATATCAGGCGATCGTTGCCGGTGCGACAGGAGCGCCTGGGCCGCCCGGTGCCCGAGGGCTGGCTTGCTACCGCCAGCGGCTTGGCGCAGGAGCTGGGCGCGAGCGCCGGTGATCGGCTGGTCCACGCCGACCTGCACTACGGCAACGTCTTGGCTGGCACTCGGGAGCCCTGGTTGGCCATCGACCCCAAGCCGGTCGCCGGCGACCCGGAGCACGCCGTCCCGGAGCTGCTGTGGACACGGGTGGACGAGCTTGAGGACGCCCAAGCGATCCGGCGCTTGCTGGCGGTTCTAGCCGGCAGTGGTGATCTGGACGGGGAGAAGGCGCGCGGCTGGGCGATCGTGCGCTGTGTGGACTACTGGCTGTGGGGGCTTGAGAACGGCTTGACCGAGGACCCCAAGCGCTGCCGACGCATCCTTGCGGCGCTCGCCTGATGGCGTAGGCACGGCACTCCTGCAAGACCACGAGACGTGGCAACCAGGTCAGGCTGGGATTGCCGCGAAGGCGGCGCGGACCTGCGGTCCGCTGACGTAACCCCCTGAGGTTGGTCCATCGGATCTGGCCCCCGTTGCTTGACCTGGTCATGTGAGGCTGGCGCGCCATTTCGCGCTGTGGGTGCGGGTCGCCTATGATCGGTCGTCTCGTTCGACAAGGGAGGGGCCATGAGGGGACGTTTCGCTTTTCTCATCACCGGGCTGGCCGTCGCAAGCCTCGTCGCCAGCACACCCGCTACCGCCCGACCGATCGACAAGGGTCACTTCCACGACGTCTTCACCAGCGACGTCTACGACTGCGACGGCACCCCGGCCCAGGACAGCGGGGACGTCTCGGGCAACTTCGTGTTCAACCAGCGCGGCTCATCACCGTTCCCCTACTACCGGGAGAGCGTGCACGGCACCGTCGTCACCACCAACCTCAACACCGGCGGCACCTTCACCAACATCTTCAGCATCAACAGCAAGGACCACACGATCGTCGATAACGGCGACGGCACCATCACCATCACCGTCATCGCCACCGGCGGCTCCCGCTTTTATGACACCAACGGCAAGCTCGTGCTCAAGGACCCCGGCCAGACCCGGTTCGCCTTCGACATCGACTACAACGGCACTCCCGGTGACCCCAGCGACGACGTCGACGTCCCCGACTCGTTCCGGATCGTGCGCGGATCCACCGGGAACAGCGACTTGTCGGACCACGACTTCTGTGCGGACCTGGTGGAGTTCACCAGCTAGGGCGAAACCAATCCACCGTCCGCCACGGCTGGGCCAACAAAGATCGCGGGACGCGCCGATGCATTAATCCCGCGAAGCGCACCACTCGGCGCGGCCGCTCCACTCCCCCCGAGGGGCCAGCCGGCGGGTACGAAGCTCCCGCTTGCCTTGCTGCTCGAGGTAATCGCGGACTATGAGCGCCAGAGCGCTGTGCTAACTGCAGGTCGCCCAGGTCACGGGCGAGCGTCACGGCCGCAATATCCTGACCTGACCATCCCGCCCCCTACCTGGCGAGCAGGCCGATCTCCTGCACCCGCTGGACCGCCCGGCCGCGGGAGGAGACGCCGAGCTTGCGGTAGATCGACATGGCCTGGCTCTTCACCGTGTGCTGGGAGAGGTGCAAGCGCTGGCCGATCTCCCGGAACGTGTGATAGGTGGCCAGCAGGGGGACCAGGCGCAACTCGGCGGTGGTGAGTGGTGACGTCCCTATGGCATCGCCGCGGAGGTGGTCGAGTTGGGCGCGTAGCTGGTTGGCCTGATCGCGGAGGATGCCGAGGTCGGGCCGCCACCGCAATAGGTCGTCGACCTCGCGAAGCACGGTTCCGGCGCCGGCCATGTCGCTGTGGGCGAGGTAGGCGCGGGTCAGCTCCAGCCGGGCCTGGACCGCGTAGTAGGGCAGGGCATGGGTGGCCTGGGGCCGCAGCTGCTGGGCTCGGGCCAGGTCCTGTTGGGCCTGGTCCAGGTTGCCGTGGTGGATGGCCACCCGGGCCCCGACCCCGTACACCACCAGGCTGGTCACACACGCCTCCAGGTGCGCGCTGGCGACCACCGACCGGGCCTGGGCGACCAGGGCCTCGGCAGCCTGCCAGTGCTGGCGGCCGATGGCCAGGATGGCCCGCTCGGCCAAGCCGACGCTGGCGGCGAGGGTCGCCCCGGTGTCCTGGGCCACCTCGACCGCCTCGGCCAGGGCGCGATCGGCCGCCCCCAGGTCACCGGCCAGCAGCTGGGCGATCCCCAACAGCAGCTGGGCCGGGGCCCGCCACAGGCTGCCCACCGGGATCAGGGTCAGGGCCAGCTCGGCGTCGGCCCGCATCTGGGTGACCCCGTGGCGGCACAGCTTGGCCCGCAAAAGGGCCCGCCAGCCCGCAATCGAGGCGCTGCCGTCGGGCAACAGTCCCTCGTATGTTCCTCGGTCGGCGGCATCGGCCCAGCGCTCCGCGGCGGTGGCGTGGCCGCCCAGCGCCTGGGTCCAGGCCCCGAGCATGGCCACCGCGGGATATTGCTGGATGAGGCCGCGGTCGTCGAACCAGTCGAACCATCGCTGGACGGTGGCCAGCCGCCCGCTCCGGTAGACGCCAATGGCCGCCTGCTCGACCCCGCGGGCGACCAGGTCGGCATCGCCGGCCTCCATCCCATAGCCGATCGCGGCCTCGACCAGCCCTTGGTCCTGGCACCAGCGGGCCGCCCGGCGGGTGAGCTCGCGGGCCAACTCGGGCTCGTGGCGTTCCAGCTTCCCTCGGAGCAGCTCCCGGAACAGCGGATGGTAGCGGTACCAGTCCCGCTGGCGATCCAAGGGGACGACCAGCAGGTTGGACCGCTCCAGCCCCTCCAGCAGCTCGGCCGAGCCGGTGATGTCCAGGACCGCGTCGCACAGCGGCCCCGACAGCCGCTCCAGCACCGCGGTCCGGGTCAGGAACGCCACCCGCTCGGGGGGGAGGTGGGCCAGCAACTCGGATTGCAGGTAGTCGACTAGGAGCCGCTCCCGCCCCCCGAACCGGACCCTGGCCCCGTTCCTGGAGTGCCGGGCCTTGAGCGACAGGGCGGCCAGGTACAGGGCCACCGGCCAGCCCTCGGTCCGCCGGGTCAGCTCGGCCACCTCGCCATCAGCCAGCTCGACCCTGGCCGCGGCAAGCAGCGACCCGGCCTCCTGCTGGTTCATCGCCAGATCGGCCGGGCCCAGCTCGGCCAGGCGGCCCTCGGCCCGCCAGCGCGCCATCGGCAACTGCGGCTCCCCCCGGCTGAGGACGGCCAGCTGCGATCCGGGTGGCAAGTGGTCGACCAGCACCGCGAGTGCGTCCAGGCCCTCCTGGTCATGGAGCAGCTGCAGATCGTCCAGGACCAGCACCACCGGGAGTGCCTTGCTGGACAACGCGGTCGCGAGCGGCGGAAGGACCATCTTGGTGATCGAGGCCCCCCGGGAGGCCAGGGCACGGAACACCGCAGGGTCGATCGGCTCGGCTCGGTCCAGCCCAACCGCGAGGTAGGTCAACAGCACCGTGGGGTCGTTGTCGTGGCGGTCGATCGACAGCCACACGAACGGCCGCGGGTCATGCTTGGCCCACTCCACAGCAAGCACGGTCTTGCCGTAGCCGGCGGGCGCGCTCATGGCAACCACCGGCGTGGCCGCCGAGGCCTCCAGCCGATCAAGGAGCTGGACCCTGGAGACGAGTCCGGGACGGGTGGGCGCCGGGGTGAGCTTGGACTCAAGGATGGGGAACGACGGCCTGGCTGGAGTTTGTCCCCCTGTCTGGATGGGGATGGTCGGCTGGCTGCGCATCATGACCTTCTCCCGGACAGGTACGGCTGGCAGGTCTCGTGGCTTAAAGTCCGGGGAGTGGGGCGGTCGAACACTCCAGACCGTGTTGGGGACAGCGGACCGCCGAGCGAGGCTACAACCAGGCGACCGGGCAAGCATCACCCTGACCGGGTGATTTCCCTGGTCGCCTGGCCAGCAACAATGAACATCTAGAGGCTGGGATCTGTCGCAGGAATGATCAGCTGGAGGCCGGAGCCTGCCCCGTGACGGGCAAGCAGGCTGTCCCTGTCAGCCTGAACCGGCCCTATAGAATCTGGTGTTTCTGGGTCTCGGGCCGCCCAGGAGACCGGCCAGGCAGGCCATGGATCGTGTTGGCCCACAGACCGACTTGGCGTTGTCACCGCCGAGGCTGACCGACCTGCGGCTGGCCGGTTCCAGCTGACCTCGGCTGGAAGGCGAGCCTGCTTGGTGCTTCCGATGGCACCTGGGAGGGCGTAGTCTCACGGGGACCGATTCCGTTGCTGCCGTCGACGGGGATCGGCCGAAGCCCACACGACGACAGCGTGGGGCTGTTGGGCCTGATCGGCACCCCAGGGCCATCGTGCCTGGCCTGTTGACCGGGTTCGCCAGTTCGGCGACCGGACCCAGAGGCACCCACCATGCCGATCGACCCTGCAACGCTGGCCAAAAGCATCGCCACCCTGACCGACCTGGACCCCGAGCAGGACCTGACCAGCACCCTGGAGCAGGCCGTGGTCGCGGCCAAGCAGCTGTTCGAGGTCGACGCCGCCGGGATCATGCTCGGCGACGCCGACGGCCGGCTACGCTGGGCCAGCGCCTCGGACCCAGTCGCCCAGGCCCTAGAGGACAACCAGGAAACCTTCGCCGCCGGCCCCTGCCTGCAGGCCTTCGCCAGCGGCCAGCCAGCGGTCATCGGCGACGCCACGCTGGAGCCGCGGTGGGGGGAGATCACCTTGGCGTTGGTGGAGCTGGAGATCCGGTCCGCGCTCAGTGTCCCGGTGCAGCTGGGCGGGGGCCCGATCGGCACCTTGGATGTGTACGCGGCCGCCCCGGGAGGGTGGGATGCGACCGAGGTGAGCGCCTTGCAGACCTATGCCGGGCTGGTCGCGACCCTGTTGGGAACCGCGGCTAAGGTCGAGCGGAGCGGCCGGCTGGCCAGGCAACTCCAGGTCGCGTTGGAGGCTCGGAGCGTGCTCGAGCAGGCCAGGGCCGCGCTGTTGGAGCTGGAGCGGCTGGATGACCAGCAGGCCTTCATCGACCTGCGGCAGGCGGCCCGGTCCTCCCGACGCGAGCTTCCTGATGGGGTCGGCGAGCCGGTCGCCGGCTTGCCTCTGTCGTACGGCCGAGACGGGCCGGCTGGGACGGTTGATGGGCGGGTCCCGCAGCTGGACATGGGGACTCTGGACAGCGATGTCGCCGCCGTCCTGGAACGGGCGCCGGGCGCCGATGGAGTCGGGCACAAGTTGAGCCAGCTGCTGCTCGGCTTTCTCGCCACCGAGGTGGTGCCGCTGGCCGAACGGGTGGCCGAGCTCGGCATCAACCCCACCCCGCTGTTCGCGACAACTAGCGGCATCTTGCGGCTGTATGCCGACACCCTGGAACATCCCGAGCCTCACCGGTGACCTCCAGGCCAAGCCTAGCTGCCCAGGCCGACCTGGTGTGGAGAGGCTCGCCTGCGACCACCCTGTTGGCAGCCACGGCAGGCTGAGATGGCCGCCGTAGGCGGCGCGGGCCGCAGGTTCGCCAAGAACGCGGCCGGGCCGTTGAATCAATCGCGCGAAGCGCATCCATTCGGCGTGGCCGCTCCACTCCCCCGAGGGGGCATACGGTCCCGGACGCTTTGAACCCACGGGCGACCGTCCGTGAAGCGACCAGCCGACCCCCCTGTCATGGCCTTGATCCAACCGAGCGGCCACCAGAAGCCATGCCCGGGTCGGCATGACCCTTGCGCCTGCCGCGAGCGCGGGTACGACGCTCATGGGCCGAGGGACCAGTAATGTGCTGAGTTACCGCTATGCGACCAGCCCAGCATCGAGCCAAACCGGATGTTCCGCGACCAAAGTTGCTGGTCAGCAGGGCTATTTGGGCTCTGACGGCGAGCTGACCCTTCGCATCCCATTCCAATAAGGATGTGGCTAGCTGCGACGGCTTTGGACGGCGACTCACCGGCGTTTCCGCTGGTCAGTGCGAGTGTTGAGCCCCCCGCCGGAATCGAACCGGCGACCCCATCCTTACCATGAATCGGCAGCCCAGCGCCGTGCTAACGGCTGTTTTGGCAGGTCGCGCGGCACCGTCGGTGGCGCAGTTATGGGCTCAGTTGCATACGGTGCCCCAGACCACCGCCCAACCAGGAGCGCGTCCAATGCAACCGAACGGCGACTTTGCACGTCAGCCTCGACCATGGGGCCGAGTGTCCACCATCCGGCTGGAGACCTTCAGCGACAGCGTGTTCGCCATCGCCGTCACCCTGCTCGCCCTCCAGCTCCACCCACCCAACCTGGGCGGGGCCACCACCGCCGGGGCGGTCCTGGATGCCCTGGGCCAGCAGCTGCGACCGTTCGGCTTCTACACCCTGGCGTTCCTGGTGACCGGGAGGCTGTGGATCGAGCACCATCAGCTGCTTGATCCCCTGGAGACCCACGGCCGTCGCCTGCCTCGCGTCAACCTGTTGTTCCTGCTCACCGTATCGCTGTTGCCCTACTGGGTGAACGTCATGGCCACCTATCCGAACAACAGCGGCGCGACCGGGTTGTTCGTGCTCTGGCTGGGGGTGGCGCAATTGGCCTTCCTGCTGGTCTGCCTGCTGGTCCGACGGGAGTTGGCCGCTGGGGCCGCCCTCGATGGGCTCATCATGCCCAAGGTGATCCGCGCGGGGATTGCGGCGGTGATGCTGGGTGTGCTCGGCGGGCTGCTGGTCGCCCAGGTGGACGTGCCCGACACGTTGTTCTTGGTGTGGCTGCTGCTACTCGTGGTCGGGGGCCGCTCAGCGGTGCGCATGTGGTCGGCCCGCCATCGGGCCAGATAGCTGACAGCTAGTTCCCTCCTGCCCCGCCGCTTCGGTCGCGCCCCGATGATTGGAACCCCCAACGGCCAGATCCGTAGTCTGGGGGCAGCCGGAAAGCTAGCGTCGTCATGGAAAGGAAGTGCAGGTGAGGACGGGTCCACTGTTAAGGTAGACGCAGGTAGAGCAAGGCAGAACGCTGACCGCGTCGTTGACCGAGCAGAGCAAGCTGCCCGGCTGAGAGTAGCCGATCGAAATCTGATGCTCTGGATTCGAGGCCCAGGAGACGGGCACCGTCGCGCAGCCATTGCAGATCGCAGCCGCCACCGATGCCTGTTCCAGTTGTGCGGGTGGTTGCCCAGTCCTGCGGTCATTGCGACATAGAGGTCCGCGCCGCCGCAACGGCAGGGCCGCCTAGTGCTGCTGCAGGGCGGCCAGGAGCAGTGGCAGGGACCGGTGCAACTCGCGCCGCCAGTAGGGCCAGTCGTGAGTGCCGGGGCCGTAGGCATCGACCTTGACGGGGATGTCGAGTTGATGCAGTCGCTTCACGAAGGCGGTGTTCTGGGGGTAGAGGGTCTGCTCGATCTCTTGTGCCTGCCCGCTGGCCGCCGGACCGTCGAGCGGGCCTGGCTGGCCGTTGCCGAACGACACGAACAGGCTGAGGTGGCGCAGCTTGGGGGCAAGGTCGTAGGGGTTGTGGGCGGCCCAGGTGTCGGCCTGCTGCTGCAGGTTGCCCCACAGGGCGTCGGGATCTTCGTTGAAGCTCCCCAGCGTGCCCTGGATGATCTGCGGGCCCGGGGTGGGGGCGCCCTGGTAGCGGGTGTGCAGCACCCCGCTGTAGGAGGCGGCCGCCCGGAACATGCCCGGGTGGCGCGCCGCGTACGCCATGGCCCCGAGCCCACCCATGGACAGCCCGGCGATGACCCGCCGGTCACCGGCCCGCCAGTCGCGCTCCAGCAGCTGCCGTAGCTCGGTCAGGTGGAAGGTTTCCCAGCGCGAGGGGCCGTCGCGGCCAGGGTGGTACCAGTCCGAGTAGTAGCCGACGTCTCCGGCCTCGGGCATGACCACCAGCACGTCGGCCAGGCCAGCCAGCTGCTCGACGTCGGTGGAACGGGTCCAGCTCTGGTAGGTGTCGCAGCAGCCGTGCAGCAGCCACAGCACCGGCCACCTGCGATTCGGCTGGGTGGTGAAGTGGCGGGGTAGCAGCAGCCGCACCGTGGCGCTGCGGCCAAGCGCCGGGGAGTCGATGGTGAGGTCGCGCATCCGGGGCCCGAGCGTCTTTGTCTCGACTGTTCGTGCCAGCCGCTCAGATGGCCGGGCGGCTTCGGATGTCCGCGACGAGGCGCAGGCCGCAGCGGCCACCATGAGCACGGCGAGCAGCACGGCCATGCCGGCGTGGGGCGAGCACCACCGAAGGCCGGTCGGGCGGCAGACCCGAACACTCAGCGGGATAGGTGCGGCCTCGCTGGTGTCCACGGTGGTGCGCATCGCGCCTCCCTACCGCGAACCACTGTCTCGATCGGCGGTTTAGCAGAGTCTGTGCGCAGCCGCAAGGAACTTTCCAGGCTTGCCGCCAATAAGCACGCGGACCGCAGGTCCACGAAGAACGCGGCCAGGCCGTTGAATCAATCGTGCGAAGCGCACCACCCGGCGCGGCTGCACCACTCCCCCGAGGGGGCCGGTAGCCAGGATCGGGCGGTCGGGGCGCAACGGGTGTCGGGCGCACCAGCGTGCTGACGGGTTGGAGGGTGCCGGCTTGGGTTCAAGG
>Ga0307292_10000494_pt1 | contig 13667 bp, 12 predicted proteins | sample ER_DNA_149_FD_194471 | JGI IMG/M metagenome (GOLD analysis project Ga0307292, IMG submission 194471) | Bulk soil microbial communities from the East River watershed near Crested Butte, Colorado, United States - ER_DNA_149 | ecosystem: Environmental > Terrestrial > Soil > Floodplain | place...
GGCGCACAAAGCTTGACAAGCTTTTACGACGAGAAGGCCAAGTTGACCGACGACCTCCGGGTCTTGGTCAAGGTTGTTGCGCTGCGGGATGACGCGCTGGCCCGAACAATCACCGAGAACAGCAATAATCAGAATGCGATCAAGCCACGAGACTTGCGATCAAACCACGCGATCATGCTCCGCCTTCAGAAGGAAATGTCGACCAACTCAAGCGGCTACTTTTTCGAGATCAAGCGGGGCGAACAGGCACCTCGGGGCAGGAAGGTCATCCAGAACGACGATTGCGGCCGGGCTCTCCTGGCCTTCGACGTGCAGGAGCCATGGTCGGCTCACCAGATCTACAAAGTGTTTGACGAGAAGTACGCAGAGATCTTCGGGAGACCGGAGGTCACAGCGGAGCGGGTCATCTTCATTACCGAGTTGACGATGGCTGTCGCTGAAGCGATGGCCGAGGTCAAAAACCGACCAATGGCCTCGTATAGCTTGACTATGTTCTTTCTGCTGTACGTGCTCTCGAAGATCCTGCGCGCAGACCAAACGGCCGCCCCATACGTGACAGACCCGTCGCAGCTGGGTGCTTCAGGTCGAGCTAGCTTCGTCGGCAGGTGCTCCGAAATCTTGAAGACAGTCGTAGTCGACCTCAACTATGAGACAAAAGACGTCGACTTCGATTACAAGTCCGTACTGAAGAGCCCCCGCCAATGCGCTGAGCTGGCCAACCGCATGCTGGCGAGTTACGAGAAGGACGTCGCACGAGGAAAGGCGGACTCTTTCGCGGGGTGGACGACCTAGCGCCGGCCGGGGCGCTTGCTTGTTGATCTTGGTTGGTCTTGTGCTTCGTCCGTCTCTCGTCCGTCTCTCGTCCGTCACTTGTTGAAAATTGGTGAGTAACGACGGGTAACGTTAGGCAGTACTTTGCCTAGTCAGAAGAGGTTTGCTGGGTATCCCGCCTAGTCAGAAAGCTGCCGGACTCTGTACGGTGTCAACAGCAGGCATTCTCCCAATGTGCCACGCGCAGCTATGGGTGGCGATGGGGGAGAGCACCCGGCTCTCCCCGAGTAAGGGTGGAGGCGTGGATCACCAACGACGGCTGACAGCCTCCGAATTCCCGGGTGACAACGGCGAAGCGTCCGCCGTGACCCGCCGCCTGATCGCTGCCGCGGCTACAGAAGCCACACCGCGGGCGTACTTACGCGCGATCGCCGCACTCTGTGGTGATCGGCTACTGGTTCCGGTCGTCGCGACCACAACCCGCCTCGGAGAGACGGTCGGCGGACTGGCCTCAGACAAAGAGGCGGAGATGTCGCTCGTGATACTCCAGGTCAGGGACGGCCGGCGAGCGCTGCTGGCCTTCACAGGTCTTGATGCACTGCAGAGTTGGCAGCCGGATGCCCGCCCCGTACCGGTCACGCTTGACGTCGCCGCGCAGGCCGCGACGAGCGAGGAGTTGACTGTCGTACTCATTGATGTGGCAGGTCCACACCCGCTCGTACTCGAAGGCGACATGCTGGGAGAACTCGCAGCTGGTCATCGACTGGTGGAGCTGCCCGACGACCAGTTCGGCTGGATCATTCCCGCTCCGGATTGAAACCTGTGCAGAGTCGACGTTCAATCCGAGGAATACACGATTCCGGCCACACGTTTGCATCATGTCGAGATGGCGAACATGTGGCCAATCTGGCCCACGGTGATATCTTGACTGCGACCGATTCAGTCGTGCACTGAATCCGCAAGTGGAGACCTGATCTCCCACCCGTACAGCGTCAGCCAAAGACAGTTGTCGGGTCGGTCTGTGAGGAACCGGGATGCGTCCCCTCCTCGCGGGTTTCGGGGTCTTCGCATGCGCGGAGACCCTTCATAGTTTGGGTCGCCGCGCACGGATCCGGTGCCGCCTGGTTGGTCAAACCACCTACAACCAACTGGAGGACATATCAGCACCGAACCGCGAATCAACGATCGAATTCGCGTCCCCGAGGTCCGGCTTGTCGGACCGGCCGGGGAGCAAGTCGGCATCGTACGCATCGAGGACGCTTTGCGTCTTGCGCGGGAGGCCGAGCTAGACCTGGTAGAAGTTGCGCCGATGGCGCGGCCGCCGGTCGCCAAGCTCATGGACTACGGCAAGTTCAAGTACGAGAACGCTCAGAAGGCGCGCGAGAGCCGACGTCATCAGACCAACACGGTGATCAAGGAAATGAAGCTTCGGCCCAAGATCGACAGCCACGACTATGAGACCAAGAAGGGCCACGTCGTACGCTTCCTGAAAGCGGGGGACAAGGTCAAGATCACGATCATGTTCCGGGGACGGGAGCAGTCGCGGCCCGAGCTTGGCTACAACCTGTTGAAGAAGCTGGCTTCCGACGTCGATGAGTACGGCTTCGTCGAATCTGCGCCCAAACAGGACGGTCGGAACATGTTGATGGTTCTCGGGCCACTCAAGAAGAAGACCGAGGCTCGTGCCGAGGTCAAGGCGGAGCGGGATCGCCGCGCTGCCGAGCGTCTCGCGGACGCAGAGGCGGAGCGAACCGAGCAGGCGGATCGTCGGGCGCAGGCTGCCGCTCAGCCCGCAGCGAAGAAGCGTCGTGGACCGGCGGACAACCTCGATTCTGATGTAGACCTCAGCTAGACGCCGACGTACGACAGCGCTCAGCACAGCAAGACATAGATAAGAAATGGATCAAAGATGCCGAAGATGAAGTCGCACTCCGGTGCGAAGAAGCGGTTCAGGTTCACCGGGACGGGCAAGCTTATGCATCGTCAGGCAGGCAAGATGCACCTGAACGAGCACAAGTCCAGCACCCGTACCCGACGACTGGACGGGGACAAGGTGCTCGCACCAGGTGATGCCGCCAAGGCCAAGAAGCTGCTCGGCAAGAACGCCTGAGAGCCCGTCGACACACATAAGGAGTAACTGCGATGGCACGCGTCAAGCGCTCCGTCAATGCACAGAAGAAGCGTCGTGAAGTTCTCGGGCAGGCGTCCGGCTACCGTGGCCAACGTTCCCGTTTGTATAGGAAGGCCAAGGAGCAGGTCACTCATTCGCTGGTCTACGCCTATCGTGACCGTCGCGCTCGCAAGGGTGATTTTCGGAGGTTGTGGATTCAGCGAATCAATGCTGCTGCCCGCGCGGAAGGCATGACGTACAACCGCTTCATCTCCGGTCTCAAGGCCGCCGGGATTGAAGTGGATCGCAAGATTCTTGCTGATCTTGCGGTGAATGACCCGTCGGCCTTTGCCGCACTGGTTGAGGTGGCCAAGGCGAATGCGCCTGCCGCCGACGCTACAGCGGCCTGAGGAGCTTCCTGCAGCCTCGCAGGGGATGCTGCGGGCGGCTCGGCGCCTGTTGCGTCGCAAGGACCGTCAAATTGCCCGGCGTTTCCTCGCCGAAGGTCGGCAGGCAGTCTCTGAAGCACTCCGCCGGCCGGGGACGGTCATCGAGCTGATCCTCGCTGAGGACTGCGTCGACCGTCATCGGGACCTGATCGACGTCGCCTCCGCTGCGGAGGCTCGGATTTCCGTCGCATCTACTCCGGCGGTCAGGGAGTTATCCGGCACTGTGACGCCGCAAGGCCTGGTTGCGGTTTGTCAGATGGTCGATGTCTCAGCGACCGAGGCGCTAACAGGCACTTGTCGGCTCGCAGTGTTTTGTGATCAGATCCGCGATCCAGGCAATCTCGGCACGCTGATTAGATGCGCCGACGCGTTCGGAGCGGATGCGGTACTGATCAGTCCGGGGTCGGTAGATCTCTATAACGCGAAGACTGTGCGAGCCACGACCGGCAGCCTCTTTCATCTGCCGCTCGCCGTTGATGTCGATCTGGAACATGCGATCGACTTGGCGCGCGACCGCGGCTTCCAAGTTGTCGGCGCTGATGCGGCGGCACCGTACACAATCAACGACCTCGTACGGTCTGGCGAGCTGGCGAACCCGACCATGTGGGTGATGGGCAACGAAGCGTGGGGGCTTTCGCCGGAACACCAAGTGCTGCTCGACCGGTTGGTCGCCGTGCCGCTCTACGGACGTGCCGAGAGCCTCAACCTCTCGACGGCCGCAGCCGTTCTGCTGTACGCCTCTGCCACGGCCCAGCGGGCTGGCACGTCCAGTGGCTAAACCCCGTGGCGGCGTTCGACCATCATTCCTAGACTGTCCCAGGCGCACCGTGAGTCACAATCCATTTCCCGAGGGAGCCATGTCTGGCCCGAATAGCAGCTACGACCCTGTTCAGGTCACACCGTTGAACGCCGAGAGCATCGACGCAATGGTCGCCGAGGCCTTGGCGGCGTTCGCGGCGGCGACCTCGGTAGCCGAGCTCAAGCAGGTTCGCTTGACCCACTCCGGAGAACGCTCACCCATCGCGCTCGCCAACCGGGAGATCGGCGCGTTGCCGCCGCAGGCCCGGAAGGAGGCTGGGGTACGCGTTGGCCGGGCGCGCGGCACGATCAACGAAGCGCTGAAAGCGCGCGAGGACCAGCTAAAGGCAGAGGAGATAGCCCGCATCCTGGGGGAGGAGCGGGTCGATGTAACCCTCCCTGTGCAGACTCAGCCCTTCGGCGCCATCCAACCGATCACAGCATTGATGGACCTGATGGTTGATGTCTTCATCGCGATGGGCTGGGAGGTGGCCGAAGGTCCAGAGCTCGAAGCCGAGTGGATGAACTTCGACGCGCTCAACTTCATCCCCGACCATCCGGCCCGCACCATGCAAGACACGCTGTTCGTCGAGCCAGAAGACGGCGGCATCGTGCTGCGAACCCACACCTCGCCGGTTCAGGTGCGGGCGTTGCTCACCCGTGAGTTGCCCGTCTATGTGATCTGCCCCGGCAGGGTCTATCGATCCGATGAGTACGACGCCACGCATTTGCCGGTCTTCCATCAGATCGAGGGACTAGCGGTCGACAAGGGCCTCACGCTCGGCCACTTACGTGGCACGCTTGATCATTTCGCGCGAGCCATGTTCGGTGAGACACGGACTCGGTTCCGACCCAACTACTTCCCCTTCACCGAGCCGTCGGCCGAAGTCGACCTGGAATGTTTCGTCTGCCACGGCGCATCCGTCGGTGATCCGAGCAATCCCTGTCGTACCTGCAAGAGCGAAGGCTGGATCGAATGGGGCGGCTGCGGCATCGTCAACCCTCGGGTACTCCAGGCCTGCGGTGTCGACACCGACGTCTACTCCGGCTTCGCATTCGGCATGGGCGTGGACCGCACATTGATGTCTCGTAACAGCGCCGAGGACATGCGCGACATGATCGAAGGTGACGTGCGCTTCAGCCGGGCGCTGGTTGGGACAGCGAGATGAGAGCCCCACTCAGTTGGCTCCGTGAGTACGCCGCGCTGCCTGTTGATCTTGACGGCCGCACGGTCGCTGAAGCGCTGATCAGAGCTGGGCTGGAGGTTGAGACTGTCGACCATGTCGGAGCCGATGTCAGCGGTCCGTTGGTGATCGGCAAGGTGTTGGCGTACGAGGTCGAAGTGCATTCCAACGGCAAGTCGATCCGCTGGTGCCAGGTCGACGTTGGTCCTCACAATGACAGTTCCGGTTCGCGCAGTATGGTGTGCGGTGCCCACAACTTCGAGGTTGGCGACTTCGTGGTGATCGCACTCCCCGGCACAGTCTTGCCTGGCGGTTTCGGGATCTCCGCACGCGAGACTTACGGTCACGTCTCCGACGGAATGATCTGCTCGGCGAAGGAGCTGGGTCTGGGCGATGATCACACCGGGATCCTGGTGCTCGACGAGCCAGATCTGGAGGCCGGGAGCGACGCTGCACCGATGCTTCATCTGCGCGAGGAAGTACTCGACATTGCAGTCACTCCGGACCGGGGTTATTGCCTCTCGATCCGCGGCATCGCTCGCGAGTCCGCACAAGCGGCCGGTGTTACCTTCACCGACCCGGTTGATCGTGTCGTGCCCGCTGAAACAACCGACGGCCATCCGGTCGAGTTGCAGTCGACGTCGTGCCCGCTTTTCGTGGCGCTCACCGTTACCGGAATCGATCCCAGTCGTCCCAGTCCGCGCTGGCTCGCTCGCCGGGTCCAGCTAGCTGGGATGCGCTCTATCTCGCTGGCGGTGGACATCACAAACTACGTGATGTTGGAGACCGGCCAGCCCATCCATGCCTACGACGCCGAACTCTTGGATGGTCCCATCGTGGTCCGCAAGGCCGCCGAAGGCGAGAAGTTGACCACCCTCGACGACGTGGTCCGGCCTTTACACCCCGATGATCTGTTGATCACCGATGCCTCCGGCCCCATCGGTCTCGCCGGAGTCATGGGCGGCGCGACCACTGAACTGTCGCTGAGCACTCGCAATGTCGTTATCGAGGCAGCCCACTTCGATGCGATGACTATTGCCCGGACCTCCCGACGCCACAAGCTGTCGTCCGAGGCGTCTCGGCGGTTTGAGCGGGGCGTTGATCCGCAGGCCAGTTATGCAGCCGCGCACCGGGTCGCTGAGCTCCTGGTGGAGCACGCCGGCGGCACGCTGTCACCAGCCGAGACCGTACGGGGCACAGTTCCGGGGCGGCCGAGCAGCACCATTGCCGACACGTTGCCGGCACAGATTCTCGGCACCGATGTTGATCATGCCTCGGTCGTGCGCCTGCTGGAGGCTATCGGCGTGACCGTCAGTGATCACGGAGACAGCCTCACACTCACTCCACCGAGCTGGCGACCCGATTTACGGGATCCGTATGACTATGTCGAAGAGGTCGGCCGGCTGATCGGCTTCGACACTATTGAGCCAATTGTCCCGGCCGCACCTGTCGGTCGTGGGCTAACTCGGAGCCAGCGGGCCAGGCGCGCCATCAATGCGGCGCTCGCCGCTCGGGGATATGTGGAAGTGCTGAGCTTCCCGTTTGCATCGGTTGCCGATCTTGATGCGATGGGGATACCGGCTGATGACCGGCGACGGCGGCTGAACAAGATCGTCAACCCGTTGTCGGAAGCCAGTCCCTATTTGCGCACCTCGCTGTTGCCAGGGCTGTTCGGCGCAGCAGCCCGCAATCTCAGTCGCGGGAACGATGATCTTGCGCTCTTCGAGACAGGTTCGGTGTTCTTCGCCAACGATCCGCTGGTGGCGGCGCCGCGACCGCCGGTGACGCAGCGGCCGTCGGCGGAGGAGCTGGCAGCAATCGATCATGCCCTGGGCCAACAACCTCGACACCTGGGAGCCGTGCTCACCGGTCATTGGTTGCCGGATGGCTGGGAAGGGCGTGGAATCCTGGCGGGCTGGCAACAGGCCATTGCATTCGTGGAAGCAGCTGCCCTTGCCGTCGGTTTGCAACTAGATCGCCGAGCAGCGGAATACGCTCCTTGGCATCCGGGCCGGTGCGCGGAATTCACACTGCCGAGCGGCGATGGGATCGGTTACGCCGGCGAGCTCCACCCAGAGGTCTGTGCGGCATTTGGCCTACCGGCCCGCACCGCCGCCGCGGAAATCAATCTTGACGCATTGATCGCCGCGGCTCCCGCCACCGGTGACATCCCGATGATCTCTGGCTTCCCCGTTGCCAAGGAGGATGTGGCGCTCATTGTCGACGATGACATGCCGGCAGCCCTCGTGGAACGGGCGCTGCGCGCGGGCGCCGGACCGTTGCTGGAGTCGCTTCGGCTCTTCGATATCTACACCGGCCCGCAGGTCGGAAAGGAAAAGAAGTCGCTGGCGTACGCTCTGCGGTTTCGGGCTCCAGATCGCACACTCACCGATGCTGAGGCCGCTGAAGCGCGGGACGCTGCCGTCGCCGCGGCCGCAGAGCGAACGGGAGCCATCCAGCGCACGGTATAGGTCGGCTTGATTGCTCCGCTCGCTGCGCTCGGCTCCGCGCGGATCGCGCCTCGGAGGCCGCTGTCTTCCTCACTCGCTCGCAGCCAGCAATGATTGCGGAATGCCGGTCGTCAGCGAGGCTCGCTGCTCGCTTGTTCGTCCAGACAGCGGTGCGCGATCCGGCGATGAATTCCGAGTCCCACGGAGGTCTAAGCACGAGCGAGGTCCAGTCCAATGGGAAAGGAGTTTGTTGGTGAGTGACAATCCGACTATCGAGACCAGGGTGGATCAGCCCTGCGCGGCGATCCCTGTCACTGTGCGCATGGAGGAGCTGGGCTCGGTCGTCCCCCCACTGACAGGCCGAGTCTTTGAGTGGCTGGCCGCTCGTGGCGTCACTCCAGCGGGCCCACCGTTCTGGCGGTATGTCGTCATCGATATGGAAAATGAGATGGAGCTCGAGACCGGCGTCGCGGTGACGACTCCGGTCGAGGGTGATGGTGAGGTTCGCGCCGGCGTTCTGCCTGCCGGCCGCTACGCCACGGTTGTGCACACAGGTCATCCGGACACCCTGGTGACCGCGACACGTGACCTGCTGGACTGGGCAGACCAGCGCGGCTTGGACTGGGACACTGACGGCAGAACCTGGGGGTGCCGGCTCGAGGAATACCTCAGCGATCCTGCCGAGGTTCCGGACATGGGACAGTGGGAGACCCGTCTGGCATTCCGGCTCCGCGACTAACCGCAGTGGCCTCTAGATCGCTGAGCATGATCAGCAAGCGCACTCAAACCAGATGTGACCGCGCCACCACCTGAGACGCAAAGCTGCATGACTCTGTCCCATATGGCATAATCATGCAAGTGCCTATACGGCTAGCGGTGGCAGGCGCCACGGGTTATGCAGGGGGAGAACTGCTCCGACTGCTGCTTGCCCATCCCCAGGTGGAGATCGGGGCGCTGACTGCGAGCGCCAGTGCGGGAACCCTCCTCGGCCAGCATCATCCACACCTGACTCCGCTGGCGGATCGGTTGGTAGGCGAGACCACTCCAGAGCTGCTGTCCGATCACGACGTGGTGTTCCTCGCGTTGCCACATGGCGCTTCGGGAGAGCTAGCTGCCCAACTGCACGCCGACACCGTGGTCATCGACTGCGGGGCCGACTTTCGGCTTGAGCAGGCTGACGCCTGGCAGCGGTTCTATCAGTCGGCCCATGCAGGAACCTGGCCGTACGGGTTGCCCGAGCTGCCAAGACAGCGGGACAAACTGGCCGGAGCGCGGGCCATCGCGGTTCCTGGGTGCTATCCCACGACGGCAACTCTGGCGTTGTTGCCAGCGATCACTTGTGGCCTGACGACCGCGCGTGATGTTGTGATCGTTGCGGCCAGCGGTCCCTCCGGTGCCGGCCGTTCCTTCAAGCCGCATCTGCTCGGCACCGAGCTCATGGGGTCAGCGAGTGCCTACAGCGTGGGCGGCGTTCATCGTCACATCCCTGAGCTGCTGCAGAACTTTGTGGCATGCGGTGCTTCGGATCCATCGGTGTCGTTCACACCGGTGCTGGTTCCGATGTCTCGCGGGATTTTGGCGACCTGTACGGCTCCGCTCGCCGATCTTGGTATTGCCGAGGATCAAGTCTATGAGGCGTACGCCGAGGCGTACGCCGACGAGCCGTTCGTCCAGCTGCTGCCTGTCGGCCAATGGCCGCAGACCAAATCCGTACTGGGATCGAACGCGGTGCAGGTTCAGGTCGCAGTTGATCATGACGCAGGTCGACTGATTGCCATCGCCGCGCTGGACAACCTGACTAAGGGGACGGCGGGCGCGGCGGTTCAGTGCATGAATTTGGCACTCGGCCTGCCGGAGACCACCGGGCTACCAACCATTGGGGTAGCGCCATGAGCGTCACAACACCTGCTGGCTTCCTTGCCTGCGGGTTGGCGGCGGGTTTGAAGACCAGTGGTGCCAAGGATCTTGCGCTAGTTGTAAATACCGGCCCGGACTATGCGGCTGCCGGTGTCTTTACGACCAACCGTGTCAAGGCAGCGCCAGTCTTGTGGTCAGAGCAGGTCCTGGCCGATGCTCAGCTGCGAGCAGTGATCTTGAACTCTGGTGGGGCAAATGCCTGCACGGGTCCGGAAGGCTTCGCAGATACCCATCGGACGGCTGAGCTGGTCGCCGACGCCCTTCGGCAGGCTCAGGGTGCAGATGGATTGCGTCAGGCTGCAGACATAGCGGCCATTGATGTTGCAGTGTGTTCGACGGGCTTGATTGGCGTGCGGCTGCTGATGGAGAAGCTGACACCAGCTGTTAGCGATCTTGTTCCGCTGCTCAGCTCCGACGGTGGGCAGGCGGCAGCTGAGGCGATCTTGACGACCGATTCCACGACCAAACAGACCAACTTTGCCGATGAGGGTTGGTCCATCGGTGGCATGGCCAAGGGTGCCGGCATGCTTGCACCCGGGCTAGCCACGATGCTGGTTGTGCTGACAACTGACGCCGTTGTTGACAGCGACCAGCTTCGTGATCAACTCGCGGATGCGTGCCGGCAGAGCTTTGAGCGGATAGACAGCGACGGTTGTATGTCGACCAACGACACAGTGATCTTGATGAGCAGTGGCGCCTCTGGCATACGGCCAACGCGTAGGGACTTCCAAGCAGCGCTGGACGAGACCTGTCATGATCTTGCTCTGCAGCTGCTGGCCGACGCCGAGGGAGCGGCGCATACTATTGCGATCCACGTCGACCATGCGTCGTCGGAGTACGACGCGGTACAAGTCGGTCGAGCCATCGCCCGGAGCAATCTCTTCAAGTGCGCTGTCTTCGGACAGGATCCCAACTGGGGACGGGTCCTAGCAGCTATCGGGACGACCACCGCAGAGTTCGAGCCGGATCGCATCGACGTTTCGTTCAACGGCGTACAGGTCTGCCGTGACGGCTCCGTCGGCGAGCCGCGGGACCTGGTCGACCTTAGTAGCCACGATGTTCAGGTCGAGGTCAATCTGCGCAACGGTCGACACTCGGCCACCATCTGGACGAATGATCTTACCTATGACTATGTGAAAGAGAACGCGGAGTACTCCACATGAACTCCTCGGCGCCGCTAGTCGAATCCCGCCCGCTGTCGTTAGTCGAGAAGGCATCGATTCTCACCGAAACCCTGCCGTGGCTGGAGACTTACGCAGGCAAGATCGTGGTGATCAAGTACGGCGGAAATGCCATGATCGACGATGATCTGAAACGGGCGTTCGCCCAAGACATCGTCTTCATGAAACGGTGTGGCGTCCATCCAGTTGTGGTCCACGGTGGCGGGCCGCAAATCTCGACAATGCTGTCCAGGCTTGGCATCACCTCGGAGTTCCGGGGCGGCCTGCGGGTCACCAGCCCGGAGGCCATGGAAGTGGTCCGTATGGTGCTGGTTGGCCAGGTCGGAAGAGATTTAGTCGGATTGATCAACACCCATAGCACCGTGGCTGTCGGCCTTTCGGGCGAGGACGGCGGACTGTTCACCGCTGAGCGCCGCGGCACGGTTGTCGACGGGCAGGAAGTTGATCTTGGTCTGGTCGGGGACGTGGTCTCGGTGCGCACCGAAGCCGTCGAGGGCTTGATCGGCTCAGGCAGCGTACCGGTAGTGGCCGGCATCGCACCCGACGTGAATGGCGTCGTGCACAACGTCAATGCCGACACCGCTGCAGCCGCACTGGCCGTGGCACTCAAGGCCGATCGGCTCGTCGTACTGACTGATGTCGAGGGGCTCTATCGGGACTGGCCGAATAGCAGCGACGTGATCACTGAGCTGTCGGCGACCGAGCTACGGGACTTGATGCCCAAGCTCGAGGCGGGAATGGTGCCGAAAATGGAAGCCTGTATGCGAGCCGTCGAGGGCGGCCTTACCCGAGCCACGGTGGTTGATGGTCGCGTCCCCCATGCGCTGCTTCTAGAGATCTTCACCAATGTCGGAATCGGAACGATGGTGACCCAAGATGGGCTGATCCGGTTGGGCAGCCGGGTGTTTTCTCGCGACGAGGGCATCCCGCCAAGCGAATTTGCCAATGGCGACTTTGGACCAGCACCCGTGGAACCGCCCCAAGGAGCGTCGTCATGACGGCCGATCCAATGACGGTGAGCCGCGAGCTATCCGGCCTGACATCCTCCAGCGCCGTGCTGGACGCCTACGCCGAGTCCGTGATGAATACCTTCGGGATGCCGAAGCGGGTCTTCGTCCGCGGTGAGGGCTGCTATCTGTGGGATGCCGAAGGCCGGAGATACCTGGATCTGCTGTCGGGTCTAGCCGTCAATGTGCTCGGTCATGCCCATCCGACGGTGCTGTCGGCGGTGACCGGCCAGATCGCAACCCTGGGCCACGTCTCGAACTTTTTCGCCACCCCACCGCAGGTTGCCCTTGCCGAGCGGTTGAGCAGTATGACGGGCGCTAAGGAGGCGCGGGTTTTCTTCACCAACTCCGGCACCGAGGCCAACGAGGCCGCATTCAAGATCACCAGGATGACGGGGCGAAGCACGATCATCTCGACCGAGGGCGCATTTCACGGACGATCGATGGGTGCACTGGCCCTGACACACAATCCGAAGTACCGGCTGCCGTTCGAGCCGCTGCCAGGCGAAGTGATCTTCGTGCCCTACGGCGATCCGGAGGCTCTGGCCTCGGTTGTCGACGAGACAGTGGCAGCGGTAGTACTGGAGCCGATTCAGGGCGAAAACGGCGTTGTGGTACCTCCGGCCGGCTATCTCGCCAAGGCCCGCCAGATTTGCGATCAGCACGGAGCCTTGCTCTGGATGGATGAGGTACAGACCGGAATGGGCCGCTGCGGCAGCTGGCTGGTCCACATCGACGAGGGCGTTACCGCGGACATCGTCACTGTAGCCAAAGGGCTGGGAAACGGGTTTCCGGTTGGAGCTTGCATCGCGACCGGCCAAGCCGCACGACTGCTCGGTCCCGGCAGCCACGGCAGCACGTTCGGTGGCAACCCCGTTGCCGCCATCGCCGGGCTTGCTGTGATAGCGGTCATCGAGCGTGACGGTCTTCTCGATCACGCCAAGGCGCTCAATGATCATCTCACCGCAGCGATCATGAAACTGGATCATCCAATGATCACTGGCGTGCGGGGTCGCGGTCTGTTGCAGGCCGTGATCTTGGCCAAGCCCATTGCACCAGCTGTGGTCGATGCAGCGCTTGACGCAGGGTTTGTGATCAACGCGCCGCGACCCGACGTCCTGCGCCTGGCGCCGGCGCTGATCATCAGTGCTGCCGAGCTAGACAGCTTCCTCAGTGTGCTGCCGTCCCTTCTCGACCAAGTTGCCCGGGAGTCCACATGAGACACTTCTTGGTCGACGACGATCTCAGCGCAGCCGAGCAGCTCGACATCCTGGATCTCGCCGACGTTCTCAGGGCAGAGCCCTATCGGCTCCGTCCGTTCGCTGGACCGCGCACGGTCGCGGTATTGTTCGACAAGCCATCGACACGCACCCGGATCTCCTTCGAGACCGCGATTGCCGAACTCGGTGGCCATCCGATGATCATGGACGCCGCGCTGTCCCAACTGGGCCGTGGCGAGTCCATCAGCGATACCGCCCGAGTGCTTGGCCGCCATGTGGCCGCGATCGTCTGGCGTACCTCAGGCCAAGAGCGGTTGCAGGAAATGGCTGACTACGCGGGCGTGCCAGTGATCAATGGGCTCACCGACCAGTACCACCCCTGTCAGGTGCTCGCGGACTTCCAAACGATCCGCCAGCACAAGAAACAGCTAGCTGGACTGATCCTGGCCTATGTCGGGGATGGCGCGAACAACATGGCGCATTCATATCTACTCGGCGGCAGCTTGGCGGGACTGCACGTCCGAATCGGCGCCCCGCCCGGCTTCCAGCCCGACCCCGAAGTTGTCAAGAGAGCGCAGGT
>Ga0307292_10000496_pt1 | contig 13657 bp, 12 predicted proteins | sample ER_DNA_149_FD_194471 | JGI IMG/M metagenome (GOLD analysis project Ga0307292, IMG submission 194471) | Bulk soil microbial communities from the East River watershed near Crested Butte, Colorado, United States - ER_DNA_149 | ecosystem: Environmental > Terrestrial > Soil > Floodplain | place...
GCGAGCACCTCCGCACCGAGGGCTCGATCTACAAGGCGATCCGCGACGAAAAGGTGCTGTCAGACGAGGCCCAGGAGAAGCTCCGCCAGGAGATCGAGAAGTTCGCCCAGACCTTCGCGGTGCAGGAGAAGTCGCTCGTCGGCGCCTCCTAGCAGATGGCCACCGTCCAGGACCTGAAGCGGCGGATCCGCTCCGTCGGCAACACCGAGAAGATCACCAAGGCGTTCGAGCTCGTCGCCTCCGCCCGGCTGCGCCGCGCCGAGGCGCGGATCGAGGCGATGCGGCCCTACGCCGACCGAATGCTCGAGCTGATGGGCGTCACCGCGCGGGCCGCCGGCTCGGTTCGGCTGCCGCTACTCGAGCGCAGGGGGAGCGTCTCGCGGGTCGCGTTGCTGCCGGTGACCGCCGATCGCGGGCTGGCCGGGGCATTCAATGCGCAGGTGCTGCGGCGGGCCTTCGTGCTCGAGCGAGAGCTGCGCGGCGAGGGTGTAGAGGTCAAATGGCTGGTCGCCGGCCGCCGGGGCCGCTCGACCCTCACCTTCCGCGGCTACGACCTGATCCAGGCGTGGCAGGGCTTCAGCGAACGTCCCGACTACGCCGACGCACAAGCGATCGCACGGCGCGCCGGCGAGCTTTACGCGAACGAGGAGGTCGACCGGGTGGTCGCCGTCTACAACCGCTACAAGTCGCCGCTCGTGCAGGAAGTCACGGTGCAGGACCTCCTGCCGATACCCGAGAAGGTCATCGCGGGCGGCGAAGAAGATGCCGCGCAAGCAGCCTTGCGCGGCGACTTCATCTACGAGCCCGAGCCCGAGCAGATCCTCGAGCGGCTCTTGCCCGTCTACGTCGAGACCGAGCTCTACCGCGCGCTGCTCGAGTCCGCGGCCTCGGAGCAGGGCGCACGAATGACGGCGATGCGCAACGCCTCCAGCAACGCCGGCGAGCTGATCGCGAGCCTGACCCTGGCGATGAACCGCGCCCGTCAGGCCGAGATCACGCAGGAGATCCTCGAAGTCGTCGCGGGGGCGGACGCGCTAACCGGCTAACCAAGGCCGGGGGAAAGCGTCTAATCGCCTATAGCCGCGTAATCCCTGCGTAGCTATATTCCGCAGACCTGTGGCGACTGGGCAGAAAGAACGCGAGCTCGTCGGCTCCCAAGCCGGACTCGCGTCTGCGATCGCGGTCGAATCGCACGGTGAGCTCGGCGAGATCGAAGCGGTTCGCGCCCGCGGCTACTGGGAGCAGGTCTGGCGCCGCTTCCGCCGCGACAAGGTTGCGATCATCAGCGGCGGCTTCATCATCTTCCTCCTCTTCGTGGCGATCGCGGGCGGCCCGATTGCCGCCCACTTCCTGGGTCACGGCCCGAACGACCTCAACCTGAGCGCCGGCCTGAGCGGCCTCAGCCAGCTCCCGGTCGGCCCGTTGAGCCACGTCCCGTGCTCGGGATTCGCGGCGCCGCCGAGCGGCTGCGTGGGCCACCCTCAGGGGACCCAGCTCTACATCCTCGGCGCCGACGGGCAGCTCGGCAACGACGAGTTCCTGCGCCTGCTCTACGGCGCGCGGGTTTCGCTCGAGGTCGCCGTCCTGTCGACGATCGGGATCATGCTGATCGGCATCCTCCTCGGCACAATCGCGGGCTACTACCGCGGCTGGATCGACACCGCGATCTCCCGCGTGATCGAACTGACGATGGTCTTCCCGGCGCTGCTCTTCATCATCGCTCTGAGCGCGACGGTGGGGCCGCGGTTGAACCACATCACCTTCGGGATCTTCGCCCAGGGGGTGGTCACGCTCGTGCTCGTCTTCAGCCTCCTCGGCTGGTTCTACCCGGCGCGGATCATGCGGGCGCAGGTGCTCTCCCTGCGCGAGAAGGAGTTCGTCGAGGCCGCGCGCATGATCGGCGCCAGCGACGCCCGGATCATGCGCTCGCACGTCATGCCCCACCTCGTCGCGCCGATCATCGTCTACTCCACCCTGTCGATGGCGTCGTTCATCATCCTGGAAGCGAGCCTCTCCTTCCTCGGCCTGGGGATCGACTCGCGCGTTCCGAGCTGGGGCAACCTGCTCTCGACGGGGCCGGAGTACTACCTGACCCAGCCGTGGCTCATGGTCTGGCCGGGCCTTGCCATTCTGTTCACGACCCTTGCGTTCAACCTCCTCGGCGACGGGCTCCGCGACGCGTTCGACCCACGCTCAGCTCGCTGAGAAACGCAGTCGTCGAGCGGAACCGGGTTAAAGCGGGCCGCACGGGCTAAGCCCGCGCGGCCTCCAGGCGGCGCCGCCGAGTCGGCGCCTTCGGACCCGCGCTCCGCGCGCTGAGAAACCCGGTCGACGAGCGGCATCGGGATGAGACGGCCGCCCGGGCTAAGCACGCGCGGCCTCCAGGCGGCGCCGCCAGTAGGCGCCTTCGAACCCGCGCTCAGCGCACTAGAAAACCTTTTCCGCGCGCTAACCAAACCTAGGCCCGAACGTCAAACAAATCGTGCAGATCTTCTGCGACCGGTCTATTGTCCCGGCCTGTTTACAGCGGAAAGGAGTCAGATGTATAAGCGACTAACGCTCTCGCTCGGCATGCTGGCGGTGGGAGCGGCGATGTTGGCGGCTTCAGGCATCGCGAGCACAGGGAGCGCTCACAAGCAGAGCGCGTCTTCCGGCTCGGTTGCCAAAAAGGGTGGCATTCTCAAGGCCTCCCTGACTGTCGGCATCGAAAACATCGATCCGCAGCGCTCGTACTACGTCCCAGAGTCGCAGTACGAATGGCTGACGCAGCGGCCGCTGCTCAACTTCGCCCACGCGGAGGGCGCTCGCGGCTATCGCCTCCTCAACGAAGGTGCAAAGAGCTACACCGTCTCGAGGGACGGGCGTACGTACACCTTCCACATTCGGGCGGGCATGCGGTTCAGCAACGGCCAGCCGGTCACGGCGGCGAACTACAAGCACGCGCTCATGCGCATTCTCAATCCGGCCGTGGGCTCGCCGATCGCTTCGTTCCTGACCGACCCGTCCTCGGTAAACATCGTCGGCGCGATTGCGTACAACACGACCGGCAAGGGCTCGGTCGGTGGTATCCGGACGACGGGCAAGTACACCCTCATCATCAAGCTGATCAAGGCGAACGCTCTGCTTCCGACCCTGATGGCGATGATCGAGACGGGTGCGACGCCGCTCAGCTTCCCGATGAAGCCGATCACCTCGCCGAAGAGCGTGGTCTCGGCGGGTGCCTACTACGTCTCGAGCTATACGCCCGACCGGTCAATCTCGGTCCGTCGGAACAAGTTCTACAAGCCGCTCGGGGCTGTGCCCTATCCGGCCAACTTGAACGGGTTCGATTACACGATCGGCACCCAGCAGGACCAGGCCCTGCTGCTCGTGAAGAAGGGGCAGCTCGACTGGCCGGCTGACGGTCTCTCGCCGAGCGCTTGGGGCCCGCTGTTCGCGCAGTACGGCACCAAGGGTCGTGCCCGAGCGTTCGCCTCGTCGATCGTCGACTACGGGGTAATGAACACCTCGAAGGGCGTCTTCACGAATCTCAATGCCCGCAAGGCAGTTGAGTACGGCATCAACCGCAAGTCGGTCGTCAAGATCCGCGGCCCGCGGGCGGGCTTCCCGCAGTGCTCGATGCTGACGCCTGCGATCCCCGGATACAAGAAATGCAACTTGTACCCGCTGAACAAGCAGGATCTGAGCAAGGCGAGGTCTTTGGCTAGTGGCCACACGGGACACATCAATTACTGGTACTCGACCACGCCGACGAACACGTTGGTCCAGCGGCTGGTTTCATCCCAGCTCAACGCCATCGGCTTCAACAACATCGATTACAAGCCATTCGCGAGCGGTCTCTTCACTGCCCTGGGGAAGAAGGGCAACGACTACGACTTCGCGATCATCGGCTGGCAGGCGGACTTCCCGGATCCGTACGACTACATCAACAAGCTGCTCTGCGGCTGCACGATCCAGGACGTCCAGAACAACAACGTGTCCTACTTCACCAACAAGACGGCTGACAACCTGATGCAGAAGGCTGCGCAGCTGCGCGGGACGAAGCGCTTCTCGACGTACGGCAACCTCGACCTCCAGATCCAGAAGACGTGGGCGCCGACGGCTCCGCTCGACAACCGCAATGACCGTAACTTCTTCTCGGCACGTGTCGACACGAATACGATCGCCACGTCGCCGGTCTACGAGATCGACCTCGGGAAGATGGCTCTTAAGTAAGAGCGTCTTTTCCGAAGAAGCAATGACAGCAAGGCGCCGATCCGAGATCCGGATCGGCGCCTTGCGTTGTATAAGCTCTTCGTCCACGGTGGGGGTGCGATGCTCCGGTACCTGATAAGGCGAATTCTCTGGGCAATCGTCTTATTCGTCGTCGTCACGCTCGTGACGTACGTGATCTTCTTCCTAGTGCCGAACGACCTCGCTGCGAAAGTGGCCGGCCAGGGTTCGAGCCAGGAGCAGCGGGCGCGGGCAATCCACCACCTCGGGCTCGACCGCCCCGTCTACGTGCAGTACGGCAAGTTCATGTGGCAGCTGATCAAGCCTGTGCCCGTGCGCGTCGGCGGCGTGCCCGTGTTCATCCGACCGAATGGAAACCTGGGGTACTCCTACGTCCGCGCGAGCTCGGTCAACAGCCTGGTCAAGTCGGCGGCGCCGGTGACAGGCTCGCTCGTCTTCGGCGGCGTGATCGTCTGGCTGCTGATGGCGCTGCCGATCGGGATCCTTTCCGCGTTGCGGCCCCGCTCGGTCTTAGACAGAACCTCGATGACGTTCGTCCTGATCGGGATCTCGGCTCACCCGATCTGGATTGGGCTGATCTTCGCCTACATCTTCGGGTTCAGGCTCGGCTGGTTCCCGATCTCCGGATACTGCAACTTCTTCAACGCTGCGGGTGGCTGCGGCGGGCCGGCCCAGTGGGCGTACCACTTGGTGCTGCCCTGGCTCACCTATGCGATCCTCTTCGCCGCGCTCTATGCGCGGATGGTCCGTGCAAACGTGATGGAGGCGCTGACAGAGGACTACGTGCGCACGGCGCGGGCGAAGGGCGCGCCGGAGTCGCGCGTCCTGCGCTCGCACGTCCTCCGTAACGCGCTGCTGCCGGTCGTGACGATGCTCGGGATGGACATCGGCATCGGGCTCGGCGGTGCAATCTTCACGGAGACGATCTACAACCTCCCAGGGCTCGGAAAGCTGCTCTTGCGAGCGATCGGCGAGAGCGACCTGCCGATCGTCATGGGCGTTGTCGTCTTCGCTACCTTCGCGATCATCGTCTTCAACCTGCTGATCGACCTTGTCTACGCCTGGGTCGATCCGAGGATCCGGCTGAGCTGATGGCGCTCGCGCGGCACCGAAGGGGGGCGTAATAGCTCTCCTCGAAGTCAACGATCTGAAGACGTACTTTCAGACGGACGACGGGATCGTCAAGGCTGTCGACGGGGTCAGCTTCAGCGTCGAAAAGGGCAAGACGCTCGGAATCGTGGGCGAGTCCGGCTCTGGCAAGAGCGTCACCTGCCTCACGATCATGGGCCTCAACGCAAAGAAGAACACGATCACGAGCGGGGAGGCCCTCTTCAACGGCGAGAACCTGCTGACGGCGGGGTCACGCCGGCTGCGGGAGATCCGCGGGAACGACATCGCGATGATCTTCCAGGACCCGATGACGTCGCTGAACCCGGTCCACTCGATCGGCGCTCAGCTCGTCGAGGCGGTTCAACTCCACCAAGACGTCTCGAAGAAGGGTGCGCGCGCTCGGGCAGTCGAGCTGCTGAAGGCCGTCGGCATCCCACGCGCCGAGCGACGGATGGACGACTATCCCCACCAGTTTTCCGGCGGCATGCGGCAGCGCGTGATGATCGCGATGGCGCTCGTCAACGACCCGGATCTCCTCATCGCCGACGAGCCGACGACGGCGCTCGACGTGACGACGCAGGCGCAGATCATGAACTTGATCAAGACCCTGCAAGACGAGTTCGGCAGCGCGATCATCGTGATCACCCACGATCTGGGCGTGGTCGCCGAGGGGGCCGACGACGTGCTCGTCATGTACGCGGCTGAGGTCGCAGAGCAAGCGCCCGTCGAGAAGCTCTTCAACCGGCCGTTCCATCCCTACACCTGGGGCCTGCTCGGGTCGCTCCCACGTCTCGATGTCGAGGTCGAGCGGCTCGTGCAGATTCCCGGGCAGCCGCCGTCGCTCCTGCGGCCGCCGAGTGGCTGCCGCTTCCACCCGCGCTGCCCCTACGTGATGGATAAGTGCAAGCAGATCGATCCTCCACTGGCGCCCATCTCTGACGACCCGGCGCACCTGCAGGCGTGTCACTTGGACGAGGAGACCAAAGACCGAGAGGCCAAGAAGCTGCTCGAATCGACCATGGCCCAGGCAAGCTAGGACTGTGACGGATCTCTGATGGCCGAGGACCTGCTCGTCGTCGAAGACGTCAAGAAGCACTTCCCCGTCACCCGCGGGATCATCTTCCAGAAGCAGGTCGGAGCCGTGAAGGCGGTCGACGGCGTCAGCTTCACGGTCAAGTCCGGAGAGACGCTGGGGATCGTCGGCGAGTCCGGGTGCGGGAAGTCGACGCTCGCCCGCTGCATCATGCGTCTGTTCGACATGACCGATGGGCAGATCATCTTCGACGGACGCGACATCACCAAGCTCTCGCGCACGAACATGAGGCCGATCCGGAGAGAGATGATGATGATCTTCCAGGATCCTTATGCGTCGCTGAACCCGCGCAAGCGCGTCGGCCAGATCGTCGGCGAGGCGCTCGAGATCCACAAGCTCGGGTCGGCCACGGAAACCAAGCGGCGGGTGCAGGAGTTGCTCGAGGTGGTCGGGCTCAACCCCGAGCACTACAACCGTTTCCCGCACGAGTTCTCCGGCGGCCAGCGCCAGCGGATCGGCGTCGCACGCGCGCTCGCGATCAACCCGAAGCTGATCGTCTGTGACGAGCCCGTCTCGGCGCTCGACGTCTCGGTGCAGGCGCAGATTCTCAACCTGCTCGAGGACCTGCAACAGGACTTCGGACTGACCTACATCTTCATTGCGCACGATCTGAACGTCGTCCGCCACATCTCCGACCGCGTTCTCGTCATGTACCTCGGTAAGGTCGTCGAGCTGGCCCCCAAGCTCGGGCTGTACGAGCAGCCGAAGCACCCTTACACGGGCGCGCTGCTCTCGGCGGTGCCGATTGCCGATCCCGAGCGCGGCCGGGCGCGCCAGCCCATCGTCCTCGAGGGCGACGTGCCGAGCCCGCTGAATCCCCCGAGCGCGTGCAACTTCCATCCGCGCTGCCCTCGTTTCCAGGCAGGGCACTGCGACGTGGTCGACCCGCCGCTCTATCCGTTCGGGGACGGCCACGTCGCCGCTTGCCACTACCCGCTCGAGCGCTGGCCGCTGAGCGCGGACGAGTTCAGGAAGCCGGCCGCGGGCCACCCCCCGGCTGAAGCCTCGGCTGTTTCGTAAGGCACACTAAATGTGGATTCCGGCGCTGCGGCGGTTCGCTCTGCTGGTCGTCGCCGTCGGGGGTGGCACCGTTGTGGTGTCGCTCGTGCTCGGGCTACTGCTCGGCGCTTCGCTGTCGCGCTCGATCGCGCTCGGTTACTACCTGGTTGGGTCCTTTCTGCTCCTGGCGGGCTTCTTCTTCGGCAATCGGGGGCCGGTCCGTCCCCGCGGCGCCGACGATCACGGCGACTTCTTTATGCGTCCGCGCGGGCGTCGGGTTCGCTGGGCGACGAGGGAAGAGAACGAGGAGGCGATTAACTCCTCGGCGCTCTTCGTCGCGCTCGGCCTGCTTCTCATCTTTCTCGGCCTCTTATCCGATAACCGGCATGCACTGTTCTAACGGGTTTCAAGAGGGACTCTAAGACTTAGCCAAGAATTCGCCCGAAAGTGCCTAACCGCTGTCGGTAGTTTTCGTCACACTCAGTAATGGTGAGAGCACGTTCTCAAGAATGTGAACGCATGTGCTCGTCGATCTCGGCCGCGCTCGACGGCGAATTGTCCGAGTTCGAATTGCTGCTCCTGCGCGCGCACCTCGCCGGGTGCGATACGTGCAGGGAGTTCGAGGTTTCCGCCCAGCTCTCCACCACCGCGTTACGCGCGGCTCCACTCGAGCAGCTGACCCGGCCGCTTGCACTTCCGTCCAAGCGGAGGCGCGCTGTCGGGTTGCGGGTGCCCAGCGCGGCCGCCGCCGCGATCTTGATGGTGGCCTTCGGCGGAGTGTTCGAGTCGCTTCACGGCGGCGCCGCCAGGCCGTCGTCGGTCGCGTTTGACAACCGCGCGGACGCCCAAGCGATCGCGAAACGCCAGAAGCAGGCGAACTTCCAGCAGCTGCTGATCAGGCGCGCCCTGTTCGAGTCGAACCAGCTTCCGCGGCATCCGGGCTTCCAGCCCTGAGCGCAGCCTTCGGGCGTAACGCTTTCATCTGCAGCGTTACGGATATCTTGAAGTCTCGTGATGCCTTCCCTCATCACCTCGTACGTCTGAAGCTTGGATCACGCCGACCGGGTGTCGGCAATGCTGAAGGCGTCCGACGCGTCAACCTTGCCCGACCGGCCAAATTGGGCCTTGGGTAAACTGCGGGCGCTGGTGGGGCGCCTCCGAGGTTGCCCGGTTCCGACCCTCGAGGAGACGCATGCCTGAACAGAACGTCGGCAAGGTGATCGAGATCAGAGGCGTCGTCATCGACGCCGCTTTCACCGACAACCTGCCTGAAATCAACACGGCCCTGGAGATCGCGATGCCGTCGGACGACGGCTCGGATCGCGTGTTGATCGCCGAGGTGCAGCAGCATCTGGGCGACGACCGGGTCCGTGCGGTCGCGATGGATTCGACGGACGGGATCCCGCGCGGGGTCGACGTGATCGACACCGGCGCGCCGATCTCGGTGCCGGTGGGCAAGCCGACGCTCGGCCGCATCTTCAACGTCCTCGGCGAGCCGATCGACTCGGACGAGCCGGTCGAGGCCGGCGAGCGGTGGCCGATTCACCGAGACCCGCCGACCTTCGAGGATCTCCAGCCGACGACCGAGGTTTTCGAGACCGGCCTGAAGGTGGTCGACCTGATCGCGCCGTTCATCAGGGGCGGCAAGGTCGGGCTCTTCGGCGGCGCCGGACTCGGCAAGACGGTTCTGATCCAGGAGCTGATCCGCAGCGTCGCGCGTGAGCACCAGGGCAACTCGGTCTTCGCCGGCGTCGGCGAGCGGACCCGCGAGGGCAACGACCTTTACCTGGAGATGCAGGAGTCCGGCGTCCTCAAGGACACGGCGCTCGTCTTCGGGCAGATGAACGAGCCGCCCGGCGCGCGCCTCCGGGTCGGCCTGACCGGGCTGACGATGGCGGAGTACTTCCGCGACCAGGGCGGCGACGTGCTGCTCTTCATTGACAACATCTTCCGCTTCGTCCAGGCGGGTTCCGAGGTTTCGGCGCTGCTCGGGCGGATGCCAAGTGCGGTCGGCTACCAGCCGACGCTCGCGACCGAGATGGGTCAGCTCCAGGAGCGCATCACCTCGACGCGGGCCGGCTCGATCACGTCGGTGCAGGCGATCTACGTGCCTGCAGACGACCTCACCGACCCGGCGCCGGCCAACACCTTCGCTCACCTCGACGCGTTCATCACACTCGACCGGTCGATCTCGGAGAAGGGCATCTATCCGGCCATCGATCCACTCGGTTCGAGCTCCCGCGCGCTCGCGCCCGGGATCGTCTCCGCCGAGCACTACGAGACGACCACCAGGGTCCAGGAGGTGCTCCAGCGCTACAAGGAGCTGCAAGACATCATCGCGATCCTCGGCATCGACGAGCTCTCGGACGAGGACCGGCTCGTCGTCCAGCGAGCGCGAAAGATCGAGCGCTTCCTCTCGCAGCCGATGTACGTCGCCGAGGTGTTCACGGGCCAGCCGGGCAGGTACGTCAAGCTCGAGGACACGATCCGCGGCTTCACCGAGATCCTCGACGGCAAGCACGACGAGCTGCCGGAGCAGGCCTTCTACATGGTCGGCACGATCGAGGACGCCGTGGCGAAGGCGCGCGAACAGGGTGGCGAGCCGGAGCAGGCGGCCGAGGTGGAGGAAGCGCAAGCCGAAGAGGAATCCAAGGAAGCCGAAGAGACCGAAGCGGTCCCCGCGTAGCTCGTTAAGTGGCAAACGAACGCCACACGTTCTCGCTCTCGTTGACGACCCCCGACGGGCCGGTCTTCGACGACGAGGCCGAGATGGTGATCGTCCCGGGCGCAGCCGGAGAGATCGGCGTGCTCGCGCGGCACGCCCCGCTGATTGCGCTGCTCCAGGCCGGCTCGACCCGCGTGTACACGAACCGGGAGGCGGAGGAAGTGCAGGAGTTCGCCACCGGTCCCGGCTTCTTCACGGTCGAGCAGGACCGCGCCCTGGCGCTCGTCGACACGGCCGTCAACGTCCGCGAGATCGACCCGGCGGCCGCCCAGGAGCAGCTCGAGGAAGCGAAGGCGGAGCTCGAACGCGTCGAGCGCGGCGAGTCGGAGGCAGACCGCTGGCAGCTCGAGCAGCGGATCAAGGCCGCCGAGAACCAGCTGGCCGCCTCAGGCCGTTAATCGCGAAAAATGCTGCGCATTTTCCGCGAAACTGGTTTGTCCCCACGCTTCGCTCGGGAGACCCCATGAAAGCCTTTGTTCCCGGCATCTATCCCCGGTCCGAGCGACTCGTCCAGGCGACGCGAGACCTCGACCGGGGGCGCACGTCGCAGGAGGCCGTGGACGAGCAGGTCGAACGCGACCTCGCGGAGCTCATCTCGGTTCAGCAGCAGGCGGGCCTCGACCTGCTGACCGACGGGATGCTGCGCTGGCAGGACCTCTTCCGGCCGATGCTCGAGGCGACCGAGGGTCTGGAGACCGGCGCGCTGACGCGCTTCCTCGACACGAACACCTTCTATCGTGCGCCGCACGCGACGACCGCGGCGCCGAAGCTCCCCGCCCCGCTCGGCGAGCGTGACATCGCTCCCTTGCCAGGCCCTCGCCTGGTGACGCTGCCATCGCCTTTCGCGTTCTCGCAGGGCACGGGAATTCCGGCTCTGACGATCGCCGAGAACGTCTTCAAGCCTGCGCTGGAGGGGGTCGACGCCGAGCTCGTCGTGCTGGTTGAGCCCTTCTTCGGCCGCGCGGAAGACGCCGCGCCAAGCGACCTCGAAGAGCCGCTCGCCGCACTTTCAGGCGGGCCGAAGCTCGCCTTGCAGCTGACCTTCTGCGACGCTCGTAAGCCGCTCGAGCAGGGCCTCGGCGAGCTGCCTGTCGATGCGATCGGGATCGACTTCTACGGGACGCATCTCTCGGACGTCCCGAAGGGCTTCGACAAGCTCCTGCTGGCGGGCGTCATCGATGCCCGCAGCTCCACGCTCGAGGATTCGCGTGAGATCGCTTCCTTCGCCGAGCGGCTGCACAACGAGCGCGAAGTCGAGCAGGTCGCCCTTGTCCCCAACGGCGATCTCCAGTTCGTCTCGGAGCGGATCGCTCGCGAGAAGCTGCTTCGACTCGGCGCGGCCAAGACGGCTACCGTGGAGGCGGCCGCATGACAGCTCTTCACTTGCTTCGTTACGACTTGCAATTCCACGACCCGGGTTCAGCGGCCGTGCCGCGCAGGTCGGCACGGCCTCTTAATCGGCATCGCGAGCGACGCCTCGGATGAAGCTGTTGACCCACGAGATCGGATCGCTGGCCAAACCGCCGTGGCTCGTCAAGACCTCCGCGGGCACGCCGCTCGACGCGAGCGACGTCGAGCACGCGCGCATCTGGGGCGAGAAGGTGGGCGTCGACGGCTACGAGGAGCTCGTCGAGACCCTGGAGCGCGGCAATCCCGACAAGGCCGAGCTCGGCCGCTGGGCGAGCCGCTACGCGCTCCGTCTGCTCGAGAGCGCCGGGATCGAGGTCGTCTACGACGGTGAGCAGCAACGCACCGAGATGTACGCCTGGGCCGTCGACCACTCGGATGGCTTCGAGCCACGCGGCACCGTGCGGAGCTTCGACAACAAGTACTACTCGAAGTCGGCCGTGACCACGGAGCCGTCGCTGCGCGAGCCGTACCACAACGACGAGTTCGCGTTCCTTCAGTCGGTCGCGAACCATGATCTGAAGATCCCGGTCACCGGCGCCTACACGATCGCCGTCTGGTCGTACGACGAGCACTTCGGGCCTCAGAGCGGGCGCATCGGCGCCGGACATGGCCGCAACGAAGAGCTCGCGGCCCGTAGGGAGTTCGCGAACGACCTGGCCCGGAACGTGATCAGGCCGAACCTCGAGTCGTTGATCGAGCTCGGGGCCAAGTGGATCCAGATCGACGAGCCGGGTGCGTCGACCGAGGCGGACGAGCTCGACATCTTCGTCGAGAGCTTCAATGAGAGCGTCGAGGGGCTCGACTGCTTCTTCTCGACCCACCTCTGCTTCTCGGACTACGACCTCTTCTTCCCGGCAATCGAGCAGATGCACGGCTGCAAGCAGTTCTGCGTCGGGTTCGCCAACTACGACAGCCGAGAGCTCGGCACGTCGGGGTCCGACCGGCCGGGCTACGAGGTGATCTCGAAGTTCCGCGACCTGCCGTACGAGCCGATCCTGGGCCTCGGCGTTCTCGACATCCACACTGACTTCGTCGAGTCGCCCGAGCTCGTTCGCGACCGAATTCTCTATGCGACAGAGGTCTTCGGGGATCCCGAGCGAATCCACGTTTGTCCCGACTGCGGTCTCCGGACCCGTAGCTGGGAGGTGGCGTACGAGAAGCTCAGGAACATGGTCGAAGGAACGAAACTCGCCGAGGAGGCGCTCTCGACGGCAGGAGCAACGACATAGGAGGGCGTGGCAACACGCAGTCTGTGCCGTCGGGCCGCGCTGCTCGCCCCGAGGCTGCGTCCTCAGTCGCGCCAATAGCTTCCTGCTATTGACGCTCCCTGCGTCCTTGCCTCAGAACGACCATCGCACCCCGACGACGAGCGGCGTGTCACCACGCCCTCCCGCCGGAGCCGTGGTTATCCTGCGGCAGCGGTGGGCGCCTTCGGGGCGCCTTTGCATATCTGAACACCAATGAGAACGACCCTGAAAAGAGGAATCGGGCGCGGGGCGGACCTGAATGGCAACGGCCACGCGGTTCTGCCTCCCGGCGTGCAGAAGCCGATCGCGCTCTACCGGCAGCCCCCGCGGGTAGGCCGGAGCATCGGCCGGCGACTGGCCGGTTTCTTCTTCTGGCTCCTCGTGCTCGTGGCGATGGTCGCGGGCGGGGCAGCGGGTGGCCTCTACCTCTACGGGCACGACTTCGCATCCGCGACGGCGCCGCACTCAAAGGCGCTGAAACGCGCCGCGAAGCGGCTCGACTACGCCGCTCCCGGCAAGCCCGCGATCGCGCTGGTCCTCGGGACCGACCACCGCTACATCGACGGCAAGGCTCCGGGCCGCTCCGACACGATGATGCTGATCCGGACCGACCCGGCGACCCACAGCGTTACGTTGCTCTCGTTCCCCCGAGACATGAGGGTGGCGATTTATTGTCCGGGCCGCGCCATCTGGTACGACAAGATCAACGCCGCCTACCCGACCTGCGGCCCGCTGGGGTCGCTCGAGACGATCAAGCACCTGACGAACGTCCCGATCAACTACCTGATCAGCGTCAACTTCCTTGGCTTCATCCAGGTCGTAGACAAGCTCGGAGGCGTC
>Ga0307292_10000513_pt1 | contig 13382 bp, 11 predicted proteins | sample ER_DNA_149_FD_194471 | JGI IMG/M metagenome (GOLD analysis project Ga0307292, IMG submission 194471) | Bulk soil microbial communities from the East River watershed near Crested Butte, Colorado, United States - ER_DNA_149 | ecosystem: Environmental > Terrestrial > Soil > Floodplain | place...
TGAATGCGAAGTTGAGCCCGACAAACCCGGCATCGCGAAACGCGGTGAAGTCGGTGTTCTGCATGCCGGCCTGGTACAGCGCCGCCATCGCGGAGTCACCGATCGGGTAGGGCGCCGAAGCCGCGAATTCCTTGATCAACTCCGCATTTCCCGACGAGGTCTCGAACAACACCGACGGGCCGGCGTTACCGGTGGCCTCCCAATTCAGCACGACACCGCCCTGGGCTCCGCGCGGGTGTTCGGCGACGAACGATGAAGCGCCGAGCAGCCCTGCTTCCTCCCCGTCGGTGAAGATCATGACGATGTCGTTGCGCAGCGGCTCACCGCTGGCGAGCGCGCGTGCCGTCTCCAGCATGGCCGCGACTGAGGACTTGTCGTCGGACGCGCCAGGGCTGCCGAAGGTGGTGTCGTAATGGGCAGCCAGTAGGACCTGCCCGGTCGAGTCGTATCCCGGCCACGTAGCGACCACGTTCTGCACCCGACCCGCGACGGTGGTGCTGTGGAAGGTCCGACTGCCGACACCCGTGTGCATCTCCACGCTGAACCCGGCAGCGGACAGGGCGACTGCGATGTGATCGCGAACTGCATCACTGCCAGTGCTGCCAATGGGTGTCGGCTCTGGACCGGCGATCTGCTGCAGGTCGGCGTACGCACGTTGGGCGCTGAACCCCGGTGCCGGCGCGGACGCCGGCACCGGGGTTGGCGGCCTCTCCAGCATCCAGCTCAGCACGAGGATTGCCCCCAGCGCCAAGAGCCCAACTATGGCGGCTATCCGTCCCTGGCGAATCTCTTTGCCCACGCAAGCACCGCCCACCCTTATCGGTAGCTGGCCAGGTTAACGCGCCTCGCCACCGCCCCCGTCGTAGACGAAATCACGGTCCAGCTCGCGGTTGGAAGTGCAAGCGCCCCACAAAGTTCGCTGGCTGTGCCCGTCATGGTGCACGATGAAATGCTTAGCGGTTCGACTGTGAGGAGCAGGTGGATGCGCTACCTTGCGCTCGCTCTCGACTACGACGGCACGGCAGCGAGTGACGGCAAGCTCTCCGACGCGGCTTCATCGGCGATCGAGCGTTTGCGCACTTCGGGACGGCGCGTCGTATTGGTAACTGGCCGGCGCGTAGGTGACCTGCTACAGGTTCTCCCGAGAAGCACATTGTTCGATCTGATCGTCGCGGAGAACGGCGCCGTCATCTATGACCCACAGAGTCGCGAGGAGATCCCGCTCGCAGCTCCTCTACCCGCACGATTTGCAGAACGATTGCGTGAACGCGGTGTTGCCCCATTAGAAGAGGGTGCTGTGGTGGTCGCGACCCACGACCCGCACGGCGGAGTCATGCTAGAAGTGATCCGCGAGCTTGGACTTGAGATCCATGTGATCTTCAATCGCGGTGCAGTCATGGCGCTACCGCCCGGAATCAACAAAGCGACCGGACTTGACGTCGCAGTGCGCAGATTCGGAATGTCCCGACACGAAGTCGTCGGAATCGGTGATGGCGAGAACGACCATTCGCTACTCGAATACTGCGAGTGCGGAGTGGCGTCGCGAATGCAGTCGATTCGCTCAAGGAGATCGCCGCATTCGTTACGCGCGGAGCCAACGGCACTGGCGTTTCCGAGTTGGTCGATGAGCTCATCGAAAACGACCTTGTCCGCATGGAAGGGAAGCTGGAGCGTCATCTGGTGTTGATGGGGAAGCGGCCGGACGGAGCTGAGGTGCGCATCCCACCGTATGGGCGGAACCTGCTCATCGCCGGCCCGTCAGGGACTGCCAAATCGACCATGACGGCCGGTCTGATAGAGCGGCTGATCGACAAGGCGTACCAGGTGTGCATTATCGATCCGGAGGGTGACTACAGCACGCTTCAGGCGCTGGTATGTCTCGGCAACCAGCAGCACGCACCAACTGTCAACGAGGTCCTAGCCATTTTGGAGGATTCCACCATCAACCTGAACGTGAATCTACTGGGTCTGCCACTGGAGGATCGGCCGTTCTTTCTAGCACAGCTCATACCGGGTCTGCAGGCACTGCGCGCACGCACCGGCCGACCGCACTGGATTGTCCTGGATGAGGCGCACCACATGTTGCCCCAAACCTGGGGCCATGTGTCATCGACGCTTCCCCGCAAGGTGGGCGAGACGATCCTGGTCACCGTTCACCCGGATCATCTTGCGCCTGCGGTGCTGGCGCCGATCGACGTGGTGTTTGCGATCGGGCCATCACCTGAGGAGACGCTCAAGCGATTTGCCGGCGCGGCGGCCCAACATTTTGCCTGGCCAGAAGGCCTGGCGTATGCACCTGCCAGTCTGGTTGCGTGGTTCGTCGGCGATGACCAGCTACCTTTTTCGATGCAGGCTCAACCCGCACGTGCGGAGCGCATTCGCCACCATCGCAAGTACGCTGAGGGCGACTTGCGATGGCACAGCTTCTACTTTCGCGGACCGGACGACCGGCACAATTTGAAAGCCCAGAACCTCGAGGTCTTCGCCCAGATTGCCGAGGGTATCAGTGAGTCGACATGGATGTTCCACCTGCGTCGCAGCGACTATTCGCGCTGGTTCCGGGACGCGATCCGAGACAGCTATCTCGCCGACCAGGCGGAGCGCATCGAGCGGCGCATGGATCTCACATCGTCCGAGACGCGAGTACTCATCCTTGAGCTCATTCGTGCTCGCTATACCTTGCCCGAATGACTGACAAAGTGCCACTTACCAAAGGTCGAGGCTAGGGCGCCGTCAACGTCTCAGCCGTGCCGGAACCGAAGTAGATGACTGCATGTGCGCCATGGGGGAGTATCAGCCGGCCCAAACGGCGGCTATCCGCCGGGGCACAAGGCACTGTGATAAGCGCCTCGCCCTTATCCAGCCCCTCCTCGTAAACGTCGAGGATGTTCCGGTCGTAGCCACGAGTCTGCAGCCAGCGGACGCCCCGCGTGGCGAAACCGTGTTCCGCGCCGGTTGGATCAAGAATGTCGGCACCCTCCTCGCCGTGCAAAACGCGTACGGCCGAAATGTCGACGTTGGAAGTCTGCAAATCCTTGATTGCGGCGTTGGCGGCTTGCTTGTCGGGCAGGAGTGCTGCCAGCTCGTTGACGGGTCGATGGCGGAACTCATCAACATTGGTCATTGGGCCCTCGGTCATGTCTTCTCCTCCATCGGCCGTCGGTTCCAAGACACTCTAGGCCGGCGCAAATCTCATCAGAGCGGTGATTCCACCGGCTATCCCAGGGATTTCATCGGTGCCGCTGCCCTGGCGTTTGACTACTGCAATCGTGTTGGTGAGCGGCGGAGCGAGCGGGCGACCAGCTTCCGGAGCTCGTTGAACCAGAGCACTACGCTGGCCATCGCGATGCAGACGAGCCACTGGTCCCAGCTCAGCGGCACGGTGCCGAAGGCTGTGTTGAGGAATCCGATGTGGACTACCGCGATCTGGAGGACGACCGACAGCGCAATGGCGCCCCACAGCCACCGATTGACAAACAAATGGCGGAAGGCGCTCAAGGTCTCGGAGCGCGCGTTGAAGCAGTTGAACAGCTGACAAAAGACCAGCACGGTGAACGCAGCGGTGCGGGCGCGCTCCAGTTCCTGGGTCCCTTCAACCAGCCCGCCGGGTAGATACATGTCGATGGTCAATAGCGTCACCATCGCCATGACTGCGCCGATCTCCAGCACCCCGGCCCACATCCGCGTGTCGATCACCCGCTCGGTCAGCTTCCGCGGCGGCCGCGCCATGACGTCCTCGGTCTCCGGATCGACACCCATCGCCAGGGCTGGGCCGGAGTCGGTGATCAGGTTGATCCAAAGGATCTGAGTCGCGAGCAGCGGTAGCACCACCGCTTCGCCGGTGCCGGTCAGTCCGATCACGCCGGCGAAGACCACGCCGAGGAACACCGTGAGAACCTCGCCCATATTGGAGGAGAGGAGGTAGCGGAGGAACTTCTTGATGTTGTCGAAGATTCCCCGGCCCTCGCGTACCGCCTCCACGATGGTGGCGAAATTGTCGTCAGCCAGGATCATGTTGGCCGCCTGTTTGGTGACTTCGGTGCCGGTCAGGCCCATGGCGATCCCGATGTCGGCCGACTTCAGGGCCGGCGCATCGTTGACACCGTCTCCAGTCATGGCGACGATTTTCCCGTCGGCCTGGAGGGCGTCGATGATCTCCAGTTTGTGCTTGGGCGCCACCCGGGCGTAGACCGAGGTCTCTCGTACTGCCTCGATAAAGGCATGCTCGTCGAGTCGGTCAAGTTCGGGCCCGGTCAGTGCGGCCGCACCTGGCTGGACGATACCGAGATCCTCCGCGATCCGGACTGCGGTCTGCGGATGGTCCCCGGTGATCATCATCACTCGAATCCCCGCTCGGTGCGCATCTCCGATCGCAAGCGCAGCTTCGGGGCGGGGTGGGTCGATGATCCCCACTGTGCCGACGAAGATCAGGTCCTGCTCCAGGTCTTCCGACGGCTCAGCGGTCTCGCCCTCGACGAGGGGTCGGTAGGCCACCGCGAGGGTACGCAGCGCGTCTCTAGAGAGCTGGGCCACATCCGCAAGAACCCGCTGCCGGCCGTCATCGGTCAGCTCGACGACATCGGTTCCGATCCGGGCCCGGGTGCACCGTCCTAACAGCACATCCGGGGCGCCTTTGGTGATCAATACCAGCGAGTCACCTTGCTCATGATCTTTCTCAATGGTGGACATGCGCTTGCGCTCCGAGGTGAACGGAACCTCCGCGACCCGTTCGAACCGCTGCACGCGCCTCTCGGTGACGCCTAGCTTTCGCTCCGCGACCAAGAAGGCAGCCTCGGTCGGGTCGCCTTGGATCTGCCACTCACCGTCTCGCTGCTGCAGATCAGCGTTGCTGGCCAGGCTCCCGCCGCTGAGCACCACGATGTTCTCTGACAGCTGGGGGCCACCGGTGAGATCTGACCCATGTTCGGCGATCACACTGCCCACCGGCGCGTATCCAACGCCAGTGACTTCGGCTTGGCCCGAGGCTGTCATCACCCGCTGTACGGTCATCTCCGACTTGGTCAGCGTTCCAGTCTTGTCCGAGGCAATTACCGAGGCGGAGCCCAGCGTCTCTACCGAGGACAGCTTCGTGACAATGGCCCGGTGCCTGGCCATCCGCTGCACGCCCAGTGCCAGCACTACCGACAAGATCGCCGGCAGCCCTTCCGGCACGGCGGCCACCGCCAATGAAACCCCGAGCAGCAAGATCGTGGTCGCATCAGCGGCGGTCCGTACGTCAGAGATCACAAACACCGTCACAACGATGACCACAGCGATGATGATCACCGCAATGCCAAGCATCCGCCCGATCCGGCCGACCTCGGTCTGCAGTGGTGTTGGCTCCTCCTGCGTCGCATCCAACATGCCGGCGATGGAGCCCATCTCGGTCGCCATCCCCGTGGCAGTGACGATGGCCCGTCCGCTGCCTTGGGCGACGGCGGTGCCCTTGTAGACCATGCAGTGTCGGTCGCCGAGTGCAGCTGGTCCCGGCAGTGCTGAGACGTTCTTCTCCACGGCCTCGCTTTCCCCGGTTAGCGAGGCTTCGAGGACTCGCAGCGCCGCGGCTTCGGTGAGCCGCGCGTCGGCGCCGACGGCATCGCCTTCAGCGAGGGCGAGCAGGTCCCCGCGTACCAGCTGATCACTCGGTATTCGCGCCAATTGGCCATCGCGCTGCACTGCCGATGTGACCGCGGTCATCTCCTGCAGGGCTGCCACTGCACTCTCGGCCCGGGCCTCCTGTACGTAGCCCAAGACCGCGTTCAAGATCACCACGACTGCGATCACGATCGCATCCACCGGCCAGCCGACGCGACCGCCCAACACCCACGCGACCAGCGAGATCAGCACGGCGACGAGGAGCAGATAGATCAGCGGATCCTGAAACTGGGCCAGAATCTTGCGCCAGATCGGCACCGGCGGCGTCCCCCGAAGCTCATTCGGACCGTCCGCCGCGAGGCGGAGAGCCGCCTCCGACGAAGGCAGCCCAGAGGCCAGATCAACCGCCAGCGCCTCCGCCACCTCCTCAACTTCCAGGACGGAGGGATCCTGTCGCAGTGCGGTCTCTGCCACACCTCATTGTGGCGCTGTCGCTCGGCTTGGCCAGATTCACGAGACGATGGGTCGGCCGTTGCCGACTACTATCCCCACCAATCCGGGGGAAGGTTGGCGATATTGATGCGTCTGCCGATGACTTGACTCGGGTTAATTCGTATGTAGCGGGGTTTGGCTCGGGGATGCCAGGCCAGTAATGGCGTTTGGCGCAGTTCGGCGAGTTTGTCATCGTCGGTTATTTCTTCGGCGCGACCGCGCACTACGACGCTCCAGCCGACTTGGTGGTCTCGGTCCACGCCGTCCACCTCGAACGCGACTGGGGCACCGCGGAGTGCAGCGGCGAGTTTGCTGCCCGCATCGGTTCGAATCACGATCCTGTCGTTGTCGAGAAGGTAGTTGACCGGAATGATGGACGGCAGCACGCCCACGGCATCCACGAAGCCAAACCGGCCGAAGTGATGGCCGTTTAGTAGTTCGCGGCATTCGGCCACGGTCAACGTCTCAACGCGTTCGTTCGACATTGGGTATCTCTTTTCGTTGCAATGTGTGTCGTCAGGTTTGGTGGCTTCATTGGAGTTCGTGGGGCTGTGGCCGCGCGGGAAGGTTGGGATTGTGGCCAATAGAGCGCAGGTGCAGGTACGCCGGGTGTACGACGAACCCGAAGACAGCGACGGTGCCCGGGTTTTGGTCGACCGGATCTGGCCGCGTGGCATGACCAAGGTGAGGGCAGCACTCACCGAATGGTGCAAGGATGTGGCCCCGTCCACGGAGCTGCGCAAGTGGTACAGCCACGACCCTGCAAAGTTTGAGGAGTTCACGCGCCGTTATGGTGCCGAGCTGGAACAAGCCGAGCGAGTTCAAGCCCTGCAGCACTTGCGGGACCTTGCCCCTGACGGTCGCCTGACCTTGCTGACCGGCAGTAAAGCTGTCGACATCAGTGAGGCAGCTGTGCTCGCCGCCATCTTGAATCGGTGATTGCCGGCCCGGGCGCCGACAGACGGCCTCCATATGAGCCGTTGGCCAACGCCCCCTATGAATTGTGAAGGCCGTCCCACGGCCACGCCGAGTGATCACAGCCTGGTCAGGTGGCGGCGGTGAGGAGCTCGCCCGGGTGGTTGAGTCGGTCTGGGGCCTAACGGCGCCACGTCGGGGATTGGAAAGGTTGCCGGTCGATCCATGGACACATCGACGGGTTGACCGTAGTGGAGGAGCCGCACGGGCTTGCCGTCGTTGAGGGAGTATGTGGCTGCCGCGCCGCTGACCTCGACGCGCAGCGTTCGCCCGGCCAGCATCACCCCGAATGCGAGCCTGGTCAGGGCAGGCGGGAGCCGCGGTGTGAAGCTGAGCGCAGCGTCGGTGTGCCGCATCCCGCCGTAGCCAGCTACCAGAGCGGTCCAGATCCCGCCCAGCGAGGCCATGTGTAGGCCGTTGGCGGTGTTGTGTTCAAGGTCGTCGAGGTCCATCAGGGCGGCCTCGGCGAGGTAGTCCTCGGCGAGGTCGAGGTGACCGATCTCGGCCGCGATGACTGCTTGGACGCACGCCGATAGGGAAGAGTCGCGGACCGTCAGCCGGTCGTAGTAGGCGAAGTTGCGGGCCTTCTGCTCCTGGGTGAAGGCGTCGGGGTGCAGCTGCATGGCCAGCACTAGATCCGCCTGTTTGACCACCTGTTTGCGGTAAAGGTCGAAGTAGGGGAAGTGCAGCAGCAGCGGGTACTGCTCGGCGGTCGTGTTGGCGAAGTCCCAGACTTCGTGACCGGTGAACCCGTCGGCCTGGGGGTGGACTCCTAGCGTCGGGTCGTACGGAATGACCATGCTGACGGCCGCCTCGCGCCACGTGGTCATCTCTTCGCCGTCGACGCCGAGCGCCGTGGCACGGTCGCGGTGCCGCGCTGCTGCGTCGGCGGCCGCGAGCAGGTTCTCTTGCGCCATCAGGTTTGTATAGACATTGTTATCGGCAACCGCACTGTACTCGTCGGGGCCGGTGACTCCGTCGATCCGAAATCGGCCGTCGCTGTCCTGGTGGCCGAGCGAACGCCACAGCCGAGCCGTTTGCACGAGCAGCTCCAAGCCAGTCGTCTGCTCAAAGGCGGTGTCGTCCGTGGCGCGAACGTACCGTACCGCAGCACAGGCGATATCTGCGTTGACATGGAAAGCGGCCGAGCCTGCCGGCCAGTAACCGGAACATTCCTCCCCCTGGATGGTGCGCCACGGGAACGCCGCGCCGTTGAGCCTCAGCTGCCTGGCCCGCTCGATCGCCAGCGGCAGTGTGCTATGGCGCCACCGGAGGGCGTGGGCGGCCGCATCCGGTGCGGTGTAGGTCAACACAGGCAGCACGAAGGTCTCGGTGTCCCAGAACGCGTGTCCGTCATACCCAGGCCCGGTCAGCCCTTTCGCCGCGATCGCCCTGCCCTCTGCGCGCGCCCCGGCCTGCAAGATGTGAAACAACCCAAAACGCACGGCCTGTTGAATTGCGCTATCGCCGTCGAGCTCGACGTCGGCGCATGCCCAGAACCTGTCGAGGTAGCTGCGTTGCTCGGCCAGCAGCCCCTCCCAACCGGTCTGCATGGCACCGGCCAGCGCCGCGTCTGCCTGGTCGCGAACTGCCGGCAACGACCGGGAACCGGACCACCCATACGCGACGACCTTGATGAGCCGCAGCCGCTGCCCTGGTTCCAAAGTGGTGGACACCATCGTCCGACCCAAGTGCGGGAAGCTTTCGGACTGCACCAGCGTGCCAGGCGGCCCATCGACGACGTGGTCCATCACCACGGCCACTATCAGGGCACTTTCTCGGGTGGAATGCACCAAACCAGCGCGAGCGCCCCGAGAGGCATCGGCCTGTTCGACCAATGGCTCCGCCAACGCCGCAGTCGCTCTCGGATCCCGGCCCGGCACGGGAAGCTGCTCGTTGGCGACCAGCTCGGACTGCACGACGATCCGCGTCGTCTGTTTGACCGGCTCCACCTCATAGCAGACCGCCGCGATCGAGCGCTGCGTCAAAGACACCATTCGGGTGGAGGTGACCTTGACCCCAGAGCCCGCCGGCGAGACCCACTCGGCCTGACGGCCCAATACCCCGGCCCGGAAATCGAGGCAGCGTTCATGGGAACGCAGTTCGCCGTAGCGAACATCGAACGGTTCGTCGTTGACCAGCAGCCGCATGACCTTGCCGTTGGTCACATTGATGATCGTCTGTCCGGACTCGGGATTGCCGTAGCCGCGTTCCGCATACGGCAACGGCCGGATTTCGAAGACCCCATTGAGATAGGAGCCTGGCAAGCCGTACGGCTCACCCTCGTCCAGGTTCCCGCGCCAACCGATGTGCCCGTTGGACAGTGCGAACACTGATTCCGTCTGGGCCAGCATGTCCAAGTCAAGGCCTGTCTCTCGAACGGACCACGGCTCGGTCACGAATGCGGGATGCCCGATCATGTCACTGTCCGTTGGATGGCGGCGTCACGAATTGAGCAACACTGGCCCGGCCGGCCGTTGGAGCAAACTCGCGAGCGGGATGCCCGGGTCGGCGAGATCGTCGGTGTCGGCCGGGTGTGGTGACTGGACGAGTCGTTCGATGTCGTCGGCGACGTCCCAAGTGTTGATGTTCATGCCGGCCTGGACGCGTTGCTCGGAGAGCCAGAAGACGATGAGCTGGGCGGAGGCAGGGTATCGGCGGAAGATGACCTGGTCGTAGCCGGACGGGCCGATGTCGCCGGTGTATTCCATGCTGAGGTCGTACTGGTCGGAGAAGAAGTACGACGGCCGCGCGTCGACCGCATCTTGTCCGAGCATCGCTTTTCCAGCGGTGGCGCCTTGGCGTCGGGCGTTGGCCCAGTGCTCGACACGAATGTGGCGATCTAGGCGCGCGTTGTAGGCGTTGGCGACGTCGCCGGCGGCGAAGATGTTCACATCGGAGGTGCGGAGGTGCTCATCGACGAATATCCCGTTGTTGACCTCGAGGCCGGCCTCGGCAGCGAGCTGGGTGTTGGGAGTGATTCCGACTCCGACGAGGACCATGTCGGCCTCGATCCGGCTGCCGTCGTTGAGAATGACAGCTGTCACCGACCTGTTTTTGCCGGTGAGTTCGGCTACCGCAACCTTGCTGCGTAGGTCGACGCCGTGATCACGATGCAGGTCGGCAAAGATGACTGCGGCCTCAGGGCCGAGGACGTGCAGCAGCGGCAGCTCGCTGCGCTCAAGGAGAGTCACCTCAAGCCCTGCGTTGCGGGCGGCGGCGGCGGTCTCCAGCCCGATCCAGCCGGCGCCAATGATCGCGACCCGGTGCGCCTGGGCGAACCCGGCCTTGATGCGCTCACTGTCATCGACGCTGCGCAGGTAATGCGCGCCGTCGAAGTCGGCACCTGGCACGCTGAGGCGTCGCGGTGTCGATCCGGTCGTCAGCAGCAGCTTGTCGTAACCCAGCTTTGTACCGGTGGCGGTGGTGACGGTCCGCGCAGCGGGGTCGAGCGAGGTCACTATGGTGCCGAGACGCAGCTCGACCGCGTGGTCGGCGTACCAGCCTTCCGGATGGGCGAAGATGCTGTCGCGGTCAGCCTTGCCTTGCAGGTAGTCCTTAGACAGAGGAGGGCGTTCGTAAGGACGGTGCGGTTCCTCGCCGAGTAGGGTGATCCTCCCGTCGAACCCTTCCTCGCGCAGGGTCTGTGCTGCGATGGCGCCGGCCAGGCCACCGCCGACAATGATGAAGCTGGGTTGGGTTGTCATGGGTGATCCTTGTCAGTGGGCAGCGGATTAGCTGCGATGGGACGTTGGTGATGTGGCGCGGAGGCGGTCGCTGAGCTCGGCGGTGACCAGGTCCCACGATGCCTCAAACTTCGTGATGCCGTCGCCTTCAAGCAGGTCTACAACGTCGTCGTAGTCGACTCCAACGGCAGCGATGTCGTGGAGCACCTGATGCGCGTCTGTGTAGAACGGCCGGATGGTGTCGCCGCGGATGGTGCCGTGGTCGGCTACCGCCGCCAGGGTGGCCTGCGGCATGGTGTTGACCACGCCGTTGGCAACGAGGTCGACAACATACCTGGTGTCGTCATAGGACGGGTTCTTGACACCGGTCGAGGCCCACAATGGCCGCTGCGGGTGCGCGCCGGCCGCCAGTAGCGCAGCCCAGCGGTCACCGGCGAAAACCCGCTCGTAGTCTTCGTACGCCAGCCTGGCGTTGGCGATCGCAGCTTTCCCTTTCAGCGCCGCCGCCTTCGGGGTGGCGATCTGGTCCAGGCGCTTGTCGATTTCGGTGTCGACTCTGCTGACGAAGAACGATGCCACAGAAGTGAGGGTGGACAGGTTGCGTCCGGCGGCGCGGGCGCGTTCCATGCCGTCGAGAAACGCCTCGATCACCGCGGCGTAGCGCTGCAGGGAGAAGATCAAGGTGACGTTGATGCTGATCCCTTCCGCCAGACACTGTGCGATGGCGGGCAGGCCTGCCTGGGTGGCCGGGATTTTGACAAATAGGTTGGGCCGGTCGACGAGCCGCCACAGCTGCCGTGCCTCGGCGATCGCCTGATCAGCGTCATGGGCGAGGCGCGGGTCGACCTCGATGGACACCCTGCCGTCGATGCTGTCCGTGGCGTCGTAGACCGGCCGGAGCACGTCGCAGGCGCTGCGTACATCGGCTACGGTGAGCAACCGCAACACTTCAGCGGGGACGGTTCCTCGCTGTCCGAGTTCTCGGATTTGGTCGGTGTAGTCGTCGCTGCCGCCAATCGCGTTCGCGAAGATCGTCGGATTGGATGTGATCCCGACGACGTGGCGGTCTTTGACCAGTCGGCGCAACGCGCCGGTGGTGAGTAGTTGCCGGCTTAGGTCGTCTAGCCAGATTGAAACCCCAGCGGCTGTGAGATCTTCGAGCGGGTTAGCCATGATGCATCATTTCTTGTTGATTGGCGGCGATAAGGGTGAAGAACTCGGCTCGGGAGGCGGCGTCGCTGCGAAGCTGGCCGTGGAGTGCGGAGGTGACGGTTGTGGCCCCGGACGCTGCCACGCCACGCATGGTCATGCAGAGATGTTCGGCTTCTACGACGACCCCCACACCGCGCGGTGCTACGTGGTCTTGGAGCCAGTCGGCGACTTGTTGGGTGAGCCGTTCTTGCACCTGGGGGCGGCGCGCGAACAGCTCGACGACCCGAGCCAGCTTCGACAGGCCAAGGATCCGCCCCCCTGGCAAGTAGCCGACATGGGCGACTCCGACGAACGGCAGCAAGTGATGCTCACACACCGACTGCACCGGGATGGAACGGGCGATGATCAGCTCGTCATATCCGGCGTCGTTGCCGAACGTGGTCAGGTCGAACGATCGTGGGGTGAACATCTCGGCGTAGGCGCGGGCCATCCGAGCCGGGGTAGCGGTCAGGCTTTCGGTGTCGAGGTCGACCCCGAGCGCGACCAGGAACGCGGCTGCAGCCTGCTCGGCGGCGGCCAAATCAACTTCGCTCGGCGGCTTGACCACGCGCAACGCCGGCCGCGGCACAGCCTGAGCTCGGCCGTCACCGTTCAAACGGTAGACGGGCATGGTGGCTGCGGTCACGATGCCGACGCTTTTGCGCCACCCGGGGCCTCAGGGCGGAAGGCGTGCGCTAGGCGAGCCAGGGCCAGTGCGGCTAGCAAGAGGCCGAAGTCGCGCAGCGCGACGTCATAAAAGCCGGGGATGAGCAGCAGGTTCATGATGATGCCCGCGAGCCAGGCGGCCACCACATAGGCCCCAATCTGCGGCCGCACAGCGACCAGCACACCGGCCACGATCTCAACCACACCTACCACCAGCATCGCGTGATGCCCGGTGCCGGGCACCAAACGGTCGACCAGCGGCGCGAGGTAGCCCTGCCAATCAGTCAACAAGTTGAAGAACTTGTCGAGCCCGAACACGATCGGAGCGACCGTGAACGCTGTGCGCAGCAGCGCAAACGCCAGATAGGCGGGGTCGCGCAGGCTGTGAATGCGGGTTGGCACCGTCCTGGGCAGCGTGTATAAGGTCATTTTGAATGCCTTTCTAAAGGACACTGATTTTAACGTTAGAGTGAAGGGCCTCTTTCGTCAAGAAATTCGTTCTTTAGAAAGACCGGCGTTCATGACGGCCCTTCACAGGACTAGGTCACCCGTCAGGGCCATGCGCCGGTTTGCCGACGTTGGGTGGTTCGGTCTCAACAACGGCACCCTTTAACCATGGCTCAGAGATCGCAGAAACGGCACGGTTGCGGCCAGCCAACTAGAGTGAGGAAGCATTGCCGACCGTCGGCAAAGTGGAGGGAATTCAGAAGACGGCGCCGCCTGCCGCTTGGATCGGTTGCAGGACAAGGGGCGACGGATGGAACAGCTGCATCCGCA
>Ga0307292_10000518_pt1 | contig 13337 bp, 13 predicted proteins | sample ER_DNA_149_FD_194471 | JGI IMG/M metagenome (GOLD analysis project Ga0307292, IMG submission 194471) | Bulk soil microbial communities from the East River watershed near Crested Butte, Colorado, United States - ER_DNA_149 | ecosystem: Environmental > Terrestrial > Soil > Floodplain | place...
GACTTCGCCGCCACGGCTATTCGCGGCCGGGTCGCTCTTGGAATCTCACCGCCTGAGCAGCTGCGCTCGTTCGCGCCCGTCTGGGTCATGGACTCGGCCCTCGCGCCAGTCGGGCTGGCGGTCGCCGTCACAGCAACTGAGAGCTCGTACGCCTTCGCACTCGCGTTGCCGCTCGTCGGCCTGATGTCGTTCTTCGCGCGCGAGCACAAGGTTCAGATCGACCGGACACTCGAGCTCAGCCACGCATACCGGGGCACCGCGTACCTGCTCGGTGACGTGATCGAGGCGGACGACGCCTACACCGGCAGCCACAGTCGCGATGTCGTCGGCTTGACGATCAAGGTCGCTGAGAGGCTGGACCTGACCGTGAACGAGCGCCGCCAGGCCGAGTTCGTCGCGCTGCTTCACGACGTCGGGAAGGTCCGGATCCCGAACGAGATCATCAACAAGCCGGGTCCGCTCACGCCCGAGGAGCGCGGGATCATGAACGCGCACACGATCGAGGGCGAGAAGATGCTGGAGCAGGTTGGCGGCCTCCTGGGTGAGGTCGGCGCGCTGGTCAGGTCCTGCCACGAGCACTACGACGGCTCCGGCTATCCGGACGGCCTCGGTGGTGACGCGATCCCGCTGGTCGCCCGGATCGTCTGCTGTTGCGACGCCTTCCACGCGATGACGAGCGACCGCTCCTACCGCCGAGCCCTCTCGCTGGACGCCGCCGTGGAGGAGTTGCGGGTGAACAGCGGCACGCAGTTCGACCCTCAGGTCGTCGAGGCGCTGGTCTCGGTTCTAGGCGCCGAGCTCGTGCAGTAACGGCGCGGTGTCGAGCGGCTGGTGGCCCAGCCGTGCCGCAACGTCTTCGCTCGAAGGACGCGTCCCCTCGGCGAAGAGCGCGCGCAGCCGTTCGCCGGTTTCCGCGTTTCGCCACCAGTCCTCGCCGACCTCCCGGACGAGGTAGTCGCGGAGCTGCGCGGAGCGGATCCAGGCGCGCAGGTAGTCGGCGGAGTAGAAGCCTGCGTCCATGTCGGCCAGGTAGGCGTCTGCGCGGTAACGGATTCCCGTCGCGCCGGTCAGGCGCTCTTCGTATCCGTCCGGGCCGTCGTCGCCCTCGTTGAAGCGGCCCCAGAAGTCGAGCTCGAACTGGAGCTTGGCGGTGTACCGGCGGAAGAGCACGGCCTCGAGGAACGTCGTGGCCTCGGCGTTCTGCGCCGCTTGCTCGTCGGAGAGGCCGAAGTAGTGCGCGTGCCATTCGGGCTCGCGCGTGATCGCCTCGAGGATGTAGGAGTAGATCTCGGTCAGCGCGTGGTCGCGCGACAGGTTCCGGAAGGTGTACGGCAGGTCCGGATCGACGCCCGCGTAGTGGAGCGCGTGCCCGGCCTCGTGGAGAAAAGCCTGGTAGTCGTGCAAACCGCCCTGCGCTCGCGTGATCAGGTGGACGACGGTCGGAGGATCGGACGGGATCACACAGGCGCGCGGTGACTTCTGCGGCCGATCGTCCAGGTCGAGCTTGATGTTCTGGTCGTTCTCGAGATCGAAGCCGAGCCGCTTGACGGTGTCCATGCACACCTCGACCGCCCGTTCCTTCGTGTACGTCGACTCGAGCGGGGACAGGCGGCGCAGGTACGCCACGTGGTACGACGTCGGGGTCCCGTCGCGCTCGGAGCCCAGCAAGCGCTCGAACCAGCGGTCGCGGAGAACCGTGTATGCGTCCGTCGTCTGCCGGGACGCCTGAGCTAGAGCCGCCTCGAGGTCGCGCAGCGAGATTCCCTTTTCCTCCTCGTTGCGAGCGACCGGATCGCGCTCCCCGGAAATCTCGGCCTCGAGCTCCTCGCCCGCGCGAAGAACCTCCAGTCGCTCCGGGTTGAACTCCGCCGAACGGTCGCCGGTGAGCTTCCCGAGCTCGTCGCGAGCACGGTACTCCGGGAGCACAGCGAGCTTCGCCTGCGCGGACCGGAGTGGCAGCTCCTCGCCCTGGAACTGGACCCGTGCGGCGAGCACCGCGTTCTCCAGCGCGTCCTCTCGCTCGGCCATCTCGGCGGCGACGACACCGGCTTCGCACGTCTTGCGCAGTCGGTAGAGGCGCTCGCGGTCATCGGCTTCGGACGCGCCGTCCTCGGCTGAACGCAGGGCCTCGAGTTGCTCTCGGCTGAAGAGATCGCGGTACCGCGCGACGATCTCGGCCCGCTCCGAAACTTCCTTCTCGCCCACGCGGACCGCCCGGCCTTCCTCGGACCGGTCAAAGAGATAGCGGCGGAGTTGAGACTCGTACTCGGCCGGCGTGCGAACTGCGGTGACGCTCATCGGCGCTGCAATCTACCGCAGCCTACGGAGCTGCGAGCCGTCCGACCGTCTCGGAGAGCTCGAGCAACGTGAACGGCTTGCGGAGAACGGCGTCCACCTGGGACCGGCGCTCCTCGTCGACCTGAAAGCTGCCGGTGAACAGGGCCACGCGCTGGCCGCTGAGCCAGCCGAGCACCGCGAAGCCGTCGCCGGAGCCGACGTGCACGTCCAGCAGGACGACATCGATCGGCTCCTTTCCAAGGAGCTCTTGCGCGGCCTCGACCGTCTCGGCCTCGAGCACTCGATACCCCTCGAGCTCGAGATTGACGCGGCACAACATCCGCATGCTCTCGTCGTCGTCGACGACAAGCACGGTCTTTCCTTCGGCAGTCATTTCGGGGGGCGGCGATAGTAGCGCTAAGATCGCCACGTGAGACCGGGCGTCGCGACTGGGCAGCGCGAAGGCTACGCAGAGGCGCTCACCGGCCTGTGGAAGCGACTCGCCTGGGCGCTGACCGAGCTCGAGGCGATCGCAGGCGACCCCGCCGAGCTGTACGACGAGGACGATGTCCTCGACCGGTTGCCGCCGCTGCAGTACGCGCTGCACGCTGCGAGCGAGCTCGCGCTCGGGCTGCGGCCGCCCGCGGGAAGCGAGACAGCTCATGCCGAGCTGGCTGCAGCCCTGGCGGGAGCCCGTGACGCGACCGCCGAGGTCGCCGAGGTGCTCGAGCAGGCCGGAGCCGTCGTGGCGGAGACCCTGTTGCCGGAATGGCGCGGAGCGCTCTTCCGGGTTCGCCTGGCGCGCCTGCGAGTCGCGACACCGAAGCCGTTGCCGGCCGAACCGATTCCGGAGCCCGAGCTACCGGCGCGCGGAGATCCACTCGCGGCAACGGTGCTGGCGCTCAGCGGAGCGATGGTCTTCGCGGCGGGCGCGACCCTCGAGCTCTGGCCGGTCTGGGCGCTCGGGCTGGCGCTGTTCGCGAGCGGCCTGCTGGTCTACTCGCCGCGGCCGTAACCACTTCGCGCTCTCGATCGTTTATTACTCAGAAATCGTAAACGATCTCGGTTTTTCGGCTGTCCTTGAAACAGCTTCTCCCCCAGCCAACCACACAGTTTCGCCGGCGCGCCTGGCTCGAGTTTCAGCGGGCGCTGGATCCGCTGGCATCGCCCAAGCCGCTGCCCGGGGCGCTGATTCGGGCGATCGACTCGTCGCGCCCGAGCACTTCGAGGCTCTCGAACAACCCCGGGGAGATGTTCGATCCGGTCAGGGCGAGGCGAATCGGCTGGAACGCCTGACGGGGCTTCAACCCCAACTCCTCGGCGAGCTTTCGTAGCGCCACCTCGATCGTCTCGGCCTCGAACGGCTCCACACTCGCCAGTGCTTCCGCGGCCGCCGGAAGCATGACCCCGTCCGAAATCGGCTCCTGGGGTGCCACCCGCTCGAAGAAGAAGCCCGCGAACGCCGGGAACTCGCCCAGGGTTGCGATCTTCTCCTGGACGAGGGGTGCGATCTTGCGGATCAGCTCCTCGTCCCAGTCGTGGCCCCGTTCGCGCAGGTACGCGACCAGGCGGTCGGCGTACTCCTCGGGCGGAAGCGCCCTGAGGTAGACGCCGTTCAGGTGCATCAGCTTCTCGTAGTCGAAGGTGGCCGCGCTCTTGCCGACCCGGTCGAGCGTGAAGCGCTCGATCAGCTCTTCTCTCGTCATCAGCTCGGTGTGATCGTCGTAGCTCCAGCCGAGCAGAGCCAGGTAGTTCACGAGCGCCTCGGGGATGAAGCCGGCATCCCGAAACTCCTCCACGGTTATCGCGCCGTGGCGCTTCGAGAGCTTCTTCCCGTCGGGCCCGTTCAGGAGCGGCACGTGCGCGTAGGCCGGCAGCTCGGCTCCGAGCGCGGAGAGGATCTGCAGCTGTTTGGGGGTGTTCGAGACGTGGTCCTGGCCTCGGATCACGTGCGTGATGCCGTCGAGCATGTCCTCCAGCGGTGAGACGAAGTTGTAGGTCGGCCGTCCGTCCGAGCGGACGATGACGACGTCTTCGAGCTTCTCGTTCGGATACTCGATCGGGCCGAGGATCAAATCTGTCCACGCGGTCGTGCCTTCCAACGGCATGCGGAAGCGGATCGCCCCTTCATCCTCGTAGGCCCTGTCGTCGGCGATCAGCTGTCGCGCGACGTCCTGCGCGTGCGCCATCTGATCGAGCTGGAAGGTCACGTCGCCGTCCCAGTCCAGGCCGAGCCAGCGGAGCGACTCCTGGATCTGCTCGGTCGCCTCGGCGACCTCGCGGCCCGTGTCGGTGTTTTCGATGCGCAGCCGAAACTCGCCGCCTTGATGGCGCGCGAACAGCCAGTTGAAGAGTGCGGTGTGCACGCTGCCGATGTGCAGAAAGCCGGTCGGGCTCGGCGCAAAGCGGACTCGAACTGCCACACAAGTAGCGTACTGGCGTGCAGTTCGGCGCCCACGTCTCGACGTCCGGCGGCATCCAAACCGCGATCGACCGGATCGAGGCAATCGGCGGTGACTGTGTGCAGATCTTCACGCAGAGCCCGCGGGCCTGGCGGCCGACGAATCACGACCCGGCGAACTTCGAGCGGTTCAAGGAGCGTCGCGCCGAGGCCGGGATCGGCGGCGTTGCCTGCCATGCGGTCTATCTGATCAACCTCGCGAGCCCGAAAGACGAGCTGTACGAGAAGTCCCGGGCGGCGCTCGAGAACACGATGGACGTCGCGTGCGCGATCGAAGCGGACGGCGTCGTCTTTCACGTCGGTTCCCACCAGGGCGCGGGTTTCGAAGCCGGGCTCGAACGCGCAGTCCCGGCACTACGCGAGGTGCTAAAACGGTGCTCCGAGACGACCTGGCTGCTGATCGAGAACTCAGCGGGCGCCGGCGACACGATCGGCCGCTCGATCGACGAGCTGGCTGCCCTCTACGACGCACTCGGGAAGCACGAGCGGCTCGGCATCTGCCTGGATTCCTGCCACCTCTACGTCTCCGGCTACGACATCACCCGCCGGGAGGAGCTCGACAAGGTGCTCGCCGAAGTCGACGAGAAGATCGGGCTCGATCGTCTACGGATCCTGCACGTCAATGACTCGAAGGCCCCGCTTGGCTCGAACCGGGATCGCCACGACAACATCGGCGAGGGACTGCTCGGCGAGGAGCTTGGCGTCTTTCTCGCCCACCCCACGCTGCAGGGCCTGCCTGCCTACCTGGAAGTTGCCGGCAAGGATGGCCACGGCCCGGACGAGGACGAGGTCCGCAAGCTGAGGGAGCTACACGCGCGTGCTACTCGGGTGAAGCCATCGGGCGGATCTGCGCGAAGACGCGGAACGTCGGCTCGCCCACGGGTAACTCGTAGAACTCGGGGTTGAGGCAGCCCACATCTTCGGTACGGCTGTCGTAACAGCTCTCGACCTCGACGCGGCACATCGGCAGCGGCTTGTGTGTCGCCTTGACGGCGCCGAACTCGCCGGTTACCTCGGCGGCACGAAGCAGGTCGAAGTCGATCTCGACGTCGAAGACCTTCTGCATGCAACCGACGTAGGTATGCCCGAACTCCTCGTACGAGTAGAGAAACGAACAACCGCGCTCGGCGCACGCGGCGGGGTAGACCACCTTGTCGCAATGGACACCGCAGCGCCTGCATTCGACCTCGTCCTGAGGATGAAGTGGAAGCTCACTCGCCGGCAGGGCGAGGTCGCGCTTGGTCTCCATAGGTGAATTTTGGGTGAACGAGTACGCCCTCCGCAAGACTTGACAACGGCCCCGGTTGGGAGTAGTCGCGCGACGAACTACGCAGCAGCTGCCAGGCGGTCGATGAAATTCAGGACGTCCATCTGCGTGAACGCCTCGAAGTCGGGGACGCCGCCCTCCGGGTGCTCGTCCACGCGAAACCAGAGTGCCTGCACGGTCGTCATCCCGAGCTCTGCTGCACCCCGCACGTCCTCGTAGAGCCGGTCGCCGACGAAGACAGTGTCCTCCGCGGTGACGGTGAGCGCCTCGAGCGCTCGCTCGAAGATGGCCGGGTGCGGCTTTCGCTTGCCGACCTCCGACGAAAAGACGGAGAAGTCCAGCCGCTCCGCCAGGCCCATCTGCTCGAGGTCGCGGTGCAGGAGCCAGCCGGGATCGAAGGCATTCGAGACCAGCCCGAGCTTGAGGCCACGCCCACGAAGGGCCTCGAGCAGCGCGTGCGTATGAGCGGCCAGTTGTCGCGCCGGATCCCAGGCTGCGTGCTCGGCTTCGAGGAAGCCGGTCAGTTCCTCGTCGCTGACCTCGATTCCGAAGTCACCGAGGAGCTGCCGCACGAGGCCTGGGTACTCGAGCTCCTCGACCGTCCCCGGCGTCCAGAAGAAGGGCTCGTAGCGCTCCCGGAAGAGAGCGGCCATGTGCTCGACCTCCGGCAGATCGTCCCGGTCGAGCGTCGCCAGGCCGGCGCGATGGCCGGCCTCGACGAGCGCCTCGTCGTAGGCGAATTGCATCAGGGTGTCGCCCCAGTCGAAGAGGACCGCCGCCGGCACGTCGTTAGGGTATCGGCGTGGCGCGAAAGCTCCTTTGGGCGTCTCTCGCGCTCGCTCCGATCACCTTCGTCGTCGACCTCTTGTTCCACCCGGGCGACGTCGTCCTGTTCCTGCTCGCGGCGGCCGCCCTGGTACCTCTGGCGTGGCTGATCGGCGACGCCACCGAGCAGGCCGCGGAGCACACCGGCCCGGGAATCGGCGGCTTTTTGAACGCAAGCTTCGGCAACGCGCCGGAGCTCATCATCGCCACGCTCGCGATCGCGGACTCGCTCCCGAACGTCGTCCGCGGCTCGCTCGCGGGGAGCATCGTCTCGAACATGCTGCTCGTGCTGGGCCTGGCGATGGCCGCGGGGCAGAGTGGCAGGCCGATCAACCGGAACTCACTCCTCCTTCAGGTAGGCCTGGTCGCGCTGGCCGTCCTGGCCTTCTTGCCGACGTCGATCGCGGGCTGGCACGGCGACCCGGACCGGCATTCGCTCGCGGTGCTCTCGACGCCGGTCGCCATCGGCCTGCTCCTCGTCTACCTGGTAGTCCAGACGATCCAGCTTCGCGGCTTCCGGGCCGACCATGCGGCCTCGGGCAAAGAGGAGCGCGAGGGCGTCTGGTCGCTGCGCTCGGCGCTGATCGTGCTCGCGATCGCGACGGGAGCGACAGCGCTGATCAGCGAGATCCTCGTTCACTCGCTCGACGGGTTCGCCAAGGCGGCGGGCCTGTCGCAGTTCTTCATCTCGATGGTCGTCGTGGCCGTGGTCGGCAATGCGGCCGAGCACGGCGGCGCGATCGTCATCGCCCGGCGGGACAATCTCCGGCTGGCAACCGAGATCGCCATCTCTTCGAGCGCCCAGGTGGCCCTCCTGGTGACGCCCGCGGTTGTGCTGCTCTCGTGGGCCGTCTCGCCGCCGCTCCCGCTCACTTTCCGCTGGGAGGAGCTCGGCGCGATGGCGCTCGCGACGGTGGTCGTGACCGGAGTCGTGTACGACGGCTGCTCCAAGCGGTGGCAGGGCTGGACCCTCGTCGGCGTCTATGCCTTGCTGGTCGTCGGGTTCGCCTTCGCGGGTGACCGCTAACCGTCACGGACCCGGCGCCGAGCCGCCACACACAAGGGCGAAAATCCGGGCTACGCTCGCCGCGGGGAGGAGGCCGGGTGCGCTTTTCAAGCGCGCCCGAAAATCCAGGCCCGCGGCGTCAGGCCGGCGCCAGGACGCCAAGCGCGCGCGGAACCAGCTCGATCGCCTGGTCGATGTCGCCGTCGTCGATGTCGAGATGCGTCACGGCGCGCAGCACCCCCCGGTGCGGCGTCGCCGATAGCCCGACGCCGGCCTCGGCCAGCCGTGCCAGCCCGACGCTGCCGTCGAGACCGAGCTCGTCGACTTTTATCTGGACGAAGTTCGTTTCCACCCGTTCGATGTCGACCGGCACGCCGGCGGCGACCAGCCCCTCAGCCAGGCGCCGCGCCCGCACGTGGTCGTCGGCGAGCCGCTCGACGTTGTGCTCGAGCGCGTACACGCCCGCCGCGGCCACGATGCCTGCCTGGCGCATGGCTCCGCCGAATTGGTGCTTGAACCGCCTTGCCTTCCGCATCAGGTCGCTTGAACCGGCGACGAGTGCGCCAAGCGGGCAGCCCAGCCCCTTCGAGAGACAGAGCGTGACCGTGTCGAAGGGAGCCGCGATCTCGGCGGCAGCGACCCCGCTGGCGACGGACGCGTTGAGGACCCGCGCGCCGTCGAGATGCATCGAAAGGCCGAGCTCCCGGCAGATTCCGATCAGCGCGGCGATCTCCTCGAGCGGCCAGACCCGCCCGCCCGAGGTGTTGTGCGTGTTCTCGATCGCGACGATCCGGGTCGCCGGCGTGTGCGTGCCATCGCCTGGTCGCGCGGTTCGCTCGATCTCGTCAGGCCCGAAGCGGCCCGCGACGCCGCGAACCGGCCGCGCCATCAGCCCGGCAAAAACGGCGGGGCCACCGAGCTCGGAAAGGAAGATGTGGCAGTTCTCCTCGGCGATCAATTCGTCCCCCGGCTCGGCGAGGCAGCGCAGCGCGATCTCGTTCGCCATCGTCGCCGTCGGGACGTAAACCGCCTCCTCTTGCCCGAGCAGCTCGGCGACGCGGCGCTCGAGTTCGTTGACGGTCGGATCCTCGCGTCGTTGCTCGTCGCCGACCTCGGCGTTCGCCATCGCCTCGCGCATCCCCCGGCTGGGTTGGGTTTTCGTATCGGAGCGGAGATCGATCACAGCCCTATTCTGCAGTCATGGACCTCGTCGCCCTGAGCGAGACCCTCGGCCGGCACGGCGAGCCCAGCTTCCGCGAACGGCAGGTCTGGCTATGGACGGCCCGCGGAGCGGCGGGATACGACGAGATGACGAACCTCCCAACAGCCCTGCGAGGCTCGCTGGCCGACGAGGTTCCGTTCTCGACGCTGAGCCTCACGCACGAGGCGCGCTCCCGCGACGGAACGGTGAAAGCGCTCTTCCACACCGCTGACGGTCACCCCGTGGAGGCGGTCTTGCTGCGCTTCGGCGACGGACGCCGCTCGGTCTGTGTCTCGTCCCAGAGCGGCTGCCCGCTGACGTGCACCTTTTGTGCGACCGGCCAGATGCGCTTCCGCCGCAACCTGACGGCGTCGGAGATCCTCGACCAGGCACTCCATTTCCGCCGGGTCGAGGCGATCGACCACGTGGTCTTCATGGGAATGGGCGAGCCGATGCTGAACATCGACGAGGTGCTCGCCGCTACGCAGCGCCTGCCCGACCTCGGGGTCACCCACCGACGCACGACGGTCTCGACGGTCGGGTGGCTCCCAGGCCTGCGGAAGTTCGTCGATGCGGTTGAGGAGCCAATCCGGCTGGCGCTCTCTCTGCACGCGGCCGAGCCGGCGCTGCGCTCGCAGCTGATGCCCGTCAACGATCGTTACCCACTGCCGGACGTCTTGGCCGAATGCAGCCGCTACTTCGAGCTGCGCCGCCGCAAGGTCTTCGTCGAGTACGTGATGCTGGCCGGCGTCAACGACCGAGTGGAGCAGGCTCGTGCGCTGGCGGAGCTCCTCGACCCGAAGGTCTTCAAGGTGAACCTGATCCCCTACAACCCGACGGGCGCGTTCAGTGGCTCTTCCCCGAAGGCGATCGAGGCATTCGAGGCCGAGCTGCGCCGAGCAGGAATTCCGACGACCGTGCGCCTCACCCGTGGCCGCGACATCGCCGCGGCCTGCGGTCAGCTCGCCGCGGCGTCTTAAGCGCCTTTCTGGGCCTCGAGCTGCCGTGCCTCGTCGGCAACGACGGGGTCCTCGTGCTCCTCGAACAGGTAGCGGACGATTGGCTGCTTGGCTGCGCGCACCTCGTCGAGACGCTTGACGGGCCGAACGTGCGGTGCCTCCTTCAAGAGCTCGGGCTCCTCTTCGGCCTCCCGCCTGATCGCGAGCATGGCATCGGCGAACGCGTCGAGCGTCTCCTTCGCCTCGGTCTCGGTCGGCTCGATCATCAGCGCCTCCGGCACGTTCAAGGGGAAGTAGATCGTCGGCGGATGGAAGCCGTAGTCCATCAGCCGCTTGGCGATGTCGAGGGTGGTCACACCCTGCTCGCGCTTCAATCGCCGGCCCGAAAGCACGAATTCGTGCATGCAGAGCCGGTCGAACGGAAGCTCGTACGCGTCCTTCAGCCGGGCGAGCAGATAGTTCGCATTCAGCACCGCGACCTCGGACATCTCCTTGAGCGCGGGCCCGTACGAGCGGATGTACGCGTAGGAGCGGACGAAGACGCCGAAAGGCCCGCCGAAACCTCTCACCTTCCCGATCGTCTTGGGCCGCTCGAAGTCGAGTCTGAACATGCCGCCTTCGCGGACGACGGCGGGGACCGGGAGATACGGCTCCAGCCGCTCACGGACAGCAATCGGGCCGCCGCCGGGCCCGCCGCCGCCATGCGGCTGCGAGAACGTCTTGTGGAGGTTGAAGTGGACGATGTCGAACCCGAAATCGCCGGGGCGGGAGATCCCGCAGATCGCGTTCAGGTTGGCTCCGTCGTAGTACATGAGCGCCCCGGCCTCGTGGAAGATCTGGGTGATCTCCTCGATGCCTTCGTCGAAGAGCCCCAGCGTCGAGGGATTCGTGAGCATCAGCCCGGCAGTCTGGGGCCCCACCTTGCTGCGAAGCTCATCGAGGTCGACGTTGCCGCGCGGATCGGTGGTGACTCCGACCAGCTCATATCCGGCCATCGTCACGCTGGCGGGATTTGTCCCGTGCGCGGTGTCGGGGATGACGATCTCGCGACGCTGCTCGGCTTCGCCGCGATCGGCGAAGTAGGCGCGCATCAGCAGCAGGCCGGTCAGCTCACCCTGTGAGCCGGCCGCCGGCTGCAGCGAGACGGCGGGCAGGCCGACGATCTCGGCCAGGATCTCCTGTAGCCGCCACATCAGCTCCAGGGCGCCCTGCGAGGCCTCCTCCTCCTGCAGGGGATGAAGGTCACGAAAGCCGGGCAGATTGACGACGCGCTCGTTGACGCGCGGGTTGTGCTTCATCGTGCAGGAGCCGAGCGGGTAGAAGCCCGTGTCGACGCCGAAGGTGCGATCCGCGAGCGCCGTGAAGTGGCGAACCACCTCCGGCTCGGCTACTTCCGGCAGCCGCGGCGGCGCGGTGCGGCGAAGCTCCTCGGGGATTTGGCCGGCCGGCAGGTCAGGGCGCGGCAAGGACGAAGCGCGCCGCCCTGCCTCTGACTTCTCGTAGATGAGCTTCATGAAGCCAGGGCCTCGACCAACCGGTCGATCTCGTCGGTCGTTCGCTTCTCCGTCACCGCGACGAGCAGCGCGTCGTCGAGCCCCGAATAGTCGCGTCCGAGCGCATACCCGGGGTGGACGCCGTGTTCGCGCACTGCCCTGACCGCGTCCTTGGCGGGCCGTCCGGCGCGAATGGCAAACTCCTTGAATGTTGCCCGTTCAGGAAACACAAGCTCGAAGCCGGCAGCGGCGAGCTGCTCCTTCGCATAGCGCGACAGCGCGAGGCAGGTCTCCCCCACTTCGCGAAGCCCCTGCGGTCCCAGCCACGAGAGGTGGACGAGACCGGCCAGCGCGAGCAGCGTCTGGTTCGTCGTGATGTTGGAGGTGGCCTTCTCACGACGGATGTGCTGCTCCCGCGTCTGCAGCGTCAGCACGAAGCCGCGCTCGCCGTCGACGTCCACGGTCTCGCCGGAAATCCGGCCCGGCATCCGCCGGATGAACTCGGACCGCGCCGCCAAAAACCCATAGTGCGGGCCGCCGTAGGACTGATAGTTCCCCGCGGGCTGTCCCTCGCCGATCGCGAGAGCACAGCCATACGCTCCCGGAGCTTCGAGCACTCCGAGTGAGACGGGGTCCACATGTGCGACCGGCAAGGCTCCCGCGTCGCTGGCCGCCGCCGCGAGGTCGGGCGCCGGCTCGAAACAGCCGAAGAAGTTAGGTTGCTGGAAGATGACGCACGCTGCGTCGTCTGCCGCCTGCCGAAGCTCGTCGGGATCGGTCGTGCCGTCCCGGTGTGGCACCTCGACGACTTGGAGGCCGAATCCAGGTGCATAGGTCTTGACGACCTGCCGAACTTGCGGGTTGAGCGTCTCGGCGACCACGACTTTCGTGCGTCCGGTGGCGTGCTTGGCGACGAAGCAGGCGTCCGCGGCGACCGTGGTGCCGTCGTAGCCCGAGGCGTTCGAGACGTCCATGCCGGTCAGCTCGCAGATCGCGGTCTGGTACTCGAAGATCGCCTGCAGCACCCCTTGGCTCATCTCCGGCTGGTACGGGGTGTAGGCGGTCAAGAACTCGCCGCGTGCGAGCACGGCATCGACGACTGCCGGCACGTAGTGGTCGTAGATACCGGCACCGAGAAAGGAGATCTCGCTGCCGGTGTCGACGTTGCGACCCGCCAGCTCGCCGAGGTGGGCCACGAGCTCGGGCTCCGACAACGGCGGCTCCAGGTCGAGCGACCGCCCTAGACGGACACCCGCCGGAATCTGCTCGAAGAGCTCGTCGATCGAGTCGATCCCGATCGTCTCCAGCATCTGCTCACGGTCCGCCTCGGTCAGCGAGAGAAAGCTCACGTCGCTCCGCCCGGGCCTACTGGTCTTCGACGACTTGCTTGTATGCGGCCGCGTCCAGCAGCGAGTCGGCTTCGCCTGGATCATTGAGTCGGACCCGGATCAGCCAGCCCTCGCCGTACGGATCCTCGTTCACGGTCTCGGGCGCCTCGACCACCTTCTGATTTACCTCGATCACCTCGCCGGAGACCGGAGAGATCACCTCCGAGACCGCCTTGACCGACTCGACTTCGCCGTAGCTCGAGTCCTTCGCGACGCTGGCGCCCTGCTCGGGCGGCTCGTAATGGACGAGCTCGCCCAGCGAATCCTGGGCAAACCAGGTGATCCCGAGCGTCGCCTCGTTCCCCTCGACGCGGGCCCAGTCGTGCTCCTGGTGGTACTTGAGCTCGTCGGGGTAGCTCTCAGTCGCCGCCACTCGGGCTTTCCTCCTTCTTGTAGATCGGTTTCTTGACGACACGCGCACGCCTCGGTTTGCCGCGGACGTCGATCGTCAGCTCCGTCT
>Ga0307292_10000520_pt1 | contig 13323 bp, 17 predicted proteins | sample ER_DNA_149_FD_194471 | JGI IMG/M metagenome (GOLD analysis project Ga0307292, IMG submission 194471) | Bulk soil microbial communities from the East River watershed near Crested Butte, Colorado, United States - ER_DNA_149 | ecosystem: Environmental > Terrestrial > Soil > Floodplain | place...
GAGCTTGATGAAGTCGTCGAGGAAGCCGATCGCACCGCACGCGAGCGTGACGAAGAAGACCGTCAGCGCGGGCACGGTGTAGCGGCTGAGCGCGAGGAAGCCCACGCTGGCGGAGAGCAGGATCAGCAGACCCCCCATCGTCGGCGTGCCCTGTTTGGAGACGTGGTGCTCGGGGCCTTCTTCGCGGATGTGCTGGCCGAGCTCCTTCCGGCGCAGGAACGCGATGAACTTCGGGCCGGCGAAGATGCAAATCAGGAGGGCGATCACGCCCGCCAGCAGGACGCGGCTCAAGCGCTCACCGCCGCGAGTGCTTCCGCGACGCGCTCGAGCCCGACTGCGCGCGAGGCCTTTACGAGCACGCAGTCCCCGGGTCGGAGGACCTCTGCTGCTTCGACCGCCGCGGACTCGGCGTCGCGTGCCCAGCGCGTGACTGGAACTCCGGCTGCGCCCTCGAGGTAGCCGCGCGCGAGCTCGCCGACCGCGACCAGTGCCTCCACCCCGTGCCGCTCAACCTCGCGGCCGATCTCCTCGTGGAAGGCCGGGGCCCCCGGCCCGAGCTCGGCCATGTCGCCGAGGATGGCGACGCGGCGGCGGTCGCCGGCGGTAACCGCGAGCTGCGCCAGCGCTGCGCGCATCGAGACCGGGTTCGCGTTGTAGGCATCGTTGATCAGCAGCCCGCCGCCCGGCAGCGGTAGCTCCTCGCCCCGCCAGCGAGAGAACTCGACGTCGACTCGCTTCGGCCGCGGCAGGCCGAGCGCGTCGAGCGCGGCGAGCGCCGCCGCCGCGTTTCCGGCCTGATGGAACGCCGTGAAGTTGAAGCTCACATCGCCGACCATGGTGCGACCATCGGCCGCCTCGGCTACCGGCTCCGTCAGGCGCACGACCTCGATGTCGTCACGCTCGACCGGAAACGCCTCGGGCACGATCGCCGTCCCGCCCGGAGGCAGGGCCGCGACGAGCTCGCTCTTCGCCCGCAGCACGCCCTCCAGCGAGCCGACGAGCTCGAGATGGACCGGCCCGACGTTCGTGACGACTGCGATGTGCGGCCGGGCGATCCGGCACAGGTCGGCGATCTGGCCGAAGCCGCGCATCGCGAGCTCCAGGATGCAAACCTCGGTGTCCGGCTCCAGGCGGCAGAGCGTGAGCGGCACGCCGATCTCGTTGTTGTAGCTCGCCTCGGCGGCGACGGTGCGGGCGGCCGGAGCGCACAGCGCGGCCAGGATGTCCTTGGTCGACGTCTTCCCTGTGGAGCCGGTGATGCCCACGATGCGCGCGTCGGAGCGGTCGCGGACGGCCGTGCCGAGCGCGGCGAAGGCCTCGAACGGCTGCTCGGGGACGAGCGTCGCGGTCGCGCCCCGCTCGAACGCTTCCACGAGGAAATCTGCCCCGCGGCCGACCGCGACGAACAGGTCGCCGGGCTCCACGCGCCGGGAGTCGACCTTCACGCCGGTGATCTCGGTTCCTCGGGCCTCCAGCCGACCGAGACCGAGCTGGTCGAGCTCGTCGACGGCGAGCGGGATCACGCGGGCGCTCCGAGGCGGCGCAAGGCCTCGCGCGCGACCTCGCGGTCGTCGAACGGGACGGTGCGGTCGGCGAACTGCTGGCCCTGCTCGTGCCCCTTGCCCGCGATCACGACGACGTCGCCCTCGTCGGCGGCCCCGATCGCGCGTGCGATCGCCTCGCGCCGGTCCGGCTCCACCTCCGCGCCGTTGGCGCCCGCAAGGATCTCGGCAATGATCGCCTCCGGCTCCTCGCTGCGCGGGTTGTCCGAGGTCACGATCGCAAGGTCGGCGAGCTCGCTGGCGATCCGACCCATCAGTGGCCGCTTGCCGCGATCGCGGTCGCCGCCACAGCCGAAGACGCAGATCAGCCGGTTCTGGGCGAGGTCGCGGGCCGTCCTCAGGACGTTCTCGAGCGAGTCGGGCGTGTGCGCGTAGTCGACGAGCACAGCGAACGGCTGGCCCTCGTCCACCGCCTCGAAGCGGCCGGGGACGCCGCGGAGCTCCTTGACCCCGTAGGCGATCTCGTCGTCGGGGATCTCCAGCAGGCGGGCGACGGCGACGGCGCCGAGCACGTTCTCGACGTTGAAGCGGCCGCGAAGGCGCGTCTCGAGCTCCATCTCGCCCACCCGGAAGCGGGCGCCTCGAGCGCCGAGCTCGAGCTCCTCGGCGCGCAACTCGGCGTCGTCCACTAGGCCGAAGGTCAGCAGCGCTCCCTCGCTCCGAAGCTCGTCGGCGAGGCGGCGGCCGTACGGGTCGCCGACGTTGACGGCCGCCGGTGGGCGGTTCTCCGTGAACAGGCGGCGCTTGGCGTCGAAGTACCGCTCGATCGTGCCGTGGAAGTCGAGGTGGTCCTGGGTCAGGTTCGTGAAGACGAGCGCCGCGAAGCGAACACGGTCGAGCCGACCGAGCTCGGACCCGTGCGAAGTTGCCTCGACCGCCGCGCTGCGATCACCGACGTCGAGCATCTCGCGGAAGGTGCGCTGGAGGTCGATCGCCTCCGGCGTGGTGCGGATCGCGGGCCGGCGCTCGCCCCCTATGCGGCTCTCGATCGTGCCGAGCAGCCCGGGCCGGCGACCCGCCGCGGCGAGGATCGCGTAGAGCAGGAACGCCGTGGTCGTCTTGCCATTCGTGCCGGTCACGCCGGCAACCTGTAGCTCGGCGGTCGGCTTGCCGAAGAACGCGTCTGCGGCGACGGCCATCGCGCGGCGAGCGTCCGCGACCACGAGCTGCGGCACAGCGAGCTCGAGCGGGCGCTCGACCACGACCGCAACAGCGCCGTTTGCGACCGCCTCGGCGGCAAAGTCGTGCCCGTCGGAGCGCGTGCCGGGCACGCAGAAGAAGAGGCTGCCGGGGCCTGCGGCTCGGGCGTCGTAGGCCAGGTCTGCGATCTCGACGGGAGCGCGTCCCAGGACGTCCACGGGCGCGAGCGCAGCGATGACGCGCTCGATGTCCATCGCGGCGCGAGTCTAGCAGGGCCTCCTGCCGTGACCGTCGCTCAGGTGCGTCCTAGAACCGTCCATTTGCAGCACTTTTGTGACACTTCCGTAACAGACACGCACGCCCGGCCGCGATACGATCGCCTTGGGGAGGAGGCCGGGCGAACCGAACTACAGGGCGCTAGGGCGTCGACGCGACGGTGGACGGGTCGTCCGGCTGGATCCCGCCGTCGAGATACTGGAGGTCGAACTTCGCGATCTGAGCGAACGCGGGCGCGGCCACCACGCCGCCCCAGATGGCGCCTCGGGGCTCGTCCACGGAGACGAGGATCAGGAGCCGCGGCCGCGACGCCGGCACGGCGCCGACGAACGAGGCCACGTAGCGCGAATCCGAGTAGCCGCCGTGCTCGTCGGGCTTCGCCGCGGTGCCGGTCTTCCCCGCCACCTGGTACCCGGGCACGACCGCAAGCGTTCCGGTGCCTTCGGCGACCACGTTCTTCAGCATCGCCATCAGCTGCGTGGCAACCGCACGCGAGACAATGCGCCGGCGCGCGGTGCGCACGCTGGCTCCGTCGCCGACGTGGTCGATCAGGTGCGGCCGGACCCACACGCCACGGTTCGCGATCGCGGCGTACGCGGAGGCCATCTGGATCGGCGTGACCGCGATGCCCTGGCCGATGGGGATGTTCCCGATCGACGAGCCCGACCAGTGCTGCTCAGGGAGCATGATGCCCTGACTCTCGCCCGGGAAGTCGATGCCCGTCTTGCGCCCGAAGCCGAAGCGCGAGATCCACTGCACGAGCCGATGCCGCCCGAGCCGCTCCGCCAGCGTGATCGCTCCGACATTGGAAGAGCGCGACAGGATCTCCGAGACGCTCATCGTCTCGGTGCCGCGAGGCTCGGCGTCGTGGATGCGCCGGTCGGAGACCTGGATCTCGTACGGCAGCGTGAACCGCGTCGTGGGCGACACGAGCCGCTCCGAGAGCACGCCCGCCACGGTGACGAGCTTGAACGTCGACCCGGGCTCGAAGGTGTCGGTGACGGCTCGATTGCGCTGCAGCACGCGCCAGACGTCGGGGTAGCTGTTCGCATCGAACCCGGGCGCGATCGCCATCGCACGTACTGCGCCGGTCGCGGGGTCGAGCACGATCGCCGTGGCGCTCTTGGCGTGCCATTGCCGCACCGTGTCGCGCAGCACGGCCTGCGCGTTCGACTGGATCGTGTGGTCGAGGGTCAGGTAGACGTCTTCGCCATCGCGGGCCACGCGTGAGACGACGGTGTCGATCGCCTGGCCGGATGCGTCCTTGACGATCCGCTCGCGACCGCTCTGACCCGCGAGCTCGCGGTCGAGCGAGAGCTCGAGGCCCGCAAGGCCACGGTTGTCGACTCCTGCGTAGCCGAGCACCTGCGAGGCGAGGTTGAACTGCGGGTAAAAGCGCCGCTCCTCAGGATAGAAGCCGATGCCCGGCAGCCCCTTGCGCGCAAGCTTTGCGGCCTTCGCCGGGTCGGCCTTCCGCGCGACGTAGACGAACCCGCGCGTGCGATCGGTGAGCAGGCGGTAGACCTCGTTCGGGTCGAGGCGCAGCAGCCGGCCGACGATCGCGGCCTCGCGCTGCGGATCGGTCACGCGCCGCGGGTCGGCGTACACGGTCTGCGCCTGCTCGCCGATTGCGAGTTGCACGCCGCCGCGGTCGTAGATCGTCCCACGCGCGGCCGGAACCACGACGTCCTCGCTGTGCTGGCTCGACGCGAGGCGCCCGAAGGAGGCAGCGCGTACGCCCTGGAGCCACGCCGCCCTTACGAAAGTGACGCCGAAGGCGAGAACGAAGACCGCGAGTAGGAGCCGGATGCGCCGGTTTGCGACGCGAGCGCTCACCGGGCCCGCGGCCCCAGCCGCACGTATGTCGTCTCGGCTGGGTTGGCGGGCACGAGCCCGAAGCGCTTACGGCTCTGCAGCTGGATGCGCGGCGCGGCAGCGGACATCGAGAGCTGCGAGGCGAGCGCCTGCTTCTCCGCGCGCAGCTGCGCGCGCTGGGTGTCGAGCTTGTCGAGCTGGACGTTCAGGCGCAGGACGGCGACGTTGAGCGCAACCACGCCTGCGAGCAGAACGGCGACCACCGCGATCCAGACCACGCCGCCGGCCACGCCGCGGCGGGCCCGCGGACGGTGCTTCGGCGCAGGCTTTGGTCGCGGCCGCGAGCGCGGACGCGGGGAGGGAAGCGCGGGTGCGGCGTCGCTCCAGGAAGCCATCGCTACTCGTCGCGTCCGGTCTTGACGGCCGCGCGCAGCCGGGCCGATGACGCGCGCGGGTTCGCAGCGAGCTCCTGCGGTGAGGGCTTGATCGGCCGGCGCGAGAGAGCGCGCAGCTCGGGCTCGTGGCCGCAGACGCAGACGGGGAAGTCGGGCGGGCAGGTGCAGCCCTTCTCGCGCGAGCGCAGGAACCGCTTGACGATCCGGTCCTCGAGCGAGTGGAAGCTGATCACCGCGAGCCGGCCGCCGGGGCGCAGCATCTCGAGCGCGGCCGGCAGCGCGGCTTCGAGCGAGCCGAGCTCGTCGTTGACGGCGATGCGCAGAGCCTGGAAGACGCGTTTCGCCGGGTGCCCGTCGCCGAAGCGCGCGGGGGCCGGGATCGCGGCTTTGATCGTCTCCACGAGCTCGCCCGTGCGCTCGAACGGCTGCTCGCGGCGGCGGCGAATGATCGATCGCGCGATCTGCCGCGCGTACCGCTCCTCGCCGTACTCCTTGAAGATCTGTGTCAGCTCGCGCTCGCCGGCCTCGTTGACGAGAGCCGCCGCTGTCGTCTCGGCGCCGGGATCCATGCGCATGTCGAGCGGCGCGTCGGTCGCGTACGAGAACCCGCGCTCCGGCCGGTCGATCTGCATCGACGAGACCCCGAGGTCGAACAGGATCGCGTCGGCGCGGACGCCGTTGCCCGAGAGCTGCTCGAGCACGTCGGAGAACTCGCCGCGCAGGAAGCGGCCCTGCGCACCCGCGCGCTTGCGCACCGAGTCGAAGTACGGCCGCACCGACGGGTCGCGGTCGATCGCGATCAGCTTGCCGCTGCCGCGCAGGTCGCCGGCGAGCAGCTCCGAATGGCCGCCAGCGCCGAAGGTAGCGTCGACGACTGTCTCGCCCGGCTGGACGGCGAGCGCTTGCCGTACCTCGTCGGCGAGGACCGGGACGTGGTCAGTTGCGTTGGGACGCAAGACGTTCGGCAACATCCTCCGCACTCCCTTCGAACTCCTTGACGTGTGCGCGCCAGGCGGCGCGGTCCCAGATCTCCAGGCGGTCGCCGACTCCGGCGACGACGACCTCGCGCTTGATGCCGGCCTCCTTGGCCAGCGTCCCCGGCACCGGGACGCGGCCCTGCTTGTCGGGCTCGGCCTCCGACGCGCCGGCGAAGAAGTGCCGGTGCATCATCCGCCCCTCCTTGCTGAGCGGGTCGAGCCCGGCCAGTCGGCCCTCCACGAGCCGCTCCCAGCCCGCCTGGGGATAGCAGTAGAGACACCCGTCCATACCGCGCGTGATGACGAGACCGCCGGAAAGCGCTTGGCGAAACTTGGCCGGTAGCGTGAGACGGTTCTTGTCATCGATCGTGTGCTCAAACTCACCTAGCAGCATGATCCACTGCGCCCCACTTTAAACCACGATCCCCCACTTGGCAACCCCTGGAACCCACGCGGGCGAGGAACCTAGTGCAGCAGTGAGGCGACCGAGTTGATCGCCAGCGCACCGATCACCGCGACGAACAGGAACGAGAGGAGCGCGTGGCGGATCGCAGTGCGGCGCATGGCCTTCGAGGTGAAGTTCGTGTCCGAGACCTGGAAGGTCATCCCGATCGTCAAGGCGACGTAGGCGAAGTCGCGGTAGTCGGGCGCCTCGTCGTCGTTGAAGTCGATCCCGCCGATCGGGTCGCCGTAGTAGAGATCGCCGTACCGCAGCATGAAGAGGGTGTGCACGGTGAGCCAGGAGAGCGCGACGACGGCGCCCGCCAGCAGGAGCAGGAGCGCCTTCGTCGAGCCGTGGCGGTTGCCGGCCTCGAGCAACGTGTAGCCGACCGAGATCAGGCTGGCGACGCTCGCGGCGAGCACCACGACGTCGCCGGTCGGGCGCGAGAAGTCCTCGGCCCGAGCCTCCTCCCTCGTTTGCGCCGGGGTCAGGCGGCCGACCCGCAGCCACACCCAGCCGGTGATCACGAGCGCGGCGACGCCCCACGCGCCCGTGACGGCAACCGGCCAGGGCGCGCCCACCAACAGCGTCGCGGCCAGCGTCGCGACCGCGGCAACGAGAGCCACTACGGCGCGCCGCATCGCCAGGCCCTGGCGTCTCCCGGGAGCGGCCATCGGCCGAAGCATCGCACCGCCACCTCACATGCGGGCGGGCCTTTGCGTTTGAAGTGATGATGGAGGCAGTGAGAGTCCCCCCGTTCGAGCGTTTCTATGAGGAGCAGCAGGCGACCGTGCTCGCGCAGCTGAGGGGCATGCTCGGCCGGGACGCCGCCGACGACGCCTTCCAGGAGACCTTCCTGCGGGCGCTCCGCGCATATCCGACGCTGAAGCACGGGCGCCACCTGCGCGCGTGGGCGCTCCAGATCGCCAAGAACGTCGCGATCGACACCTTGCGCCGCGGCCGCGTTACCTCGGCCGAGGTTCCCGACCTCGAGTCCGTCGACGAGCCCCTCCCCTACGAGGAGCTGCGTCGCCTCACTGCGGGCCTGCCCGAGAAGGAGCGAGCCGCCGTCTTCCTCCGCTACGGCTACGACCTCAGCTACGAGGACATCGGCAGCGCGCTCGGCTCGTCGCCCGAGGCGGCGCGCCAGGCCGCGTCATCCGGAGTTCGCCGCTTGCGCCGAAAGGAGCTGTCATGAACGTTTCCGCAGAGCTCGACCGTCGCTTCCGCGACGCCGCCGCTGCCGAGGGGCTGCTCGACGTCGCCTACGAGCTGCACGACACCCCGGTCGGGAGGCTGTTCGTCGCAGTCACCGATCACGGCGTCTGCGAGATCCATTTCGACCCCGACCCGGATGTGGAGGCGGAGCGGCTCGCTCGCGCCTTCGGACCGCGCGTGCTGCGCTCGCCCCGCCCGACCGACGAGGCACGACGCCAGCTCGACGAGTACTTCGCCGGGAAGCGGCGCGAGTTCGACCTGGCGGTCGACCTCCGCCCCGCGCGCGAGTTCGGCCGTGCCGTCCTCGACGAGCTCGCCCGTGTCCCGTACGGCGAAGTGACGACCTACGGCACGCTCGCCGCCCGGGCCGGCCGGCCCCGCGCCGCCCGCGCGGTCGGCACTGTCATGAACCGGAACCCCGTGCCGATCGTGCTCCCGTGCCACCGGGTGGTCGGCTCGACCGGTTCGCTGGTCGGTTACGCCGGCGGACTCGACCGCAAGCGCACGTTGCTCGAGCTGGAGGGCGCGCTCAACCCTTCGCTGTGAGGTGGGCGTGGATCTCGCGCGTGAGCGCGGCGACCTGCTCGGTCAGATCCTTGTCCTGCTGCGTGAGCTGCGTGTTCGACTCGAGCAGGCGCTCGAGCTTGTTGGTCTCGGCCCTGAGCTCGGCGACGCGGTGCGCGGCCTGCTTCTCCGTCTCATCGTGGCGCCGCTCGGCCTTGTCGAGCGCCAGCTTGTCGCGCTCGGCCTGGCGCGTCTGCGCGAGCAGGATGAGCGGCGCCGCGTATGCCGCCTGGGTCGAGAACGCGAGGTTGAGCAGGATGAAGGGATAGGGGTCCCATTGCAGCGCGATCCCGATCGCGTTGAGCGTGATCCAGACGATGACGACGATCGTCTGGCCGAGGATGTACTGGGGCGTCCCGAAGAACCGCGCAGCGTGCTCGGCGCGGAGCCCAAAGGCGTCCGAGCCGAAGGTGCCGTGGTGCTCCATGTGCTGTCGCGGCTGCGCCACGCCGCCTCCAGGCTAGGCGCGGCGGCGGATGGTCACTCCTCGTTCAGGAGCTGGCGTGCCACATCGAGATCCGCGGGCGCGACGACGATCTCGAGCATTCCGCCTGGGCCGAAGTTCTCGAAGGCGGAATCCTGCTCGGCCGTCGGCCTGAACGCACACTTGATCCCGTTCTGGCGCAGGAGCTGGCAGAGGGACTCAGCCTCGGGCTCGCCGGGAACGGTTGTGACGCGAACGACGTCCTCCACGCCGCGAGCGTAACGGCTAGCCACTAGCGTCGCCCTCTCCGGTGTCGGACGCAGAGCCTCGATCTTCCCAGTCAGCGCGGCGAGCTCGTCCTCCGTGCGCGTGATCATCGCCGCCAGGTCGCGCGTCAGATCCGTGTCGAGGACGTTCGCCGCCGCGTCAAGCGCGAGGACAGTCTGCTGACAGGCAGCTAGCAAGATCATGAGCATGCTCCGGGCCTTGATGAGGTCAGCCAGATCGTCCATCGCCTGGCAGTACCCGAAGTGAGCGGATCCTAAGTGCGCGGATCCGTCTCGCGCGCAACCTCCTGTGCGTCCTTCTCACGCTTCTCGACGACAAAGTAGCTCGGGTGTCGCTCGATCACGACCTCGATTTCTGGCTGTTCATGTTCAGGGACGACCGCAAAATGCGTCGACTCGGCACGAATCGCCTCGTACTCGGCGATAGTCATCGCCATCAGTTCCGCGCAGTCGGAGCGCCCGCACTCGCAGGTGAAATCGACTTTTTCGGTGCGGCTTTCGACCTCGATGTAGTGCGAGGCGACTTCGGCCACGCGCTCGTTGACCTCCCGGAAGAGCGCTTCATTCCCAGCGAGACGTTCCTCCCGAGCCGCCACTGGGCCATTGTTCAACGAGGAGTCGCTTCTGGCAAGGGGCTGGTTGTCATTGAGATTGGGAAAGGTCGCCGACAGCACGAGAGGGCTGAGCCGTATGCGCTGACGGGACGCCGGAGCTCGCGTTCTACTGCCGTCGCTGCGCCGAGCGCGAACTCGGCGGCGAGTAGCCACGGTCCGAGAACCCGAGGCGGCAGGGCGACCTAGGCACTCGCGCCCGCCGCCCGGGCGCGCTTACCCTGTTGCCGCAGTCAGACCCCTGCCGCACCGATCCATATACCGCGCTGGCCGGGGTATTAAGCCATCGCACGAGAATCGAGAGCCGAAACGGTCGTCTTTTCTCTCCCTCGACCCTGGGCCACCAAGCGCTGAGAGGGAGAAAGCAGGTCTAGCCTAGGCAGCGCTCGGGCTTGTAGAAGACGCTGCGGTAGCCACCCGGGCACCGTGACCGCCTACGCAGGCGGAGCGCCATCCCACCAGGGAGGGCTCCGCCCGCAGGCGGTTACGCGAGGCGAACCGCCCGCTATCTCAGCGGGCGGAACTAGTCTTGCGGCGGCTCTGACTACGAGCCCGACTGGCTGACTTCTGCGCCGTCTGGCGGGGAGCATTCTTCGAGCGGCTCTCCGTCCCCCCGGAGACCTGCTCGACACGATTTATCAGATCGTTCGGCAACTCAGAAGCCCTCGCCTTCGCCTGGTTCATGACCTTCTTGGTCTTGCGTGTGAACGACCCGTTCGACCCCAGCGCGTAAAGGCCCGCACCGGCTACGGGAAGAACGAGCCAGCGTGCCCCTACTCCCTTCCGGTTGCCCTTTCCCTGGGCGGCGTCAGTTATGTCCGCAAAGCGCTCCGCAAGGTCGACTACCTGCTCCGCGAACTTGTTGATATCGGCCATTTCAACCTCCATTCCTTCGCTGTCCGTGTCGAAATTGTCGTCTTGCTTCCCGTGACCGAGACTCCAAAACATCGGCGGTCAAGGGAGTGCGAGTCGTGCCGCGCAGCGCGTCGCCAGCTCCGCGGCCGGCCGCAACGAGAGGAGGCCGGCGCGCGCCGCTGATCGCCCTACTTCGTGTCGCCGTCCTGCACCTCGCCGCGCCAAGCGCCGGTCTCTTCCTCGCGGTTCTCGATCAACTGCTTGAACCGCTCGAGATCTCCGCGTACCTGACTCTTGACGACGCCGAGCAGATCGCCCGCGACGTTTTCCGCGGTTGAGTCGCCTTCGACGTCCATCTCGACGTTGACGCGCGTCTGGCCTCCGGCGATCTGCTCGAAGGTGACGGCGCCGTCGTTCTTGACCTCGCCCTCGATCGTCTTCCAAGCGACCCTTTCATCCGGCTGCTGCTCGGTGATCTCGGTCGTCCACTCACGGGTCTCGCCGCGGATCTCCGCGACCCACTGGACATGTGTGTCGTCGAGCTGCTGGACGGACTGGACGCTGTCCATGAACTTGGGGAACTCCTCGAACTGCGTCCACTGGTTGTAGGCCTGCCGGACGGGAACCTGAACCTCAATCGAGTCTTGGATCTTGGGCATGAAATCTCCTCACGGGTAGTGGTGACCATGGCTGTGCCGAGGCGGAGGCCCCGGCACAGCTCAGCGTCGCATTGCCTAGCGGTCGTTCCGGCTGAGCGGGTCTTCGCCGCCGACGTACTTGGTGCCGGACTTGGCGAGCCCGCGGCTGATCATGTAGCCGATCGCGACTGCCGCGACGAGCGTCCAGGCGCGGCGGTCGCCGAAGGTGTCGGAGACGGCCGAGGCGATCAGGATCGCCCCGATAACGCCGACCATCGCAAAGAACTCGGTCGTCTTGAGCGCGTGCTTGGTCTCGTCGGTCGTCCGACGAGTCTCGCTGGACGACGCATGCATGCGCCGCCGCTCAGCGGTTTCGCTTGCTGCCATATCGTGCCTCCCTCGTAAATCGTTGAAACGGAGGGCTTAGACCCCCACATCCCCTACCAAACCACCGTGACCGAATCCGGGGCAGCGGTGCTCCGAACGGTCCGTGTAGTCAGACCGGTCTGTCCGCATCTACAACCCATAAACATCAGGTCGTCGCCGCGCGTTAATGGGTCTTCACGGCAGTCGGAAAGAAGCGCGGCGTTGCTCGAGCTTGCGCTGTTGCCGACACTCCGGGCCGCAGACCAGGGCGTCCGGCCGGCCGCTGAACGGCTTGCCGCAAACGACGCAGGGCCGCGATGGAAGCGGATGCGCTTCGCGGTACTCGGCCGCGTACCATCGAACCCGGCCGAAGAGATCAAGGTTCCGCGCGGCTCGCGGCGACTGCGCGAGGCGCACGAGCTGGCCGAGATCCGCCTGATCGCCGGGGCGCAAAAGCGAATCGGTGACGAGGCGGCGGTGCTCGTGATGGGCAGGCTCGGCCTGCGCAAGATGGAGGCCGCACGGCTGCAGGCGCGGGACATCAACCTCGGCGAGGACGTGCTCTACATCCGCGATGCCAATGGCGGCAAGCCAGCGGAGTTGCCGATCACGTTCCCGGAGCTACGCCAGGCGCTCTCGCTCTGGCTCTCAGAGCCCGGGCGGAAGGACGACGACTACCTGATTGCGCCCCAGCGCGGCCCGAACCGTGCGCTCGACCCGGCCTCGATTCATCGCTGGTGGGAGCGCTGCTGCGGGCGGGCCGGAGTGGGGCCTTCACGCCGCACGAGCTCCGCCATAGCGCCCTGCATCGCATCTACTGCGAGACCGGCGACCTCTACGCGGCCAAGCAGCTTGCCCGCCATGCCTCGGTGCGAACGACCGAGGCGTACCTACATCCGACGGCCGACGACCTCCGTGCGCGGATGCTCGAATCGGACGCGGGGGGAAAGCGTGCATAAGCCCCCTCGTAGCCAAGCCGTTCGCCCATGTGAATGCACGATAACGGGCGTTATGTCAAGTTCCGATTCGAGCAGTCAACCGGCCGCTCCACCCCGGCCGGCTGCGTTGGACCAAAAAAATTCGCCGAGTCGGTTTCCGTTTCGTCCACCGTTTTCGATGACCTTTCCCTTGCGGGTAGTGCCTTCGAACTCGGCTTCGACCTACTCCGGTTCCGTGCTCGGCGCAAGAGGAAATCGAGGGGCACGTCGAGGTCGGTTCAAGGGGTTCGGAAGACGTCGAGGCCGCAATTTGCGGAAATTCAATTATCCACATTTCCACAGCAGGCCCTGCAGTTTGTGGATAACCCTCCCCCGCCTCCAGACGGTAGAGTCAGCGCGTGCCGCACCTCCGTCAGCCGGCGATCTCACACGGCGTCATCTCGTTCATCTGGGCGCTCGTCTTCGGCATCTACGTCTGGCTCGGAGGCCTCGCGGTCGGCGTCCACGGCGGGACGGCGTTCCTCTTCGGAGCCGTGGTCGGCTTCGTGGTCTACCTGCTGGTGATGATCTACGGCGCCGAGGAGCCGCGGCGTCAGCCGCGCCGGGCCGACCGGCGCTGATTCCCGGCCAGGGCGAAGACCAGCACGCGCGCCAGCTCGGCGCCGATCTTGTCGCGCAGCCGCTCGAAGACGGGCCTTCGGGGCCTCGCCTCGGCGCAATGCGCGAGGAGCAGGTCGAGTCGCTTGGCCGGGCGGATGTCGAGGGCGGCGCTCATGCCTCCCGTGTATCGGTTCGGGTCCAGCCCGCTTCATCCC
>Ga0307292_10000529_pt1 | contig 13240 bp, 9 predicted proteins | sample ER_DNA_149_FD_194471 | JGI IMG/M metagenome (GOLD analysis project Ga0307292, IMG submission 194471) | Bulk soil microbial communities from the East River watershed near Crested Butte, Colorado, United States - ER_DNA_149 | ecosystem: Environmental > Terrestrial > Soil > Floodplain | place: USA...
GGTGATGTCACCGCCGTAGCACTTTGCAAGCACGTCTTTGCGTACCGCTCGAATCGTCTCGCGCGCGATCACCCGCGAGCCAATGGCCGCCTGCACTGGAACTTCAAATTGCTGTCGAGGGATCAGCTCTTTCAATTTCGCCGTCATCATGACGCCATAGGAGTAGGCCTTGTCCGTGTGCACGATCGCCGAGAATGCGTCAACCGGCTCGCCATGCAACAAGATGTCGACCTTGACCAGATCAGCCGCCTGTTCGCTGGACGGCTCGTAGTCCAGGCTGGCATAACCCCTGGTCCGGGACTTGAGCGCATCGAAGAAATCAAAGACGATTTCCGCCATCGGCAGCGTGTAGCGGATCTCGACCCGATCCTCGGACAGGTAATCCATGCCGTGCTGAATGCCCCGGCGGCTTTGGCATAGCTCCAGAATCGTCCCGATGTAGGTTGCCGGAGCCAGGATGGTGGCTTTGACGACCGGCTCGTACACCTTGGCGATCTTGCCACTCGTCGGATACTCCGACGGATTCATCACGTCCACCTCGGTGCCGTCTTCCATGATCACGCGGTAGACCACGTTAGGCGCGGTGGAAATCAGGTCAAGATCAAATTCGCGTTCCAGGCGCTCCCGCACGATCTCCATGTGGAGCAAGCCCAGGAAGCCGATCCGAAATCCAAAACCCAGCGCGCTGGAGGTTTCTGGTTCAAAACTCAGCGCTGCATCGTTGAGCTGCAACTTGTCGAGGGCTTCGCGCAATTCGGGATAATCTGCGCCGTCGATGGGGTAGAGACCGGCGAAGACCATCGGCTTAGGCGGCCGATAGCCGCCTAGGGCCTGGACAGCAGGTCGATTCAGCGATGTGACGGTGTCGCCGACCCGAGACTGTCGGACGTCTTTGACACCGGTGATCAAATAACCAACCTCGCCAACTCCCAACGAGGCCGCCTTCGTCGGCTCGGGGGATATGACGCCGACCTCCAAGGTTTCATGGGCTGCCTTGGTTGACAGCATCAAGACTCGCTCACGATGGGACAGCTCGCCGTCGATCACGCGTATGTAGGTGACAACTCCCCGGTAAGTGTCGTAGATCGAGTCGAAGATCAACGCCCGAGCGGGAGCGGCAGGATCACCAACCGGCGGCGGTATCTGGGCCACGATCTCATCGAGCAGCTTTGCCACGCCCTCGCCCGTCTTTGCCGATACCTGGAGCACCTCAGCGGGATCGCATCCCAGGACTCTGGCGATCTCGGCGGTGTACTTCTCCGGCTGCGCGCTCGGAAGGTCGATCTTGTTCAAGACCGGAATCACGTGCAGATCGGCCTCCAGCGCGAGGTAGAGGTTAGCCAGGGTTTGCGCCTCGATGCCCTGCGCTGCATCGACGAGGAGCACCGCACCCTCGCATGCGGCCAGGGATCGGGAAACCTCGTAGGTGAAGTCGACATGGCCAGGCGTATCGATCATATTCAGCACGTAGGTCTGATCGGTGCCCGGTTCGTCCGCGTTGCCCCGAGTCCGCCACGGCATCCGCACTGCTTGGGACTTGATCGTGATGCCGCGTTCCCGCTCGATGTCCATCCGATCCAGATACTGAGCACGCATCGACCGCTCGTCCACCACACCGGTCAGCTGCAGCATCCGGTCAGCCAGGGTCGACTTGCCATGATCGATGTGGGCGATAATGCAGAAGTTGCGGATTATCGACGGGTCAGTGCGCCCTGGCGGCGACACGAACACGGCACTCACAACGAACATCCTCACCTAATGTGACCCAAGCTTGTTGACGGGCGACATTCCTGGATTCACATGATTTGGAAGGCTCCTGACACCGCTGGTAGCGTGGTCGGTCGCGCCTGCACAGCAGCGCCCCATACATCACAGAGGGAGTTTTAGAGGCCTGTCGTGGCGAACATCAAATCCCAGCTCAAACGAATCAAGACCAACGAGAAGGCTCGTCAGCGTAACAAGGCGACGAAGTCAGCGCTCAAGACCTCGATTCGTCGGTTCCGCGAGGCTGCCGATTCTGGCGATACCGCGAAAGCCACCGAGCTCGCGTACGCCGCATCCCGTGCCCTCGATAAGGCTGCCTCCAAGGGCGTCATCCACAAGAATCAGGCGGCCAATCGCAAGTCCGCGATCGCAGCCAAGGCCGCGCGTGCCGACAGTTCCGGCAAGTAGCTGATCAGAGCGCGATTACCAGACCGTTTCAGCGCCGCAGCCGCGAGACGCTCAGCACCGCTCGCTCCAGCGCGAACGCAGCGTCGTCGGCGGCACCTTTGACCTCAGCATCTGCCACCGCAGCTGCCTTCAGCGCCGTTGCGAGACTTCCCTGATCCCATCCGCGTGCTTGCGAACGCATTGACCTCAGCTTCCACGGCGGCACTCCGACTTCGCGCGCCAGATCGGCTTCTCGCTGCCCTCCGCCTGCTGTAATCAGTTTCCCCAGGCCACGGATGCCTGATGCCAGAGCACTGGTGATGAGCACCGGGGCCACGCCGGTCGCGAGGGCCCACCGCAACTGCTCCATCGCAATGCCCGTACGCCCCGCCAGCGCTGCATCCGCTACCGCAAAGCTGGTCACTTCGGCGCGACCGCCGAAATAGCGACGGACTTGATCAACGGTAATCGCACCACCCTGCCCGTCTGAGATGAGCTGGGTGACCGCTGCGGCCAATGCCCGTAGGTCGTGGCCGACCGCGTCGACGAGTGCGGCTGCCGCACCAGCGTCGATGGCGCTACCTGCTCGCTTCACCTCCGCTGAGGCGAATTGCGGCAACTCCCATGTCTTGACCGCCCCGCATTCGATTACCTCGGCGCCAGCTGATTTGACCTTGTCGACCAAGCCTTTACCTTTCGGACCACCGGGATGCACGACGATGATGGCAAGATCGGCAAGCTGAGCGGCGGCAAGGTCGAGCAGATCTTGACCTAGATCGGGGACCAAATTCTCCAGGTCGTAGATGACAGCGGCACGACGGCTGGAAAACAGCGAGGGCCCGGTAATCTCGACCAGCATGCCGCGATCAAGCCGTGCAGCCTCGATTTCGGAGATTTCGACGTCAGGCGACTCAGATCGCATCTGCTGACACAGACGCGCAATGGCACGATCAGCCAAAAGACCCTCAGGCCCGCTAACCAGAATCAGCCGACCGAATGGAGACTTCACTGCTGCCATCAGCACAGCATGCCAGCCGTCACGGACGTAGTGGCTCAAGTCGAACCAGCTGCGAGCGTCGGAAATCGCGCGCCCGCCGTGCTGAGGAGAGGGAGCGGAGGCTTTTCCTCTGCGAGCGACGACAAAGTAGGCGGAACCATGCGCGCGATGCGCGAGCAGCTCTGAATCAATGGGCAACACAAATCAGATTCGCGGCTCACTCGGATTGGTGTTGATATACATGAGCGAGACACTAGATACGTGGTGAAAGGGGTGTCGGTGGTCGGCAAATTGTGGACCTCGCTGTTCGGTCGGGTCGTGACTGATCGACAGTTGCCGATGTCCCCTAGCGAGCCGGAGACGGCTGCCGCTGACGAGCCTGCGCTTGGCATGAAGCTCACGGGTGAGCCTCATCCGCTGGACCGGATGGTGACTGTTCAGCCGAATACCGTCGCTGTCCTCTTCGAGCAGGACAATGTGCCCCGACTCAAGTTTCCTGGGGAGTACTTGACGCCGGGCCTACTTCCCTCCCTTCGCCCTGTCCGGGTACTCGCGGTCAACACCGCACCGGTGGAACTTGACGTCACGGTCGACCATCTCGTCACCATGGACGGCCGCGACATCGAGCGCTGCACGGTGCGCGTGACCGTCCAGTTGAGTGACCGGGACAGGTACGGCTCGCTGGCCGACCTGGCCGCAGAGCATGGGACCGACCTCGAGACCTTCCTCTTGCAGCGGGTAGAGACCGAGGTGGCCACGGGAATGCACGCGGCTGTGAAAATGAATCGTCTCGCCGACCTCCGACGCCCAACAGTGCAACAGGAGCTGGCCGAGCAATGGCTGCCTCGATCCTTCGCCAACGGCGCCCTGCTGCGGCGCGATTTCAATGTTCGTGAGATTACGTGGCCGAAAGACGGTCCTATCTCAGTCCCGATTCCGCAAACCAAGTCGCCGAGGGTGATACCGGCTGCGACGTCAGCAGTAAGGCCTCTCCCCGCCCCGACCCCGGCCGTCGCGTCGCGACGAGGCCCGATGGAACTGACGATGGACGCACGTCTGCGCCGCATGTGGCGCCAGTACGCCGAGCCGGAGCTGCGAGGCATTGCCGGTGTCAAGGCGGGCAATTCGGCCACTGTCGTCGCCGTGGTGAACCGCGAGCCGGGAGCCTACGAAGGCAGTCGGCTGCGAGAAACCTTCGGGGATCACTTTGAGGACCGCAACCTGCATCTCGTTGCTGCGGTGGCCGATTCCTACGGGGACCTGGTCCGTGCCTGGTTCAAGCAGGTGGACGGCAGCCCTGGGCGCCTTGTCTGGGTGCGGTCGCTCGAGGACGACTCAGTGCTGCGAATCGGTGTTGATCAGGCGTTGCGATCGACAGAGGAGCGGGCCCGAGGCCTCTCTGTTGGCTCACAATCCGATCGAGAGGCGTTACGCCGGCTGGTTCCCCATGAGCGCGTCGAATTCGTAGCGGCGGACACGACCGGCTGATCCGATGAGCATGAGCGGCACCGCGTCGTGAGCAGAATCGCCTACACCAATCCGCAGGCGTCGCGACCGGACGTGGGGTCGCTAGGACCGAAGTCTCCCGAGCGGGCCGAGGTCTCGCGAAAGATCCGCCAGGCAGCCGCTATCCCCTTGGTGATCTCACTGGGAGCTCAGTGGGTCTGCTTCATCGTCTACTGGATTCCAGAAGTAGGCCACTTTCCGGCGCACGAATTGTGGCTTACCCAGCTCGCTCCGCTGGCTTCGGTTGCCTTGACGAGTGAGGGGCAGCCTCAGGTCCAGGCGCAGAACGGTCAGTGGGGGCTACCGGCCCTCGTGCTGCTCGTCTGTGCGTTCGCGCTGTTCTGGCTGTCTCGTACCCGCCACTGGCTCGGTCGCACCGCGATGCTCGCGCCCGCAGCACTTGGTCTGGTCGCTGCGCTCACCATCGTCGTCGGGCTCGCCGTGCGAGGGATCATGTCCTCCTCCATGGTTGGCGTGGCGTTGTTGATCGTCTGGGTATTCAGTGCCGGCTATGCCGCGCTGCACGGACTTCTCGACAACCTGGGCCCGCTACCACCGAAGACCTGGTACAGCGGTCTGCCGCTGCTTGCCGTGTACGCGGTCGTCGCGGCGGCCCCGGTCGCGGTTGGACGCTGGCTGTTCGCTTCCGACTTGCGTGATGCCGGTGCGAGGCTCCAAGCCAACACCGTCGCCTTGAGCCGGGCTGCACTGTGGACCTCCAGTACGGTCCTGCTCTATCTCACAGGCTTGCTGGTCGGGGTCGCTGCCTGGGTTGCTTACCAGGCGTGGCCGCCGCGCCGCGAGATGGCCTTCGTCGGCCGGAGTCTGATCGTGGTCGGCATCTTGATCATCACCGCCGCGATCGGCTGGCCAGCAACCACTCAGGCAAACAAGCGGGTGGACGAGCTGACCTACGCCAGCCCAGCTGAGGAGGTGCACTTCACCTGTGGCGCATGGATCCTTGACCAGCCCACCACCGTCTCACAGCAGCCAGTGCCGGCGAAGACGCTGGTGATCACCGGATTTTCATGTCGGACGGTGACGGCCTTCTCTGGTTATCAGCAGCTCTCCACCCACACGCTGCCGGTCTCGCTCTCGCCTGTCATTGCCCACACACCCGAAGGAGCCAAGATCTCCGGGCGCATCGTCGCCGCGCAGTACGGCGATGTCCTTGTCGTCGCCGGCAGTAATCGTTTCGATGTCAACACGAACTATCTTCTGGGCATCGGTCTGACTGACAGCGCAGAGCTCTGGAGGTATCCATGCGTGCATGGTCCGCCGATGGGCGTGCGGTTCGCGAACGTGCCAGGTGGCGACAATCCGGCCGACGGGCATCTCACAATGGGCGAAGTGGGCCCTGAGGCCGTGATCAGCTGCCAGCGCCAACTCGTGAGCATCAATCCGATGACCGGGCCGCGTTGATCCGGGAGGCAAGCTGGCTGAATGAGCACCGCGACAAAGACGGTCCAGGCAGCCAAGTTCCTTGCCGGAATGTATCGGGAGCGAGCGCGGATCCTCTATGCCGCGCACGTACGTGGTGATCTGTTCAGTCGACTCAACCTGCCTAACGCCAACACCGACCCGTACCAGATCTATGAAGAGATGCGGGCTCGCGGTCCGCTTCTGCCAACCCGGCTTGGCAACTACAGCACGACGAGCCATCGGTTGTGCAACGAGGTGCTGCGCAGCCGAAGCTTTGGCCCGAGACCTGAGGACGGCACCGAGGACTTCGCTACCCAAGCGCCGCTCGACCTCTCGCTGCTCGAGCTGAACCCGCCGGACCACACCCGAATCCGCCGCCTCGCCGCACCAGCGTTTACGCCGAGGCGGATGGCAGGCTATGCCGCCCTGGTTGATCAGGCGATCCAGCGACTACTGGATCAGTGCGAGCGTGATCGCGAGTTCGATCTGATGACCTCGTTTGCCTCACCACTGCCCATTGCCGTGATGACCCATCTGCTTGGGCTGCCCAACGAGCCCGAGCGGTTCCGTCGGCTAGGCTCAACGATCGCCCGTGCGTTGGACGGCATCTGGTCGCTCGGACAGGCACGCACGCTGGCAGCCGCGGACGCGGAACTCCGGGCGACCTTCACTGATCTGATCCAACGACGCGCTTCAGAACCCGGCGATGATCTCGTGTCAGCGCTGGTGGCCGAACAGAGCCATTCGATCACTCCGGCCGAGCTGTCGGCTCTGGTGCGGCTGCTACTGATCGCCGGCTTCGAGACGACGGTGAATGCCATCGGCAATGGCATGCGCTGGCTGCTGGCCGACCGTGAGCAGTGGGAGTTATTGGTTGCCGAGCCGGATCGCGGATCGGCAGTCGCCGAAGAGGTGCTCCGCTTCGATCCTCCGGTGCAGCAGACAGCCCGAGTAGCGCATCAGCCGGTGCAGCTCGGTGACGTGCTGGTCGCCAAGAATCAGTTGGTGATCACCTTGCTGGCGGCGGCTAATCGTGACCCCGAGGTGTATCCGGAGCCGAACCACTTCGACATCACGCGGGAGTCTCCTGTGGAGCATCTGGCCTTCTCCGGCGGCATTCACTATTGCCTCGGCTCACCGCTCGCTCGGTTGGAGCTGAGCCAGGCGTTCCGCGCTCTCGCCGAACGGTTCCCGCGGATCCGCCAGGTCGGGCCGATCACCATGCGACCCGGTACCACGCTGCGCGGACCACTCCGGCTTCCCGTTGCGGTCTAAGGGTCACCGCTGCTTCACCGCGGCAAGCCCGTGCTGAGACTGGCCAACGGCGACCGACCCGTCCTGAGCGGTGCTGAGCACCGTCATCCCGAGCGAGCGGACCAGCTGCACCGTACGCGGTGCCGGGTGGCCGTAGTCGTTGTCGACGCCCGCGCTCGCGATCGCGACGCGGGCCTGGGTAGCCGCGATGAAGCCGGGATCCTGCTGCGCCGAACCGTGGTGCGGAATCTTGAGGACATCGGCCCGAAGATCTGCCCCGGTTTTGACGATCGCTTGCTGGCCGGGTGGTTCGACGTCACCTGTGAGTAGCAGCCGCAGCCGTGCGACGGTGACCATGATCACCAGGCTGCTGTCGTTCTGCCTGGAGGAATCATCTTGCTCCGCAACCACATGGTCTACCGGTCCAAGCACCTCCAGCTCGGCATCGCCGACACGAGCGCGGGTTCCCCACCGGGGCGTATAGATCGGAATTCCGTGTTGTGCGGCTTGCTGGGTGACGAACGTTGACAGCGGTCCCTGCGGGGCCAATGGGCTGACCCACACCTGACCAATACGACGGTGTTGCAGAACGCCGATGAGGCCGTCGACATGATCGGCATGAAAGTGCGAAATGATCAACAGCGGCACCCGGGTGATCCGCAACCTGTCCAGGCAGCCCCGCATCGCGGCAGGCGCTGGTCCGGTGTCGACCACGATCGCGCTGCCGCGGGCCGTGCGAACCACGATCCCGTCGCCTTGACCAACGTCGCAGACAACCAACACCCAGTCACGAGGCGGCCAACCTGGCTGACGCGGAGTGCCACACAGACAGATGATCATGATGCCGACAAGCAGCAGGGTGAGCCACGGGCGCGCCAAGACGTGGGTCATCGACAGACCCAGGAACACACAGCTGACGGCCAACCAGGTCAGGGTCAGCGGCGTGATCGACAGGTGCCATTCCGAGCCGGGCAGTTGGGAACCGAATGTAGCGATCCAAATGATCACCTGGGCACACCATGCGGCGCCGAGGCCGAATACGGCAGCAACAGTGTGGCTGAGCAGCGAGGCCCCGGCGGCGGCAAAGCCCAGTACAGTCGCAGGACCCACGAACGGGCCGGCCAACCCATTCGCTGCCAGGCCCGAGATGCTCATCCGTCCGGAGATCGCCGCGAGCAGCGGCGTGGTGGCAAGTTGAGCTGCGAGCGGGACCGCAATCGATTCGGCGATGAGCTGCGGCAGCCAGCGATTGATGATCACGGTCCAGCGCCGGGACCACCAGACGATGCCTGCGCAGGCCAGCACCGAGAGAGCAAAGCCGATCGATCTGCTCAGGAACGGGTCCACCAGTAGCAAGATCATGGTGGCGACGGCGAGGTTGCGTACCCCAGCGATCCGGCTGCCTGATCCGAGTGCGGCCAAGGCCACCAGGCCCATTGCGGCGGCCCGCAACACGCTGGGCTCGGTGCGACACAGTGCGACGAAAATGATCACTCCAGCCAGGCCGACGATGCGCAGCCACCACCCGCGGACGCCAACCCAGCGTGCGATCGTCAGCAGGAAGGCCAACAGCAGAGTGAGATTGGCACCCGACACAGCGGTGAGATGGGTCAAGCCGGTCGAAACGAAGTCCTCAGTCAGCTCCGGGCGAAGCGCTGACGTGTCCCCGAGGACGAGGGCAGGCACCAGTGCTCGCGGCTCCGGGCGGCGGTCGGCGACAGCTCGGCGCAATCCCGCGCGCACCCGCTCCACCAGCCGAAGCCCTGGAGAGGGCGGGGCAACGAAGACCGGTGAGCCACGCACCCGTAACACGGCAGCCACGTCCGAGCCTCGGTCGGACGCCTCCAGACGGCCGTCGACGAGCACCCGGCTGCCGACCGGAATCTGCAACCACTGCTCGACCTGCGGCCCGCTGACGACGAGCAGGAGCGGAGCTCGGACCAGCCATTCCCCGCCCCGGCCGGCAACGCGTACGGTTGTCGCCCTCATCACCGCAGCACCTGGTCTCAGCCCGGTGCCGGTGACCCGATGCGGGTCCGCGCGAATCTCGAGTTCGGCCGAGCTGACCGCCCGATGCGCCGCCAGCGCGGCCACGGGTCCGTTACGCAGACGTTGCAGGTTGACGAAACCGGTCCCCAGTAGCACCGCGATCACCAAGGCGACGGTCAGCAGCAGGGCTGAGCGCCGCAGCACCGCCGCAGCTAGAGCGATCACCGCGCCCAACCCGGCCGCGGCAATGCCTGCCGGCGCGCCCCAGATCCCGAGCCATGCCGCTCCCCATGCCGCCACCGCCAAGGGCGCAACTCGCAGATCCGGCAAACGAGCAGGCGCCGTCGCAGCGGCGGGCTGCCGCCCCCGCCAATGACGATCAGCTAGTCGCTCGACTATGGTGCGGGCCGCCGGGACGACCCGGTGTGGCCCCGCCTTCACACCCGCACGTGCGGGGCGATCTCGGCATAGGTCTTTGGTCCGATGCCGTCAACCTCCTGCAACTCCTCGATCCGACTGAACCGCCTGTGCTGTTCCCGCCACGTGAGAATCGCCTGGGCAGTGACCGGCCCTACGCCAGGCAACTCCTCGAGTTGCGCCTGGTTGGCTCGGTTGAGATCAAGCGCCACCGTCGCGGACGAGCCGCCACCTGTAGTTGACCCCGGCTGGTCTCGAACCTCCCCTGCCGGGTCACCAGCTGTACCGATCATCACCTGCTGACCGTCGCTGAGCAGCTGGGCGAGATTCAGCTCCCCTGGATCCGCTCGACGCGTGAGCCCGCCAGCCGCATTGATGGCGTCCTGGACTCGCGAGTTCTCCGGCAACTTGACCAGGCCTGGGTCCCGGACGGCGCCCAGCACGTGAACCACGATCTTGGGAGCACTCTTGCCGGACGCCGGTGTTGAGGACGTTGAGGTGGGCGCGGGCGTGTTCACCGTGACTACCCCGCCAGGAACCACCCCGCCAGGACTGGCCACGGCGACGGGACGAGCACGTAGCAGCAACCATCCGGCCGAGACCAGGCCGAGCACCAACAACATGCTGATCACGCCGACATGCATCCTGCTGAACCGCTGCTTCGGCAGCTCCTCTGCATCCGCTGGCAGTAGCAGCTCACCGACATTCTGAGCATCGTCGTGGCTCGCCCGACCCACGGTCGACTCCCAGGTGAGCTCCGCCGGCTCCTCAGACGGCACAGCTCCCGGCTCGCGCGCCCGACGTGGCGGCCGCCCGGCCAGCACCAGCGCCAGACGATCACTGATCAACCGTGCCAACTCCACGTCTGCCTTCGTTCGATGTGCCATATCGGGAAGCTAAGGACACCGACCGGATTGCTGCACGCCGTCAGCAATCTGTGGACAGCGCTTCGAAAGCTCGACGCTTGGGGACAAAGACGGCGGCCCCCGACAAGCGGAAAAGTAGCTAGGTCCTCGGTGACACAACGATTCCTACGGTGCCGGGGCCGACATGCACACCGAGCACTGCACTGACCTCCGAGACCACGATGTCCCCCGTGGGCACCCGGCCATGCAGTCGATCAACGAGCCGTCGCGCCCCGTCCGGGTTGTCAAGATGGTGAACCGCGACGTCAACCGCACCGTCGCTAGCCGCTGCGCGCGCCAGCGCGTCCAGACCCAGCTCTTCAAGTCGGCTCAGCGCCTTCGATTCAGTCCTGACCCGCTCGTACGGTCGTATCTCACCGTCGTCAACCGTGAGCAAGGGCTTCACCGCCAGCACGGAACCGAGCATTGCCGCCGCCGTTCCGATCCGGCCGCCTCGTCGCAGATACTCCAAGCTGTCGACATAGAAGTACGTAGTGGCCGCGGCCGCACGTCGGCGTACCTTCGCTGCAACCTCTTCCGGAGCTCCCCCGGAGCGCGCCACCTCGGCTCCGGTGAGCACCGCGAAGCCGACTGCCATTGCCAAGGTCATACTGTCGACAACGATGATCGGAATATCTACCGACGCCGCTGCGACCTGCGCGGCACCACACGTGCCTGAGATCTTGCTACTGAGATGGACCGACACGATGGCGTCGTAGCCGGTTGCCGCCAGCTCTGCGTACGTGCTTCCGATCACCTCAGGTGTGGGTCGCGACGTGCTGACCTGCCGCCCAGCGCGCAGTGCGCCGGCCACCTCTCGTGGCCGCACCTCCGATTCTGGACGGCTGAGGTCGTCGATAACGACCTGCAATGGAATGATCGAGACGTCTGCGCGAGCGGCATCAACTGGGTCCAGTGACGACGTGGAGTCGGTCACCACTGCGACGCCAGGCATCTGCTCAGCGTAAGGCGAGGTAACGGCCGGATGCAGATCTCGGGGAATCGCCCCGCCTGGTGTCGGGAGGACAACGTAGACGGTATGCCTGATCAGAGCGTTCGCGTATGGCGCGCTGGTGCACCGACCCTCGTTCTGGTATCGATCTTCGCCGGAACAGTCGGGATCGTCATTCCCATACTGGCTTACCTGGTCTACCGGAACGGCAGCTCCCCGTGGCTGCCTGCACTGCTTCTCGTCCTGACGGTGTTGGCGTTGCTGTACGCCTGGCGCTTCGGTTTTCATCCCCAGCTGCGGGTCAACCAGCAAACCGTCGAGATCATCAACCCATTCCGTCGCTACAGCTTCGGCTGGGACGAGGTCACGTTGATCGCTCCGGGTGAGAATGGCCTGCTCATCGGTTCGGAGGATGAGGCCGCTGAGGCATGGTGCGTACAGAAGTCCAACGCCGCCAGCCGCCAGGGCCGCCATACCCGGGCCGACAGAATCGCCGACGAGCTGCTCGCTGCATGGGAACTGCACGATCCCCCGGTGGAGAACAAGGAGACCGGAGTACGCATCCGGCGCGCCCGTCCCGACGAAAGCAGACTGCTGACCCAGCTCGAACGCACGGCGAGCGAAGACGCGTTGGCCTATATCTTTCCGCCCCAGCAGTATCCCTATCCGGTTGACGCGGTTGCACGGCGTTGGCAACAGGTACTCCGCGACAGGCAGACGCACACCTACCTTCTCGAGGTGCACGAGAGTCCCGTTGGCTACGTCGCGTTCGACTCAGAGACGGTGCACCATCTCGGCGTCGTTCCTGAGCGCACCCGCCGCGGCTACGGTTCGACCTTGCTCGAGTTCGCGTGCATGGAGATCTACGCCGGCGGCGCCAGGGACGCATTCTGCTGGGTGCTCACCGACAATCACATGGCGCGCGCGTTCTACCGCGCCCTGGGCTGGAGTGAGACCGGCGAACGGCGTAGATCGGAGTTTCCGCCACATCCGCAGTCGTTGCAGATGATGCGAAAGAATCCGTACGTGCCCCGGCGAAGCCGGTAGGGGGCGCGGCGTTCCGTGTCGCTCAGGTCCTGGCTTGTTACGGCCAGGCATCCTGGCGCGGTGACCATAAGCGCCTCGCGCAGCACGGCGGCCCGACCCAAGGCCGCACCCTGGGACAGTCAACCCTCACGCCCGCGTTTTCAGGGTCTGCTCTGCACCATCGCGGCACTCGCGTTGCTGCCCGCGATCGCCACCACGATGATGCGCGTGTTCCCTCCGGCCGACGACCCCACCGCGCGGCTGGCGGCCTTTATCTCCTACGGGTTGCTCGGCTACCTGGTCGCACTGAGCTGCCTGCTGGTCGTGCTGGTTCGCGCCCGACACCGCCTCGTGATCACGGTGATCACGGTCGGCGTTGCGCTCCTCACTGTTTGCCACGTGGTATGGCTGGCGCCACTGTTCGTCAATGATCATCGAGCGGCCGGGACTGCGGAGTTCCGATTGATGAGTCTCAACATGTACAACGGCGCAGCCGCCTCCAAGGCGGTCGCGAAACGTGCGGAGAGCGCCGACATCGTGATCTTGGTCGAGACCACGCCCGCTGCTCTGGAAAGCTTGAAGCCATTCGGCTGGGATGATCGTTTTCCCTATTCTCTAGGA
>Ga0307292_10000530_pt1 | contig 13238 bp, 12 predicted proteins | sample ER_DNA_149_FD_194471 | JGI IMG/M metagenome (GOLD analysis project Ga0307292, IMG submission 194471) | Bulk soil microbial communities from the East River watershed near Crested Butte, Colorado, United States - ER_DNA_149 | ecosystem: Environmental > Terrestrial > Soil > Floodplain | place...
CCGGCTCCTGCTGCTCGACCTCGCCGGCTGGGCGACAGGCGTCCGGCTCGCAGGTCAGACGTTCGACGCTGCGCCCCCCGACGGGTAGACGCTGGAACGCCCAGCCGGCATACGCTCGCGTCATGGCATCGGAACCTGACTCGGAGAAGGTCCTGGACGCGATCGCGAAGAACCTCGAGCTCTCGGCCGAAGGCCTTCACGAGCAGGGCCGCCGCCGCCGCCGTGTCGAGAACGACGAGGCGCGCGGTTCCGCCACCCGGCGCAGTTCGTGTGCTGGCGCCTCGACCGCGACCCGGCCTCCTGAGGCTTTGCGCAGCTCGATCAGCCAACGCCGTTCGACGTCGCCGACGTCCTCGCCGGGCGGCTCGACGGGCGGGTCTGAGGGTCGGCCCCGCCGTCGCTCACGTCAGCCTTGGTCGGCGTCGGGCCGTACGAGCAGCGACCACATGACGAGCTGCCGCTGCGACAGCGCCTTGGCCGCGGCACGCTTCGACGCGTCGGCCACCGCCGGGCCGCGCAGGGAGCTTCGGCCGAGGGATGTGCGCAGGGGCTCCCCCGCGACGTGGGTGACAGGCATCGCGTGCACGCCTCTCGCCCGGTCAGCCGCGCGGCGGCGGTGAAGCACCAGCCGGCCGTGCGGGCGGGACATCGGTCGATGGCGTCCCGGAGGACGACGGGTCGCCGGCAGCGGCCGTCGGGCGCGCCGCGCGCCACGACGGCCGCACGTCGTGGGCGCGGGGGGCGATCTGGCGCACTCGGGGATAGGCGAACTCGTGTGTCATGGCATCGTCACCTCCGACGATGGTCCGGGGATCGAGTCGAGCACCTGACATGACTTCAGTTTAGTTTACGCACGCATCGCGCCGTGTCAAGGGAAGACGCCCTCGCCCATGGCGCCGGCCCGCGGCGGACAGCCCGGGCCACACCCGCGGCGCCGAGCGCGCTGGCGCTACGACCCGGGTTCGAGCTGCGCGACGGCTTGCGCGGCCCTCGCCGTCTCGGGGGCCGGCCGCCGGATCGCCAGAGCGCACACGATGGCGCCCGCGGTGACGCAGGCGGCCACGGCGAAGGCGACGGCGTAGGCGTGGTCGGTCGGGAGCCCGCCTGCGGACCCCGAGGCCAGGATGCCGGCCGACATCGCCGAGCCGAGCGCCATCCCGACAGTCCGCATGACGCCGTTGATGCCGGTCGCGATGCCGACGTCGCCGGCGCCGACCGTCGCGATGACCAGGTTGGCCATGGCGGTGAGCGAGAGGGCCTGTCCCAGGCCGAGCACGCCGCCGCCCACCAGCAGGCTGAGCGGACTGCCGTGGACGGCCGTGATGGCGGCCATCGTCGTCGCGTTGACGCTCGTGCCGATGATCAGCGTCGCCCTCGAGCCGATCCGCGCACACAAGCCGCCCGTCCACGGGCCGGCGAGGATCTGCGCGACACCGTGCGGGATCAGCAGCGCTCCTGACGCCGCGACAGAGAGGCCGAGGCCATAGCCGGTCGAGCGCGGCGCCTGCGCGATCGCCGCCAGCGGCACGTAGGCCATGAAGATCCCGCAGCCGACACAGAGCGCGGCCCCGTTGGTCAGCGTCAGGGTGGGCCGCCGCAGCAGCGCGAGATCTATGAGCGGCGCTGCACGCCGGGATTCGATGGCGACCCACCACCGCGCGAGCGCCGCACCGGCGACCGCGACGCCGAGGGTGGGTCCCGACGTCCAGCCGAGCCGCTGGCCCTGCGTCATGAGCACGAGCAGCGCGGTCAGCGCGCCCGCCAGCGCGACCGCGCCGAGCCAGTCGACCCGCGCGCGCGGACCAGCCGGTCGCTCGGGCACGAGGGGCGCGGCGGCGAGTGCCGGGATCGCCCCGATCATGCCCACCCAGAAGATGGCGGAGGGGCCGGCACGATCGACGATGACGCCGGCGATCGCCGGCCCCAGCGCGGCACCGACCCCGAGACTCACCGACAGGCTCCCGATCGCGCGCATCCGTGCGGCGGGCGGGAACGTGTCGCGGATGATCCCGTAGGCCAAGGGGAACACGCCGCCGGCGACGCCCTGAAGGATGCGCCCGGCAACCAGCAAGGGCAGGGACTGCCCGACCGCGCACACGATCGAGCCGGCGCAGAAGATGGCCATCACCCAGGTCAGCGTGCGCCCCCGGCCGAACAGGTCGCCGAGCCGCCCGATGAGCGGCGTGGCGACCGAGGCGGCGACGAGGTACGCCGTCAGCAGCCAGGACACGGCCAACGGGCTCGCCCCCAGCTGGCGCACCAGCGCGGGCAACGCCGGCAGGATCAGCGTCTGAGACAGCGCATACGTCACGCCCGCCGCGAGCAGGAGGGCCAGGACGTGGGCGCGATGGCGCTCACCCGGAGCTGCTACAGAACTGAGTTCGATTCATGTATGGTATCCGACCGTGCAACCGGGGCTCCCCCGCACCCACGTTCGCGATCGGCCACACCTGTGCGCGCCTACCGCCTGACCGGCACAGGGCGGGCGGGGATGGTCGACATGGCGCCCGCGCAGCCCGCCGCGGGCGAGGTCGTGCTGCGGGTCCTCGCCGCGGGCGTCTGCGGGACGGACCTGAGCCTGCTGCGCAACGGCGGTCGCGGGCTGAAGCTGCCCGTGACGCTCGGACACGAGATCGTCGGCGAGGTGGTCGGTCACGGGGAGGGCGTCCACGCCCCCGGCCGGGGAACGCTCGTGGCCGTGTACGAGCTGCTCGGGTGCGGCTCGTGCGCGGCCTGCACGCAGGGGGAGGACAACGTGTGCCGCGACACCGTCCCCGGCGCGATCGGGATCACGACGGACGGAGGCATGGCCGACCAGGTGGTCGTGCCGGCGCGCAACCTGGTGGCGCTCGGCCGCGTGGATCCCGTCGCGGCCGCGCCGCTCACGGACGCAGGCCTGACCGCCCTGCACGCAGTGGAGCACGGGCGCCGGGTCCTCGAGCCGGGTTCGACCGCCCTCGTCGTGGGGGTCGGGGGCCTCGGCCACCTCGCCGTGCAGTTTCTGCAGGCCACGTCCGAGGCTCGCATCCTCGCCGTCGACGTCGATCGCGCACGGCTGGACTTCGCTGCGGACATCGGCGCCGACGACGGCGTCATCGCCGGGCCCGACGCTGCGGCCGGGGTGTTCGCGGCCAATGGCGGACACGGGATCGACGCCGTCTTCGACTTCGTCGGCTCGCAGGAGAGCCTGGATCTCGCCGCCCGTGTGGCGCGCAGAGGCGGCGCCATCGTCGTGACCGGTGGCGGTGGCGGCCGGCTCTCGATCACGGCCGAGATGGGAGCCGGCAGGGCACCCGACCGGGAGGTCACGATCGTGCACACGTTCGGCGGGACGCGCGATGACCTCGTGCGGGCGCTTGCGCTCGCCGAAGCCGGGCGGGTCGGCACGCACACGGAAGCCTACGACCTCGACGACGCCCCCCGCGCCCTGAAGGACCTCGACGCGGGGCGGGTCCTCGGGAGGGCCGTGCTCGTCCCCTGAGGTCGGCGGCGCCGGTCTTGCGCAGTCCCATCAGTTTGAGGTAACTTCAGTTCAGATGCCGACCAACAGAAGGTGAATGAAGGGTGCGTGCGTGATGGCTTCATCGATCGAGACCGACTTCCTCGTCATCGGCGGCGGGAGCGCCGGCTGCGTCATCGCCGGGCGGCTGAGCGAGGATCCGGCCACCGAGGTGCTTCTCCTCGAGGCGGGGCCGGACTGGCGATCGGCGCAGGCACCGGCGCAGGTGCGCAGCATGAACGGCTGGCGTGCGCTCGACGAGTCCGCGTGCGGGCAGTTTCAGTGGCCGGGGCTCGAGTCGCGTCGATCGGCTGCGCAGGAGCCACGCCCGCACGTGCGCGGAAAGGGCCTGGGCGGATCGTCGGTCGTCAACGGGATGATCGCCATCCACGCGATGGCCGACGACTACGAGCGCTGGGCGGCCCAAGGCTGCCCCGGTTGGACCTTCGAGGACATCCTCCCCTATAGGCGCCGCATGGAGAGCGATCTCAACTTCGGGGACCGGCCGTACCACGGCTCCGACGGGCCGATGCCGATCCAGCGACTGAGCCGCGAGGAATGGGGCCCGCTCGACGAGGCCCTGGCCGAGAGTGCGGCCGCACAGGGCCACGAGTGGTGCGAGGACCACAGCGCTCCCACTGGCACCGGCATCTCGCCATACGGCATCAGCGCGCGCGACGGCGCGCGCGTGACGACCAACGACGCCTATCTCGAGCCGGCGCGCGATCGCGCGAACCTCCAGATCGTCGGCGACGCACGCGTCGACACCGTGCTGATCGAGGGCGGCCGCGCGGTCGGCGTGCGGGCACGGATCGGCGAGGAGGACGTCGAGGTCCGCGCGGACAAGATCGTCCTGTGCGCGGGCGCGGTCCACTCCCCCGCGATCCTGCTGCGGTCGGGCATCGGCCCGGAGGGCTCGGTCGTCCGGCTGCCCGTCGGCGAGAACATGCAGGAGCACCCGCTCGCGCTGTTCTGGTTGTTCCATCGGCCCGATGCGCATCCGCGCCTCGACGCGCGCCAGACCAACTGCTGCCTGCGCTACTCGTCGGGCCTCGAGGGAGCGGGCGAGAACGACATGGTGATCGTCTCGGTCAACCAGACGCTGGCCCTGCCCGCCGACGTCACCTCGCATCTGGCGGTGGCGGAGCAGGCCTCCGGGACCTGGGGCGGGGCGGGCGGCGGTGAGGCACCCGGTGGGCCCGCGCTGTTGTGCCTGTGGATCAACCAGCAGTTCGGTCACGGCCGGCTTACGCTCGCGTCGCCGGATCCGGATGCCCATCCGCTGATCGATCAGGACCTGCTCAACGTCGATGCCGACCTCGTTCGCGCGCGCGACGGCGTCAAGCGCTCGCTCGAGCTGCTGCGCAGCGGCTCGTTCGACAAGGCGTTCGGGCGCATCGCCATCGACATGACCGGTCGCGGCCTGGACGACCTGTCCGACGACGACGCCATCGACGCGTGGCTGATGCAGACGATCGGCGACACCGGGCACATCTGCGGGACGTGCCGCATGGGCGCGGCCGACGACCCGCGGACGGTCGTCGACCCCGAGGGCCGCGTGTTGGGCATCGAGAGTCTGTGGGTCGCCGACGCCTCCGTGTTCCCGGCAGTGCCGAGAGCGAACACGAACCTGCCGACGATCGAGGCGGCCGAGAGGCTGTCCGACCTGATCCGCAACACCACCTCCCGCCGCGCCTCGGCGCAGGCGGGGGCGCCCGTGTGATCTCCGCCGCCGAGCCACTCGAGCTCCGCTCCTTCCGGCTGCGCAACCGGCTGGTCGCCACCGCACACGCCAGCGGCCTGGTGCAAGACGGGCTTCCGGTGGCCGGCGACGCCGGCTACTGGGGGCGCCTGGCCGCGGGTGGCGCCGCGATGCTGATCAGCGGGGGGACGGTCACCGCGCCGGAGTCCGCGCCCCGGCGTGGCAACATCCTGGAGGCCTGGCGGCCCGATGCCGTCGAGCCGCTTCGCCGCCGGGTGGACGCGATCCACGCCGGGGGTGCCGTCGCGGTGTGCCAGCTCGTGCACCTGGGCCGTGAGACGTTGGGCGCCGAGAGCTACTACTCCCCCATCGCGCCGTCGGCGATCCGCTCCCCGCGCGAGGCGACCGCCCCGCGGGCGATGCTCGAGCGCGAGGTCTCCGCCATGGTCGACGGCTTTCGCGTGTCGGCGGCCCACTCGCTCGAGGCCGGGTTCGACGGCATCGAGCTGCACGCCGCGCACGCCTACCTGCTCGAGCAGTTCCTGTCGCCGCGCACGAACGAGCGCGGCGACGGGATGGCGGTCCTCGAGCGTGTGATCGAAGCGATCCGGCGGCTGTCGGACTCCGCGCTGCTCGGCATCCGCTTGAGCATCGACGCGAGCGAGGACGTCGCGCTGACGCGGGGCGAGCTCGCCGACCTGCTGCGCGTGGTGGATCCACTGGTGGACTGGGTGAACCTCACGGTCGGCGTGCGGACGACGTACGTGCGCGACATGGCGACGACGCGGCCGCCGCTGCTCGACGAGCTCGCGCGCGTGCGACCCATGGTTCAAGGACCGCTCCTGGTGTCGCACGCGTTTCGCCACCCGGACTCGATCGACGAAGCCCTGGCCGGCGGCGCAGACCTGGTCGGCATGGCGCGCCCGCTGATCGCCGACCCCGACCTTCCACGCAAGCTCTTCGAAGGCCGGCGCGGCGAGATACGGCCGTGCGTCGCCTGCAACGAGGACTGCCGCACGTTCGACCCGCTGCTGCTGTGCACCGTCAACCCCGACCTGGCGCCTCCGGGGGAGCCGCGGCGGCCCGCCGCCCCCCTCGAGCTCGCCCGCGACCTCGAGCGTCTGACCGGCGGCCGCGTCGCCGTCGTCGGCGCCGGTCCGGCCGGCCTGGAGTGCGCGCTCGCCCTCGCCCGCGAGGGCGTGCTCGACGTTGTCGTCTTCGAGGCCAACGACCACATCGGCGGTCAGCTCGCGATCGCGGCCGCCGCGCCGAACCGCTCGGGCTGGGCGCCGCTGCTGGACTTCTACGCGCGCGGGCTCCGGCGCGAGGGCGTGGAGATGCGCCTCGGAACGCCGGCGCCGGCCCTGGAGGACTTCGACGCGGTCGTCCTGGCCACCGGCGCCGAGGAGATCGTGCCGGCGGGCGCGCTGGCCTCGTCGGCCGTCATCGCGAGCGGGCCGCAGGCGATGCGAGACGCCGCGCACGTGATCATCGTCGACGACGGCTTTGGCTGGTGGCCGGCGATCAACGTCGTCGAGCTCGCGCTCGCGGCCCGCGCCGGACGGGTGACGCTGATCACGCCCGGCACCGCCTTCGCCGGCGGCATCCCGGCCGAGAGCCGCGTGCAGCTCGTCCAGCGGCTGGCGGGCGCCGGCGCGCTGGAGGTCATCCCGCTGGCGTCGGCGACGGAGATCACCGCCGCGGGTGTGACGCTCGTCGACAGCGTCTCCCGCCAATCGCGCCTCCTCGACGGCGACCGCGTGGTCGTCGCCGGCGAGCGCCGCCCGTGCGCTACACCGAAGTGCGCCGCGCCGATGGTGCTCGCCATCGGCGACGCGATCGTGCCGCGCCGGGCCGCGCATGCGATCGCGGAGGGGCGCGCCGCCGCCTCGCGGATCGCGGCAGCGGTCCGCCTGCCGCAGCTCAGCTGACCTGCCCCTCCAGGGTCGCCACGCTCGGGTGGTGGAGGTCGGTCCCGTCGAGCTCGAGCAACGTCTTGCCGACCGTGCTGCCGGCCATCAGGCTGCAGAAGGCCTCGGGCGCGCGATGGAGGCCGTGCGTGACGTTCTCCAGGACCTGCAGCTCGCCGGACCGCACCCACCCGTGCAGCTCCTCGAGCGCCTTCAGGATCGACTCGGGGAAGAACGGCAGGAGGAAGCCCTGCATCCGCAGCTGGCGCGCGACGACCTCCCACAGGTTGCGCACCGGCGGCGGCTCGTCCTGCTGGTTGTAGCCGGCCATCATGCCGCAGGCCACGATCCGGCCGAGCGACTTCATGTTCACGAGCATCGCGTCCAGCGTCGGCCCGCCCACGTTGTCGTAGTACAGGTCCACCCCATCAGGACATGCCTCTCTCACCGCCGCCGCGAGATCGGGCACCGCGCGGTAGTTGATCACCTGCTCGAAGCCCAGGCGGCCCTTGACCACGGCGGCCTTTTCGGCCGAGCCGACAAGGCCGACCACGCGGCACCCCCGCAGGCGCGCGATCTGCCCGGCGACGCTGCCCACACCACCGGCGGCGGCGCTGATCACCACGGTCTCGCCGGCCTGGATCCCCCCGACGTCGTGCAGGCCGACATAGGCCGTGGTGCCCGATCCACCCAGGGCGCCGACGTAGTACGAGAGGGGCATCCCCGCCTCGGGCGCGAGGCGGTCGAGCAGCAGGGTGTCGTCGCTGACGAGGACGTAGTCGTCCCAGTCGTTGAAGCCGTGGAGGATCTCCCCCTCCTCGTAGCCGGGATGGTTGGACCGGACGACGCGCCCCACGGTCGGGCTCTGGATCGGCTCGCCGATCCCGATCACCGGCATGTAGGTCTCCTTGCCGTCGAGTCGCGCGCGGATGGCCGGCTCGACGGAGAAGTAGAGGTTGCGGACGAGGATCTCCCCGACGCCCGGCTCGGGCACCTCGACGGGAACGATCTCGAAGTTGTCCGGCTGCGGGACGTGTGCGGCCTCGAGCGCGGCACGACGCGGCGGTTGTTCATCGGGTCCTCTCCTCTCGACATGTCTCGGCGCGAATGTATACTTGAACTGACTTCATGTCGAGCCGCGGCCGACGCACAGGACAGGAGAGACCCCATGTACACAGTGCTGTTCGCGATGTACCGCAAGGACGGTCTGTCGCCCGAGGAGTTCGTCGCCCACTATCGCGACACGCACATCCTGATCACCCGTCGTTTTGCCGGCCTGCGCCAGTACGACGTCTTCCCGGTCGAGGGCGCCGAGGGTCCCGACGCCTTCGCCATGATGGCCTTCGATTCCGCACACGACTTCCAGGCGATCCTCGACACCGAGGAGTTCAAGGAGGCGATGGCGGAAAGCGAGACCTTCGTCAGTCGGACGGACTCCTACGTGGTCGGGCACATCCCCGTCGTCGGCGCCGTGGGCGCGGTCGAGGCCTGACGATGAGCGCGAACGGAGCGAGCGCCACGAGCGCCGACCTCGAGGGCAAGGTCGTCCTCGTCACCGGAGCCGGCTCAGGCATCGGCGAGGCCTGCGCCCATCGGGCGGCCGCCGGCGGGGCCCGGGTTGCCGTGGTCGACATCACCCGCGAGGCGGCCGAGCGCGTGGCGTCGGAGATCGGGGGCGACGCGCGTGCCATCGTGGCCGACGTCGCCGAGGAGGGCTCCGTGGCCGACATGGTCGCCACCGTGGTCGAGCAGTTCGGACGCCTCGACGGCGCGATCAACAACGCCGGCATCGGCGGCGCGCAGTTCGCGGTCGGCGACTACTCGCTCGACGACTGGCGACGGGTCATGCGCGTCAACCTCGACGGCGTGTTCCTGTGTCTGCGCGAGGAGATCCGCGCGATGCGCACGACGGGCGGCGGCTCCATCGTCAACATGGCGTCGGTGCTGGCGGCGGCGGGATATCCGGAGCAGGTCGCCTACGTCACGTCGAAGCACGCACTCGTCGGCCTGACGCGCGTCGCCGCGCTCGATCATGCAAGCGATGGCATCCGCGTCAACGCGGTGGGACCCGCGTTCATCCTGACGCCGCTGGTCGAGCAGACGATGACGCCGGAGGCCATCGCCGCCGTGGCGCCGATGCACGCACTCGGACGCTGGGGGCGGCCGGAGGAGGTCGCAGAGATGACCGCCTGGCTGCTCAGCGACGCTGCGAGCTTCGCAACGGCGACGTTCTACCCGCTCGACGGCGGGCTGCTGGCTCGCTGAACACGCGAGCGCCGGCGGCTGCGCCGGCGATCGCTCGCACTGAGCGGCACATCGCGCGACCGAAAGAAAGGCCCGCGGGTTAGATTCGCGGGCCGATCACGTCAGAAAGGTCCCGCCATGCCAGCTCGCGCCGCCATCGTCACCGGAGCCTCACGGGGCATTGGGTTCGCCGTCGCCGAAACCCTGGGCGAGGAGGGCTTCGGGCTCACGTTGACCGCGCGCAAGCCGGAAGGCCTCGAGCGTGCCGCGGGAGCCCTTCGCGATCGCGGGTTCGAGGTCGAGCTCGTGGCAGCCAACCTCGCGGACGAGGAGGGCATCGCCGCTGTCGTTGATCGCCACCGCGAGCGTTTCGGGCGGCTGGACGTCCTCGTGAACAACGCCGGCGTCGGCATCGGCGCCGCCGCGGGAGACCACCAGAGCAAGCACATCGATCTTCAGCTCGACGTCAACACCCGAGCGATCGTGCTGTTCTATCGCGACTGCCTCGACATGCTGCGAGCCGCCGGGGCGGAGCATCGCAACGCGTTGGTGGTGAACATGGCGTCGCTGGCCGGCAAGGCGCCGCAACCGTGGTTGTCGGTCTACTCGGCGTCGAAGGCCGCCGTCATCGCCTACACCCGTGCCATGAACAAGGAGCTCGCCGGCGATGGCATCAAGTCGGTGGCGTTCTGCCCCGGCTTCGTCGACACCGACATGAGCGAGTTCGTCAAGGAGCAGATCCCGGCGGAGGAGATGCTGCGAACCACGGACATCACCGCGGCGCTGCGCTTCCTGCTTCGCGTCTCGCCGAGCTGCGTCGTGCCGGAGATCGTCTTCGAGCGTCCGGGAGAAGCGTTCTGACCCGGCTCGGTCCGGGGCCGGGCGCAAACGCTTGTCTGGCCGCGGCGGGATGGACCCCGCCGCGGCCAGAGCCGCTGACTAGGCGGAGACGAGGTCGCGGACGGCGCCCGTGTACGCCTTGGTGACCTCGCGCGTGAAGTCAGCCTGGGTGGTGGCCACCTCGGCGATCCAGTCGACCTTGGTGGCGTCGGCAGCGCGCTCATAGGTGTCGGCGAGCGCCAGCACGGCGCGCTCGTACGAGTTGAGGTACGCGGCGCCGGCCTTGCGACCGTTCGCAACGGTCTTCTCGTTGAGCTCGACGACCTTCTCGTTGAGCTCGGCGACGCGCTCGGCCGCCGCCTCGACGGACTCGTCGATCTGGCTGGTCTTGGTCCCGGTGGACTTGGTCTGCGTGGGCATGTGTCACTCCTTCGGATGAGGTGCAGTGCGAGGTGCTTAGCGTTAGCTAGCATCAAGCTAGCATAGCTAGCGAACTCATGTCAATTCATTTTCTGGCGCGCTCGCGCAGCTCGCGCTTGAGGACCTTGCCGGACGGCGTGCGGGGCAGCTCGTCGACGAACTCGACGGACCGAGGGAGCTTGTAGCCGGCGAGCCGGCCGCGCACGAACGCGATGAGCTCCTCGGCGGTCACGGCCGCGCCCGGAGCCCGGATGACGAGCGCCTTGACCGTCTCGCCCCAGCGGTCGTCGGGCACGCCGATGACCGCGACGTCCGCCACCCCGGGATGGTGCGCCACCGCCTCCTCGACCTCGATCGGGTAGACGTTCTCGCCGCCACTGACGACCATGTCCTTGATCCGGTCGGTGAGGAAGAGGTGCCCCTCCTCGTCGAGGTAGCCACCGTCGCCGGTCCGTAGCCACCCGTCGGGCGTCAGTGCCGCCGCCGTCTCCTGCGGCCGGTTGAAGTACCCGGCCATGACGTTCGGAGCGCGCATCCAGACCTCCCCCACCTCCCGCGGTCCGAGCTGACCGCCGGTGGAGGGGTCGACGATCCGCAGCTCCACCCATGGAAGCGGGCGCCCGGCAGAGCGCAGCAGGTGCTCGCGCGGGCCGTCGGGGTCGTGGTCCTCGGGGTCGAGCTGCACCACGCCGCCGGTCGTCTCGGTGAGGCCGTACACGCCGAACAGCGGGGCGCGGAAGGTTCGCAGCGCCGCCTTGAGCACCGGAGTGGTGATCGGCGAGGCGCCGTACGCGATCGATCGCAGCGCGGAGTAGTCGCGGTCCGCTGCTCCCGGCACGGCGCACAGCATCTGCAGGATGGTCGGCACGAAGACCGCGTTGGTGACGCGCTCGCGTTCGAGGAGGTCAAGGACCGCCGGTGCGTCGAAGTCGCTGACGAGGATGGTGGGAGCGCCGTTGCAGATCCCGAGGAAGGTCCATCCGATGCCGCCGATGTGGAACATGGGAAGCGGCGTGAGGCTGACCGTGTCCCCGTCGAAGCCCCACAGGGGCGAGGAGTCCACGGCCGCCGAGAGGTTGCGATGCGTGGTGAGCACGCCCTTCGGCACGCCGGTGGTCCCCGACGTGTACATCTGCAGGACGGTGTCGCCGGATTCTCCCCGGCCACCCGGGTCATCGGGAGGATGCGATGCAAGCCATCGCTCGTACTCGGCGCCGACCGCGACGACCCGGAGGTCGTGCGCGACGGCGTTCGCGAGATCGCTGGCGACCGCCGCGTGACCCGGCCCCGCGAGCAGCAGCGGCGAGCCGGCGTCCTCCAGGATGGCGGCGAGCTCAGGAGGGCTCAGCCGCCAGTTCAAGGGCACCGCCACCGCTCCGATCTTGGCGGCCGCGAACAGCAGCTCCACGACCTCGGGGGCTGTGCGGTCGAGGTGGGCGACCCGCGAGCCGGGGCCGACGCCGGCGGTGAGCAGGGCCCGGGCCAAGCGGTTGGAGCGCTCGTCGAGCTCGGCGAAGGTCAGTGCACGCGAGCCGTGCCTGATCGCGACGACGTCGGCGCGCTCGCGTGCCTGGTGGCGCAGCACATCCGCGACGCGGAGCTCCTCTCCCAACATGAGGTCAATTCAATCACACCGCGCCGCGCGAGGCTCAGGGGTGCCCGTCGAGGAAGGCGGCGATCTCCTCGTCGACCCGAGGCTCCTCGGTCGCGTAGAGGTGGCCCGACTCATCGAGGATCCGCAGACGGCTGTTCGGGAGGCTCGCGTCCATCATGCGCGCGTTGTCGACCGGGATGATCCGATCGTGCGCGCCGTGGACGACCATCGTCGGGACGTCGATGCGGCTCAGCCTCCCGTGGCAGTTGTGCATCGCCGCCGCATAGAGCTGGGCTTTGTACGCGGCCGGGCTGAACGGGTTCTCGAGCCGCCGCTCGATGTCCTCGGCGATGAGGTCGACGCGGTGCTCGCGGCAGCGCGGCCCGTAGTTGTATTCGACGGAGGCCCAGGCGGCCTCTTCCATCTCCATGGTCAGGCGCCTCTTGAAGAACGCGATCACGTCGTCGTCGGGCCGGACCACGTGGCGACCACCGGCGTGCGTCGCGCCCAGCACGAGCGACCGGACACGGTCCGGATGGCGCAGCGCGAGGCTCTGCGCGACCATTCCGCCCAGCGAGAAGCCGTAGACGTGCGCGCGATCGAGGCCGACACCGTCGAGCACGCTGACGGCGTCATCGGCCATGGCCTCGACGCTGTAGCTGCGGCGCAGCGATGGCGAGCGCCCAATTCCGCGTGCGTCGAACGTGATGACCCGCAGCCGGCGCGCGAGCACGGGGACGGTCCGCCACCACGCTCCGCCGCTCAGCCCGAGGCCCATGATCAGCAGGACGGGCGGGCCGTCGCCGACGCTCTCCCAGTACAGCTCCGTCCGGCGGTCGGACGCCTCGGTCGTGCCCGAGCGCTCGCTCATACGTCGAACAGCCAGCGGGCACTAGAGACCTGGGCCGCGACGACGTCGCGTGTCACGTCCATGTAGCTGGCAGCGAGCGAGCGAGCCGGCTCGAAGTCGAGCGCCCGTGCGATGGTGAGCTGCAGCTCCGCCGACGCCCGAACGCCGTCCTCGTAGGC
>Ga0307292_10000538_pt1 | contig 13159 bp, 14 predicted proteins | sample ER_DNA_149_FD_194471 | JGI IMG/M metagenome (GOLD analysis project Ga0307292, IMG submission 194471) | Bulk soil microbial communities from the East River watershed near Crested Butte, Colorado, United States - ER_DNA_149 | ecosystem: Environmental > Terrestrial > Soil > Floodplain | place...
TATTGATCACGCGGTCTTGCGTTACACCACACTCGGCGGCGCGGTCGCAGCCGATGTACTGCCACTCGAGCTGACCCGGTGCGTGTGCGTCGGTATCAATTGAGAAACGGCAGCCGATATCGACGGCCAGCCTGAGCAGATTGCGCGGTGGGTCTTTGCGCTCCGGTCGAGAGTTGATCTCGACTGCGACGTCGTTGTCTCTGCACGCGGTGAAGACGGCTGCATGGTCGAATTCCGACTGCGGACGTCCACGGCCGACAACGATGCGACCAGTGCAATGTCCCAGGATGTCCATGTTCGGGTCTTCGATTGCCGCGAGCATGCGCTTCGTCATCACGTCGCCGGGTGAACGCAGTTTGGAGTGCACGCTCGCGACGACGATGTCGAGTGCCGCGAGCACGTCCGGGGTCTGATCGAGAGTTCCATCCTCGTTGATGTCCACCTCGATGCCGCTGAGAACCCGAAATGGTGGCGCTCCGGCCTCTGCCTCAGCGGCAAGTTGACCATTGATGCCCTCGATCTCTTCGAGTTGCCGCGTGAGGCGCTCCGTCGAGAGTCCGTTCGCAACGGTGAGGTTGGGCGAGTGATCGGTCATCACGATGTACTCATGCCCCAATGAACGCGCAGCGTGCGCCATCTCGATGATGGGACTGCCGCCGTCGGACCACAGCGAGTGCGTGTGACAGTCACCTCGCAGCGTGCGCCGGAGGGCATCGCCGGCAACAGCAAACGGTTGCGGCTCCGCTTCCAGCTTCGCGAGATATTGGGGGACATCGCCCGCCAGGGCTTGCAGGATCACGGCCTCTGTCGCTTCACCGATTCCCTGCAGCGAGCGAAGCTGGTTGTTGCTGGCCATGCGTTCCAATTCGCCGGGTTCGAGCGCCGAGATTGTCTCGGCGGCGCGTCGAAATGCGGCGACGCGGTACGTGGGCGCCTGTGATCGCTCCAACAGGAACGCGATTCGCTTCAGCGCCGCCACGGGATCCACGAAGTCTGAGCCTAGGGCGACTTACGCCGTACGAGGCGCTCCGCCGCTTTGCGAGGACGTTGCCCGACCACAGCGGCGACAAGATGAAGGAGGCTGACCCACTTCGCTCCGCCAGCTCGGCCAGCCGGCCGATGAGTTTTGCCACCCGGCCGAGTCCGATCAGGCGGATCTTTGTAGCCGAGCGGGGAGGCGGAATGTTGCTGAAGGGGCGAAACGCCGTGGTCTACGGAGCCGGAGGAGCGCTGGGTGGCGCAGTGTCCCGGGCGTTCGCCCGCGAGGGTGCGGCGGTCTTCCTGACCGGCCGCCGGCTTGCGCCGGTCGACGAAGTAGCCACGAGGATACTGGTCGCCGGCGGGACTGCCGATGCAGCCGTGGTGGACGCCAATGCCGAGCAGGCAGTCGAGGAGCATGCCCAGACGGTGGTCGACCGAGCTGGAAGCCTCGACATCTCAATTAACCTGATCGGGGTCGACCACATCCAGGGCCGGCCATTGGTCGATCTGCCACCATCCGACTTCACGCTTGGCCTCGAGGCCCGGATACGTACACACTTCGTGACGGCCCGGGCCGCGGCACGGCACATGGTGCGGCAGCGGTCGGGCGCGATCCTCATGGTTACGGCAACCCCCGACCGCGTCGCCATTCCCGACGTAGGCAACTTCGGTGTAGCGAATGCCGCCTTGGAGGGGCTCACCCGTACGCTTGCCACCGAGCTTGGCCCGCACGGCGTCCGGGTCGTCTGCCTGCGGTCGGCCGGCTCGCCAGATGCGGCCGGCGTACGAGAGGCCTTCGGCCTGCACGCAGCGAACGCCGGCACGACGGTGGAGACCTTTGCCTCGGCCCGCGAGCAGCGCATTCTGCTGCGGCGGCTGCCGACGCTGGCCGAGGTCGCCGATGCGGCCGCACTCCTGGCATCGGATAGGGCCAGCGCGATGACGGCCACCATCGCGAACGTGACCTGTGGCGAGATTCTCGACTGACCGCGCTGGGCACCCGGCCAGGATCAGTGTGAATGCTGCCTCATCTCGAGCCCGGCTGTCATGCCACGGCGGCCGTCGAGCTTGCGCGCTACGAAGCCGAATACGGTAATGGCGGCGAACGCCTCGCCGCGATCGACAGCGGCGTGGACTGGGCCCACGGCCGCTGCGGCGACATCGCGAGCCAGACCTCCCGATTCGACGGCGTCGTCCGCCGCCCGCTGCACGACTTGGCTGCGTAGCAACATGTCCGACGAAAAGATGAAGGCAGATGAGCCCACGTCCGGGTCCTGTGTGAGTCCGGCCCGGCGGACCTGCGCGGGAATGTGTCGAGCTGCATACGGGTTGGCGACCGCCACTAGTGATGCGCGGATAAATGCTGAGGCGACGTCGGGATCGAGATCGGAAATGATCCGCGTCCCCTGGTCGGCGTCTAGCAAGACCGCACGACCGCCCGGCCGCAGCACCCGGGCGATGTCGTCGATAGCCGCACCCGGATCGTTGAGGTGTTGTAGTACGCGCTCGCACCAGACGAGATCGACGCTCGAGTCCTCGAACGGCAGCCCACCGGCAAGTCCATCGACGAACGAAACGTTCGGTACGCCATGGTCTTGGGCTCGACTCGCGGCCAGGGTCCGCAGACGCGCATTGGGCTCGACACCGGTAACCCAACCCATTGGTTGGTCGGCAGACCCGATTGCACCGTGACCTCGACCTGGCGGTGGACGCCCGCAACGAGACAGCGCTGCGCGTTCTGGGGCGCCGGGGCTACCGCGTGGAGACTGACTGGCGACCAGTCCGTGTCGAACTGATCGCTGAGGGGGGTGGTTGGGTCGACGTTCACCCGGTCGTCTTCGACGCAACCGGTCACGGCTGCCAGGCCGACCTGGGCGGGAGGCAGTTCGACTATCCGCCAGAAGCTTTCGACCAAGGCTCGCTTGGTGGTGTGCGAGTGCCGTGCTTGTCCCGCGCTCAACAGCTGCTCTTCCATACCAACTACGAACCTCGCGCCATCGACTTGCATGATCTTGCCCTGCTTGAGCACCTCACATCGCGCGGTTGAGTCCTCGGCGTTCTGGCCAGGGATTCACGCTTGTGGGACGACCGGTGAGAGTTTCTTGCGGGACTCGAGACGGCTTTGGCTTAGTCCGCGACCACCGCCCAGCCGTGTGGAGCTACGGCGCGGTGTGCGACCGCAGGCTCGGCTTCCAGCACAGTCGCACCGTCGGTGAGCGTGAACGGTTCAGCTGTCAGGTTGAGGGCCAGGGCCAAGGACTGCTCGCCGTGTCGGGCGTGGGCCCGGATGACGATGTGGGCGTTGTCCACCTGTTCGGTCTTGATCATCGCGTCGACCAGCCAGGGATTGCGACGGCGCAGCCCGATCATCCGCCGATATGCCTGCTCCACTTCGGGGTGTGAGTGCGTGAACAGCCACCGCTCCATCGGCATCTCCGGCCGTACCGCGTCGTCCCCGCTGGGGCGCTGTTCTTTGACTGCCTGCAGGCCGAACTCGTCGCCGTAGTAGACGCACGGTATCCCTGGCAGGAAGCCGAGCAGCGCCACCGCGTGCGACCAGTGCCGCGAGTCGCTGATCTGGCTGGCCACTCGGGTCACGTCGTGATTGCCCAGAAACGTCAGGGGGAGGAAGTGCTCCACGAACTTGGCGTGGCGGCCCAGCGTCCATTGCAGCTCGTGGAAGTTGACGGTGTCGATGGAGGTCCAGATCGCCCACCACAGCTCGTACTGCGTCACCGAGTCCAGGCCAGACGCCTTCACGTAGTCGATGTAGTTGCCGTGAATCATCTCTCCGACAAACCAGGCGTCGGGGAACTCCTTGCGGGCCGCCGGCAATACCGAGGCCCAGAAGCTCGCCGGTACGGCGTATGCGGCATCCAACCGCCAACCGTCGATGCCGCGGCGCAGCCAGTGCAACATCACATCCCGCACATACTCCTGCACCTGTGTCGAGCTGTGATTGAGACTAATGAGATTGTCGTGGCCCTCGAAGTAGTCGGCAGTGATCACACCGCCGGTGTCGTAGAGGCGGGACACCCAATCCTCAGCCCCCGATCCCGGTCCTTCGGCCAGTGCCTTCGCGACCGGCGGGAAGTCCCGGCCCACATGGTTGAAGACACCGTCGAGCAGCAGCCGCACACCCCTGTCGTGGCAGGCCGTCACCAAGGCGTCGAAGTCGGCGTCATCACCCAACCGCGGATCGATCTGGAAGTAGTCGACTGTGTCGTAGCCGTGACTGCTGGAGGTGAAGATAGGGCCGAGCAGCAGCCCGTTGCCGCCCCAGGAAATTAGGTGATCGAGCCATGCCTGCAGCCTTGGCAGCCGGTTCACCTCGCCCTGGAACGCGCCCAGCTCCTTCTCGGCTCCAAGGAAACCGAGGGGGTAGACCTGCCACCAGATAACGTGATCAACCCACGACACTTCGCGACCTCCTCCCTCGGGGACAGCACGGCGTCAGCTCCCGACTCATACCCTCTCAGGCGAGCATCACCGGACCAAAGACTGGTCGGGTCCCCGAGTGCCCACAAGACGGTCCGGTTGGAGGACGGCGCAGAGCCGCGCCGGGACGGACATACCTCTAGCGTTGAGGTCAGCGGAGATCAGGGCTCATGAAGGAAGTTGCCATGACAGGCAGGCCGGATAGGGGATAACCATGGATCAGCCGACCGCGGAGCAGGCGCTCAAGGAGATGGAGGTGCTGGTCGGTGAATGGAGCCAGACGGCGACACCGGCTGGCGGCGAGCCGTGGCCTGGAGAGGCCAAGGCAACCTTCGAATGGCTCGAGGGCGGCCAGCTTCTGCTTGAGCGCTCGACCGTGGATATGCCGGAGGCGCCCGACGGTGTCTGCGTCTACGGCTGCGACGCCGCCAACGGCACCTACTACCAGCTCTACACCGACGACCGGAACGTCTGTCGCGTCTACCAAATGAGCATCGGCCACCGCGAGTGGAAGCTTTGGCGGGCAGGCGAGCCCTTCAACCAGCGCTTCACCGCGACCATCAGCGAGGACGGCAACAAGATCGACGGCCGCTGGGAGTACAACGAGGGAGACGGCTGGAAGACCGACTTCGACCTGCTCTACACCCGGGTGCGCTAGGCATCCTTGGTCACGCGGCTGGGTGATGGACCCCAGCGTCCGAACCTGGAGCGGTTCGGTGCCGAGTGGGCCGCCGGCGGCGGGAACCGGTGACACCGGTTCATCAGAAAGAATGTCGGTTATGGACGATTCGTCAGGGCTGCAGGGCCGCTCGGCGTTGATCACTGGCGGGGCGAGCGGAATCGGTGCGGCAATCGCGCGCCGGCTCGCCGGACTGGGCGTCGGGGTGCAGATTGCTGATCTCGATTTGGCTGGGGCGCAGGCAGTGGCTGCTGAAACCGGCGGAGAGGCGTGGCAGCTGGACCTCAGCGAACCGGCAGCCCTGAGCATTGAGCTCGAGGTGGACATCTTGATCAACAATGCCGGAATCCAGCGGGTCAGCCCCATCGAGGAACTGGATCCAGAGGCGTTCCACAGGATCCTGATGATCATGGTGGAGGCGCCGTTCCGGCTGATCCGGTCGGCTCTGCCGTACATGTATGCCCAGGGGTACGGCCGGATCGTGAATGTGTCCTCAGTGCACGGCCTGCGCGCATCGGCGTACAAGTCCGCGTACGTAACCGCCAAGCACGCCCTGGAGGGTCTGTCCAAGGTGACCGCGCTGGAAGGCGGTCCGCACGGCGTGACGAGCAATTGCGTCAACCCCGGCTACGTCCGGACGCCGCTAGTGGAGCAGCAGATCGCCGACCAGGCCCGAATTCACCGGATCCCGGAGTCTGAGGTGCTGGAAACGATCATGCTGACGCACAACGCCGTCAAGCGTCTGGTCGAGCCTGAAGAGGTCGCGGCCCTGGTCGGGTGGCTGGTCGGTCCGGATGCGGCCATGGTCACCGGAGCCGCTTACACCATGGACGGCGGGTGGACAGCGCAGTGAGCAGCACGTACCGGCCAATCAGTGCCGCGGTCGACGGTGGCCGGTTGCACGGCGGAGAGTGGAATCCGTCCGGCGGGACGACGGTCGTCGCCGTGCACGGAATCACAGCCAACCACCGTACGTTCGCAGTGCTGGCCGAGGCGCTCCCCCGACACCGGCTGCTGGCTCCTGATCTTCGGGGTCGGGGCGCGAGTCATACGTTGCCCGGTCCGTGGGGGATCGACCGGCACGCCGAGGACGTCGCGGGGCTGATCACCTCCTACGCAGAGGGGCCGGTAGTGCTTGTCGGCCACTCAATGGGCGGCTTCGTGGCCGCCGCGCTGGTCCGGCGGTTTCCGGATCTCGTCTCGGGTTTGGTGCTCATCGACGGAGGGCTGCCTTTCCCGCTGCCCCAGGGAATCCATCCGGACCAGGCCATCGAACTGACCCTAGGCCCGGCCCTCAAACGATTGCAGCAAACATTCCCCAGCCGGGAGGCCTACCGCCAATTCTGGCAAGCCCACCCTGCGCTACGAGAGGCCTGGAGCGACGCCATCGCGGACTACGTGGACTACGACCTAGTGGGCAGCCCGCCGGAACTGCGGTCTTCGGTGTCGTCCCAGGCGGTCGTTCAGGATGGCCGGGACCAATTCCAAGATCCGGATACCGCCGACGTATTGGGCCGCTTCCCTGGTCCGGCGCGGCTGCTGGTGGTGTCACGCGGGCTGCTCGACCAACCGCCCGGGCTCTATCCCGACAAGGAGCTGGCGCGCTGGCGCAGCCGACTGCCCTCGCTGGCCATCGACCAAGTTCCGCAGCTGAATCACTACACGATCATGTTGCATCCGTCCGGCGCGGACCGGGTCGCGGCCGCCGTCCGCACGCTGAGCTGATTAACGGCTCTAGCCGTGGTTCACGGGACGTCGGCGGCTTGCACCACAAGAGGCATCCGGCTGATCGCCTCGACGATCTGCGCCTCACGCTTCAGCGGCTGTCGGGCGAAGAAGAGCAGGTCGAGCGGATACCACAGCCCGACCCACCCGATGACGAGGAAGACTCCGTTGCCGAGCAGGTCTTGCCAGAACTGGGGGACGTCCGGCTCGAGGAACCCGGTTGAGAGCAGCAGTCCGACGACGAACAGGATCGATCCGCTGCCCAGTGAGCGAAGCCCTTGCCGCCAGGCCACCTCGATCTCGCGCTGTACCCTCGCTAGCCGCGCCTCACAGTACCGATGAAGCGCGGTCTGCAGAGTCTCGGCAATACCAGCGGTGACCTGCTCCGCAGGCAGCGTCACGACGATGCGAGCCCGCCGCTGCACCTTCGAACGGCCGAGCAGTTCGTTGACAATTTCATCGGCCCCGGGCTCGATCCGCGCGTCGCGCTCGAGCATCGCCACGGGCTCGACGCTCAACAGCTCGGCCGGACGATCCAGCGCGACGATGACGTCTTCGCCGCCCGACCGCGGACGGCGCTCAGCGCTGGCGCTCATTCCGCCCACCGCCGGTCCGCGGTGAACGTCACGACCACCGAGCGCTCGTACCCCAGTGCGGCGAGCTGGTCGTGCAGGTCCTGGCGCACGGTGTCGGCATCGGCGATCGTACGGACCGCCGACTCCGCACCGACGACGAAGTCAATTTCGATGTCCATGCGGTTTCCCACTTTCGACGCTCGCAGAAAAGACTCAGAGAACCCGTACCGCTCCTCGACGCTGGCAACGCACGCGCGAAGCTGGTCCATCACCTCCGCCTCCGGGGCCATCGACAAGATCTCGCGTAGGCCGGAGGCGATCAGCTTGATCGGGACCAACAAGAATGCCAGCGATACGAGCGTGACCATGGCGGGGTCGACGTACGCCGCCAGGTCGGTGCGGCCCGCCGCGACGAGGGCATAGGCAACGAGGAAGCCGACCAGCACTCCGACCGACAGCAATGCGTCACCCAGCCACTCGGCGGCCTCGGCGCGGACAAGATCCGAGCCATCCCGGGTGGCCCGCCGGAGCACCAGCCCCACCGTGAGGCCTCCGAGCGTGGCCACGGCCGCGTAAACAACAGCCGAGCCCACAGCGACCTGCCGGCCGCCGTTGACGATGTCGAGGATCCCGCCGACCGCGGCGTACGCACAGAGCGCACCAAGAGTGGCCGCCTTGATCACCACCACCAGTGGTTCGGCCGCGTCACGCCCCCAGGGGAAGCGCTCGTCCGTCCCCCGCCCGGAGAACCGCAGCGCGAGCACGGCGAGCACTGACAGCCCGATGCTGACAAACGAGTAGACGCCGTCGAAGACGATCATGCTCGACCCGCTGAGGATCCCCCATATCGAGGACAGCACCGCGAAGCCGGCCGACGCCCAGATCGAGAACATCAACATTCGCTGATCGCGTGCCGACTTCGCGTCATTCATGGTCGAAGGCTCTCACTCGAAGCAACCCGAAACCACGAGAACGCGCTAGGCCGTCGCCAAACGCAACGGTGAGGGTCCTTCGTAATCTGACTTGCTTGAAACAAGTTAGAATGTTGCGCTCTGCCGATTGGTCATGGAGGTTGGGATGGCGCGGATGCACTACGCGTGGGTGGTGGCCGGGGTAGCGTTCGCCACGCTGGTGGCCGCGGCGGCTTTCCGGGCAGCGCCAGGTCCGATGATGGTGCCATTGCACGAGGCCGGCTGGTCGATCGTGACGATGTCGGCCGCGGTGAGTGTCAACTTGGTGCTCTATGGTCTGACCGCGCCGTTTGCTGCAGCGCTGATGGAACGGTTCGGTTTGCGTCGGGTCGTCAGCACCGGCTTGCTGTTGATCGCCGCCGGTTCGGGCTTGTCGGCGCTTGCGGGAGCGGCATGGCAGCTCGTGCTGACCTGGGGCGTGCTGATCGGGCTGGGCACCGGTTCGATGGCGCTGGTGTTCGCTGCCACGGTGGCCAACGCCTGGTTCGTGAAGCGTCGTGGCCTGGTGATGGGCATTCTGACCGCGGGCGGTGCGGCCGGCCAGCTGGTGTTCCTGCCAGCAGTGGCGTACCTCGTGGAGGCCACGAGCTGGAAGATCGCGTCGCTGTTGATCGCTGCCGCGGCCGTCGCTGTGCTGCCGCTGGTCGTCGTGCTGCTTCATGACCGCCCGGCCGATCTCGGGTTGGCACCTTACGGCGGCGACCGCTTGGTCGCACCGCCCAGGCCGGTTCGCGGGAACGCGGCAGGCCTGGCGCTGGCCGCGCTGCATCAAGCTACCAGGACCAAGCCGTTCTGGGCGCTGGCTGGTGCTTTCGCGATCTGCGGGGCGACGACGAACGGGTTGATCGGCATCCACTTCATCCCGTCGGCCCATGACCACGGGATGGCCACGACCACGGCAGCTGGTCTTCTGATGTTGGTCGGCGTGTTCGACATCGTGGGCACCGTGGCGTCGGGCTGGCTCACCGATCGGATCGATCCTCGCTGGCTGCTGCTGGCCTACTACAGCTTCCGCGGCGTGGGTTTGCTGTTGTTGCCATGGCTGCTCGCCGACACTGTCCACCCCAGCATGGTGGTGTTCATCGTCGTCTACGGACTGGACTGGGTGGCGACGGTCCCGCCGACCGTCGTGCTCTGCCGACGGCTCTTCGGCGACCAGGGCACCATAGTGTTCGGCTGGGTGTTCGCATCACATCAGCTCGGAGCTGCGGCGGCCGCTTTGACGGCCGGGATCATCCGCGATTCATTCGGCACCTACACCTACGCCTGGTTCGGCGGCGGCGCGTTGTGTGCGCTCGCGGCGGTGCTCTCGATCGGGCTGCGCCGGCAGCGTGACGTCCGACCGGCCACCGCCGACACCGGTACCCGGGACACCGACATCGAAGCGGAGACCGTCGCCAACCTGACCCCGTAACTGCTGGTGCGTCTCCGGATAAGAAAGTGGCGCGGCGGACTGCTCGAGCTGTCGCCGAGACTAGCCTGGCTTGAGAAAAGCCAGAAGCACGACGAGTGAGGAGGGCGCCATGCCTCTGCGTTCGGACTGGACTAGCGAAAGGTGCCCGATCGCGCGCTCGTTAGAGGTCCTGGGTGATCCCTGGGTCATGTTGGTGCTGCGGCAGGCGTTTTCTGGGGTACGGCGATTCGAGCAGTTCCGTGATCAGCTGGGCGTGGCGGAGAACGTGCTGAGCAAACGGCTGAGCACCATGGTGGACGCCGGGCTGCTGCGACGCGTGCCATATCAGGACCGGCGACGTACCCGGCACGAGTACGTCTTGACAGAGGCTGGTGCCGACACCTTCCCGATCGTCACCGCGCTCGCGCAATGGGGCGAGCGGCATCGACCACACGCGGACCCAGGGATACGGATGGACATTGTCCACCAAAGCTGCGGACACCCGTCTACCACTGCGGACTTCTGCAGTCACTGTGGCCAGCGCCTGACCGTCGAGGCCACATCATGGCGAAAGTCCTGGCGCGATCCGCAAGACCTCAAGTTGACCGGCGCCGCCGCCTGAACCGGAGAAAGGCCACCCGGGTCCAGGGTCATGTCATCGATCAGCGGCGTCCCGCCTCAGCTCTATCCCGCTCCTACTCCACACGGGGACCCCCAATTAACGGGTTTGAGAGGTTGGGTGGGCCGGCGGCCTTTGACCGGATTCCTGGTGATTGCGCTTGGCCTGAGTTGGCTCCTGTTCGCCATACCGGTTCTTGCCTTCCCTGGCATCATTCCCGGTGCCAATCTGCCGGTGGAGGTTTTCGCGCTCGGCTCGACGCTGTTGATCTTGCTGCCAACGGCTTTGTGGGTCACCTCGATCACCGACGGACGGGCCGGCCTGCGGACGCTGCTTGCACGGGTGTTTCGTTGGCGGTTCGGCATTGGCTGGTGGTTGGTGGTGCTGTTCGGTCTGCCGGTGATCGCCCTGTTGCTCGGCCTGATCTTCGGAGGCTCGGTGCACACAGCCGATCTCGGGCCGGTGTTGATCAAACAACTCGGCTCGATTGTGCTGGCCGTTGTGGTGATCAATCTGTGGGAGGAAACGGTGTGGGCTGGTTTCTTCCAATCCCGTTTGGAGGCCCGCTTCAACTTCGTCGTGGCCGCTGTTTTGACGACTCTGCCGTTCGCGGGTGTGCATGTTCCGCTGCTGCTTCTCGATGATCAGGTGTCGGTGCTTTCAGTACTGACAGGCATTGCCGGCTTACTGATCTTGGGGATTGTCGTTCGACTGCTGATGGGTCTGACGCTGCGTGCCGCCTCAGACAGCGTGCTGGCAGTTGGGGTCTTGCATCAGACCTTCGATGCCAGCAACAACAACGGCGCCCTAGTTGATTCCTTACTGGATGGCGCCGATGCCGGCAACATGACCCAGCTTGCCGCCGTTGTACTGACGGTGTTGGTCGCCGCCTGGCTGCTGTGGCGACGTCCTGGCGCATTCGCCAAACGACATACACCGCTTCCAGATTCCTCTGCTGAGGTTCGGTAAAACCGCGGCAGGCTACTCCGGACGCAGCGGGCCGTGGATTGACCAACCGTTGCCATCGGGATCGGAGAAAAAGCAGAAACGACCCCAGGGGTAGTCCTGGATCTCGGACACGTCAACATCATGATCACGTAGGAATGCGTGCACCTCATCGACGTTCTCGACGTTGAGCTGCACTCCTTTGAGAGAGCCCGGCTTGGAGTCGATGTAACCCGTAGTGAGGGCGATCGAGCATGGCGAGCCGGGTGGCATCAGCTCCACGAAGCGGTGATTCTCGTCGACTTGCACGTCTTGCTCGACGCTAAAGCCAACCTGGTCGACGTAGAACGCCTTCGCGCGGTCAACATCGGCCACCGGAACGGAGACCAATTCGAGACGCAGATCCATGGCGGCCTCCCGGTACGACGCTGACACTCATAGGACAGCATCTCTTGTTTGTCCACTTCCAAACGGCAGCTGGTGGGTCGGCTTCAGCCGCCGCGTACCCAGTCGAGCACCTTGCCGGCCAGCGGTGAGAGTTTGGTGCTGCCCGTCTCCTGAAGCAGTTCGACGCCATGGCCCTCGTCGAGGACGACCAGCTGCTTGCGCCGGGTCGGCATCGCCGGCAGCTGTGCGCGGACAGCCGCCAGATCATCAGGGTCGGTCGCCTGCCCGAAAGCGATCAAGATCGGCATTGTCACGGTGGGAGCGTTGGTCTTGATGTCGAAGCTGTTGAACTGGGCCGGGCCAGAGAGATCAACGACCGCGTCAGCTTGCGTCGGGCCGGCCGCAGCAACAGCGAGTGAGCCGCCCATGGAGGCACCGACCAGCGTAATGCGGTGAGCGCCGCCGGCGCGCAGGGTGTCGGTGACCAGCTTCACCTGGCCGACCGGATTCTCTTGAGAGGGCACCTGGCAGAACGACTGACTGTAGCCGCACAAGTCAATGGCGACGCTACGGATCCCGTGATCAGCGAGATAACTGGCATAGAACAACATCCCGCACAAGCCGTTGCCATCGGTCTGATGGAGTAACACGGCCGCGGTACTGCCCGAGCCTAGCCACACAGTGTTGATCACCGACCCGTCCGGCGCAGTCAGCGGCCGCTGCTCCACTCCGCTGGGCACCTGTACGCCGGTGCAGTACTGCTGAGGCGGCGCCATCGACGGTTCCGACATCGACGCCGACGGTGATGCCGCCGACGGCCCACCGGCGGAGCAGCCGACCAAACCCAGCAGCGCAACAACCAAGATCACGAGGCGCGCTCGGTCGAGGCGTATCCGGCGAGACCGTATCCGAGTAATAACTGGCACGCTCGCAAGATCACCGGTGCTGACACAAGCCCCGAGGTACCGAATCTGACAAGTAGTCAAATCCAGACGCCGGCGACGAACGCGGCTGGGGGCTTACGACATTCGTCGGCGTCGTCATGGGACGAAGATATCTGCAACTCCGCCGCCGGCTTGGCGGAGTTGGTGAACAGCGTCAAAGGTATGGCACCTTCAGTAGCCAAGCCTGAGCCGATTACGGCCGCTTAGGGCAGACCTTCTACCGCTCTCACAACATTCAAGGGGTGCGCCCGTGACATCGTCACCGATGTTGAGGTCCCGGGTATTTGGGTAGGCCGGCTCGTACTGGAGAACTTCGAAAGTGAAGGCAATCCCGCCGGCCATGAAGGCAAGATCTCGATGTGGTCACCTCGATTCCAGTTTGTTGGTGAGGATGGGCCATGCCCGATGCAGCTCGCGTTGCCAGTACACCCAGTTGTGCGTGCCGTCGCCGTATAGGTCCACTGTGGCGCTGGCGCCGACCTTGCGTAGGTGTTGGACGAAC
>Ga0307292_10000544_pt1 | contig 13014 bp, 13 predicted proteins | sample ER_DNA_149_FD_194471 | JGI IMG/M metagenome (GOLD analysis project Ga0307292, IMG submission 194471) | Bulk soil microbial communities from the East River watershed near Crested Butte, Colorado, United States - ER_DNA_149 | ecosystem: Environmental > Terrestrial > Soil > Floodplain | place...
CCGCGTTCGCATACGTCACGTTCCCGGCGAACGAGACGTACCAGCCGCGCTCGACAGCCTCGGGAAGCAACGCAGGCGACGAGAAGCAGTGCAGGACGACCGTGCCGTCGAACCACTGTCGAAGAACCGCGACCGTGTCGTCGTCCGCGGCGCGGTTGTGGATCACGACCGGCAGTTGCGCTCGCTTCGCGAGGCCGAGCTGATAGATGAACAGCTTGGTCTGAGCGTCACGCGGCGCGTAGTCACGGAAGTAGTCGAGCCCGATCTCTCCCACGGCGACGATCTTGGGGTGCGCGAGCAGGCGCTCGAGTGCGTCGACGTCGAAGTCCGACGCCGCCTGGTGCGGATGGATGCCCGCCACGCCGTAGACGCCGTCGTGCTCTTCGACGATCGGGAGCATCTCGGCCCACGAGGTCGGATCCGTTCCGATCGTGACGATCCGCGTCACGCCGGCGTCGCGGGCGCGGGTGACGGCGGCTGCCGGATCCTCGAGCGCGTCGAGATGCGCGTGCGTGTCGATCACGCAGCGGCGGTGGGAGCGTCCACGCGCGGGAAGAGCGGCGTCGCCGGCTCGATGCCCTCCGCGGAGACCGTGCGGCCAGGCTCGACGTTCTCCCAGGCGATGTCCTCGGGCTGGCCGAGCGCCTGCAGGATGAGCGGCGCGGTTCGCGGTAGGTACGCGGAGAGCGCGACCGCAGCGACGCGCAGGCCGTCGGCCAGGTCATACAGGACGCGATCGAGCTCGCCCGCGCGCGCGTCGTCCTTCGCCAGCGCCCACGGCTTCGTCTGCTCCACGTGCTTGTTGAGGGAGCGGACCAGATCCCAGATCACGTCGACTGCTCCGGTGACGTCGAACACGTCGAGCCGAGCCGGCACCTCGTGCTTCACAGCTTCGATCGCCTCCGACACACCGCTCTCTCCCACGGCCGAAGGGATCCGTCCCTCTCGATAACGGGCGATCATCGCCGTCGTGCGCGAGACGAGATTGCCCAGGTCGTTCGCGAGCTCACGCTCGTAGCGCTCGTGAAGGCTCTCGAGCGTCACGTTTCCGTCCTGCCCGAACGAGACAGCACGCACCGCCCAGAACCGGACCGCGTCACTGCCGTACACGTCGACGAGATCGAGCGGGTCGATGACGTTCCCCACCGACTTCGAGATTTTCTGATCGTCCAGCAGCAGATAGCCGTGTACGAAGAGCTGCTTTGGCACCTCGTAGTCCGCTGCCAAAAGCAGTGCGGGCCAGAAGACACAGTGGAAGCGCAGGATGTCTTTCGCCAGCAGGTGGCGTACCTCGGGCCAGAACTTGCCGCGGAGGTCCTCCCCCTCCCGTGCGTACGTCAGCGCGCTCAGATAGTTGATGAGCGCATCGACCCACACGTAGACCACCTGGCTCTCGTCCCACGGGACCGGGACGCCCCAGGGCTGGCCCGCGCGGCTGAGGCTGAAGTCCTGGAGGCCGCCTTCGATGAACGAGCGCGCCTCGTTGTAGCGGAAGCGCGGCAGCACGAAATCCGGCCGCGCGTCGTACAGGTCGAGCAAAGGCTGCTGAAAGGCGGAGAGCTTGAAGAAGTAGTTCGTCTCCTCGATTCGCTCGGGCACGGTCCCGTGGATCGGGCACCTGCCGTCGACCAGTTCGTCCTCCGTCTTGAACGCCTCGCAGCCCACGCAGTAGAGGCCGGAATAGACGTCCTGGTAGATGTAGCCGTTGTCGTAGATGCGCTGGATGAACTCCTGGACGAAACGCTTGTGTCCCTCGTCCGTCGTGCGAATGAAGAAGTCGTAGTCGGCATCGACTCGCCTAGGCAGCTCTTTCCAGACTTCGGCGATCTGATCGACGTAGGTCTTCGGGTCGAGTCCCTGCTCCTCCGCCACCCGGTAGACCTTGGAGGCGTGCTCGTCCGTCCCCGTCAAGAAGAACGTCTCGTCGCCGCGCTGCTTGTGATGGCGCGCGAGAATGTCGGCCACGATCGTCGTGTACGCGTGGCCGATGTGGGGCGTCGAGTTGACGTAGTAGATCGGTGTCGTGATGTAGAAGGTGTTCACCTGAATCCATGATAGGGAGCGTGTCGAGCGGCTTCCGTCGCAGGCGACCACGCAATGCGAGCAGAGCCGCGGTTGCCGCAACTGCGAGCCCCGCCGGGAGTCGCCAACCGCCGGCCGCCGATCGCACCGACGTTTGAGAGATCCCCGCACGCTCCGAGCCGAGCGTCTGCCGGCCGGACAGTCGTCCCTCGATCGCGTGACCGCCGATGCTCACGCGTTCCAAAGTCCGAGCGCGCCGCAACTTCACCTTAGCCAGCGGCGTCGCCGTGACGTCGTTCGCAGCGCGGGCGTGGGCAAGCACATTTGCCGGCCTCGCCGGCGTCACGGACGCGGGCGGAGCGAGCTCCGACGTGACCGGCGAGCTGCTCGCCTCGCCGGCCGTGACCGCGGCCGCCGCACCAACCGTCGCCGCGGGCGCTGCTTCGACAGTCTGCGAGGCGGAGCTTGCGGCTGCGTCTACTGCCGGCGCAGCGTGGGGCACCGGGGCCGTGGCTTCAGCCTCGACGGCGCCGGCGGCGCCCACCGCGGGAGCAGAGACAGGAGCAGGAACGGCCGGAGCGGGAGCTGCGGAAGCGGCGGGCTCAGCAGCCGGCGACGGGAGAGGCGCCGGGCGCGAAGGCAGCAAGGTCAGCGGATCGACGTACCCCTGAGGATCGCTCGTCGTCCGCGCGCCGAAGTAGACGTACGGCTCGGCCAAGTCGACCACGCCGCTCGGCCCGACCGTCCCCACGACCGAGCCTTCTCCCACGAGCGTCCCGCGCACTACCCCGATCGAGCCGAGGTGAACGAGCGTGGCGGTGTAGCCGGACGACGTCTGGATCGACACCGTCTTGCCGCCGGTCGGCACCGTCCCCGCGAACGACACGATTCCCTCCGCCGGAGCGAGCACACGACTGCCAGTCGGAGCGCCGAGATCGACGCCGCGATGCAGGCCGGCCGCGTAAGGGTGCGCATGGTCGAACGCAAACGGACGCAACACCGGCCCGTCGACGGGCCACGTCCAGGCGCGGGCGTCGGTGACAGGGAGCGCACACGCGCAGATGATCAGGATGGCAAGTCGCCGCACAGTTCCCTCCTCGTTGCCAATTTTGAGAACAAAGCGACCGTAGCAAGACCGGCTTCTGTTGTCAACACTGGCTACAAAGTACGGCGGTAGAGCTCGTTACGAGAGGCGCCGGTCAACCGCGACACGACATCGGCTGCGTGCCGGCGTGGTACTCCGGCGGCGACCAGGTCGGCGACCGCCTCGAGTGCGTCGGTCAGGTCGCGTTGCTTCCCGCCCGGGCCAAGCACGAGCGTGATCTCACCCTTCGGCGCTTCTGAGAAGCGCGCGGACACTTCGGCGGACGGCCCGCGCACGATTTCCTCGAACTTCTTCGTCAGCTCGCGGCAGACGGCTACCTCCCTTGCTGGCTGCGCAGCTGCCAGCGAACGAAGCGTCGCAGGCAACCGTCGTGGCGACTCGAAAGCGACCACGGGATACGGCCAGCCTGCGAGCTCGCGCCACAGAGCCGCCAACGCGGCATCGCCGCGTGGCAGAAAGCCGACGAACTGGTAGCGGTCGGCCGCAAACCCGCCGGCGACGAGCGCCGTGTCGACAGCCGACGGGCCGGGGAGCACGGTCACGGGCACGCCCTGCTCGAGCGCGGCTCCGACGAGGCGCGCGCCGGGATCGCTGATCCCCGGCATACCCGCGTCGCTGACGAGAGCGATACGCTCGCCGGCCAGGAGCCGCGGAAGCAGCTCAGCGGTCCGCTTGACCTCGTTGTGCTCGTGGTACGAGAGCAGCTTCGCGCCGGAAATCCCGTGCCGATCGAGCAACACGCGTGTGTGGCGCGTGTCCTCACAGAGGATCACGTCGGCAGAGCGGAGCTCCTCGAGCAGGCGCAGCGTGACGTCGTCGAGGTTCCCGATCGGCGTCGCGCAAACGGCGAGCGGCACGGTGCTACCCGGCTGCGTCGAAGGCGACGAGGCCGGCGCCGATCAGGCCCGCAGCGGTCCCGAGCTCTGCGCGCACGATCGGCACTCGGTAGCCAGCTCGTGCGAGCGCTTCGCGGCGCAGGATCTCCCGCGCGGGGTCGAGCACGAAGTCGCCGGCGGCCGCGAAACCGCCGCCGATCACGACCAGGTCCGGATTGAAGATGTTCACGAGGCTGCCGATGCCGGCGCCGAGGTGACGGCCGATGCCGTCGAGAATCTCGATCGCACGGGCTTCTCCTTCGTTCGCCAGGCGGACCAGCCGATGCGCGTCGACCGCGGGCCCGAACTCCGCCGCTGCGAGCTTTCCCGCCGCGACTCCGGTCACGTACGGCTCGAGATGTCCGCGCCCCGTGCACGTCCCCTGACAGGGGAGCCCGTCGTACACGATCACGGTGTGCCCGAACTCGGCCCAGCCGCGGAAGAGCTGCCCGTCGACGACCGCGCCGCCTCCGCAGCCCGTCCCGAGGGTCAGCATGATCACCGAGTCGACGTCGCGCGCGGCGCCGAAACGGAACTCCGCGTAGGTCGCCGCGTTCGCGTCGTTCTCGATCCCGACCGGCAGCCCGAACCGCTCCTTCATCCTGCCGCGGAAGTCGATGTCCATCAGCGGGATGTTCACGGCCTGAAGAGCACGGCCGGTCCGCTGGTCGATCGGAGACGGGATGCCGAACCCGAGCGCGGCGATCTCGTCCGTCAGGAGCTCCTCGACCGCCTCGTCCAGTCCGGCCAGCAAATCGTCCTGGGATGCGGTCCGGGTCGGATGCTCACGACGGTGCTCCACGTGCCCTTCCCGGTCGACGATCCCGGCCAGGATCTTGGTGCCGCCGAGGTCGACGCCGATGACACGTTTTTCGTTCAAAGCGCGCGGCTACCCTACTGGGTCGATGCCGACGGGAGAGAAGCCCTACCGCGTCTACCGGGGCGGGCGTGTCAAGGGCAAGGTTCCACTGGAACGTCCGCAGGACGCGCGGCCGGACCGGAACGGGCGCCGCCCACGCGAGCCGAAGATCCGCCGACCCCGCCGCCGCTGGAGTTGGAAGCGACGCATCGGCCTAGGGCTGATCGTTCTCCTCGTCGTAGCGGTGGTCTGGGGAATCGCGGGCTACCTGGCGTTCCGCAGCGGAGTCGACAAGGCGAACGCCCGGCTCGACCAGGCCGTGCTCCCCGTCCTCGCCAAGCAGAACGGGCTCATGCTGTCGAACCCGACGACGATGCTGTTGCTCGGTCGCGATCACGAGAACACCGACCGGCGTGTCGGGCTGAACAACTCGGACTCGATCATGATCCTGCGCACGGATCCGAGCCGTCATCGACTCGTATACCTGTCGATCCCGCGCGATCTGCGCGTGCCGATCCCCGGCCACGGCGAGGACCGGATCAACTCGGCGTTCCCCATCGGTGGTGCCGCGCTCACGATCCGGACGATCCAGAACCTCACGGGGCTCGAGATCAATCACGTGATGATCGTCGACTTCCGCAGCTTCAAAAGCCTGATCGACAACATCGGCGGCGTCGACATCAACGTGCCGGCGCCGATCCTGTCGAACAAGTTCGATTGCCCTTACAAGGCCTCACGCTGCGCGGCCTGGCACGGCTACCGATTCAACAAGGGCATGCAGCACATGAACGGCCAGCGCGCACTCATCTACTCCCGCATCCGGGAAAACCAGCTCAACCCGGCCGACAGCGACATTACGCGCGGGCTGCGCCAGCAGGCGGTGATGCGCGCGGTGATGGCCAAGCTGCTCGGCTTCGGGACCGTCGTGAGCCTGCCGTTCAACGGCGACTCCCTGCTGAAGCCCTTGGCCACCGACCTTTCCGCCTGGCAATTCGTCCAGCTCGGCTGGGTGCTGAAGCGCGCGGGCCAGGCGAACGCGCTCCACTGCCGCCTCGGCGGGACGGCGACCTCGATCGGGGGTGCCTCGGTGATCGTCGGCGACGAGCAGAACATCTCCGTCGTGCAGATGGTCACCGGCCGCGCAGCGCCTCAACCGCCCCAGCCCGGATCAGGTCAGTACGGGCCCGGCTGCGTCGTCGGGAACCGGCAGTTTCGATAGGGCCGACCTGGCGGTCAGCCGGCCTCTGCGGCCTTCGTCTCTGTCGGTTTGTCCTTCTTGTCGCCCGAGCCCGAGTCCGACCCCGATTCCGTGGACGATTCCTTCGCACGGTCCCGCTTGCGACCGCCGCGTCCGTAGTCGGTCGAGTAGAAACCAGAGCCGCGGAAGTGGACCGGGACGGGATACAGAACGGTCTCGACGGGCGAGGCTCCACAGACCGGGCACACTTCCGGCGGCGGGTCGGCTATGCGCTTGAAGACTTCGAAAACGTCCCCGTTGGGACACTTGTATTCGTACGTGGGCACGAGATTTAGGACGCTAGCAGTGTTATCGGTCTGGACACCGTAAAGAGAAAGCCCGTGGTCGAGCTCGCGACCGACCCCTCCCCGCTCGCGCGCGCCCGCATGCGAGTCCAGGACGTGGACGCGTTCTGGGTCGGAACGACCGCGGTGGCGGCGGCACTGGCTGGCGTCCTCGGTTGGTTTCTGCGCACCTGGCCGCCGCACGAGGACGAGGCGCTGGCGCTCTTCGTCGGTCGCGGCTCGCTCGACCACGTGCTGCACACGGTCGTCGCGGAGCGCGGCGGCGCGCCGCTCCACTTCGGATTCGCGTGGCTGGTCGCGCACCTCGGCGGTGGGCTGACCGACCTCCGCATCGTCTCCCTCGTCTTCGCTGTCGCGAGCGTTCCACTGATCTCACTCCTCGGCGCGCGACTTGCAGACCGGACCGTGGGAGTCGTCGCCGCCGCGCTCGCCTCGGGGAGCTGGGTGCTCGTGTTCCACGGGATCTACGGGCGGATGTACAGCCTGTTCCTGTTCACGAGCCTGCTCTCGTTCCTGGCGCTGCTGGCCGCGCTCGACCGTGGAGGCCGCCGGCGGTTTGCGCTTTGGGGGCTCGCGCTGCTCCTGATGCTCGCCAGCCATCCGTACGCAGCGCTGGTCGTCGCCGCGCAGGGACTGTTCGTCGTTCTCCGCCGCAGACGTCTGCGCCCGGCCCTTTTGACGCTGGCCGGGGTCGGGCTGGCCGGGATCCCCTTCTGGTGGGCGGACGTCGTGCTGCGCGACCGCTTCGACGTCGGCGTCGGCGGCGGTGGGCCGGAGCTCGGGTCACCGACCTCCGTGCTCCACTACTTCTGGTGGGTCGCCGGCGACTTCAGCGCCGGTCACCGGGCGTGGTCGACGCCCGTCCTCGTGCTCGCGCTCGTGGGAGCGATCCTGCTCTGGCGCCGCCGCCCCGAGAGCGTCGGGCTGTTCGCCTGCGTCGTCGCTGTGCCGGCGCTCGCATTCATGCTCGCGACGCTCAACTCGACTACGTCCCCCGAGGCACGTCACCTGATTTTCGCGCTGCCGTTCTTCAGCGTGCTGCTCGCCGTGCCGCTGGTCGAGCTCGGGCGTCGCGGGGGACGCCTCGGATCCGTTGTCGCTGTGACCGCAGTTGCCGTGCTCCTGGTCGGAGAAGTGCGCTGGACACACGAGAAGACGCCACCGATCTTCGACGGCGACCCGCCGGGCGAGGCGCAGGCGCGCGACGCGGCAGCGGCGTGGCTCGCGTCGACATATCGGCCGAGCGACGTCCTGCTCGGGTACGAGCCCGTTTACCTGCGCGCGTGGGAGCGCAACCGCTCGTTCTCGGGTCACGCGCTCCCACGGGCGGACGGGGCCCTGCTCGCGTCGGCATTGAAGGACATTCCAGAGCCGCTCGGCCGGGGCGTCTGGGTTTTCGACGCGAGCGACACGACGAACGTGAAGGAGCGCCAGACGATCCGGTATGCGTTGCCCAGGCCGCAGGCCGCGTTCGAGGCTCGCGTCTACGGTCCGTTCCTCGTGATCCGCTCGCGGGAACCGCTGGTGACGCGCGCGCGCTACGTCGCGGTCTCGGAGGAAGTGATGCGGCTCGGCCGGACGCTCGGGATCGGCGATGCGGACATCAACCTGCGCGCGCTGCTTCGCGCAGAGTCACGGTTGTAGAGGTCTGGTGTGAAATTCGGCCGTCGTCGGAGGGCGCTCCAGACCAAGTCGGGCAGTGCGGTCGTTCGCGGTGCGTAGCGGCGCTACATGCCGCGGGCGAACGTGCTGATCCGACGCCGTGTCTGGTGCGTCATCCGACCCGGCGGAGTTTCACATCAGGCCTCAATCCAACTCGTCGCGCTCGCGCTCCTTCTCGATGATCTCGCGGTAGCACGGCGCGCCCTCGAATGCCTCGAGCCCCTGGAAGACGGGCCGCTGGGGCTCGATCCGACGCCGCCTGCGACGTGCCGCGGCCAGGGCTGCGGAAGCCCCGAGCACCCCGCCGACCACGAACGAGCCGAGCCGGCCGCCCCTGTGCTCGCCGTCCATGGGACGATTGTAGGTGTGTTGGTCGTCACCCTCGGCGACGCGCTGCTCGACGTGATCGTGCGTCTGGGCGAGCCGCTCACCTCCGGAGCGGACGCACTCGCGACCACGCAGACGGCGGCCGGCGGCCAGGCGGCCAACGTCGCCGCGTGGGTGGTGGCGCTCGGCTCCCGGGCCCGAAACGTTTCGAAGCGGGGCGACGACCTGGCCGGTCAGCTCGTGACGGCCGAGCTCGAGGGACGCGGAGTCGAGGTCGCGGGGCCCGTTGCCGGCCGCAACGGCATCGTCGTCTCCCTCGTCGGTGCAGACGGTGAGCGCACGATGGCGTCTGACCGCGGTGTCGCGCCCGACCTGTCTCCGGGCGACCTCGAGCCCGCGTGGTTCGCGTGCGACTGCCTCCACATCTCCGGGTACGCATTGCTGGCGACCCCGATCGACGGCGCGGCGCTCAGCGCCGCGAGGCTGGCGCGCGCGAACGGTGCTCGGGTGAGCGTCGATCTCTCCGCCTGGACTCGTATTCGCGAGCACGGGCCGGTGCGTTTCCGCGAGCAGCTCGAGGAGCTCGCGCCGGACGTGATCTTCGCGAACGAGGCGGAGTGGGAGATCGTCGGCGCCGCGTACGGGCTCGCGCCGACGGCGGTCGTGAAGCGCGGCGCCCGCGGCCTGCTCGTCCTCGGTGAGGAGCGGGTGGAATTGCCCGCGCGCGACGGCGAAGTCATCGACGCGACCGGGGCCGGGGATGCTTTGGCCGCGGGGTTCCTCGTCGGTGGGCCGGAGCTTGCGCTCCACGCTGCGGCAAGGGCCGTGGCGAAGCCGGGAGCAATGCCGTGATCGTCGTCTCGGACGAGGTGCGAGAGGCCGCCGCGGTCGTCGCGCTCGAGACGACGCTTGTCGCGCACGGCTTCCCCGCCGGCGAGGGTTTGGCGGTCGGGCTCGATGCCGAACGCAGCGTTCGCGCGGCCGGCGCGGTTCCGGCGACGGTGGGCGTGCTCGACGGAAAGATCCGCGTCGGCCTCTCGGAGGACGAGCTCGCCCGGTTCGACATGAACGCACGCAAGGCCGGCCCGCGCGACCTTGCCGCTTGCGTCGTGCAAGGGGCCGTCGGCGCGACCACGGTCGGGGGAACGCTTGCGGTTTGTCGTGCGGTGGGCATTCGCTTCATGGGAACGGGCGGGCTCGGGGGCGTGCATCGCGGTTTCCCCGATCCACCCGACGTGTCTGCGGACCTCGGCGAGCTCGCGCGCACGCAGGCGCTCGTCGTGTCGGCAGGAATCAAGTCGTTGCTCGACATCGCCGCGACTCTCGAGCTGCTCGAGACGCTCGCCGTGCCCGTGCTCGGCTTTGGCACCGACATGTTGCCGCTGTTCTACTCGGCGCACGGCGGGCCCCCAGTCCCTGCCCGGGTGGAGTCCGCTTCAGAGGCCGCGCAGGTGGCGCGGGCGCACTGGGAACTGGGCGGCGGGGGTCTTCTGCTCGCGCGTCCCCCTGACGACAGCCTCGACGACGTCGAACCGCTGATCGAGGAAGCGCTCGCCGCGGCATCGCGCGAGGGTATGACGGGCCAAGCCGTGACGCCGTTCGTCCTGGCATACCTGCACGGGCTCAGCGGCGGCAGGACGCTCGCAGCGAACCGCGACCTCGTCGTCGCGAATGCCGCGCTGGCCGCAGAAGTCGCCCTGTCTCGGTAGCCCACGTCGCAACGGGCCAACGCCTGGGACTGTCCCCCCACACGACTGCAACGGGCACGTCGCGACCTGGTCCGGCTCGGACAGGATGGGTGTCACTGATGTGTGACTTCTCTTCAACAGCCGGCCCGCGCGGACACGGCTTGCGGCGCGAGGGCGCATATGTTCGACGCCGGCACGCCGCGGTCCGAATCGAGATCCGGACGGGTTCGCTACAGATCTCGCCGCGCGAACCCGGCAACCGCGACGGCGCCGACGAGCACGAGGTATGCGACCGCCCAGAGTCGCAGTGCGACCCCGCCCTGCTCAGCCCCGCCGAACGGACCTAGCCGGAGAAGGAAGCCCGTCAGCCCGGACGTCTTCTCGGTGATCGCGCGCAGGGCGTCCTGGTAGAGGGCTTCGAACGGAACCGCCCAGGCGGCGATCTTGGCAGCGTGGATCAGCCCCGGTGAGTTGAGCACATGCCCGATGTTGCCGAGCAGCCCGGCGACGAGACCCGCGCCGAAGAGCATGAAGATCGCGATCCCGTTCGCGATCGAGCTCAAGAACACCGAACCGAGGAGCGACAACGCAGCCACGATCAGCACCCCGCCGGAGAGCTCGAGCCCAGGCGTCACGATCCGGTCCGGCCACCAGGAGCCTTCGAGCCCCGTGAGCAGCATGGCCGCGAAGTAGAGGATCAGGACGTAGGGCACGCAGACTGCCGCAGCGCCGAGAAAACGCGCGACGAGCAACGTCGACCGGCCGATCGGGCGAACGACGAGCGGCTGCAGGAGCGCGCGCTCCGCATCGCCGCGGACAGTCCCGAGCGTGAGGAAGATCGCCAGGACGACACCGAGAAAGAGCGTCCCGAACATCGCCATGCCGAAGAGAAACGCGCCCGCGAACGTTCGCGCATCGACACCCTCGGGCGGCACCACGCTCGCGACGTGGTGGAAGGCGTAGCGCGCCCCGAGCCAGTACAGGCCGAGGAACGCGATGGTGAGAAAGCAGACCACGACGAAGACCTTGCGGCGAAGCGCCTCGCGCAGTCCGTAACCGGCGATCGTCCAGATCGCCGTCACGAGCCCTCACCGCCGACGGCCTCGACGTAAACATCCTCGAGCGTCGAGGTGAGCAGACGCGCGCCGTACACGCTCTCGCCGTCGTGAACGAGCTCGGCGATCAGCCGAGGGATGTCGTCGCGGCCGGCCTCCTGGTACGTGCGCTTGCCTCCGTCCGTCTCGATCTCGACTCCACGAGGCCTTGCCAGCTCGGCCGGCGCGCCTGCGGTCACGACACGACCGCCGAGCAGGATGACCACGCGGTCGCAGACGAGCTCTATCTCGCTGAGCAGGTGCGAGTTGAGCAGCACGGAGACGCCGCGCCGCTGCAGCTCCTCGAGCAGCGTCCGCACGGTCCGCCGGCCGACCGGATCGAGGGCACTCGTCGGCTCGTCGAGCAGTAGCAGTCGCGGTGAGCCGACGAGGGCGTGCGCAATGCCGAGGCGCTGCTGCATTCCCTTGGACATCGCTTCGACAGGCCGGCGCCGGGCGTCCTGCAAGCCGACGAGGTCGAGCAACTCGACACGCTCGCGCTCACCGCCGTGTGAGCCGGCCAGACGCTGATGCAGCTCGAGCAACTCGTCGGCGGTCATCCAGCCGGGAAAACGGAAGAGCTCCGCGAGATACCCGAGTGCAGCCCGCGCCTCCCGCGACCCTGCACGCGCGCCGCACACGTCCGCGCGCCCGGTCGTCGGCCGGACCAGGCCGCACGCGATCTTGACCAGCGTGGACTTCCCGGCGCCGTTCGGCCCGAGCAGGCCGACGAGCTCGCTGTCGCCGACCTCGAGGTCCACGCCCCCCAGCGCTTCGAGCGCGCCGTACCGCTTGACGAGACCGCTGACGGCGAGCGCTGCGGACACGACGCCGAGCGTACACTCACTCTCGTGCCGCGCGGTTACGAAGAAGGGCCGGTCGCCGAGGAAGCGCAGGCGCGCCGTGACGCACTCGAACGCGGCGAGCGGATCGAGCCTCTACCCCACGCGCCGGACCGGCGTGCGGTCTACGGCTCGACCGACGAAGACCCGGAGAAGCACTTCCTCGGCTGGGCGGACGAGGTCGATCCGGACGAGCTCTTCGAGTCGGGCCGCGCCTGGGGCATCACCGTGCTCCGCGAGCACGCGGACTAATCAGTGCCCTTAGCCGAGTGCCGTCAGGAACTCGTCGATCGTCAGCGCGGTGAGCGTACGGATCTTCGTGCTGCCGCGCGCGCCGAGCGAGACGGACACGCGCGCGATCGTCGCCGCGTCTGGCGCCTCGACGATGTTCACGAAGTCGTAGTCGCCGAGCGTCGCCCATTGATCTAGGACCTTGGCACCGAGCTCCTCCACGTCCTTGTTGACCTCGCGGAGACGATCAGGGTTCGACTTCAGCGTCTGAACGCCCTGCGCCGTCAGACTCGAAAGCAGAATGTACGTCGGCATCGCGTTTCCTCCTCGGTCGGGAGCTCGACTCTACTCGCGCCTCCTGGTCGACGTACAGGATCGCAGCGCCGAGCATGAAGATCGGCGTGAGCACGAGCAGCGCCAGCAAGGCAGCGACGCGGAGCGCCTGGTCGCTGAGCGCGCGCAGCGAGAAGAACAGCACGAGCCCGGTGAGGAAGATCGTGATGATGAGCGTTGCGAGCGAGCCGAGCACGTGCACGTAGTCCGCACGCGCGAGTTGCACACCTCGCCGCAGCGCAGCGACGAATCCCCGGCGCTCGACGAGCGCCGCAGGGACGGCCAGGCAGAAGAACGCCAGCCATGCAACCGCCATGAGATTGATTCCCGGAAAATCGCGAAAGAGCCGCGCCAGGCAGATCGGCAGGAACGCGACGAAGCCGGCCGCAAGCGCCACGAGCACGTAGCGACCACGACCGATCGGCCTGACCAGC
>Ga0307292_10000547_pt1 | contig 12971 bp, 7 predicted proteins | sample ER_DNA_149_FD_194471 | JGI IMG/M metagenome (GOLD analysis project Ga0307292, IMG submission 194471) | Bulk soil microbial communities from the East River watershed near Crested Butte, Colorado, United States - ER_DNA_149 | ecosystem: Environmental > Terrestrial > Soil > Floodplain | place: USA...
GGCGCAGACGAGGTCCACCCTGCGGCGCGAGCCGGCCAGTGCCACCGACAGCGGCCCGAGGAACTCGAGCGTCACCGCCAGGCCGAGGCCGATCCGGTCGATCGCGGTGTACAGCGACAGGTTCATCGTGGCGAACACCAGCGCCAGCGCCAGCACCGGCCGCCACTGCCTCCAGGTGAACAAGCGCAGCCGGGGGCGGCCGATGGCCAGCAGCGCGACCCCGGCCACCCACTGCCGGACGGCCACCACCCCGGCCGGCCCGAGCACGGGAAAGGCCAGTGCCCCCAGCGCCGCGCCGAGCTGGTTGGAGAGCCCGCTGCCGAGCATGATGGCCACGCCGGCGTAGCGGCCGGCCCGCCCGGCCGAGCCGTCGGGAGGAGGCGCAGGGCCGGGCCGCCGCTGGAGTACCGAGATCGTCATTGCCCGAGTATGCTTCGCCCCCATGCATACGCAAAATGCATGCATGTGGCCAGCTATACGCTAGGGTTATGGATCTGGAGCTGCGACACCTGCGCTGCCTGGTCGCGATCGTCGACACCGGCAGCTTCACCGACGCCGCCATCGACCTGGGCGTCTCCCAGGCCGCCGTCTCGCGCACCCTGCTCTCGCTTGAGGCTGTCCTCGGCGTCCGGCTGCTGCACCGGACCAGCCGCAGCGTCACCCCGACCACCGCGGGCGTGCAGGTCCTGGCCCGGGCCAGGCAGCTCCTGGCCGGGGCCGACGACCTGGTTCGCGAGGCCACCACCGGCCACACCCGGCTGCGCATCGGCCACGCCTGGTCGGCCATGGGCCGCCACACCCCGGAGTTCCAGCGCCGCTGGGCCGCCCGCTACCCGGACGTCGAGCTCCAGCTGATCCGCACCAACTCCGGCACCGGCGGCCTTGCCGAGGGCATGTGCGACCTCGCCGTGGTCCGCACCCCGCCCGACGAGCGGCGCTTCGCCAGCGCGGTCGTGGGCGAGGAACGGCGCTACTGCGCCATGGCCGCCGACGACCCGTGGGCCCAGCGCCGGTCCATCCGCCTCGACGAGGTCCGCGACCGGACCCTCCTGATCGACCGGCGCACCGGGACCACCACCACCGACCTCTGGCCCGCCGGGTCGGGCCCGGCGGTGGAGCACATCCAGGACATCGACGACTGGCTGGCCGTGATCGCCAGCGGCCGCTGCGTCGGCATCACCCCCGAGAGCACCGTCACCCAGTACCGACGCGAGGGCATCGTGTTCCGGCCGCTCCGCGACGCCACCCCCGTCTCCGTGCTGTTCATCTGGCGCCGCCACGACCCTCACCCGGCCACCCACGCGGCCGTCGCCCTCCTGACCGACCTGTACCGGCAGCGTTCCTGACCTGGGTAGGCCGGCCGCTTCCCGGCAATCCGGGCCGCCTGATAGGAAGAAGCGCGTAGTCGCGCTGCTGCACATGGCGGAGGTGTTCGCCATCGCAACACCTTACTGTCAGCGTATGGCTTCCTTCCCTTCACCAGCACCCGCTGCGGCGGCCTCCGACGTCGCCCAGTCGCCGATCGTCGTCACCGGGATGGCGCGTTCGGGCACCAGCTGGGTCGGCAAGCTCCTGCAGGCCAGCGGCGAGGTCACCTACATCAACGAGCCGCTCAACCCCGACCACCCGCCGGGGCGCTCGCCCGGCGTGCTCGACGCCCAGGTCGAGCGGCACTACCAGTACATCAGCGAGCAGCACGAGGACGGCTGGCTGGCCGCGTTCGACGAGATGCTGCAGCTGCGGTACCACGTCGGCGCCGAGCTCCGGCAGAACCGCTCGCCCTACGACCTGGCCAGGATGGCCAAGTACGCGACCAGCTTCCTGGCCGGGCGCCTGCTCGGGCGCCGGGCGTTGCTGGACGACCCCTACGCGCTGCTCGCCGCCGAGTGGCTGGCCGACCGGCTGGGCTGCCGCGTGGTCGTGATCGTGCGCGACCCGGCGGCCATGGTGGCGAGCTGGAAGCGGCTTGGCTGGACGACCGACCTCGGCGAGCTGCTCCACCAGCCGGCGCTGATGCGGGAGTGGCTGGAGCCGTACCGCGCGGAGATGGAGGTGCTGGCGGCGGCCCCCGGGGATCTGGCCGGCCGGGTCGCCACGCTGTGGCGGCTGCTGTACCTGCTCGCGGCCGAGTTCGAGCGGCGCTGCCCGGCGGTCAGCGTGGTCCGCTACGAGGACCTGGCCGCCGACCCGGTCTCCTCCTTCGCCGGCCTGTACGCCGCGCTCGGCCTGACCTTCGGCGCACGGGCCGAGCGCGAGGTGGTGCGGTCGACGACGGGCGGTGCCCAGCGCACGGCCCACCGATGGTCGCTGTCCAGGAGCGGCCTCTCCAAGACCGGCTTCCGGCCAATGGACAGCCGGGCCAACCTGGTCGCCTGGAAACACCAGCTCGCCGCCGACGAGGTGGCCAGGGTCCGCGCGCTCACCGCGAGCGTGGCGGACCGGTGGTACCCGCCGCCGTGCTGAACGTATCGGGCGAGCCGGGGGGGGTCGATCAAGGATGAAGGTGCAGATCCTGTGCACGCTGGGGCCGTCGTCGCTGCGGCCCGACGTGATCCGCCGCCTTGACGAACGGGGCGTTGACCTGTTCCGGGTCAACCTGTCTCACACGCCACTTGAGGCCGTGGCGCCGGCCATCGAGCTGATCCATGGCTGCTCGACCACCCCGGTGTGCCTGGACACCGAGGGGGCGCAGGTCCGCTGCGGGCCGATGGCACCGGACGTGACCCTCCAGGAGGGCCGGACGGTCCGGCTGGCCGCGGCCGGCCGGGTTGGCACCGCGGACGCGCTGATCCTGCAGCCGGGCGCGGCCCTGGAGGCCCTGCGGCCCGGCAGCGAGCTCAGTGTCGACTTCAACGGCGCCCTGCTGCGGGTCGTCGAGGCCGGCCCGGCCGGCGTGACCGCCCTGGTGCTGGAGGGCGGGCAGGTCCGCTCCAACAAGGCCGTGACCGTCGACCCGGCCCCGGCGCTCCCTCCCCTGACCGGCAAGGACGTCGAGGCCATCGCGATCGCGTCGTCGCTCGGGGTGCGGCAGTTCGCGCTGTCGTTCGCCAGCCGCGCCGAGGACGTCGCCATGGTCCGCGGGCTGCTGGAGCCCGGCGCCACGGTGATCTCCAAGATCGAGAGCCGGGCCGGGATCCGGAACATGGACAACATCATCAGCGCCTCCGACGCCGTCCTCATCGACCGGGGCGACCTGTCCCGCGAGATCCCGCTCGAGCACGTCCCCTTCTACCAGAAGGTGGTGGTGCGCCAGGCCAACCGCTGGAACCGGCCGGTGTTCGTGGCCACCAACCTGCTGGAGTCGATGGTCACCAGCCGTCGGGCGACGGTGGCCGAGGCCGACGACATCGCCAACACGCTGATGGACGGCGTCCACGGGCTGGTCCTGGCCGCCGAGACGGCGATCGGGGTCGACCCGGTGGGGACGGTGGACATGGTCCTGCGGGTCGTCGCCGCCTTCGAGCGCTGGAACATGTCCTCCCTGCTGGAGGAGGACCGCACGCCTCTCGCGAGCGTGGGGGCCGCCCGATGAGCCTCTCCAGCGCCGACCTGACCCACCTGATCGCCGCCGCCGTCCTGCTGCTCGTGGCGGCGCACGGCCTCGGGCGGCTGGCGGTGCGGCTGCACCAGCCGCGGGTGGCCGGCGAGATCCTCGGCGGGCTGCTGCTCGGCCCCACCCTGTTCGGCCTGCTCGCTCCCGGCTGGCAGCGGGCCGTCTTCCACGGCGGCGCGGCCACCCAGGCCGGGCTGGGCATCGCCTACCAGCTCGGCCTGCTCCTGCTGATGTACTGCTCGGGCACCGAGCTGCGGGCCCTGCTGTCCCGGGGCGAGCGCAAGCCCATCCTCGGGATCGCGGTGGTCGGGAACGTGGTGCCGTTCCTGGCCGGGCTGGCGTTCCTGGGCCTGTATGACACCAGCCGCTTCCTGGGCCCGGCGGGCGACCGGTTCTCCTTCGGGCTGATCTTCGCCCTGGCCATCGCCGTCACCAGCATCCCGGTCATCTCCCGGATCATGGCCGACCTCGGCATCCTCGGCAGCCGGTTCGCCCGCGTCGTGCTGTCGGTCGCGGTCCTTGAGGACCTGGTCATCTACGTCGTGCTCAACATCGCCCTGGCCCGCGTCGCCGCCGGCAGCGCCGAGACCTCCGGCCTCCTCGGGATCCTCGGCCTGGAGAGCGGCGGCAACGTCGCCATCGGCTACCACATCGCGGTCACCCTCGGGTTCTTCCTCCTGCCGGTCGTCGCCGGCCCCGGACTGGTGCAGCGGCTGGCCGACTGGCCGGGGAACCTGCTGCAGCGGGCCAGCCCGATCGCCTTCCAGCTGGTGTTCATGCTGACCCTGGCCGGGCTGGCGTCGTTCGTGGGGGTGGCCCCCATCTTCGGGGCCCTGGTCGCCGGCATCCTGGCCGGTGACCTGCGTGGCGAGAGCCTCGAGGCCCGCCGGGCGATCAGCGGCGTCTCCTCGGCCACGCTGGTGCCGCTGTACTTCGCGGTGGTCGGCCTGCGGCTGGACCTGGTCGGCTCCTTCGAGCCGTGGTTCTTCCTGTTCCTGCTCGGGTTCGCCTGTCTGGTCAAGTCGGTCAGCTGCTATGTCGGGGCCCGGCTGGTCGGGGAGGGCCGGTCGGGCGCCCGCAACCTGGCGGTGGCCCTGAACGCCCGCGGCGGCCCTGGGATCGTCCTGGCCTTGGTGGCCCTGGACGCGCGCATCATCGACGACAGCTTCTACACCATGCTGGTCATGCTGGCCCTGGTCACCTCGGTGATCGCCGGCAGCTGGCTGGAGGTGGTCCTCAAGCGGGGCAAGGACCTGCTCTCCGGTGAGCCGGACGACGGCCTAGTGGCAGGGGTGGCTGCCCGAGTCGGTGAAGGTCCGGCCCGCCTCTGACACGAACCGCCAGTCGTAGCTGGTCGGGTGCAGCGTCAGGGCCAGCACCCCGAAGGCGCTGGAGCTGCGGGCCTGGGCGTTGCGGGGCGCTGTGCCGCTCAGCCCATGGCGGTTCTTGCCCCCGGTCCCGACGGTGAACTGGCGGATGCCGTCTGGGGCGGCGACGCCGGCCGGGGTCTGGGGCGCAAACCGCTCGTACAGGTGCTCGTGGCCGTTGAGGATGACCTCGGCGCCGGCGTTGTGGAGCGCCTGGACGAAGTAGCTCGAGTTCCCGCTGGTGCGCCCGTTGTCCTGCCAGCGCGGCCGGTGCCAGTAGGCGAGGGTGCACTGGCTGGGGTTGGCGGCCAGGTCGGCGGCCAGCCAGCGGCCCTGCGGCGAGGAGCTGGTGCAGCCCCCGACCCCGGGCTTGCTGCATTCGGTGTTGAGCACCACGATGTGCCAGGTCCCCAGGTCGTAGCTGTAGTAGCCGCCGCAGGCGGTCCGGCACGACGGCTGGCGTGGCGTGGCCGCCGACCCGAAGTAGCCGAAGTAGCCGGAGGCGCCCGATGTCGAGCAGCCGTTGCCCGAGTACTCGTTGTCGCCGACGGCCGGGTGGGTGACTGCCTTGACCCGCCCCCAGGTGGGGTCGTACACCGACCGGTAGGCGCTGGCCTGGCCGCACTCGTACTGCAGGTCCCCGAGCGGCAGGACGGCGTCGTAGCCACCGGCCACCAGCAGGTCAGAGGTGTCGCGATGGTGGCAGCCGCTCGAGGTGCGCCTCGCCGGCGGCGCGCAGGCGATGTCGCCGGCGGCGGCCACCACCGGGTCGCCGGCCGCCAGCGGGGCCGGTGGAGCCGGCGTGGTCGCGCCGTTCGCCACCCCCACCCCGGCGATCGTGCTCAACACCAAAGCGGCGGTCATGGTGACCGCCCAGCGCCGACCCATCAATGCCCGCCCCCCCTGTCGGGCGGCGGCCCCCTTGTCGCATCATAGGAACGCTGGCGGCCAGGCGACATGGCTAATCTGCGGGACCGGCCTGGTCACCGGCGTGCGCCTTGAAGGTCGCCCGCACCTTCGGCAAAGCTGGGACAATCCAGCTCAGGCATCGACCACCGGGGGACCATGCGCGAACCACATCGGGTCCAGGCCGGGCCGCCCCGCCCGCGGTGATGGCGAGCCCGCGGGGCGGCCAGCCGGTCACGATCCTGTTCACCGACGTGCAGGGGTCGACCCAGCTCAGGGCGCGGCACGGTGACCGGATCGCCGACGAGATGCTGCACGACCACGAGGGGATCGTCCGGCGGGCCATCGGCGCGAACGGCGGCGCCGAGGTGGTCTTCCTCGGCGACGGGTTCATGGCCACCTTCGGCACGCCGGCGGCCGGCCTGAGCTGTGCCGTCGCCATCCAGCGGGCCCTCCAGCAGTACGGGCGCGACAACCCCGACCGCCGCATCCGGGTCCGGATCGGGCTGCACCACGGTGTGGCCGTCGAGCGCGACGGCACCCTCTACGGTCAGGCCGTCAATGCCGCCTCCCGGGTCATGTCCGAGGCGTTCGGAGGCCAGATCCTGGTCACCGCGGCCGTGCGGGACTCGGTCAAGGCGACGGGAGGGTTCTCGTTCGTGGACCGCGGGCTCTACTGGCTCCGCGGGTTCCCCGACCGCTGGCGGCTGTACGAGGCGGAGTGGGGACGCGACGAGACCGGCGGCGCCATCAGGCCGGTCCAGACCCCGTTCATCGGCCGCGAGCGGGAGCGGGCCGACCTGCGCCGGGCGGTCGAGGACGCCCGGGTCGGGCACGGCTCGTTCGTGCTGGTCTCGGGCGAGGCCGGGGTCGGCAAGACCCGGCTGTTGCAGGAGATCGACGCCGAGGCGGACGCCCACGGGCTGCGGGTCCTGACCGGTCACAGCGCCAAGGACGAGGGCCAGGCGCCGTACCTGCCCTTCACCGAGATGATCGAGCAGGGCATGGTGACCCCGCGCAGCCCGGCCACCCTGCGCCACTCCCTCGGCGAGGCGGCCTCCGAGATCGCCCGCATCGCCCCCGCACTGCGCCTGGTCGTCCCCGAGATCCCGGCGCCGCTGGACCTCCCACCCGAGCAGGCCCGTCGCTACCTGTGGCTCAGCATGCGGGAGTTCATCGGGCGGGCCGCCACCGAACGCCCGCTCCTGCTCGTCTTCGAGGACCTCCACTGGGCCGACGAGTCGACCCTGCTGCTGCTGGAGTACCTGGCCCCGAACCTGCCCGACATGCCGGTCATGGTCGTCGGCACCTTCCGGGACAACGAGGTCGAGCCGTCCTCACCGCTGACCCGGATCCTCAACCAGCTGGTGCGTGAGCGGCTGGCGACCCGCCTCGCGCTGCGACCGCTGACCGAGGCGGACGTCGCGGCGCTGGTGGCCGGACTGACCGGGCAGCAGCCCCCGGCCGCCTTCGTGCACGGCATCTACGCCCAGAGCGAGGGCAACCCGTTCTTCGCCGAGGAGATCTACCTCCACCTGGCCGAGTCGGGCGTGCTCTTCGACGACCAGGGCCGGTTCCGCGACGACCTCCGCATCGAGGACCTCGAGGTCCCCTCCAGTGTCCGCATGGTTGTCGGGGAGCGGCTGGCCCGGCTGTCCGAGGCCGCCCAGCGGGCGCTGCTCGCGGCCGCCGTGCGGGGCCGGGTGTTCGAGCTGGAACTGGTCGAGCGGGTGGCCGGCGAGCCCGGCGGCGACCTGCTCGACGCCTTCGACGAGGCCGAACGGGCCCGGCTGATCACCCCCTCAAAGAGCGGGGCGTCCAGCTACACCTTCGCGCACGAGCTGATCCGCCAGACCTTGCTGGCCAACGCCTCGACCATCCGCCGGCGCCGGCTCCACCTCGCCATCGCCGCCGCGCTCGAGGCGATCCACGCCGACGACCTGGAGGCCTACGCGGCCGACCTCGCCTACCACCTGGCCCGGGGCGGAGCGGGCGGACAGGACGGCCGGCTCGTCCGCTACCTGCGCATGGCCGGCGACCGGGCGATGGAGACGGCCGCCTACGCCGAGGCCGCCGACCACTTCGCCCGGGCCGTCTCGCTGCTCGAGCGCGAGCCGGGCGCCCAGGAGGAGGACCGGGGCACCCTGGCCGAGCTGGTCGAGCGGCTGGCCATGGCCCTGCGCAGCCAGGGACGCTGGGACGAGGCGCTCAAGGTCATGGACGAGGCCCTCCGGCTGTACGAGGCCCTCGGGCGCACCGAGGCGCTGGGGCGGCTCTGCGGTGTGATGTCCTACCAGCTCGGCTGGGCCGCCAAGTGGGAGGAGGCGGTCGCGGTGGCCAGCCGCGGGCTGGCCGCGCTCGGCGACCTGCCCAACCCTGACCGGGCCCGGCTGCTGGCCGCCGCCGCGTGGGTGAGCGGGCTGGCCGGCGACTACGCCGGAGCGACCGGGATGTTCGCGGCCGCCCGGGAGCTGGCCGGCCAGCTCGGCGACGAGGCCGCTCTGGCCGACGTGCTCCAGCTCCAGACCATCCATCACATGGCCTGGGTGGAGCTGGCGGACGGGGTGGCGGCCGGCCTGCGGGCGGCCGAGCTGTACGAGGCCACCGGCAGCCTGTGGGAGCTGACCGGGGTCCTGGCCTTCGTCGAGTACGAGCACAGGACGCTCGCCAGGCCCGAGCCGACCGCCGCCCACGCCGCCCGCCTGACCGGGCTGGCCGAGCGGGTCACGCCGATGGCCGAGCGGCTCGGCCATCTGGGGGCCGAGTTCCTGGTCGGGGCCAGCCGCATCCGGATCGAGGGGGTCTACCGGGCCGACCTGGCCTTCATCGAGGAGATGGGCCAGCACGTGGTCGAGATCTGCGAACGCGGCGGGCTGCCCTGGCTGTACGTCGGCCACATCTACCTCGGGCTGGCCGCCCATTGGCGGGGCGACTGGGAGACCGCCGAGGGGGAGCTGCGCCTGGCCGACCAGCTCGAGGCTCCCGGGGCGATCGGCGGCCAGAGCGCCGCCCACCTCGCCCTGCACCTGGCCCGCGCCGGGCGCGGGAACGAGGCGGTCGAGATCGTCGAGGCCCGGCGACCCGGGTTCCCGGTGGCCGGCCGGACCAGCTCGATCGGGGCCTGGAACATGCTCCTCGGACTGGTCGAGGCACTCGCCCTTGCCGGCCGTTCCGAGGAGGTGGCCGCACTGCGCCCCCTGCTCGACGAGGCGCTCGCCCTCGACGACTGGATCTCGTTCGACGGCCGCCTGGTCAGCACCCGGGCCGCGATCGCCGCCACCGCCGCCCACGACTGGGACGCCGCCGAGCGCCACTTCACCACAGCCCTCACCACCGCCGAGGCCCTCGGCAACCGCATCGAACAGGTCGACCTCGGGTTCTGGCGAGCCCGCATGCTGCTCGCCCGGAACGGCCCCGGCGACCAGGAGGCCGCCACCACCCTCGCGACCGACGTGAGCAACCGCTACCGCGACCTCGGCCTCCCAAGGCACGCCGAAACCGCCGCCGCCCTGCTCGATCCGGACGCGACGAGCTGAGCAGGCCCGTAGACTGCAGCCATGCGCAGGTGCTCGAGCTGCGGGCAGGACAACCCCGGAGGGTTTCGGTTCTGCGGGGCATGCGGGTCGTCGCTGGCCGGGCCGGGCCAGCCGCCGGGCGAGGAGCGCAAGGTCGTCACGGTGCTCTTCTGCGATCTTGTCGGCTTCACCTCCCGCTCCGACCAGGCCGATCCCGAGGACGTCGGCGCCATGCTGCGCCCCTACCACACCCGGTTGCGCGGCGAGATCGAGCGGGTCGGCGGCACCCTCGACAAGCTCATCGGTGACGCGGTCATGGCGGTGTTCGGCGTCCCGGCGGTCCATGAGGACGACCCCGAGCGGGCGGTGCGGTGCGCGCTGCGCATGCTCGATGCGATTGCCGAGCTGAACCAGGCCCATCCCGCACTCGAGCTGGCGGTGCGCATCGGCATCAACACCGGCGAGGCGCTGGTCGCCCTCGCGCCCGGCTCCGGCAGCGAGGGCGTGGTCGGCGACGTCGTCAACACCGCCTCCGGGCTGCAGGGTGTCGCCCCGGTCAACGGGGTGGTCGTCGGGGAGGCCACCTGGCGGGCCACCCAGACGCTCTTCGAGTACGAGCAGCTCGCGCCCGTCCGGGTCAAGGGCAAGGCTGAGGCGGTGCCCATCTGGCGGGTGGCCGGGGCCCGCAGCCGTCCCAGCGTGGACGTGGCCGAACTGCCCGCGACCCCGCTCATCGGCCGCGGTGCCGAGCTTGCGGCGCTGCAACTGCGGTACCGGCAGGCCTTCAGCGAGCACGCCGTTCAGCTCGTCACCGTGCTCGGCGAGCCAGGAGTGGGCAAGTCCCGGCTCGTTCGAGAGCTCGCCGCCATTGTCGATGCCCAGTCGGAGCTGGTGGCCTGGCGCGGGGGCCGCTGCCTCTCCTTCGGCGAGACCCTCGCCTTCTGGCCGCTGGGCGAGATCGTCAAGGCGCAAGTGGGCATCCTGGAGTCGGACGGCCCGCGGGAGGGAGCCGCCAAGCTGGACACCTCGGTCGCCGCCGTGGCGGGAGACGCGTCGGAGCGCGAGTGGCTGAAGGCGCGGCTCGCCCCGCTGGTCGGGCTGGCGACCGGCGCGGAGGCGTCCGCGAGCCGCGGCGAGTCGTTCATGGCGTGGCGGCGGTTCCTCCACCTGGTGGCGGCCCAGCGTCCCCTGATCCTGGTGATCGAGGACCTGCACTGGGCCCGCCCAGCCCTGCTCGAGTTCCTCGAGGAGCTGGCCGACCAGCCCGGCGAGGTGGACCTCCTGCTGGTGGGGACCGCCAGGCCCGAGCTCCTCGAACTGCGCCCCGGCTGGGGTGCCGGACGGCGCAATGCGGCGACGATCTCACTGTCGCCCCTCAGCGACGAGCAGACGGCGAAGCTGATCGCCGTGCTGCTCGGCCAGTCGATCCTGCCCGTGGAGGTGCAGTCGCTGCTGCTGGAGCGGGCCGGCGGCAACCCCCTCTATGCCGAGGAGTTCGTCCGCCTGCTCACCGACCGGGGGCTGCTGACCGGACGCGGGCACCTGGCACGGACGCCCGATCTGCTCCTGCCCGACACGATCCAGGCCTTGATCGCCGCGCGTCTCGACACCCTCGAACCGGAGCACAAACGGCTGCTGCAGGACGCTGCCGTGTTCGGCAAGGTGTTCTGGCTGGGAGCGCTCGCGACGATGGGCAGTGTCGGCGAGGAGGAGGTCCGGGACGGACTGGCCCAGCTCGAGCGCAAGGAGCTGATCCGCCCGGCGCGGCGGTCGGCGGTGCAGGACGAGTCCGAGTACACCTTCTGGCATGGGTTCGTGCGCGACGTGGCGTACGCCCAGATCCCGAGGACCGGCCGTTCCCGACGCCATCGGGCGGCCGCCGAGTGGATCCAGACCCTCGCTGGCGACCGTGTCGCCGACCGCGCCGAGCTGATCGCCTACCACTTCACCCAGGCGCTCGTCCATGCCCGTGCGGCCAGGGAGCCAGGCCTGCCGGAGCTGGAGGAGTCGGCCCGTCAGGCGCTGGTCCTGGCCGGCGACTCGACGATCGGGCTGGATGTGGCCAGGGCCGAGGCGTACTACGGCCAGGCGCTGGAGCTCTCCCAGCCGGGCACGCCCGGACGGTCCCGGGTGGTCGCCAAGGCCGGCCGGGCGGCCTTCCAGGCCGGCCGCGTCGCCGAGGCGGCCGACCTCTACGAAGAGGCGATCGCCGGCTTCGCCGCGGACGGTGACCTGGTGGGACGGGGCGAGGCGCTGAACCGGCTGTCGTCGGTGCTGTGGAACCAGGGGGAGGCCGGCCGCTCCCGCGACGCCCTGGGCAGCGCCGTTGAGCTGCTGGAGCGTGCCCCGCCGGGTCCGGAGCTGTGCTCGGCCTATGCACAGATGGCCATGGACCGGGTGATGTCCGGCCACCCCCAGGAGGCGTTGGTGTGGGCGGACAAGGCCCTCGCCCTGGCCGACCAGCTCGGCGGGCTGCCCGAGGAGCGGCTGCGGGCCCTGGACTCCCGCGGGGTCGCGCGGGGCGACCTGGGAGACCTCGGCGGGATGGACGACCTCCGCGCGGCCCTCACCATTGGCCTGGAGGTGGGCGCCGGCTACGACACGGCGGTGGTCTACAACAACCTGATCGAGCCGCTGTGGCTCAGCGAGGGCCCAGCAGCGGCCCTGGCGATGTGCCAGGAGGCCATCGAGTTCACCGAGCGACGTGGCCTCGGTGAGGGGACCGCGTGGATCCGGTCGGCGACCCTGACCCCGTTGCTGGACCTTGGCCGCTGGGACGAGGCGGTGGACTCCGCCGACGCCCTGATCGCCTGGGAGCGCGACCACGGCGGCCAGTACATGTCGGAGATGGCCCACCAGATCAAGGCGACGGTCCTGCTGTGGCGCGGCGGGGTGGACGCCGCCCGCGTGCTGGCGCGGGAGTTCCTGCCACGAGCACGCGCGATCGACGACCTGCAGCTGCTGGTGCCCGCGCTCGCCGTGGCCGCGGCGGTGGAGCAGGCGGCCGGCGACCACACGGCCGCGCGCGGTCTCCTCCAGGAGGTGCAGCGGCTGGTCGGCGACCGGGGCGGCGGCCGCTGGTACCTGGGCCAGCACGTCGCCGAGCTGGTGCGGGTCTGTCTTGCCCTGGGCGACCGCGCCACCGCCGAGGCCCTCGCCGCCCAGGCGCACGACGGCGTCGCCCGCAACCGACATGGGCTCCTCACCGCACGTGCCGCCCTTGCCGAGGTCGACGGGGCGCTGGACCAGGCGGCGCAGCGCTACGACGAGGCGGCGGCCCGCTGGGCGGACTACGGCCACCAGCTCGAGCGGGCACGGGCACTGCTCGGCGCTGGACGGTGCCTGCTCACCCTCGGCCAGCCGGCTGGCCGGCACCGACTGCACGACGCCCACGCGGTGCTGACGGCACTGAACGCCGGGCCGCTCCTGGCTGAGCTCCAGTTGTGGGCACCAGATGACGCGAGCTCCGCTGAGGACCGGTCCACGAGCTAGGTGTGGACACGCGCATGACCGGCACCGTGCAGACCATGTCGGCTCAGGGCAGGTCGAGGACCTTCAGCAGATCGCGGAAATCCGTGATCGTGTGGTCGGGCTCGCAGTCCAGGTAGACGTCTGCTCCCTGGTCGGAAT
>Ga0307292_10000549_pt1 | contig 12936 bp, 14 predicted proteins | sample ER_DNA_149_FD_194471 | JGI IMG/M metagenome (GOLD analysis project Ga0307292, IMG submission 194471) | Bulk soil microbial communities from the East River watershed near Crested Butte, Colorado, United States - ER_DNA_149 | ecosystem: Environmental > Terrestrial > Soil > Floodplain | place...
CTTGCACCGACCTCTGAACTCGAAAAACTCCACACTGGTCGGAAATTTGGCTCTCGGATCCGGATTTAAGGTCGAAAACTCCGCATTGGTCGGAAATTTGAACAGTGAGGGCATTCCTGATCGATCTGGCCGGGCTTATGTCGTGCGGCGGCATTTAGCCGGCCGAAGCCCTGACCGTCGCTCTTTCGTCGGTTGTCGATCGTTGTGCAAGCTGCGCATAAAGCTGATCTAGCTCAACGGCCGGCTCTCCGAGCCCGTCCAGCGCGTCCAGCTGCCGCGCGATCCTCTCCGATCGCCATTCGCAAGCGAGCAGATCCAGGGCAACCCATACCGCAAGGGCGTGGTGATGCAAGATTGCGTCTAACCGGCGGCGGAGGTCTTCATCAGCGGGGTCATCACAGGCTTTCGGGAGCAGATCCCGCAGACTGAAGAAGCGGCGGACCAGCGGTCCACCGCGGGGAGCGAGAAAACCAAGACCCTCACGAGCCTGAGCACCGCGGACTACCGCCTCTGCTTCATCCTGCAGGATCACCGCCTCCGCAACGATGCGACGCATGGCAGCCCGTGGGTTACTCGGCGGGTCCGGGCGCCCGATCGGGGTCTGCTCAGTCCCGCCAAGCCACTCGACTGCCCCGGCCACGGCAGGCATGGCCGGTGCCGGCCGGCGGCGTCGAAAGCCGCGCATGTGCCGACCATATCTCTTCCGAACTAATGGCTAGGGATGCGGCGCAACCATGACCAGCAGCGAGGTGGTCGACAAGATCACAAAGGCGATGCAGAGCTCAGCCCCCATAACCACGGCGAGTGTCGATATGCCGCCAACTCTTAGCGGTCCGTCAGGCTGCAAGTGCGACTGTCGAAACGCTGCGCGTGCTGCGTATTTGCGACCCTCGTTGCCCATCAGCAGCATCAAACCGAAGATGGTTATCTTGATGAGCAGGACGAGTCCGTAACGAGAACTTGCCAACTGCCACACCCCGCCGGCGACTGCAAGGGCATGCACAATGCCAGTTACCACTAGGGTCACCACGCTCAATTGCGCCACCCGGGAGAACCGGGGGATGAGCCGGTCAAGCTCTTGCACTTTTTCCCCTGGAATCAAGACGGCGGCCAAGGCAACCAGTCCACCAAGCCAAGCGCAGGTCGCCAGTACGTGCAGGCCGGTAGCAGCGATCTTCGCAACCTCCCAAGGGCCACTAATTGCATCGGACTGCGCCACCATCGAAGCGGCGATTACGAGGACCAGTGTGAGCGCGACGACGCGCCGCCAACCCACTACAGCACCGCTGATGATGTCCGGGAGGAAGAACATTGTGCCGATCAGGGCGGCGAGTCTGGCTAGCTCAGCGGCGCCACCTAATTGCGTAACGATGTCGCCCAGCAGCCGACCTCCAAAGATCAGTTGGATGGCTGGCCCGGCGAGCGTACCGATGATCATCGCCGCGGTCCCTGCCAGTGTGAGTAGGACCAGGCGGGGATTTCTTCGACCGTCCGGCCACACCACGCTCCAAAAAACCAAGGTGCCGGCGAGGAGCACATACCCGGCGTAAGTCAGCACCCGGTTGGCTCCAAGGGCAAGGTCGATCAGATCCCGGGTCATTCGTCAGGCAGCCCGTCGCAGGCCAATTGGCTGACGTTCTTCGACCGGCTGGCTCAGGACGCAACAATTGCGCTGCGTCATTGCGGCCTCGGCAGATCGAACTGGACCACAATTACAGCTTTGTCCCTTGTCAGCTTTGGCTTGACGCGAAACTGTGGTGGGCGTCCAATCCAGCATGTCTTTTTGCTCACCGACCTGACCGCCGGGCACTCGATATTGAGCACGGTGTTCCCACTGACCATCATGGCGACCGGGGTGCTTTTAGGAACATCTCGAATCAAGGGACCAATGGCCGTCAGCGCCCGACCGGCAGGTGAGGGGATGCTGCGTATGGTGACGCCGCCCAAGTGGTAGCGCAACTCAATCGATTTTGATGGGTTCGTCAGTGCGAGATCCATTTGGCGGCTAACCCGACCGTCAGGCACTCTGACAGGCTGATCTTCTGCGCTTACTTGTACCTGGGTGGCAACTGGCTTCGATTTTGCGAAGCGGTTGCCGGCAAGGCTCAGGATGGGTGGGCCTAACCGTAACGAAGAGGTTGCCTCGGGCAGCCGCACAATTTCGGCGATGTCGAAGGAACCGCCGGGCAGCGGGCTGGCCATGAGCAAAATACCGGGCTGCGTGGTGCCAGGGCCTTTCGGCAGTTTGACTTCTTTCGGTGGAGTCGTGGGAACGGTCCACACCGGTGAGGTCGTAGAGGATGCAGAGGGTGCGTTCGCCGGGGAAGCCGAGCCGGCCGCTGAGGGCGCCCCGCCGGCTGGTGTGGAGGCCGATCGTGGAAGCTCAGGACCTTCCCTGTAGAAGGTGACGGCCGCGGCACAAAGTCCGCCTATCAATACCAAGCCCAGGGCGCGACGCAGCCCAGCTATTCGTGCATGACCAACCGCGGTCATTTTGTCCAAGGCCGCACCCCCGGTCGCAATCGGCTAACGCTTTTGTCGGATACTCGACGGCGCAGCGGTCCGGGGCCCTATATTACGCCTTGGATCTTTGAGTCTCTGGGGAGAAACGACGAGCAAAGGCGGGGTGGGTACATCGTGATCACCAAGCGCGCAGCGCGATGGTCGAAACTGGCTCTAGTAATTGCCGGAGTCTTGGCGTTGGCAGGCCTGACGATCAGTCCAAGCTACGCAGCCAATGACACCGAGATTTATATTGTGCAAGGCCTCCCCGGCAAGGACCTCGACGTTGATATCGACGGAAATTCCGTTGCGACGGGCGTCAAGACGGCGGCCGTGGCTGGTCCATTCAAGGTCAAGCCTGGTAGTCGAATGGTGACCTTCAGCGAGAACGGGACGAAGGTCCTGGAGAACACTTTCTCGATCAAGGAAGGCTCCAAGGCCGACGTTGTCGCCCATTTGCCGGCTTCTTCATCAGGCGATCCTCTGGTGACGGTGTACAAGTACGACGATGTGAAGGTGCCCAAGGGCAAGGCTTCGCTCGTGGTTTCGCACGTTGCAGCCGTGCCGCCAGCCGATATCCGGGTGAACGACCAGGTGCTGTTCGCGAATATCGCCAACGGCGAGTCGCTGCAGCTGATGGTTCCTGTTGCTACCTACAAGGTGTCCATCGTGCCGACTGGGGAGACTAAGCCTGTCTTCTTCGGCCCGGTCAGCCTTACGGTCAAGGGCGGCGCCATCAACCGCGTCTATGCCGTAGGTGACCCGGAAAAGAAGACCATGAACGTCGCCGTGCACGTCCTTACCGCCACCACAACAGGCTCCAGTAAGCCCTCGAAGGTGAACACGGGAACCGGCGGTCAGGCTGTCGGTGACGGCCCGGCATTGGAGGTGAACCTGGCGCGTTGACGCTACGAGCCTTGCGGTCCCGGTTCCGGCGGCTGGAGAGGCGTCGACCGGGACTGCGTCATCCCATCGTCGGTCGTCCCATCGGGGTGCTGTTCTTGTTGGCGTGCCTTTCCGCCTGCACTGCAGAGGCCACATCGGGTATCTCGATCTCCCCGGGTGATACGGCGCGTGGTCATTCTTCTGTCGCCCCGGCGCGCCAGGGTAGACCTGCTCAGAGTCAGCGGGTCGAATTTATTCCAAAGCGACTCACACTGCCCGGAAAGGCGAGCGCGGAAGTGCTCCCTGCGGTCACTGTCGACGGCGTACTCAAAGTGCCCGAGAACGTCCAGCACGTGGGCTGGTGGGATGGCAGTGCTCTTGCTGGCGAGCCCTTTGGCTCGACGGTGATCGCAGGACACGTCGATTCAGCCACTGAAGGCATTGGCTTTTTTGCTCGGCTGCTCAGGATCAAAGTCGGCGACACGATTACGCTGCGCTCCGACTCACACCGACTCAAGTATCGGGTGACTTCGGTGCGAAGGGTCGCGAAGAAGGCGCTTGCGACGGACAACCAAGCACTCAAGCAAACCGGGCCGCATCGGCTGGTACTGATCACATGCACTGGAAATTTCCACCGCGACCGCGGCGGCTATGACAGCAATCTTGTGGTAGTCGGCAAACCGCTCGGACTGGCTCGTTAGCGCGTGCCCTCACGCGATACTGCTCGCCGACGATCACGCGATGCTGTCGTAGCGGCGTCACGTTCGATAGGGACGCCATTGCGGAGTCGACGCCGAGTCCTGACGCTGTCGGTGCGCCGCCGAGTGCTGGCCGGCTTGGACGGTTGAGACTCGGCGGTCTGCGAGCCGGCGCGAGCAAGCCGACCCTTGGCTGCAGGATCAATCCCTAGATCGTGATAGAGGTGCGGTGAGGTGGAGTAGGTCTCCTCCGGCTCTTCGAACGGCAGACCCAAGGTGTTGTTGATCACGTGCCAACGCGTTTGGTCCGCCCAGTCGACAAAGGTGATCGCAATTCCAGAAGCTCCGGCGCGCCCGGTACGTCCGATCCGGTGCACGTACATCATTTCGTCCTCGGGACATTCGTAGTTGATCACGTGAGTGACACCCTCGATGTCGATGCCACGTGCTGCTACGTCGGTCGCCACCAAGACATCAACACGTCCTTGCCGAAAGCGTCGCAAGGCATTCTCTCTCGCCAACTGGTTGAGGTCACCATGAATCGACGCTGCGGTGAAGCCGCGGTCGACAAGATCATCGGCCAATCGCTGCGCCGCTCTCTTGGTCCGGCAAAAGATCATCACACGGCTGCGGCTCTCGGCCTGCAGAGTGCGAGCCACGATTTCAGGTTTGTCTAGTTCGTGGACTCGATAGATGAACTGAGCGGTGGCCGGGACAGTCGCTGTTTCACCAGGCGACTCAGCACGGATGTTGACTGGATGACGCATGTGGTGCCGCGCGAGCGAGACGATGGCCGCTGGCATCGTGGCTGAGAACAACATGGTCTGCCGCAGTTCTGGTGTCTGCGCCAGGATTCGCTCCACATCGGGCAGGAAGCCGAGATCCAACATCTTGTCCGCTTCGTCGAGCACCAGCACTTTGATATGAGCAAGATCCAAAGCGCCCCGCTCGAGAAGGTCGATCAGCCGTCCCGGGGTGCCGACTACAACGTCAACGCCGTCTTTCAGTGCGCTGAGCTGATCTTGGTAGCCGACGCCGCCGTAAACGGTGATCACTCTGGCGTGCCGGTGAGTCGATGCGGCGCCAAGATCGGAACTGACTTGACTGGCCAGCTCTCGGGTGGGGGTCACCACGAGCGCTTGCGGAGCACCCGGCTTCGAGAGATGGGCGTAGTCACGCTCGCCGGGCACCACGATCCGTTGCAGCAAGGGAACGCCGAAGGCCAGGGTCTTGCCGGTACCGGTGCGAGCTTGACCAATCATGTCGGTGCCAGTCAGGGCAATAGGAATCGCCAGCGTCTGAATTCGAAATGGCGTTGTGATGCCAACGTCATCGAGGGCTTGCACAATTGGAGGGAGTACGCCAAGTCGGGTGAAAGTTTCCTGCTCGCCCTCAGTCTCAACGCTCGGCTGTAGGTGGTTTTCAGGTGTTGCTTCGGTATTCAGAGTTCCGCCTCAATGGAAGGTCAATGGGTCGCGACCGGCGCCTATCCGTTGTGATGAGATGGCGATCGTCGGTTGCAAACTTGACACATCTTACTGACTGATACGCAGGGTGGAAAAAGCCAGGTCTCGAAATCTGTGTTCGAGTCGAACGTTTGTGCGGTTTGCCTGCGCTCCGTCGCGTTTGAGGCATGTCAGCCGGCAGCCAGGATTACGACGCGAGCCGCCTTCAGCCGTGACCAATCACTCCGCATCAGCTACTCGATCTCAGCATCATTTGCAGCTAGCGCGGAGTTCTAGTAATTGAAGCGGAGTGGGACGCGAGATGGTGTAACCATGCGACCAGTGCTCGTTGTGGTGGGCGGTCTTCCGGCGACGGGCAAGTCGACGATCGCGAGAATCCTCGCCGAGCAAAGCAAGGCGCCGTACCTGCGAGTCGACCGCATCGAGCATGAGATCGTCGCCTGGTCCGCACTATCGCACCCACTTGGGCCCGCCGGCTACGCAGTGGCGTACGAGTTGGCCCAGGAGCAGCTGCAGCTGCGTTTGGACGTAATCGTGGAATGCCAGGACGGGAGCCAGTTGACCGTCACTAGAAGATGACGCTTCAAAGAGTTTCTACATCGGCAAGGGCATGACTGATCAGCACCCCGGGTAACCGATCTCCAACCGCGTGGGCAACATCAAGAACGGGAGTAGGAAAATGGCAGCACAACTACGAGGAAAACGAGTGGCCATTCTGGCCGCAGACGGCGTGGAGCGGGTCGAGGTAGAGCAACCGCGCGATGCGCTGCAACAGGCAGGAGCCGAGACCGATCTGCTCTCATTGCACGATGGCGAGATCCAAGCCCGCAACCACGACCTTGAGGCCGCCGGCACCTTCCCGGTCGACGGGCCGGTAGCTGATGCATCGGTCGAGGACTACGACGCCTTGCTGCTGCCAGGCGGCACGGTCAACCCGGACAAGTTGCGGCTGGACAAAGCCGCAGTTGCATTCGTCCGAGACTTTGTGGACTCCGGCAAGCCGGTTGCAGCCATTTGCCATGGCCCGTGGACGCTGGTGGAGGCCGGAGTTGTGTCTGGTCGGACACTTACCTCGTACGCCAGCATCCGTACCGATCTACGCAATGCCGGTGCCGATGTAGTCGACCAGGAGGTCGCTACTGACGGAAATCTGATAACCAGTCGCTCACCAGATGACCTGCCGGCATTCTGCGCGGCGGTCGTCGAAACCCTTACGCGATCTGGTCAGGCCGCCAGCTCCGTTGCCAGCTATTAGGGAGGGTCCCAATAGTCTGCGACCATGAACGATGCGTCGCAGCAGCCTCAGCCGGTAGAGCCGTGGGTTGCTGAGCCGGAGTACCGGCAAGGCGTCGTCGATCTGCTCGGCGTCTTGGCGTACGGGGCTCTAGCGGCCTTCGATCGGTTGGCTGAGGACGCACGCCGGGCTCCCACTCTGGCCGACAAGGTGTACATGGCGTCGCTGGCTGCCCTGCAGATCACACACTTCGAGACGGTACGTGCGCGACTGGCGGAACTCGACGTTGACGTGATGGTCGCCATGAAGCCGTTCCACGCTCCGTTCAATGAATTTCATGCGCACACCAAACCGAAGGACTGGCTGGAGGGTCTGGTATTGGCCTATGTCGGCAATGGCTTCGCTGCGGACTTTTACCGGGAGGTCGCGGCGTTCGTGGATGCGGACACTCGTACCCTGGTCCATCAAGTGCTGGCCGACGAGGGCCATGCGGATTTCGTGGTCGAGAGAGTGCGCGCTGCGATCGTTGCCGATCCTCGGGTGGCCGGGCGGTTGGCGCTTTGGGGACGTCGGCTGGTCGGGGAGGCGCTGAGCCAGGCCCAACGAGTGGCGGCGAACCGAGACGCCCTTACCCACTTGCTGACCGGAACAGTAGATCGTCCCGGCATGGATCTCGCCGCGATCAGCCGGATGTTCTCACGACTCGTGGAGAACCACACGCGCCGCATGGCCAAGCTGGGCCTTCAGGCCTGAAGAGGAGCAAGCACCAGGTCCGCGAGCATCGCAAAATCGCGCGCCCCTGTCTGGACGACTGAGTGAGCAGACGATCTTCGTGACTGCCGCAGGCCGGCGGTTGCCTATCGTCTGCGAACGAAGGAGGAAGACAGGGGATTGTCCGCGCGATTTGTGCGAGCGGACAAGCCGAGATCAAACCGCGCCGAATCCGACATGGCGGGCGTTCTCCTCACCCAAATCGACATAGGCGATCTTCCGCACCGGTATCAGCACCTTGCGGCCGCGCTCGTCAGTGAGCGTGAAAACTCCGTCACCGCCGTCTGCAATTGAGCTGAGCAGTTCCTTCTCGATGTTGACAGCCGACTCACTGCTCTCCACCACGATCTCTCGATTGACGTTCTGAATTCCGACCTTGACCTCCACTGTTCCTCCTGGTGAGAGCTGACGTGCCGCAGGGTGGCACTGGAGTAACGGTGCCACACGCTGAACCCGATACCCTGCGGTGTTCGCGCAGAGCGTTGCAGGAATCGGAACCCTAACCCAGATTCGCTTTCTCGTCCTCCGTGGCACGACGAATCACTATCCGAGTCCACGCGCCAACGTAGATTCGATCATCAGCGGCAAGTTCATGCTTAACGCCGATCGGAATCGGGTTGCTGGGAATCGGATCCGTGGCAGCGGCAACGAACGTCCCATTGGCGGAATCCAAATCCTCCACCCACCAGCGGCTGCCATCGGTGGTCAACTGGCTCTGGCGTCGGCTGACGCCGGAGTCGGGTTCACAGTCGATCTGAGGATTTATGTTCCGGCTACGCGAGATACGACCTACCAAGATCGACTTCGAGCGCAGTGGTATCACGACTGGAAGACCCGGCGAGGGCATGGGATCTGGACTTTGCTGGGCTTCATACCAGGCCGGGTCGATCCACATCTCAGCTACCCAGTCAAATGTTTCAGGGGCCTGGCTGCCATTGCCAAACGGCGGGACGACAGGCTCCGAGGCTGACGATTGATCAGCCGAGGGTCCATTCATAGGCGCAGATGTGACTGGCGGCCTGGGCGGAGTGCCCGTTGTGAAGTCATAGCCGCAGTTCTCGCAGAACAGGGCATCGACGGAGTTGTCCATGCCGCAGTTCGGACAGGGTTGGCGTCCTGGTTGTGAGGTGGCAGTGCTGGCCGGTGAGGCAGTGCTGGCCGAAATAGGCGCCGGCGCCGCCGTTGCGGAATCAATAGGCCTGCCACAGACATCGCAGTAGTCCTGAGCCAGCGAGGAGTGGCCCGCTGGACAGACGGCGATCATCGGCGGCCACCTGGCGTCGGGCTCAGGGGCGAGACTGGGATAAAAGTCATTGGTCGCACATTCTCCTGATCGAGGGGAGCGATCATCCCCTGATCCTCGTCGTCTTGGTGGACGCTGTGTCCAAGGCCATTTCATCTGCCTTGTCCACAGCACGCTTCAGACGCACGGTACCGGTTTCGGAATCCTCGATGTCGACCACCTTGCGCAGTCGAGTGGTCGCTTCGTCATTGCCAGTCTCGGCTGCCAGTTGTACAGCGCGGCCCAGCTTCATAGTGGCGGTCTCCTCGTCACCGGCAGACTTGGCAGCCAGGCCCTCCTGGATCACCTCCGCAAGCTCCGTCTGGCCGGTGTAGTGGGCCACTTCAGGATTTATCCGGGTAGTCAGGCCCTCGTCGTCGGACCACTTCGCCTTGACCAACCCTTGGGCGACCACCTCGTTGCGAACAGCAAGCTGGACGCGCGCGGCGAGCTGCTCCTGCCCAATGGCCTTCGCGCCGAGCCGCACGCTGACGTGATAGTCGCGGGACTCATCGCCCCACGATCCCGTGGGATATCCGCCGGTGAGCGGATTGATTTCGACGCGGCGTGAGGTCAGATCCTCCACGGTCGGCGACACCTGTCGCACGAAGAGCACTTGAGCCCCCTGCGGTGCCCACACCCGCAACTGGGCGTCGGCCACTCCCCGGCTCATGGACTGTTGCATGAGTTCGGCGAAGACCTGACTCATCTGATCCGGCTCCGGGATGATGTCGACGCTGCCGAGCAGCGCCTGTGCGATCCGCCGAACCTCAGCAACTTGCCAGTCGACGCCGACGCCTCGACAATCACATTGGAACTTTCCCGTTACGCCCATGATCGCGTTCGTCAGCTGTTCCGGTGTCTCGTTGTGGTTCTCGCCGTCGGTCAGCAAGATCGCGTGCCGCTGCACAAGCCCGGGTACGGAGTCGAAGAGGCGGCCGGCAAGGGCCAGCCAAGTTCCCATAGCCGTACCGCCATCGGAGCGGAATTGACTGATGGCCAGGTGCGCGGCCTGCCGCATGTTGCTGTCCATCTGCACCATGCCCCTACCAGCGCGTACCAACGGGAACGCCAGGTAAGCCTGGTGGGTGCCGGCGACCACAGCGAACCAGGTGCCGTCAAGAATCTGATCTACCGCGGCCGAGGCTGCCACCTTGGCCGCCTCCAGCTTCGCCCGGCCCATCGAACCAGAGGTGTCGACGATGATGATCTCCCCGGCATCGCCAGACCCGGTTTGCCCGGCGGACCCGGCTCCCTGGCAGGTAATTGTGACGATGGCGTTGACATCGGTGCCGCCTTCGGGCAGGAACTCGTTCTGGTACACCTCGGCGGTGAACTCGGCCATGATCAAGTTTTCCTTTCGCATCCTGGCTGATTCGGTTCAGTATGCCTGGAACCCAGGCAACTCAGCGCCCCCGTATAGCTGCGAGCGTCGGCATTGCGCGAGCAGCTCCAACAAACTGGGGATTACAGACGGGCGAGCGCCACCGAAATGTTGTCCTTGCCGCCGCAACCATTGGCCCAGTCAACGAGGGCCACGGCAAGGGCGAGTGGATCAGAGTCGGAAGGGCTCAGCTCTCCGACGAGTGACTGGATGGCAGCGGCTTCTGAGGCGTAGTTCCACAGGCCATCGGAACAAACCAGAACCCAGCCGGGGGATCCTATGGTGAGGGAGCCGGTACGTGGCGAGAAGTCCGGGCTGTCACGCCCGAGCCACTTGGTGATCGCATGAGCTTGCGGGCCTTTTTCGGCTTCATCGCGAGGAGTTCCCATGGCAATTCGCGCCTGTGCGACCGAGTCGTCGACACTAAGTTCGATCGGCTCGCCGCCGGAGCCATGATCAGGAATCCAATAGATCCGGCTGTCACCGACGTTGCCGAAGACTACGAGGTCACCCTCGACAACTGCCGCGGCGAAGGTGCATGAGGCGGCGTTTTCACTTCCGGCCGCAGTGCTGTCGATTACCGCAGCATTGGCCGATGCAGCCGCCTTCACTACAGCGTTTGACATGGCGGCGACCCGACTCGCTGGGGTTCCCAAACCCGCAGGCCGGTGTGCGACCAAGACCTCGCGTGCCGCATGAGCGGCCGCAAGGCTGGCGACATCAGAGTCGAGTGAGGTGGACACGCCATCACAAACCACGAGCACGGCACGGGAGCCTGGTGTGGGTTCGGACGCGACGGCGGTGGCGTCTTCGTTTCGGTGATGTCGTACGCCGCGGTCACAGCAGGCGGCAACCCACGATGCCGGTTGCTCGGTGTAGTGGTCCCGCTCGGTGGGCGCCTTGGTTCCGCAGGTTTGGCAGTAACCGTCTGGCCCAATGACGCCGCCGCAGTTGGCGCAGGGACGAGTAACGGCAACGGTGTCCTCGTCCTCAGCCTCGGTTTTGATCGACTGAGTGATGTCGATTGGGGCCGCCATTTCGTCGGCATCCTCGGCAGGTCCAGCAGACGTGGGCGCCAGGCGGCCTCCGCATGCTTCGCAGAATGCCTCAGCAGCAGTAACCTCGGCGCCACAGTGCGGGCAGTTCAGAGTCCCGTCAGCTTGTCTGATAGCGACTGGCGGTGGGGTGTCAGCCGCTGGGCCGGCTTCGGGCGTAGCGGACTGCGTCAGGTGGTCGGTCATCGTAGGGTCATCGTAGGGTCCACCGTCGTACGGCGTTGGCTTTGTCAACCAGCTCATAGCGGAGCCGCTCGTTGGTCTCGATTCCTGCGAGCTGGCGATATGTAGTCTCCAATCCGTCGCGCAAGGTGTCCTCCTGCGCCTCGTAGGCACCGACTCTGACACCGGTCTTGGCGCCGTTCTTGCTCACCTCTGAAATGGCCCGTTCCAAAATTTGGGCTGTCAGCTCGCCGCGGTCCCGCGGATCCAGCTGGACGCCGTTGATGCTGTCCATCGCCTGGGCCAGAGCTGGTAGCCCTTGACCGGATTCGTAAAGCTTGAGTGCGCGTAGCCGACGCGCCTCGGGGTAGCTGCGGCTGGTCGACGGCACCAGATCCAGCGCCTCGACGGCGCCCGCCACATCACCGCGAGCCTCACGGATTCGTGCCATCCCAAATGCCGCAGAAGCGACATAGTTGGCATCAGTGCTGGCGCAGGTCTGATACAGCCCTTCGGCGATCTGCCATTCGCCACCACGTTCGCAAGCCAGGGCTAGTGCCAGCTTGGGCGCCAATTCGCCTGGCACCTGCCCGTAGACGGCGTTGAAGGACGATTGTGCCGATGCGAAATCTCCGGCGTCCAGAGCTGCAAGACCACCGACCCAGACGGCACGCCATTCCCACGGGTCCTCGACCAACATGTCGTTGACGATCTGGTCTACGAGGTCACGACGCCGCAGCTCCAAGGCCGCCCGAGCCTGAGCCAGCCACACTTCAGCGGTTGCTACTGGCGCCTTGTGGAGCTCGGCAATGCGCTCTTCCGGGTCCTCGATGGCGATGTTGACCAGCCAGGCGTACTGGGGATCGCTGGTATCAACCCGCAGTGACGGCAATTCATCCCACTCCAGCGCTTCGCTGGTGATAGTGGGCGCTTCGAACAACACCGAGGTAGCCGAGGTCAGAGCCGTGCCAGGCGTCTTTTGGGCAACCACCTCCCGAAGAACTCCGAGCATTTGCACCCGGAACTCATCGATAGAGGCAAAACGGTCGGCGGGGTCGGCTGCGCAGGCCTTCGCCAGCAGTCGGTACAGCGAGTCGTGCTCGGCGAACAGCGGCGTCTCTTCGACGGGCGGCAGGCTTGCGACGTACTTGGTCTGGTAGCCCCGGAACTCCATCATCAACACCACAAGAGTGCGACCGATCGTGAAAATATCGGATGCCACGCTGGGGCCGACCTGAGCCACTTCAGGTGCCTGGTAGCCGACGGTGCCATAGATCGCAGACTCTTCGTCATCAGCGCGCCGTACCCCACCAAGATCGATCAGCTTCACCGCATCCCCGACCTGGATCAAGTTGTCCGGCTTGAAGTCGCAGTAGATCAGACCAAGATCATGAAGGTAGCTGAAGGCCGGCAAGATCTCCAGAATGTATGCCAGCGCCTGATCCACCGGCAGCGGATCGAACTTCCCGTTGTTGGCCCGCATCCGGTGGATCAGGC
>Ga0307292_10000552_pt1 | contig 12902 bp, 10 predicted proteins | sample ER_DNA_149_FD_194471 | JGI IMG/M metagenome (GOLD analysis project Ga0307292, IMG submission 194471) | Bulk soil microbial communities from the East River watershed near Crested Butte, Colorado, United States - ER_DNA_149 | ecosystem: Environmental > Terrestrial > Soil > Floodplain | place...
ACACCCACCAGCTGGTCGCCGCCGCCCTGGCCCGGCTCAACCCCGACGACCAGGGGCCGGTGGCCGCCCAGCTCGCCGCCCACCACGAGGCCGCCGGGGCCGTCGAGCAGGCGGCCGGCTGGTACGAGCGGGCGGCCGCCGAGGCCCAGCGGGTCTCCGCCAACGCCGAGGCCGTCCGCCTGCTCGAACGCGTCCTCGAGCTGCACGGCACGCTCCCCCCGACCCCCGGGCGGCGGGCCCGGGAGCTGGCCGTCCTCACCACCCTGCCCACCCTCATCGGCCAGGTCGAGGGGTACGGCTCGGACCGGGTCGCCGAGGTCCAGGACCGGGGGCTGGAGCTTGCCGGCGCGCTCGGGGTCGAGCCGGAGCCGCCGCTGCTGCGCTCGCTGGCCATCGCCAGCCTGGTCCGGGGCGACTTCGTCGGGGCGCGCAGGGTCGGCGCGCGGCTGCGGGTCGGTGGCGAGCGCGACCGTGACGCCATGCGCGTGGTCGAGGGCGACTACGTGCTCGGGATCGCCGCCTTCTGGCAGGGCGACCTGGAGGCGGCCCGGGGCCACTTCGAGGCGGCGGTGGACCGCTATCGGCCCGAGGACCGGCCGGCCCATCTGGTCCGCTACGAGCTCGACCCCAAGGTCATCTGCCTGAGCCGGCTCGGCAACACCCTCTGGTTCCTCGGCCGGCCGGCGGCCGCGACCCGGTCCCGCGACGCCGCCCTGGCCCTGGCCGACGAGGTCGGGCACCCCTACAGCCGCGCCACCGCCCTGGTCTTCGCGGCCCTGCTCGCCCTGGAGCTGGGTGACGCCGACGACCTCCGGCGCCGCGCCGGCGAGCTGCGCGCCTGGTGCCGGCAGCACCAGGCGCGGACGATCGAGGTCCCGGTCGAGGCGTTCGCCGGGTACCTCGACGTCCTCGACGGCCACCCGGAGGCCGGGCTGGGCCGCATCCGGGGGGCGCTGGACGACTGCGGCCGGCCGGAGGACGCGCCGGGGCTGCGGGCCAGCATCCTGCGGGTGCTGCTGGAGGCGGCCGCCGCGGCCGGGGACACCCGCGGCCGGCTGTCGGCCGCCGACCTCGCCCTGGCGCCGGACGCCGGGACACGGCTGTGGGAGTCGGAGGCTCGCCGCCACCGGGCCGAGGCCCTGGCCGCGCTCGGCGCCCCCACCGACACCGTCGAGGCCGAGCTCGACCGCGCCCTCCAGGTGGCCCGCCGCCAGGGGGCGAGGATGCTGGAGCTGCGGGCCGAGGCCAGCCTGCTCCACCACCGCGCCGACCCCGACCCGGAGCGGCGGGCCCGGCGTGGAACGCCCCGTGGAACGCCCCAGGAACGCCCGGCCGGCCAGGATCGCCCCGTCCCGACGGACCGGCAGGCCGAGGTCGAGGAGAGGAGGCCGCGATGATCGCGGTGATGGGGGCGGCGGGCAACGTCGGCGGCAAGCTGGCCGACCTGCTGCTGCAAGGGGGCCAGGAGGTCCGCGTCCTGGAGCACCGGCGGACGCTGGCGGAGCTGGGGGAGCGCGGGGCCGAGGTGGTGACGGGCGACGCGCTCCGGGTGGAGGACCTGCGCCGGCTGTTCACCGGCGCCGACGCGGCCTTCGTGCTGCTCCCCGACAACGTCGACGACCCGCGGTTCGTGGCCAACCGCTCGCGGATGAGCCAGGCCATCACCGACTCCCTGCGGGAGACCCGGGTGGGCCACGTGGTCGCGCTGACCGTGGTCGGCGCCGACCGGGCCGGCGCCCCCGGGCCTCCGGCCGGCCTCCACGAGCACGAGCGGCGCCTGGCCGGCCTCCGGGACACCGACCTGCTGGTGCTGCGGCCGGCCGCCTACATGGACTACCTGCTGGGCAGCCTGCCCCTGATCCGGTCGCAGGGGCTCAACGGCGGCGTGATCGACGGCGACCTCGAGTACCCCATGATCGCCACCGTCGACGTCGCCCAGGAGGCGGCCGAGCGGCTGACCCGCCGCGACTGGAGCGGCCACCGGGGCAAGCTGCTGCTGGGCCCGGAGGACGTCAGCATGCGTGAGGCGACCCGCGCCATCGGGTCGCGGCTGGGCATCGCCGAGCTGCCGTACGTGGAGCTCCCGCCGGCCGAGATGAAGGGCGCGCTGCGCGGGGCGGGCATGTCCGAGGAGGCGGCCGGGCTGCTGGTCGACATGCAGCTCGGCATCAACGACGGCTGGTTCTTCGACGGCGTCCGGCGCACCCCCGAGACGGCCACCCCCACCCGGCTCGAGGCGTTCCTCAAGGACGCCCCGCCCGAGGAGGTGGGCCGATGACCACCACCACGGCGGCGCCGGTCGACGCGACCGCCCTGTCCGGGCTGCGGGCCCGGTTCCGGGGGGCGCTGCTGCGGCCGGAGGAGGAGGGCTACGAGGAGGCGCGGCGGGTCTGGAACGGCGCCATCGACCGGCACCCGGCGCTGATCGCCCGTTGCGCCGGCGCCGACGACGTGGTCGAGGCGGTCCGCTTCGCCCGCGACCGCGACCTGGCGGTCTCGGTCCGCGGCGGCGGCCATTCGGTGGCCGGCCACGGCGTGGTCGACGGCGGGCTGATGATCGACCTGTCGCTGATGAAGGCGGTCCGGGTCGACCCCGAGGGCCGCACCGCCCGGGCCGCCGGCGGCGTCCTGTGGCGGGAGCTCGACGGGGCCACCCAGCAGGTCGGGCTGGCCACCACCGGCGGGATCATCGGCCACACCGGCATCGGCGGGCTCACCCTGGGCGGCGGGCTGGGCCACCTGATGCGCAGGCACGGGCTGACCGTGGACAACCTGCTGGCCGTCGACCTGGTCACCGCCGACGACGAGCGGCTGCGGGTCGACGCCGAGACCGAGCCGGAGCTGCTGTGGGGCCTGCGCGGCGGCGGGGGCAACTTCGGGATCGCCACCGCCTTCGAGTACCGGCTGCACCCGGTGGGCCCGATGGTGCTGGGCGGGCCGGTCGTCTGGGGGCTCGACGACGCGCCCCAGGTGCTGGCCTTCCTGGACGACTTCGCGCCCACGGCCCCCGACGAGCTGGGCATCACCATCGCCATGATGCTGGCCCCGCCGGCGCCGTTCCTGCCGCCCGAGCACCGTGGCCGGCCGGTGGTGACGCTGGTGCTGGCCTGGGCCGGCGACCCGGCGGCGGGGCAGCGGGCCGTCGCCCCGCTGCTCGGGATCGGCCGGCCCCTGGCCGAGCTGGTGCGTCCCGTCCCCTATGTGGCGCTCCAGTCGATGCTCGACGGCGGCGCCCCGCACGGGCGGCACTACTACTGGCGGTCGCACCGCATCCACGGCCTCCCCGGCCAGGTGGCCGGGGTGCTCCTGGACCGGCTGGCGTCGATCACCTCACCCTTCTCCCAGATCGGCGGCTGGGCCATGGGCGGGGCGGTCAGCCGGGCCGACCCCGGCGCCACCGCCGTCGGCGAGCGCGAGGTCGGCTTCGACGTCAGCTTCGCCGCCGGCTGGGCGCCCGGCGACCCCGACGGCGAGCGCCACACGGCCTGGGTCCGCGCCGGCTGGGAGGCCCTGCGCCCCCACAGCGCCGGCGTGTACGTCAACTTCCTCTCCGACGAGGGCGCCGCCGGCCTCCGGGCCGCCTACGGCGACCGCCTGCAGCGGCTCACCGCCCTCAAGGACCGCTGGGACCCGGCCAACGTCTTCCGCATGAACGCCAACATCGCCCCCAGCGGCCGCGCCGCCGGGTCAGGGACGGAGGCGGAACCAGCGCGGTAGGGCCCGGACCATGGACGGCGGCCCGTCGACCGCCAGCGCGCCGCCGTCCATCGCCGCCGACAGCCCGATCCTGCCCAGGAAGACGAGGTACAGGGTGGTCGCCTCGGCGCTGATCCAGAGGTGCTCCTCGAAGCCGGGGTGCTCGGGCAGAGCGAGACCTCCCCGGGCTGGAGGACCAGCCAGTAGGAGCGCCGGCCCTGGCCCGGAGCCGGAACCCGATCACCACCCGGCGGGCCGGGAGCTGGTCGAGGGCCACGTGCCGCCGCACCCACAGCATGAGGCCGTCGGGCTCCAGGTCGGGTGGGCCGCCGTCGGGGACGCGCCAGCGCACCCCCCAGTCGTTGAGGGCCCCGACCACGGCGCCCAGCTCGTAGCCGGCGTCGGTCAGCCGGTAGTCGGTGCTGCGCCCGTCGGCCCCGACCCTCCGGTCCACCACCCCTTCGCGCTCCAGGTGGCGCAGGCGCTGGGCCAGCACCGACCGGGAGATCCCTGGGACGCTCCGCTCCAGCTCGTTGAAGCGGTCGACCCCGCGCAGCATCTCCCTGACCAGCAGCAGGCACCAGCGGTCGCCGAGGACCTCGACCGACCTGGCCACCGGGCAGTAGTCGTCACTGGTTGGCACGGTCCGATCCTGCCAGGCCCCCCGGCCCCGACCAGTTCGGAACTCGAACTACCCGGGCGGTCCGCCGCGCCAGCCGGGCAGGGGCCGGTCGCCGACGGCGACGTTCAGGGCCGCCCTGGCCAGCAGCCGGGTCGAGTCGAGGGTGGGCAGCGGCGAGGCCTCGGGCGTCACCAGCAGCGGGATCTCGGTGCAGACCAGGGCGACCGCGGTGCAGCCCCGCGCCGCCAGCCGCCGGATGACCTCCAGGTACGCCTGCCGCGAGCCGGCCGTGAGCACCCCGTTGACCAGCTCGTCGAAGATGACCCGGTCCACGGTGTGGCGGTCGTCCGGGTCGGGCAGCCGGGCGGTGATGCCGCGGGCGGCGAGCACGCGCGGGTAGACCGGCCCGTCCATCGTGAACCTGGTGCCGAGGACGCCGACCTGCCGGTGGCCGTCGCGGGCGGCCTGGTCGGCGACCACCTCGGCGATGTGCAGGCCGCCGAGGGCGAGCTCGGGGCCGGGCAGCTCCAGGGCCATGTGGGCGGTGTTGTCCGGGCAGACGAAGAAGTCCGCCCCGGCGCGGGCGAGCCGCCGCACGCTCTCGGCCAGGATCGTCCGGACCGCGCCGTGGTCGCCCCGCTCCAAGGCCGGCATGCTGCGGGCCAGGGCGATGCAGTCCAGGGTCACGTCGGGATGCTGGTGGGGCCCGAGCCGGGCGAACCCCTCCTGGCAGAAGGCCCGGAGGCACAGCGCGGCCCCCTCCGCGCTGTGGGCCAGGATGCCGAGGTGTCTCATGCGGCGCCGGCGACCCAGCGGTCGAACAGCTCGCCGAAGCGGCCGCCGCGGGCGCGCAGGGCGGCCGGGGGGCCGGACTCGACGATGCGGCCGTCCTCGACCACCGCGATCTGGTCGGCCTGGGCGACGGTGGACAGCCGGTGGGCGATGATGATGGTGGTCCGGCCCGAGCGCAGGCGCTGGAGGGCGTCGGTGATGCGGGCCTCTGAGGCCGCGTCCAGGTTGCTGGTGGCCTCGTCCAGGATCAGCAGGGCCGGGTCGGCGATCCAGGCCCGGGCGAAGGCGACCAGCTGGCGCTCCCCGGCCGCCAGCAGGGCGCCCCGCTCGCCGACCTGGGTGTCGTAGCCGTCGGGCAGGCCGGCGATGACCTGGTCGGCCCCGACTGCCCGGGCGGCCGCCTCGACCTCGGCCCTGGTGGCCTCGGGGCGGCCGAAGCGGATGTTGTCCAGGACCGTGCCCGAGAACAGGAAGCCCTCCTGGGGGACGTAGCCCATGGCCCGGCGCAGGTCGGCCAGGCGGACCCGGCGCAGGTCGACCCCGTCCAGGGTGACCCGGCCCCCCTGGGGGTCGTAGAAGCGGGCGATCAGCTTGGCCACGGTCGACTTGCCGGCCCCGGTGGGCCCGATCAGGGCCAGGGTGGTGCCGGCGTCCAGGTCCAGGTCCACGTCGTGCAGGACCTCCGGCCCCTGGTCGTAGGCGAAGCAGACGTCCTCGAGCCGGAGGTCGCCGCGCGGGTCGGGGAGGGGGACCGGGTCCGGGGCCTCGCGCACCGAGGGCCGCTCGTCCAGCACGGTCCCGACCCGCTCGGCCCCGGCGGTGGCCGACTGGAAGCTGTCGTACAGCTCCGAGAGCTGCTGCACCGGGTCGAACAGGCTGCGCAGGTAGAGCAGGAACGCGGCCAGGGTGCCGATCTCCAGGTCGCCGGCCAGCACCCGGCGGCCGCCGACGCCGAGCACGACCACGGTGGCGGCCGTGCCCAGGAACTCGATGCCCGGGAAGAAGAAGGAGGCCAGGGCGATGGTGCGCCGGTGGGCGGTCCGCTCGTCGTGGTTGGCCTCCCGCAGCCGCCCGGCGGTGGCCCGCTCGCGGCGGAACGACTGGATGGCCCGCACCCCGGCCAGCGACTCCTGGAGCTGGACGGTGACGACGCTGTGGGTCTCCCTGACCTGGCGGTAGGCGTCGGCCGACCAGCGCCGCCAGAAGCGGGCGGCCAGGCCGATCAGGGGGGCCACGACCAGGGTGGCCAGGGCCAGCTGCCAGTCCATGACGACCAGGATCACCGCCACCCCGACCATGGTGATGAGGGCGGTGACGAGCGTGACCAGACCGTCGGTGACCAGGTCGCTCATGGCGTCGATGTCGGAGGTCATGCGGGCGACCAGCCGGCCCGTCCGCTCGCGCTCGTAGAAGTCGAGCGACAGGGTCTGGAGGTGGCGGAACAGCTTGGTCCGGACCGAGAACAGCACCCGCTGCCCGGCCCGGGCCACGGTCTCGATCTCGTAGCGGCCGGCCAGGAACTGCACGCCGGCCAGGACCAGGTAGGCCAGGGCGACCTGGTTGAGGACCTCCAGGTTCTTGGGCACCACGCCCTGGTCGATGGCCACCTTGACCAGGTACGGCATGGCCAGCGCGGCCCCGGTCTGGACGAGCACGGCCAGCGAGGCCAGCGCGACCAGCCGGCGGTGGGGGCGGACCAGCGGCCACAGCCAGGCCCGGGCCCGCCGCCCCGACCACCGGTCGCGCCGGTCCCGCTCCGGCTCGGCGGGCGCCCCGTGGGTGGGGGCGGGCACCACCGGGTCGCGCCGCGGCGCCCGGCCCCGCATCGTCGCTCGCCGACTCACGACGCCGCCTCCTCGACCAGGCGGTCGATGCCGCCGCCGGCGTGGGCGAGCACGGCCCGGTAGGCGGGCTGGCGGGCGGCCAGGTCCTCGTGGCTGCCCTGGGCGACCACCCGGCCCCGCTCCAGCAGCACCACCCGCTCGGCCAGGCGCAGGCTGGCCGGCCGGTTCGCCACCAGCAGCACGGTGGCGCCACCGAGGGCCGCGTCCAGCCCGGCCAGGATGGCGGCCTCGGTGTCGACGTCGACGTGGGAGAGGGCGTCGTCCAGGATCAGCACCCGCGGCCGCATCAGCAGCGCCCTGGCCAGCGCGACCCGCTGGCGCTGGCCCCCGGACAGGGTGTAGCCCTGCTCGCCCACGACGGTGTCGAGCCCCTCGGGCAGGGCCTGGACGACCTCGAGGGCGGCCGCCGCGGCCAGGGCGTCGAGCACCTCCTCATCACCGGCCTGGGGGCGGCCGAAGGCGACGTTGTCGCGCAGGCTGGCCGAGAACAGCACCGGCTCCTGGTGGACGATCCCGACCGCCTCCCGCAGCGAGTCCAGGGTCAGGTCGGCGACGTCGTGGCCGTCGACCAGGACCCGGCCCGCGGTGGGCGCGTACAGCCGCGGGACCAGGCCGAGCAGGGTCGACTTGCCCGAGCCGGTGCCTCCGACCACCGCCACCCGCGACCCGGGGCCGATGTCGAGGTCGATCCCGGCCAGGGCGGCCCGGCCACCCTCGCCGTAGCCGAAGCCGACGTGCTCGAAGGTGATCCGCACCCCTTGCCCCTCGGGTTGGGGCAGTGGGACCGCGCCCGGCCGGTCGGCGATGGCCGGGGGCTGGTCGAGCACCTCGAAGACCCGGTCGCCGCTGGCCGCGGCCCGCTGGGCGAAGCCGAACAGCATCCCCAGCCCCTGCAGCGGCCAGGTGAGCAGCAGCAGGTAGCTGTTGAAGGCGACCAGGGTGCCCAGGGTGATCTGGCCGTCGACGGCCAGCCGGCCCCCGTACCAGAGGATCGCGGCCAGGCTGAGCTGGGGCAGGATGGCCAGCAGGGGGACGTAGAAGGCCCGGATCCGCGCCGCCTCCAGGTTGTGGTCGAGGATCGAGCCGGCCTCGACCTCGAGGCGGCCGGCCTGCTCGTCCTCGCGCCCGAACGCCTTGACCACCCGCACCCCGGCCGTCGCCTCCTCGACCACGGTGGTCAGCTCGCCCACCTCCTGCTGCACCTGCCAGTAGACGCGGTGCAGGCGGCGGTTGAAGCGCAGTGCCCCGTAGACCAGCGGCGGGGCCAGCACCAGCACGACCATGCAGAGCCGGGGTGAGAGCAGCCACATCATGCTGGCCGCGATCGCGAAGGTGAGCACGTTGAGGACCATGAAGACCAGGCCCCAGGAGATGAAGTAGCGCAGCGAGCGCACGTCCGAGGTGGACCTGGCCAGCAGCTGCCCGGTCGGGGCGCGGTCGTGGTAGGCCGGCTCCAGGGCCAGCAGGTGGCGGGCCAGCCGGTTGCGCAGGTCGTACTCGACGTCCACGCCGACCCGCCCGGAGAGGTTGCGCCGCAGCCCGCCCGCGGCCCAGCGGACCACGGCCAGCACCATCAGCAGGGCGGTCTCGCGGGCCAGCACCCCCGGCATCCGCTTGGTCAGCCCGTCGTCGATGATCGTCTTGGTCACCAGGGGGATGAAGGAGGTGATGGCCAGCATGGCGATCCCGAGCCCGAACCCCACCGTGACCCGGCGCCAGTAGGGCCCCATCAGGCCCACGATGCGCCGCAGCGTCCCGAGGGCGAGGCCGTCGGGCGGCGGTTCGGTCCCGTACCAGTGCAGGGGGCAGCTCCAATGTTCGGGGGCGGGTGTACCTGTTGTGCAACGTACGGCAGCGCCGAGACAATCCGCGAGGAGGGCCGCGTTCCCAGGCCCCGGCGGGATGCTATTGTGCTGATACATTCAAAGTTATGTACTGGAGCATAAATATCTGGAGCGGACGTGCCCATGGATGCTGACCACTACCAGCGGACCGAGCGGACCCGGGTGCGGCGGCTGCCGGAGCGGGCCGCCTACGACCGGGACACCGTGCACGCCATCCTCGACGAGGGCTTCATCTGCCACGTCGGGTTCGTGGCCGGCGGCCAGCCCTTCGTCGTCCCGACCGGCTATGCCAGGGTCGGCGAGACGGTCTACCTGCACGGCTCCACCGGCAGCCGCCTCGGCCTGCGCCCCGGCATGGACGTCTGCGTCACCGTCACCCTGGTCGACGGCCTGGTGCTGGCCCGCTCGGCCTTCCACCACTCGATGAACTACCGGTCGGTGATGGCCATCGGGCGCACCCGGCCGGTCCTCGACCCCGAGGAGAAGGAGGCCGTCCTTCGGGCCCTGGTCGAGCACATCGTCCCCGGCCGCAGCGCCGAGGTCCGCGGGGGCGACCGCAGCGAGCTGGCCGCCACCGCGGTGCTGGCCGTCCCCCTGGACGAGGTCTCGGCCAAGGTCCGCACCGGCCCGCCCGTCGACGACGAGCCCGACTACGCCCTCCCGATCTGGGCCGGGGTCCTGCCGCTGCGCCAGGTCGCGGACGCCCCGGTGCCCGACCCGCGACTGGACCCGGCGCTGGACCCGCCGTCCCACGTGGTCAGCTGGCGCCGCCCCGCTCCGGACCCGGCCCGGGTCCGGTCCTGACCCCGAGGGCGCGGCAGGTCAGCTCGGTGACGCCGGCGACCAGCCGTTCCCGCTCCGCCGGCGGCCGGTGCGTCGCCCCCACCAGGACGCCGTGCAGGCCGTGCAGGAGGAAGTGGGTGGCCAGGTCGGGGTCGGCCACCTCGAGCTCGCCGGCCGCCTGGCCGCGCTCGATCAGCTCGGCCAGCACGGTCCGGGCCCGGGCGAAGGTGTCCTCCTCGCCGTAGCCGGCCTGGTGGAACAGCACGTGGTGCAGCTGGTGGTTGGCCAGGGCGAAGTCGTAGGAGGCGGCCACCAGCCGTTCGATCCCGGCCGCGACCCCGAGAGCGGGCCGCCCGGCGGCCGGCGGGCCGTCCAGCATGGCCGCGAAGCCCTCGAAGTAGCGGGCCCGGAGCCCGGCCAGCAGCTCGGCCTTGGACGTGAAGTAGAGGTAGACCGTTCCCTTGGCCACCGACGCCGCCTCGGCCACGTCCGCCATGGTGGTGGCGGCCAGGCCCCGCTCGACCAGGACCCGGGCCGCCGCGTCGAGGATCTGCTCCCGCCGCACGTCCGGCGGCTGCCGCCGCGGGGTCGGAGTCGTCATCGCCCTACCGTACCACCCTTGACGACTGACCGTCAGTCAGTACAATACTGACCGACGGTCAGTCGGTTGCGAGGAGACTACGGTGGCCAAGTCGATGTCGGGGCGGCAGGCGAACCCGCCCGCGAGGCCGGTAGGGGATGGGTACATGGCGCGAGAAGGGCACAGGTCGCTGGCCGGGCGGCATGAGCACGAGTTCGACAGCCTGCCGGGGCGGATCGCCGGCTGGGCGATGTCGTTCGGGCGGAGCCGGAGCACGCGGCTGCTGGTCGACCTGGCCGGGGTGGGGCCGGGGGACCGGGTGGTGGACGTGGGCTGCGGGCCCGGGCTCTTCCTGAGGGCGGCGGCGGAGCGGGGGGCGACGGCGGTCGGGGTCGACCCGTCGGTGCGGATGCGGCGGCTGGCGCTGCGCCGGATCCCGGCCGGCCTGCGGCCGGCGGTGACGGTGGTCGACGGCGCCGCCGAGCGCCTGCCGCTGGCGGACGGCTCGGCCACGGTCGCCTGGGCGGTCGCCTCCTTCCACCACTGGAGCGACCCGGACGCCGGGCTGGACGAGGTGCGCCGCGTCCTCGCGCCCGGCGGGCGCCTGCTGATCGCCGAGCGCCTGGCCGACCAGCGCGGCTGGTTCCGGGGCCACGCGCTCACCTGGGAGGCGGCCGAGGGCCTGGCCGCCAAGGTCAGGCGGGCCGGCTTTGCCGAGGTGGCCGTGGCCAGGCACCAGGCTGGCCGCCGCCAGCTGGTGGTGGTCGCCGGCCGCCACCCCGCGGACGCCGCCTAGGGTCAGGCGAACCCGCCGCGCCAGCGCTCCGGCGGCGGCTGGCGCAGCTCGACCCGGTCGGCGCCCAGGAAGGCGGCCAGGTCCTCGAGGGCGGCGGCCACGGCCGGACCGGCCGCGGCCGGGGCGTCGGGTTCGGCGTGGACGGCGTTGACCACCAGGCGGCCGCGGCGGCGGTCCATGGCCGGGTCGACCCGGCCGATCAGGCGGTCGCCGTGGAGGACGGGCAGGACGTAGTAGCCGTAGCGGCGGGCGGCCCTGGGGACGTAGATCTCCATGCGGAAGTGGAACCCGAACAGGCGCTGGGTCCGCTCGCGGTCGATGATCAGGTTGTCGAAGGGGGAGAGCAGGGTCGTCCGCGGCCGCCAGTCTCCCGCCTCCAGGCGCTCCAGCATGGGCAGGTCGTCGGCGTGCACGTACCAGGGGCCGGCCCACTCGGTGCCGTCGTCGGCCACCCGGACCCGTTCGACCCGGCCGTCGCGCTCCAGGCCGGCCAGGACGGCCGTCAGCCCCGGGTAGCGGCCCGCGGTGAAGTGGCGGTCGATGTCGCGGGCCGTGGCCACCCCGAGGGCCCGCAGGCTGCGCTGGACGGCCAGGCGGACGACCGCCCGCTCGGGCGGGCGGCGGGTCGGGGCCCACGGCGGGAGCCAGCGCTCGGCCAGGTCCCAGACCCGCTGCTGGCCCTGGCGGCCGGCGACCATGACCCGGCCCTGGGTCCAGAGGACGTCGAGCATGCGGTCGACGTTGCGGCCGGCCGTCCAGCCGCTCGACTCCCAGCTGGTCTGGGCCCGGTCCTCCAGGTCCCTGGTGGGCAGGGGGCCGCTGGCCCGGAGCTGGCGCAGGATGGAGCGGCGCAGGCCCTGGTTGGCGGCCAGCCAGTCCCGCAGCCGCCGGTTGTGGGCGTAGCGGTCCGAGGGGTAGCGGCGCATCAGCAGCGAGTGGATGGGCAGGTCCTCGATGCAGACGATGGCGGCCGCGTGCGTCCAGTACTCGAACAGGCGCCGCTCGCGCCACAGCAGCGCCTCCACGTCCGCGGGGTCGTAGGGGCCCAGGCGGCTCCACAGCACCAGCAGGTGGCTGCGGGCGACCACGCTGATCGGGTCCAGCTGCAGGCTTGCCAGGTCGGTGACCGCGGCCATGACCTCGTCGGGGCCGGCCGCGGCCGGCCGGAGGCCGGTCAGCCGCTGGCGGCTGAGGAACAGCCGCCGGGCCAGGGTCGGGTCAAGCGTCCGTGGGCCCGGCGCCATCTGGGGGGCTGTGGACCACGGTGTGGCCGGTGGCGCCGATGGGTTGGCGCTGGCCGGGGATGCGGCCCAGGGCCTCGTCGACGTCGGTGCCGTCAACGGTCTCGCGTTCCAGCAGCAGCTCGGTGAGGCGCTCCAGGGCGTCGCGGTGCTCGCTCAGCATCCTGGTCGCCCGGTCCTCGGCCTGGCGCAGCAGGGTGGCCACCTCCTCGTCGACGACCCGCTGGGTGGCCTCGGCATAGGGGCGGGACCGCACCTCCTCGCCGCCCAGGTACATGGGGCTGCCCGAGGCGAACCCGACCGGCCCCAGGGCCTGGCTCATGCCGAACTCGCGCACCATCCGGGTGGCCAGGTCGGTCGCCCCCGCCAGATCATTCGAGGCCCCGGTGGAGGTCTCCCCGAACACCAGCTGCTCGGCCACGCGCCCTCCCATGCGGATGGCCAGCGAGTCCTTGAGATAGCCCTCGGTGTAGAGGTGGCGCTCGTCGATCGGGAGCTGCTCGGTCACCCCCAGGGCCTGGCCGGCGGGCAGGATGGTCACCTTGGCCACCGGGTCGCCGTGCTCGGAGATGGCCGCGACCAGGGCGTGGCCGGACTCGTGCACGGCCACCGCCCGCTTCTCGTCCGGCAACAACGCGTTCGAGCTGTCGCGCCGGCCGAGCAGGACCCGGTCCCGGGCCTCGGAGAAGTCGTAGGCGGTGAGG
>Ga0307292_10000553_pt1 | contig 12891 bp, 10 predicted proteins | sample ER_DNA_149_FD_194471 | JGI IMG/M metagenome (GOLD analysis project Ga0307292, IMG submission 194471) | Bulk soil microbial communities from the East River watershed near Crested Butte, Colorado, United States - ER_DNA_149 | ecosystem: Environmental > Terrestrial > Soil > Floodplain | place...
TACGCCGGCGTGGATCGGGTGGCTCCAGTACTGGCAGGCCTACTGCTGTTCGCTGGGCTCAACACGTTGTCCCTGCCGGGCCTGGCGAGCTTCGTCTCCGAGTTCATGGTGCTGGCCGGAACCTTCGGCCGACACCCGGCGTATGCGGTAGTTTCCACGCTGGCGATCGTGCTGGCCGCGCTGTACATCTTGATCATGTACCAGCGGACGATGACTGGGCCGGTTTCCGCCGACGTTCAGGAGAAGGTCACCGACCTCAATGGTCGGGAGCGGCTCGCCATGGCCCCGCTCGTGCTGTTGATCCTGCTACTCGGTGTCTTTCCGAAGCCCATGCTGTCGATCATCGAGCCAGCAACGCAGGCCACGCTGCAGCATGTCGGCGTGACGGATCCGCAGCCGCGGGTTGCCGCCGAGGGAGGCCGCTGATGATGAGCGCTGCGCTGCTGCCGATGGAGATCAACGCACCGTCGATCGAGTACGGCCTGCTGGCGCCGGTCTTGCTCATCTTCGCAGGAGCCTGCCTTGGAGTGTTGGCCGAGGCGCTCGTCCCCCGCGAATTGCGCCGGCTCGTACAGCTCGTCATCACTTTTGCGTCTCTGGCTCTGGCTCTGGTAACCACAGTGCTCAACTGGGCGTCCGCAGATCAGGCAGTGGTGGCAGTTGGCTCATTGGCCATCGACGGACCCAGCTACTTCATGTGGACGATCTTGCTCGTCTTCGGTGCGGCCGCGGTGCTGATGTTCGCAGAAACCAAGATCGAGAATTCCAGTGTGTTCGCGCCGCAGGCTGCCGCAGTGCCCGGCACCGTTGCCGAACGGGAGGCCATCAGAAGTCGCGCCGAACATACCGAGGTCTACCCACTCGCACTCTTCGCCATTTTGGGGATGATGCTCTTCCTCGCGTCCAACGACCTGATCATGATGTTCGTCGCGTTGGAGATCTTGTCGCTGCCGCTCTATCTGCTGTGCGGGCTCGCCCGGCGCCGCCGGCTGCTGTCGCAAGAGGCTGCGCTCAAGTACTTCCTGCTGGGAGCCCTTTCGTCAGCCTTCTTCATCTACGGAGCCGCGCTGCTCTATGGCTACTCCGGCTCCTTTACCTTGTCGGCCATCGACGATGCCCTCCGTAATGGGACACAAGGTCTGGGCCTGCTGCTCGCCGGAATGGCTCTGCTCGGGGTCGGGCTGCTGTTCAAATTCGGGGCAGTTCCCTTCCACTCCTGGACTCCGGACGTGTATGCCGGAGCTCCCACAGCAGTAACGGGATTCATGGCGGCCTGCACCAAGATCGCTGCGGTGGGGGCTTTGATGCGTGTCTTCTATGTCGCGTTGGGCGCCGATCGCTGGGACTGGCAGCCACTGATGGCGATCATTGCCGTTGCCACCATGGCGGTCGGGTCGGTGCTGGCGATAACCCAAACCGACGTGAAACGGATGCTGGCGTACTCCTCCATCGCGCACGCCGGCTTCATGATGACTGCATTCGTGGGAGCATCGCAGGCGGTGACGGGCAGCCGGTCAGGGGGGTTGACCAGCATCTCCGCGGTGATGTTCTACCTGGTCGCGTACGGGGCGGCCACGATCGGCGCATTCGCACTCGTGACGATGGTCCGCGACCCCACGGGTGAGGCGACTCCGCTTAACAGCTGGGTGGGTTTGGGCCGCCGGGCGCCGCTGGCGGCGACGATCTTCTCGATCTTCATGTTGAGCTTCGCGGGCATCCCGCTGACCAGTGGCTTTGTCGGCAAGTGGGCGGTGTTCGCCGCCGCGTGGAGTGGCGGGATGGAATGGCTTGTTGTCGTCGCGGTCGTGATCAGTGTGGTGGCGGCCTTCTTCTACATCCGCGTCATCGTGTTGATGTTCTTCGTCGAGCCGAGAATTATGGCGACCAGCGTCGTACGTCCTGGCTGGACCACGCTCGCGGCAGTGGGCGTTGGGGTGGCCGCGACGGTAGCCTTCGGGGTGTTCCCGGGTCCGCTCTTGGCCCTCGCCCAGCAAGCTGGTGAGTTCATTCGCTGACGCGGACAGGAGGAGGAAGGGTGCTGGCTGAACAGACGCGAGACGAAGTGTTCGAGTCCTCTGTCCGCGCCCAGCTCGAGCTGATCGAGGCGGCACTGCTCAAGGCTGCCGAGGCGGACTCCGACATGGTGACAGAGGCCGCGCAGCACATCATCGCCGCTGGTGGAAAGCGCTTCCGACCGTTGCTTGTCATCCTCGGCTCCTCTATCGGCCCGCACGCCGCCACCGATGATGTGGTCAAGGCGGCGGTGGTCGTCGAGCTAACCCACGTGGCCAGCCTTTACCACGATGACGTGATGGATGAGGCTCGAATACGGCGCGGCTCGGTGAGCGCGAACTCACGCTGGGGAAACACCGTGGCGATCCTTGTCGGAGATCTGCTGTTCGCCCGCGCCTCCGACATCGTGGCCGAGCTGGGCCCAGAGTTCGTGCGGCTCCAGGCACGTACGTTCTCCCGGCTCGTGCAGGGTCAGATTGCCGAAACCGTCGGCCCCAGCGGTGCGGATCCGCTTGACCACTACCTGCGGGTCGTGGCCGACAAGACCGGCTCCTTGATCGCGACATCGGCGCTGTTCGGTTCCAAGATCTCCGGTGCGACTGCATACCTGCAGCGGGTCATGGCCGACTTTGGCGAGCAGATTGGTGTGGTGTTCCAGCTGAGCGACGACATCATCGACATCACCAGCGACGACACCGGCAAGACGCCCGGAACCGATCTTCGCGAGGGCGTCCCGACGCTGCCGACGCTCTTGGCCCGCAGGTCGGCTGACCTGTCCGACGCCCGACTGCTCGAGCTGCTCGACTGCGATCTGCATGATGACGACGCACTCCGTGAAGTACTGGACCTGCTGCGTCGCCACCGCTGTATCGATGAGGCTCGCAGCGAAGTGCGCCGCCGTGCCGAAGCCGCGCGCGTCCTTCTCGACCCCCTCCCCGCCGGTCCGGCCCGAGACGCTCTTGACGACCTGTGCACCACCGTCGTCACGCGTACCGTCTGATCTGCTCCTCTAGGTGTCAACATCCCACGCTGCGCGGAATGTTGACGCTGTGCATGGCGTGCATGCCGCGTACAGCGGGACCAAGCTGCGTACGGGCTCAGAGTGCTGGTGGCAAAGGACGTTCTAGGGCTTCTGGCGAGCCGACGCCGCCATTAGCTCGCGATGATTGTTCGTCCGCGCACGTATAGCCGTCGCGATTGATCAAGGGCTGCGCTGAGATCGGCCATTGTGCGTCGGGCGTTCCGCGGCATGACGTCTGACCAGATGAAGCGCGTCATCCCGCGACTGCCAGCGCGCATCGCATCCTCGCGGCGCTTCTCCCGAATGACGCAGTCGGAGGCCGACTCGCCAGGTCGGAGCAGTCTTTGATACTTGACCTTCCCATCGAACTCACCGAGATGGCGGAAGTCCTCCCAGTAGAAATCCGCGATGCCGATCAGCTGGCCTCGGGGTCCGAGGACACGGAACTGGAGCTCCGGCATCGGGATGCCGTAGCGATAGCACTGCACGCGCGTGACCGATTCGCCGGGTGAGTCAGACCGGCCGTCGGCAAGCCTCATCGCGGCACGCGCCTTAACCGAGCCCGGGAACAAGGAGAAGCGATCATGCAACGCATCGAGCGATTCTTTGAGCTCTGGGCTGCGATGAAGCGCTGAATCGGCGGTCACCACACCGCCCTCAAGACTTGAGCGACAGGCCACCTCCCAGACGGCACGAGCGGGAACGGACGCGAGGATGCCCTCGTATGATCCGATCTCGTCCTCGATGTCTCGCCTAGTGCCGTGATGCACGATGCCGGCCTCCGTGCGCGTAGAGCCGTTGTCCAGCCGTACGAGGTGGACGATTTCGAGTGACGTGTCGTGGATGTCGAAGCCGTGCAGCGCGGCGGCAGAGACGCCCGTGAGAGCGACTCGCCCGCATTGACCAGCCAAGGCAGCTCTGGCGTACAGCACATGCTTCGCTGAGGGGTCTGCGGTCGCATAGATATCGGCGGGTGTGTAGAACCCGCGACGCAGGCGTACGAGGGTTCCCGCGCGAACCGCAGCAGCGAGAGTGCGATCAGTTTCGCCGCAGTCCAAGGCCTGCCGTCGGCTGAAGATGCCGCCGCTCGCCCGGATGATCTGTCCGAGATTCTGGGTCATGGAGCCACCTTGGGGCTTGACTCGACCTCGCGGAACCACCTTGGACTAGATCTGTGGATACCTTCTCGAGGCTGTACCCAGACTCTTCACGCTGTGCATGCCATGCACGCCACGTACAGCGCAAACATCCCACGCTGCGTGGGATACCGAGCGAGAGCGAGGGATCGGCGGGCTACCAGATCTTGACCCGCTGGTCCTCGTCGAGCCAAAGGGCGTCGGAGTCCTGCACGTCAAAGGCGGCGTAGAACTCCGGGAGGTTCCGAACGATCTGGTTGCAGCGGAACTCGGGCGGGGAATGGGGGTCGGTCGCCATCCGCTGCAGCAGCATCTCGGTACGCACCTTGGCTTGCCAGACTGCCCCCCAACTCAGGAACAGCCGCTGCTCGGGGGTATACCCGTCTCGCTCGGGCTCGGGGCTTTCGTAGTGTGCGATCTGGTACGCCTTGTGGGCGATCGAGAGCCCACCAAGATCACCAATGTTCTCACCGATGGTCAGCTGACCGTTGACCCGATGCCCCGGCGCCTGCGCCGGTATCAAGACGTTGTACTGGTCGATCAGCGCCTTCGTTCGCTCTTCGAAGGTCTCGCGGTCCTTGTCGGTCCACCAGTTGCGCAATGCTCCGTCGCCGTCACAGGTGGAACCTTGATCATCAAAGCCGTGTCCGATCTCGTGTCCGATCACGGCGCCAATGCCGCCGTAGTTGACGGCGTCATCTGCATGCACGTTGAAGAATGGCGGCTGCAGGATGGCAGCCGGGAACACGATCTCATTCTTCAGCGGGTGATAGTAGGCGTTGACCGTCTGCGGCGTCATCAGCCATTCTTCGCGGTCGATCGGCTGGCCAATCTTGTTCAAGGCGCGGTTCACCTCGAAGTCGGCCACCCGCGTCACGTTGCCGATCAAATCGTCTTGGGTGATCACCAGCGAGGAGTAGTCCCGCCACTTGATCGGGTATCCGATGTGCGGGCGGAACTTGGCGAGCTTGTCGAGTGCGCTTTCCTTGGTTTCCTCGGTCATCCAATCAAGATCGGTAATGGAGCGCCGGTACGCCTCGATCAGATTGGCGACCAGCTGATCCATGCGCTCCTTGGCGACCTGCGAGAAGTGACGGTCGACATAGATCTGCCCGACCGCCTCACCCACCGAGGCTTCGACCAGCGCCACACCTCGCTTCCAGCGCTCGCGAAGCTCGGGCGTGCCCGACAACACGGTCCCGTAGAAGCGGAAGTTCTCCTCGACGAAGGCGCTCGACAGATAGGGCGACAGCGAGCTGATGACCTTCCACCTTGCCCAGGCTCGCCACGCCGGCAGCCGATCCTCGGTGATCAATGCCGACACCTCGGCGAAGAACGACGGCTGCATCGCCACTAGTTCACCCATCTTGGCCGCGGCAATATCAGCCCCCGCCAGGAACTCCCGCCAATGCAGTCCAGGACAGCTGTCGGCGAAGTCATCCAGGCTCATCAGGTTGTACATCAACCGGAGGTCACGACATTTCACCTTGTCCCAATGCGTCGCGGCAATCTCGGTCTCAAGATCGAACACCAGCTGTGCCTGAGCCGTGGAGTCCTCAATGTCAGCGAGCGCGAAGGACGCCGACACGTGTCCCCGATACTGCGCGCGAATGTCGGAATACTCCCCGAGTCGGTAGTACTCCTCGTCCGGCAGACCCAACCCACCCTGGCCGGCAAACATCACGTATCGGTTCGGGTCGCCCGGGTCAGGTTCCGCCTGAAGCGCCACCAGCCCAGGCACCGCCTTGCGTGCGAAGCCACCGACCATGCGGGTGAGGTCGGGCACGGTCTCCACGGAATCGATCGCGGCCAGCAGCGGCAAGATCGGGCTGGCACCCGCTAGCTCGGCCGTTTCCTCGTCCATGAAGCTGGCGTACAGATCGGCGATTCGGGCGGCGTCGGAGCCGGGCGTACCGCCCTCGAGTGTGGTGATGATGTCGCGGACGGCCGCTTCAGCTTGGTCGCGCAGCTCCATAAAGGCACCGGTCAGAGGCTTGTCGGCCGGGATCTCGGTCGTGTTGAGCCACGTCCCGTTCACATGCCGGAAAAGATCGTCTTGAATGCGGACGTTGGGGTCGAAGCTAGAGAAGTCGATCGGAGGTCTCTGAGCAGAAGTCTCAGTCACTCGCACATGCTACCGATCAGTAGGACAATTCATCTGAGCTGCTTGCGCATCCGACACTCGCAGCTGCTTCGAGCCCTGCGCGCAGCTATTAGACAATCAGAGCCAGTTGACGTTGATCGGCTTCGCGGTCACTTTGACGACAGCGGCCGCTCTTCCCGTAAGCATGCCGGAACAGTTTCCGGATCGGCCCTGGTACGTACAGCTACCCGACAGCTTCAGATTGAGCGGAATCTCGATCCGAGCCTGTGTTCCGGCGTAGGTGATCTTGGGTTTCCGGAAGGGATCACCTCCGCTCTGCCGCCAGGTGATGCTGCTCTTGGTGTAGCGGTACTTCGAGTCGAACTTCATCGGGCAGTTCTTTGGATTGAGCGAATTGGCCTGGAGGCACTTATTGAAGCTCTTCTTGGTTGCCGAGATAACGGCCTTCTTGCCCGAGTTCGTCAGCTTGCTTTGAATGCGGTAGGTGTCGGCCTCGACGTACGGACTCTTTACCAGCACGACGTTCTTGGACCCGTAGCCGACATAGGGCAGCCCGGTGGTGAATGCGTACGAGCCAGGCAGCACCGCGACTGAGTCCTGGTCCACTTTCACTCCATTGATCTTGACCGGAACCGATCCGCTCACAATGAAGCCGAGATCGAGGTCTTTGACGGCACGGCTGACCTTCCAGGTGTCTGCCACCTTGACTACGTCGAAGGACTCGCTGACAGCAGAATTGCCGAGCGTGTAGGTCGCAGGCACCGACGTCGCATGTTGATCTTCGACAACCGGCACATCGATCTCGGTCAGCGCTGCCCGATTCTGGGATTCGGCGAGTACCTCATTGGTCAGCAGAGGCCCGGTGGGCGCTGGATCGGCTGCGTAGGACAGGGCAGCGACCGCGTCGCCGGCAGCAAGAGCCTGCAGGTATGCCGTCACCGCATCCGAAGGTCGCGGCGTGCTCTGTGGAGCACCACTCTGAGCCGGATTGCTCTGCTGTCCCTGGGCACTCGTGCTGCCGCCAGGATCGGCAGCCGTCCCGCCGCGCGTCGCCACCACCACGGCGAAGACGGCCATCAAGATCACCGCCAACGAAGCTGCCCCGACAATGATCAAGATCTTGCCTCTGCCTTTGGGTCGCGGCGGGGGCTGAGCTGGACCTGCGCCATACGGGCCAGGAGATGCTCCGTACGGATCATGCTGGGGGGCGCCTTGCCATTCGGGAACCTGTTCCTCAGGGGCGAAGGGTCCGAAGGAGTAACCAGAGGCGGTGGGCGGCCCGGCGGGCGAAGGCCGCTGCGGATACCCGTACGGTGTCAGCGGTTGCCCAGGACCTGGGCCGGGGTTGGCCCCCCGACCTGGCATCGGTGGCTGAGGGCCGCCGTACGGGTCGTTCGAGCTCATGGTCCGTCTCCTGACCGGTCGTCCTCAATGCAGCACACCCTAGTCAGCCAAGGGGACAGCCGTGCGGTTCGCGGGCAGAGTGGGCCGATCTGAGACGGCGCTGCGAGCCGCGGATCCAAAAGCGCGATGGCGAGCAGGGCATCAATGTGGTTGATGGCTGGGGCAGTCAAGCTAACGGACGGTCCAGGTATCTCCGCCATTGATCATTGCCTGGAGGGCGTCGTCGTCGTTCCCCAGGCTGGCGGCCAACGCCACTTGGTCACGGGCCAGATCGTCATACGTCGGCGCTTCAACATCGCGGAAGATGCCAATCGGTGCGCGGTGCAGCACACCGGCATCGGTCAGCCGGGAAAGCGCGAAGGCGAAGGATGGATCCGCCAGATGAGCATCGTGTACGGCCAACGCGTCCTCACCAACCTCGGCCACCTCGACCACGGAGAAGGCCCCGGTCTGCGGATCCCGGACGACGCCGAGGTGGCCGTCGACACCGAAACGGATCTGCTCGCCATGAGTCAGCGGGATGATCGCATCAGCCGACGTGGCGGGCTCCTTGATCGCATCGAAAGCCCCGTCGTTGAAGATCGGGCAGTTCTGGTAGATCTCGACCAGCGAGCTGCCGCGGTGCGCGGCAGCCGCCCTCAGCACTCCTGTCAGGTGCTTTCGGTCAGAGTCGATGGTCCGCGCAACAAAGGTTGCCTCGGCGCCGAGCGCGAGCGAGACAGGGTTGAACGGATTGTCCAAAGAGCCCATCGGCGTGGACTTGGTGATCTTGCCAATCTCCGAGGTGGGGGAGTACTGGCCCTTAGTAAGCCCGTAGATCCGGTTGTTGAACAGCAAGATCGTCACGTTCACGTTGCGGCGCAGCACATGGATCAGATGGTTGCCACCGATGGAGAGCGCGTCACCGTCACCAGTGATCACAAACACCGCCACGTCCTCGCGTGACGTGGCGACGCCGGTGGCGATCGCCGTCGCTCGGCCGTGGATCGAGTGCAGGCCGTAGGTGTCCACGTAGTAAGGGAAACGAGACGAGCAGCCGATGCCGGAAACGATCACGGTGTTCTCGCGCTTGATCCCAAGCTCAGGCATGAAACCCTGGAACGCCGCCAGCACCGCGTAGTCACCGCAGCCGGGGCACCAGCGGACCTCCTGATCACTCGTGAAGTCCTTGCGATTCAGGGGCTCCAGGGAAAGGGGTACGCCAGCAAGGCCTCGGTAGCTCTGCCCTGTGCCGTTCGGACGGAGCGGGGAAGTGGGCATGTCCAAAGCCTTTTGGGTTGGCGGGTGATCAAGCTCCGAATGCAGCTGATCCACGGCGGTCACGGGTCCGTTCCTTCCAATTGATCGATCTCGGCTTCAAGATCACGAGCGAGTTCGCTGAGCGAGATCGGCAATCCGCGAACCCTGGAGTAGCTTCGAATGTCCACCAAGTACTTGGCCCTCAGCAGCAGCGCCAGCTGGCCGAGGTTCATCTCCGGAACGATCACCCGTTCGTAGCGATGCAGAATGTCACCCAGATTTGCTGGGAACGGGTTCAGATGCCGCAGATGCGTATAGGCGATCAGCCGGCCGGTGTTGCGCACCCGGCGGGTCGCGGCGACGATCGGCCCGTAGGTGGAACCCCAGCCAAGCACCAGAACCCGGGCATGGCGACCGTCCGAATCGGCCGGATCGTCCACGGTCAGGTCAGGAACGTCTTGGACGATCCCGTTGATCTTGGCCTGCCGGGTACGGACCATTTCCTCGTGGTTGGCCGGATCGTAGGAAACTGCGCCGGTGTCCTTGGCCTTCTCGATGCCACCGATGCGGTGCTCGAGGCCGGCGGTTCCCGGGATCGCCCATGGCCGGGCGAGGGACTCGGGATCGCGCAGGTAGGGCAGGAAAACGGGGTCACCAGATTTGTCCGTGGCGTTGGTCGATTGCGCGAACTGCGGGTCGATCGCCGGGATGGCGTTGATGTCCGGTATCAGCCACGGCTCTGCGCCATTGGCAATGTAGCCGTCGGACAAGATCACCACCGGGGTCCGGTACTTGATCGCCAACCGTACGGCCTCGAGGGCAGTGGGGAAGCAATCGGCGGGGGATTGGGCTGCCAGCACCGGAACCGGTGCCTCACCATTGCGGCCGAACATCACCTGAAGGAGATCGGCCTGCTCGGTCTTGGTCGGCATGCCTGTGCTCGGCCCAGCACGCTGGATGTCACAGATGATCAAGGGCAACTCGGTCGCGACGGCCAGCCCGATGGTCTCCGACTTCAGTGCGACGCCGGGTCCGGAGGTCGTGGTGACGCCGAGATGTCCGGCGAAGCTCGCGCCGAGCGCAGCACCCACACCGGCGATCTCATCCTCTGCCTGGAAAGTAGTGACACCGAACCGCTTGTGCTTGCTGAGTTCGTGCAGTACGTCCGACGCGGGAGTGATCGGATAGGACCCGAGGAAGAGCGGCAGACCGGCCTTCCTCGATGCGGTGATCAGTCCGTACGCCAGGGCCAAGTTCCCTGAGATCTGCCGGTACTTCCCTGCCGGCATAGGCGCCGGCGCCACCTCGTAGGTGACGGCGAACACCTCCGTCGTCTCGCCGAACGCGTACCCGGCCTTGAAGGCGGTGATGTTGGCGTCGCGGATCTCAGGCTTGGACGCAAACTTGGTGGTCAGGAAGTTGATCGTGCCCTCGGTCGGTCGGTGATAGAGCCAGGTCAGCAGCCCCAGCGCGAACATGTTCTTGGCCCGAGTGGCGTCCTTGCGAGTAAGACCGAACCGCTTGACCGCTTCGACGGTCATGCCGGTCAGGTCGAGAGCGTGCACCTGGTAGTCGTCTAGCGAGCCGTCGGTGAGCGGATCGCTGTCGTAGCCGACCTTGGCCAGGTTGCGCTTGCTGAAGTCAGCTGAATCGGTGATGATCACGCCGCCACGTGGCAGGTCGGCAATGTTGGCCTTGAGGGCTGCGGGATTCATCGCGACCAGCACATCCGGCCGATCGCCGGGGGTCACGATGTCGTAATTGGCGAAATGCAGCTGGAAGCTGGACACCCCGGCCAAGGTGCCGGCGGGTGCGCGGATCTCGGCCGGGAAGTTCGGCAGCGTTGAAATGTCGTTGCCGAATACTGCCGAGTCGGACGTGAATCGATCGCCCGTGAGTTGCATGCCATCGCCCGAGTCCCCGGCGAATCGGATCACGACCCGATCGAGGGTATTGACCTGCTTCACTACGCTGCGTGCCTTCTTCCTGTGGCGTGCCTCATCCGCTTGTAAGGGTCAGGGGGGTTCGTGGCTGCGATCTCCGCTGAGGCTGCCGGCTAACCCCATGATAGGCAGGCATTCCTGTGACGCCTGGGACTTTCAGCCCCTGAGAACCAATGAGACGTGGATGTTATATGCCGCGTTGGTCCGCGACAGGCCGCATTACGGTGGATCTGTGCGCTGGGTCGACTGGTATGGCGACGGGTCGCTGTATGTGGTGGATGTCGCCTTGGCGTGCTGCGCTCTGGAATTTGATGCCGCCTCGCCAGCTGCTGCGGTCCCTCCGCCGACTCTTGACGACCAGGCGCAGGTGGCTGTGATTATTTCTGGCACCGTGACCGATCGGTTGGCGCCAGCCGTCGCGGCGATCGTCGATGGCTGCGAGCAGCAGGCTGGGCGCCGACCGGCGGTTATCTCCTTCGGGGCCTGTGCCTCCTCAGGCGGTCCGTACTGGGACTCCTACGCCGTGACCAAGGGGATCGACCAGCTGCTGACCGTCGACGCATACGTCCCGGGTTGTCCGCCTCCGCCAGAAGCGCTGTCGGCGGTGCTGGACCAGATTGCGGGGCGGGTCGCGTCGTGACGGAGGTGTTGCCTGAAGACTGGCTTGCCGAGGTCGAGTCGTTGAAGGCGGACGGTTTCGACTACTTCGACTGGCTCGGCTGCGTGGACGAGATCGGTCGGCGGGACTGTCTCCGGGTCGTTCTGGTCGTGCGGAATGTGGGCCACGAGGCGGAGCCGAGGACGCTGAGCTGTTCGCTGCCCCGCGATGACCCGCGGATCGACACGGTGAGTGACGTCTTTGCCGGCGCAGCATGGCACGAGCGGGAGGTGGCCGAGCTGTTCGGTGTCGAGTTCGTTGGGGGTGATCACCGTCGGCTGCTACTCAACCCCGAGTTCGAGGGGACGCCATTGCGCAAGGATCAGGTCCTGGCCGCGCGCGCCGGGATGAATTGGCCTGGTGCCAAGGAGCCAGGAGAGACAGAGGCGTCGCCAGGCCGTCGGCGGCTGGTGCCTCCTGGCGTTCCTGATCCTGTGGTGTGGGGTGATCGCGATGCGTCGCAGCCGCTGGCTGACCCGGCGGAGGTGGCCGAGTCGGCTGTTGGCGGCAGGGTTCGGTGGAGGCGTACATGACCGGGCCTGCGCCCCCCTCGCATCGGTGGATCCGGCTGATCGAACCCGCCTGCACGTCCTGCATGATCTGCGCCCGGGAGTGTCCGAGCTGGTGTATCAGCATTGATTCGCATACCGAGCCGATATCGGATCTGCCGCCGACGGCCCGCGAGCGTACCCGGAATGTGCTTGACCGTTTCGCTATTGACTGGTCGCTGTGTATGTACTGCGGCATCTGCGTCGAGGAGTGCCCGTACGACGCCCTGGAATGGGTCGGCGACCTGACTCAGCCGGAATCGAGCCGGGAGTTGCTGGTCCAGGAGATGGTGCAGCCGCCTTCCGACGCGAAGTGATAACAACAGCACCGAGGTTCAAAAGATGAACTGGTGGCGCTCGCCGACCGGTGGGAGGCTGTCGCTATGCGGAGCTATGGCCAGTACTGCCCGATCGCTCGGGCATCGGAGCTGCTCGCCGAGCGCTGGTCAATCATCATCCTGCGCAACATCGTGATCTTGGGTTGTAGGACCTTCAACGAGATCGCCGACGGCGTGCCCGGCTTGTCTCGTGGCCTGCTGTCAAAGCGGTTGCGGGAGCTGCAGAAGGCCGGGGTGATCGTGATCCGTCCCAAGCTCGACGGACCCGGATCGACGTACGAACCGACGGAAGCGGGTCGGGAGCTGTCAGAGGTCATGGCTGCACTTCAGCGCTGGGGATCCAAGTGGGCGGATCTGACACCAGAACAGGCTCACCCCGGCGTAGTGCTGTGGATGTGGGCGACATTCTTCATCGACCGCGACCGGCTGCCGCAGCGCCGGGCCTTGGTGCGCTTCGACTACCCGACCCTGTCCGGGCCCGGCAGTC
>Ga0307292_10000555_pt1 | contig 12850 bp, 8 predicted proteins | sample ER_DNA_149_FD_194471 | JGI IMG/M metagenome (GOLD analysis project Ga0307292, IMG submission 194471) | Bulk soil microbial communities from the East River watershed near Crested Butte, Colorado, United States - ER_DNA_149 | ecosystem: Environmental > Terrestrial > Soil > Floodplain | place: USA...
GTGCTCCTCATCGACGACATCCAGTTCCTCGCCGGCAAGGTGCAGACGCAGGAGGAGTTCTTCCACACCTTCAACGCGTTGCACAACGCCACCAAGCAGGTGGTCATCACGTCCGACCTGCCGCCCAAGCAGCTCAGCGGGTTCGAGGAGCGGCTGCGGTCCCGGTTCGAGTGGGGACTGATCTGCGACGTTCAGCCGCCGGACCTCGAGACGCGGATCGCCATCCTGCGGAAGAAGGCGACGCTGGAGCGGATGTCGGCGCCGGACGACGTTCTTGAGTACATCGGCAGCAAGATCAGCTCCAACATCCGCGAGCTCGAGGGGGCGCTGATCCGGGTCACCGCCTTCGCCAACCTCAACCGTCAACCGGTCACGCTCGACCTGGCGGAGGTGGTTCTGCGCGACCTCATCCCCAGCGAGCAACCGGTGCAGATCACCGTCTCGACGATCATGGGCGAGACCGCCCGCTACTTTGGGCTCACCATCGACGACCTCTGCAGCAGCTCCCGGTCCCGACAGCTGGTCCAGGCCCGGCAGATCGCCATGTACCTGTGCCGCGAGATGACCGAGCTGTCACTGCCCAAGATCGGGCAGCACTTCGGCGGCCGCGACCACACCACGGTCATGCACGCCGACCGGAAGATCCGCGAGCTCATGAGCGAGCGACGGGCGATCTACAACCAGGTCACCGAGCTGACCAACCGCATCAAGCACACCTCCGCCTGACGGCGGGCCTCTTCGCCGCGGCTCCAGGCATGACCAGCCCGCCCGCCCCACGCCTGAGGACGTGGTTGTCCACATGTTGTCCACCGCGAGCGCGGGCCGGTTTCACCCGAAACCGGTGGCTTCTCCACGGCATGTGGACAACCCTGTGGACGGCAACCAGTGGAATGTCGTCGCGACGGAGGCTCGGCGGGGCGCCGCATCCCGACGAGTTGTCCACAACCCCTGTGGACGACCTGAGGACAACCCGACCGAGCCGGTGCGTGACGGGCTGCCGCGCCACCCCGCCTGGGGGACGACACCGACTCATCCCCCGCTGCGCCAGGTTCTCCACAGCCTGTCCACCGGTCTGTGCACACCCGCAGCCCGAGGCTGACCTGCACGGACGCCGGTTGTCCCCTTCTTGCACACCCCCGATGACGACGACTACCCCTTCAGACGATCCAGGTGCTCCGCGCACGGTGTGGACTGGCCGGGCGCCCGAAGTGAGCCCTGGTGAGTCCTGGTGGGCGCAGCTGAGCACCGTGGAGAGTTGTGGTGAGCGTCGGTCCGAGACACTAGGGTTCGGATTCCGAGACGGACACATCGATGCGGACGCGAAGGGCGGGACCCCGTGAAGTTCAGGATCGACCGTGACGTGCTCGCCGACGCCGTGACCTGGGTGGCCCGCGGGCTTCCGGCCCGTCCACCGGTCCCGGTGCTGGCCGGCGTGCTCATCGAGGCCGACGACGAAGGCAGCCTCACGCTCTCCGCGTTCGACTATGAGGTGTCCGCCAAGACCACCGTCCCCGCCGACGTCGCCGAGGCCGGGCGGGTCCTCGTCCTGGGCCGGCTCCTGGCCGACATCTCGCGCAACCTGCCCGACAAGCCGATCGACATCGTCGCCGACGGCAACAAGGTCCAGGTCACCTGTGGCTCGTCGCGGTTCAGCCTGTTGATGATGCCGGTCGACGACTACCCCACCCTGCCCTCGGCTCCGGAACCGACCGGCACGATCCAGGGCGACGTGTTCACCCAGGCAGTGGCCCAGGTGGCCGTCGCGGCCGACCGCGGTGACACGCTGCCGATCCTCACGGGCGTCCGGATGGAGATCGAGGGCGACAAGATCACCCTGCTGGCCACCGACCGCTACCGCCTGGCGATGCGGGAGCTGACGTGGAAGCCGACTGCAGCCGATGTCGGCGGCTCCGCCCCGCTCGTCGCGCTGATCCCCGCGCGCACGCTGTCCGACACCGCCAAGGCGCTCGGCGCCAGCGGCTCGGTCGACATGGCCCTGGGCAGGGCCGCCGGCGGCGACGGCCTGGTCGGGTTCGAGGCCGGCCAGCGCCGCACGACGACCCGCCTGCTCGACGGCGAGTACCCCAAGGTGACCTCGATCTTCCCGACCAGCGTCGACACCGAGGCCGTCATCCACACCTCGGGCCTCATCGAAGCGGTCCGCCGCGTCTCGCTGGTGGCTGAGCGCAACACTCCGGTGCGGCTGAAGTTCACCGACGGCCAGGTGACGATCGAGGCCGGCACCGGTGACGACGCGCAGGCCTCCGAGGCCGTCGAGGCGACGCTCACCGGGCCGGACATCGAGATCGCCTTCAACCCGCACTTCCTCCTCGACGGGCTGGGAGCCGTCGGCACCGCATACGCGCGACTGTCCTTCACGCAGCCGAGCCGACCTGCCGTTCTGACGGGGCAGGCCGAGGCGGAGGGCGACGCCGACGAGAGCTACCGCTACGTCCTCATGCCGGTCCGTTTCGCCAGCTGAACCGCGCGGTCACGACCCTTCCGTATGCGGGTTGTGGCGATAGCCTGACCCCGCAGTTCGCGTCGCCGCACACCCTGCTCGTCTCGCAGTCCGTCTCGAACCCACCTGCCGGCACCCTCGTCGGCCGCCGCTCGTCGAAAGGGTCAGCCATGCAGCTCGGTCTCATCGGTCTCGGCAAGATGGGCGGCAACATGCGGGAGCGCCTGCGCAAAGCGGGTCACGAGGTGGTCGGCTTCGACTTCAACCCCGAGATCTCCGACGTCAAGACCCTCCCGGCGCTCGTCAAGGCGCTCGAAGCCCCGCGGGTCGTGTGGGTCATGGTGCCGGCCGGTGCGCCGACGCGCAGCACGGTCGAGAAGCTGTCCGGACTGCTCGACAAGGGCGACCTGGTCATCGATGGCGGCAACTCACGCTTCACCGACGATTTCGAGAACGCGAAACTGTTGAAGACCAACGGCATCGGCTACGTGGACTGCGGCGTGTCCGGGGGCATCTGGGGTCTCGAGAACGGCTACGGCCTGATGTGCGGCGGAGACAAGAAGTGGGTCCAAAAGGCGATGCCGATCTTCGACGCGTTGCGTCCTGAGGGTCCGCGCGACGAGGGCTTCGTGCACGCCGGCGAGGTCTACGGCGAAGGCTACGAGCTGCTCGAGAAGAAGGACATCATCAAGGACGTCCCGGGGTGCTTCAAGGCGTGGAGCCGGGGCACCGTGGTCCGGTCCTGGCTGCTCGACCTCCTGGTCACCGCGCTCGAGGAGGACCCGAACCTCGACAACGTCTCGGGCTACACCGTCGACTCCGGCGAAGGTCGCTGGACCGTCGAGGAGGCCATCGCCAACTCCGTGCCGATGCCGATCATCTCCACGTCGTTGTTCCAGCGGTTCGCGTCCCGCCAGGACGAGTCGCCGACCATGCAGGCGGTCGCCGCGCTGCGTGGCCAGTTCGGCGGTCACGCCGTCATGACCTACGAGGAGGGCAAGCGGCTGCGCAAGGGCGAGGCCCCGGAGACACCTGCCCAGGTCAAGCGCGAAGCGAAAGAGGACAAGCCGGCCGAGGAGGAGGCCGTCCGCAAGGGGCGCAAGGCCGCCAGTGCAGGTCCGTCCTCGGGCACCGGTTCGACGACGTCGCGCGGCGAGCGCAAGTCCACCCAGAAGACGGGCACGAAGCGCGGACGCAAAGCCGCCACCGCCGGACCGACGTCAGGGTCCGGCTCCACGGGATGAGAGGAATCCCCCGAAGTTCTCCGCTTTGCTCCACCACTTCGCGGGGACCCCGACCGTGCACGTCCGTCACCTGAGCGTCACGGACTACCGCAGCTACCCCACGGCCGAGCTGCCTCTCGGTCCGGGCGTCACCACCCTGGTCGGTCCGAACGGGCAGGGGAAGACCAACCTCGTCGAGGCCGTCGGCTACCTCGCCACCCTCTCGAGCCACCGCGTCACGACCGACCAGCCGCTGGTCCGCTTCGGCGCGGATCGAGCAGTGATCCGCGGCGTCGTCGTCCGGGACGGCCGAGAGACGCTCGTCGAGCTCGAGCTCAACCCCGGCCGCGCCAACCGGGCCCGGCTCAACCGCGCGCCGATGCCGCGGCCGCGTGAGGTTCTCGGCACGATGCGCTCGGTCCTCTTCGCGCCGGAGGACCTGTCCCTCGTCAAGGGCGCGCCGGCCGGCCGGCGCGCCTTCCTCGACGACCTGCTCGTCCAGCGCCAACCGCGGTGGTCGGCGGTCCGGTCGGACTACGACAAGGTGCTCAAGCAGCGCAGCGCCCTGCTCAAGTCCGCGGCGCCGGTCCTGCGGCGTGGCGCCCGCCGGCGGCCCGAGCGGTTCACCGCCTACGGAGAGCCTGTCGAAGAGGCTCGCGCATCGGCGTTGCACACCCTCGACGTGTGGGACGCCCAGCTCGCCCGGTTCGGCGCCCAGCTCCTCTCCGGGCGGTTGCGCCTCCTCAGCGACCTGCGCCCGCACCTCCTCGAGGCGTACGCCGCCGTCAGCGCCGGCTCCGCCGAAGCTCGCGCCGTCTACCGCTCGAGCCTGCGCGAGAAGGCCTCCGTGACGTTGACGGCCGGTGACCCGCCGGATCTCGAACTCCTCGAAAAGGAACTCCTCGCCGGCCTCGCCGAGGTGCGCGACCAGGAGATCGAGCGCGGCGTCAGCCTCGTCGGCCCGCACCGCGACGACCTCCACCTCGTCCTCGGCGACCTGCCCGCCAAGGGGTATGCCAGCCACGGCGAGTGCTGGTCGTTCGCGCTGGGACTCAAGCTCGCCGCATACCACCTCCTGCGCGCCGACCTCGGCGAGGACCCGGTCCTCGTCCTCGACGACGTCTTCGCCGAACTCGACTCGGGGCGACGCGAGCGGCTGGCCCACCTCGTGGAGGACTGCGAACAGGTCCTCATCACCGCGGCCGTCGAGGCCGACGTGCCCGCCGGGCTGCGCGAACGCGGGACGACCTTTGCGGTGGCGCTGGGTGAGGTGACCCGTGTCGCCTGACGACTCCGTACCCGGCCGGGAGGATGAGGACGAGGCGGCCGCCGCGGCCGCTGCGCTCGCGCTCGCCCGGGCGCGAAAAGCGGCTGCCGACAAGGGACTTCGTCCGGGGCTCAAGCCACTTCGCCGACGCCGTCGCCCCAACCAGCCGCAAGGAACGCCCAGTGGCAGCGGTCCTGACGCGCGCGACCCGATGCTGCTCGGAGAGCAGCTGGAGAAGTTCGTCAGCGACCGCGGCTGGGAGGTCGACGTGGCCGTGGGTTCGGTCATCGGGCGCTGGCCGCAGCTCGTCGGTCCCGACATCGCCGAGCACGTACAGCCGGTGTCGTTCGAGAACGGCATCCTGACCCTGCGCGCCGTCTCGACGGCATGGGCGACGCAGATGCGGCTGTTGACCTCCGTACTGCTGGGCCGGCTCGAGCAGGAGGTCGGCGCCGGCACCGTGACCGAGGTGGTCGTCACCGGACCGAGCGGGCCGACCTGGGCGAAGGGTCGTCGGAGGGCACCCGGCCGGGGCCCTCGAGACACGTACGGCTGAGTTCCTAGACTCGTTCGGTGAGCCGTTCCGAGCACGTGGTCGCGGTCGACGAGCTGTCGAAGAACATGTTGTCGGTGCGACTCCTCGACGTCCGGTGGCGGCTCGATGACGCGCCCGGCGACGGACGGCAGCGGTTTGCGGTGGGTCACCTCCCCGGAGCCCGGTACCTGGACCTCGAAACGGTGCTGAGCACACAAACCGGCGACCCACTCGACGGACGGCACCCGCTGCCCGACATCGGGTCGCTGACCGCTGGACTGGAGGATATCGGGGTCGAAGTAAACGACGACCTCGTCGTCTACGACGAGCCGGGGTCGTTCGCCGCCGAGCGCGGCTGGTGGGTGCTGCGCTGGGCGGGACTCCGCCCGCGAGTTCTCGACGGCGGCCTGTCGGCGTGGGTCGAGGCCGGCCTTCCGCTTGAGTCGAGTTCCCTGCTGGCGCCCGTGGAACCCCCACGGCGTTCGCAGCTGAACCTCTCTGCCGGACACCTGCCCACCATCGACGCGGACGAGGCGGCGGAGTTCTGCGAGTCGGGGGTGCTCGTCGACGCCCGGGCAGGAGAGCGGTACCGAGGCGAGGTGGAGCCGATCGATCCGCGACCCGGCCACATCCCGGGCGCGGTCAACGTGCCGGCTGCGGACCTCTATGAGAACGGGCGGATGCCGTCGGATGACCGGCTGCGAGAGCTCTTTGCGGCGGCGACGGGTCGGCGGTCGGTCGGGTCGCTGCCGGCCGATCCTGCGGTCGCCGCATACTGTGGGTCCGGTGTCGCGGCCGCCCGTGACGTGCTTGCGCTGGCCGTGCTCGGTGTCCCTGCGGCACTCTTTCCGGGCTCCTGGTCGGCGTGGTCCAACGACCCGCTGCGGCGGGCCGCGCTCGGCCGGCGCGCCGATCGCTGAACCTTGGACAGCCCGGTCCGGTTTCCACAACATCTGTGGATATCGGCTGGGGACGGACCGGCGTTCGGGCAGGATCGGCGGAGGCGGCAGACGCCCCGAGAACGCCGTCGAGGACCCAGGCACGACCCCCGACACCTGCGAACGGGTTTTTGACGCGGAAACGGGGCGTGGCGGGGCTCCTGAGGCACGTTCGGCGAGCCGGCACCTGTAGAATGAAGGGTCAAAGGCGGCCAGCTGTCGCACGCCCGTTGCACTCCACCGGGCAGCGCCGGCAGGCCGCTCGTCATGAACAGCATCGCGTCACGCCGGACCGGCTCCCGGCAGCGTGGCGGGCGGTGCACGAAGGAGCATCGTGTCCGAGGCCGAGACCAGGGCGATGAAGACCCCGTCGACCACGTCGGCGGAGGCTCCGAACCCGGCCAACGCCGTGGATCAGGAAAGTCTGGAATCTGACGCCGCACCGGCCTACGACGCCTCGGCCATCCAGGTCCTTGAGGGCCTCGAGGCCGTGCGGAAGCGCCCGGGCATGTACATCGGCTCCACCGGCGAGCGCGGCCTGCACCATCTGGTCTGGGAGATCGTCGACAACTCGGTCGACGAGTCGCTGGCCGGCTACGCCGACCGCATCGACGTGACGATCCGCCCCGACGGTGCGCTCACCGTGGTCGACAACGGCCGAGGCATCCCCACCGGCAAGCGGGCAGGGGAGGACGTGTCCGCGGTCGAGCTGGTTCTCACCCAGCTGCACGCCGGCGGCAAGTTCGGCGGCGGCGGGTACAAGGTCTCCGGCGGTCTCCACGGCGTGGGCTCGTCCGTCGTCAACGCGCTCTCCAGCCGGCTCGACGTAGAAGTCCGCCAGGAGGGTCACGTCTTCCGGATGAGCTTCGACCACGGCGTCCCCCGGGAGCCGCTCTCGCGGGACGAGGCGCTCGACGACCCGGCGCACACCGGCACGACGGTCACGTTCTGGCCGAACCCCGACATCTTCGAGAGCGTCGACTTCGACTTCGAGACGATCCGGACCCGGTTCCAGCAGACCGCGTTCCTCAACAAGGGGCTGACCATCACGCTGCTCGACGAGCGTCCCGAGCCGGCCGCGGACGACGAGGACGACATCGACCTCGACAACGCCGACGCGGTGGTCGACGTAGAGACGGTGATCGAGAACGGCTCGGCGCCGGCCGCCGACCCGGCCACACCGAAGCCGAAGAAGGCCAAGAAGGCGTCATACCGCTACGACGGCGGCCTCGTCGACTACGTGAAGCACCTGGTCGGGTCCAAGCGCGCCGAGCCGATCAACCCCGACGTCATCTCCATCGAGGTCGAGGACAAGAGCCGGGCGCTCGCGCTCGAGCTGGCCATGCAGTGGACCAACGGCTACTCGGAGTCGGTCCACACCTACGCCAACACCGTCAACACCCACGAGGGCGGCACCCACGAGGAGGGGTTCCGCGCGGCGATGACCAAGCTGGTCAACGACTTCGCCCGCAAGAACAACCTCCTCAAGGACAAGGAGGAGAACCTCACCGGCGACGACGTCCGCGAGGGGCTCGTGGCGGTCGTCTCGGTCAAGCTCGGCGAGCCCCAGTTCGAGGGCCAGACCAAGACCAAGCTCGGTAACTCCGAGGTCAAGGGCTTCGTCCAGCGGGCGATGACCGACTCGTTCGGCCACTGGCTCGAGGCGCACCCGCGCGAGGGCCGCGACATCGTCCAAAAGGCGATCCAGGCCGCCGCCGCTCGCATGGCGGCGCGCAAGGCCCGCGAGTCGACCCGGCGTAAAGGCCTCCTCGACGGGGTCGGCCTGCCCGGCAAGCTCAAGGACTGCCAGAGCAAGGACCCGTCGATCTCCGAGGTCTTCATCGTCGAAGGCGACTCGGCCGGCGGGTCGGCGGTCCAGGGCCGCAACCCCCATACCCAGGCGATCCTCCCGATCCGCGGGAAGATCCTCAACGTCGAGAAGGCCCGGATCGACAGGATCCTCGCCAACACCGAGGTGCAGGCGCTCATCACCGCGTTCGGCACCGGGATCGGCGAGGACTTCGACCTGGCCAAGGCGCGCTACCACAAGATCGTTCTGATGGCCGACGCCGACGTCGACGGCATGCACATCCGGACCCTGCTGCTCACCCTGCTGTTCCGGTTCATGCGGCCGCTCATCGAGGCCGGCTACGTCTACCTCGCCCAGCCCCCGCTCTACCGGCTCAAGTGGAGCAACGCCCCGCACGAGTTCGCCTACTCCGACCGCGAGCGCGACGGACTCATCGAGGCGGGGAAGGAACGCGGCTGGCGGCTTCCCAAGGACAACCCGATTCAGCGGTACAAGGGTCTCGGCGAGATGAACTATCACGAGCTGTGGGAGACCACCATGGACCCGGACACGCGGACGCTCCTCCAGGTCACCCTCGCCGACGCGGCCGCCGCGGACGAGATCTTCGCGATCCTCATGGGGGAGGATGTCGAGTCGCGCCGTGGGTTCATCCAGCGCAACGCCCGTGACGTGCGGTTCCTGGACATCTAGTCCGTATGCGTCTTCTCTGCTTTCGTCCGTCGCGTCGGGGGCGCGTCGCGCGCAGCAGACCATCCGCCCTCGCAAGCTCGGGCTCCCCCGCAAGCGGGAGGTACCCCCGCCGCCAGGCCCGCCGTGCTGGGCGCGGCGCACCCCCATCACTCCTTTGACCTCACCTCCACTTTAAGGACTTCCTGTGAGTGAGCAGCCGCCCCTTGACGGGCCGGACGAGACCGACGCGGACGACTCGACTGATGAGGTCGTCGACGAGCTGGGCACCGCCTCACCGCCGTTGACGGAGGGCGACCGGATCGAGCCGATCGACCTGAACACGGAGATGCAGCGGTCGTACATCGACTACGCGATGGCGGTCATCGTGAGTCGGGCGCTGCCCGATGTGCGGGACGGACTGAAGCCGGTCCACCGGCGGGTCATCTACGGGATGTACGACGGCGGCTACCGGCCGGACCGCGGGTACAACAAGTGCAGTCGGGTCGTCGGCGACGTGATGGGGCAGTACCACCCGCACGGCGACAGTGCGATCTACGACGCCTTGGTGCGTCTCGTGCAGCCGTGGTCACTGCGCTATCCGCTCATCGACGGGCAGGGCAACTTCGGGTCGCGGGGCAACGACGGCGCGGCCGCGATGCGCTACACCGAGTGCCGGATGGCGCCGTTGTCGATGGAGCTGGTGCGCGACATCGACCAGGAGACCGTCGATTTCAAGGACAACTACGACGGACGCAGCCGCGAACCGGTGGTCCTCCCTGCCCGGTTCCCGAACCTGCTCGTCAACGGCTCGGCCGGCATCGCCGTGGGCATGGCGACCCAGATCCCCCCGCACAACCTGCGTGAGGTCGCCGAGGGCGCGGAGTGGTACCTGAGGCACCCCGAGGCCAAGCGCGAGGAGCTGCTCGAGGCCCTGATGGGCATCATCAAGGGCCCGGACTTCCCGACCGCGGCCCTCATCATGGGCCGGAAGGGGATCGAGGACGCATACCGGACCGGCCGGGGCGCGATCATCATGCGCGCCGTCGTGGAGGTCGAGGAGATCCAGGGCCGGCAGTGCCTCGTCGTCACCGAGCTGCCGTACCAGGTCAACCCCGACCTGCTCGCGCAGAAGATCGCCGAGCTGGTGCGCGAGGGCCGCGTCTCGGGCATCGCCGACATCCGTGATGAGACCTCCGGCCGCAACGGCCAGCGCCTGGTCGTCGTCCTCAAGCGCGACGCCGTGGCCAAGGTCGTCCTCAACAACCTCTACAAGCACACCCAGCTGCAGACGACGTTCGGCGCGAACATGCTCGCCCTCGTCGACGAGGTGCCGCGCACGCTGCCGCTCGACGGGTTCATCCGGCACTGGGTCGACCACCAGATCGAGGTCATCGAGAGGCGGACGGCCTACCGGCTTCGCCAGGCCGAGGAGCGGATCCACATCCTGCGCGGGTACCTCAAGGCGCTCGACGCGCTGGACGAGGTCATCGCGCTGATCCGCGCGTCGCAGACGGTGGAGGTGGCTCGCGACGGGCTCATCGAGCTGCTGGTGATCGACGAGGTCCAGGCCATGGCGATTCTCAACATGCAGCTGCGTCGGCTGGCCGCCCTGGAACGCCAGAAGATCGTCGAGGACCACGACGAGCTGCAGTCCCAGATCGACGACTACCGCGACATCCTGGCCAAGCCCGAGCGGCAGCGGGAGATCGTCTCGACCGAGCTGGCCGAGATCGTCAGCAAGTACGGCGACGAGCGGCGCACCGTGATCGAGCGCGCCGAGGGCGACATGACCAACGAGGACCTCATCCCCGTCGAGGACGTCGTGGTCACCATCACCCGAGGTGGGTATGCGAAGCGGACCCGCGTCGACGCATACCGGAGTCAGCGTCGTGGTGGGAAGGGCGTTCGGGGTGCGCAGCTGCGCGGCGAGGACGTGGTCGAGCACTTCTTCACGACGACGACGCACCACTGGCTGCTGTTCTTCACCAACCTCGGACGGGTCTACCGGGCCAAGGCCTACGAGCTGCCGGAGCAGTCACGCGACGCCAAGGGGCAGCACGTCGCGAACCTCATGGCCTTCCAGCCGGGCGAGGAGATCGCCCAGGTGCTGGCCATCGAGAACTACCAGACGTCGCCGTACCTCGTGCTGGCGACGAAGAGCGGTCTGGTGAAGAAGACGAAGCTGACGGAGTACGACTCGCCACGGACCGGCGGTCTCATCGCCGTCAACCTGCGCGAGGGCGACGAGCTGGTCGGCGCCAGGCTCGCCTCGTCGACCGACGATCTGATCCTGGTGTCGCGCAAGGGCCAGTCGGTGCGGTTCCACGCCACCGACGACGCGCTGCGGCCGATGGGCCGGGCCACCTCCGGCGTGGTCGGGATGAAGTTCCGCGATGGCGACGAGCTCCTGTCGATCTCGGTCGTCGGGCACGGCGAGGACCCCGACGTGTTCGTCGTGTTCGAGAACGGCGTGGCCAAGCGGTCGCCGGCGTCGGACTACCCGGTCAAGGGCCGGGCGACCCTGGGCGTGCGCGTGGCCCAGGTTTCCGAGCGCGGCGGCGACCTGGTCGGAGCGTTGACGGTCGACGAGGACGACGAGGTCATGGTCGTCATGGAGAAGGGCAAGATCGTCCGCTCCCGCGTTGACGAGGTGCGACGCACGGGGAGGAACACGCAAGGGGTACGGTTCGCTGCTCCCGACGCCGACGATGCGATCGTCGCCGTGGCCCGGAACGCTGAGCGGGCGGTCGAAGCCGAGCTCGAGAACGTCTCAGACGGTGGCGCGGATTCGTCGGACGCGGGGGCGGATGCCGTACCGTCTAGTGAGACGAACGGGTCGCAGGATGACAACGGAGGCCAGCAGTGAGCTCGACCGGACAGGGCCGACCCCCTGGGACTGCCGTGGGCGGGCCCTCTGGAGCGTCCGGTTCGCCGACGAGATCCGGTATGCCGGGTAGCTCGCCGAATGGTCCGACCCGGTCTGCCCGCGGCTCGGCCCGGCCGACGGCCTCCACGTCGGCGCCGACCGCGCCGACCCCGACCGCCCGGCCCGACGGCCCGCCGGCCAACGGGCAGCCGTACCGGCCCGGCGTGGCGCCCAGCGGTGCCGGGGCGTCCGGCGCTGCCGTCGGACCGGCCTCCGCCGCGACGGCCACGCGTCCCACCCCGCAGTCTCGAGCCGAGGCGACCGGTCGGGTCCCACGCACCGGGGACCAGCGCTCGCCGCAGCATTCCGGTCAGGCGCCGCTAACCTCCCGTCAGGCCGCCACCCGTAGGGTGACGACCCGGCGGGTCAAGCTGGCGATCGCGCGCGTCGACCCCTGGTCGGTCATGAAGATGTCGTTCCTGCTCGCCGTGGCCGCGGGCATCGCCGGTGTCGTCCTCACCGCGGTGCTCTGGCTGATCCTGTCCGGGATGGGCGTCTTCGCCGACATCGACCGCGTCGTCCAGGAGATCCAGCCCTCGACGACAACGCAATTCTCCCTGATGAACTACATCGGGTTCGGCCGTGTCGTGTCGCTGAGCATCGTGCTGGGCGTCATCGACATCATCCTCATGACGGCGCTCGCCACCCTGGCAGCGTTCCTCTACAACATCTGCTCGGCCCTGGTGGGCGGGATCCAACTGACCCTGACCGACGACTGACGCCAACGGTTTTGATGGGGCTGGCCCGCGTGGGATAGCCTGTCGCGGCGCGGTTCGGGGCCTATAGCTCAGACGGTTAGAGCGCTTCCCTGATAAGGAAGAGGTCAGAGGTTCAAGTCCTCTTAGGCCCACCACCACGTGACGTCCGGAGGAGAAGGCCGTGTTCAAGAAGCTGCTCGTCGTGGCGATCGCCGCCGCCGGCGCGATCGCGATCCAGAAGAAGGTCCGCGACCAGCGCGCGGAGCAGGAGCTGTGGGCGGAGGCCACGGACGACGTCCGCTCCACTCCGCCGACGAAGCCTG